>Ga0310786_10002510_pt1 | contig 27949 bp, 8 predicted proteins | sample AusTroGonzalo_MG_FD_203881 | JGI IMG/M metagenome (GOLD analysis project Ga0310786, IMG submission 203881) | Bovine rumen microbial communities from tropical cattle in Woodstock, Queensland, Australia - Gonzalo_03 (v2) (version 2) | ecosystem: Host-associated > Mammals > Digestive system >...
CATTCGTCCACGCATACGCGAAGTTCGGCATGCCGCCCGTCACCGTGGCCGTCGCCGCGCCGTTGCTACCGCCGTAGCAGGTCACGTGCGTCACGGTCGGGATGGTCGCCGCAATCTCGTCCACGGAGAGCGTGTAGGTCACCACACTGTCCGCACCGTGCGTGGTCAACAGCGTGTCCGTGAAAGTGCCCGCCTCCGCAAAGACGTGACCACCCCAAGTGTAAGGCAGCGCGCTCGCGCATGCCGTCGCATACACCTGCGCGGTGGTGTTGGAATATACCGTCAAGTTGAGGGTCACGGTGCTATCGCAGCCCGCCGCATTGGTGAAGTGTTGGTAGTACGTGCCAGTGGCGGTGTACGTGCTGTCGTTCAAGACGTATGGCAAGTTATTTTGAACAACTTCCGCGTTAATCGTCGTGCCGGTGGAATGTCGCACCGTCAAGTGCATCGTCACCACACTGTCACAGCCCGCCATATTTGTCAGCGTGTATGTCGGAGTATTCGTGCTTTCGGTGTAGAGATTTCCGTCGATCCAACGCAAACTGTCGCACACATCATACACGTCCACGCCTGATGTGCTGTACCGCACGGTCAGGTGCAATCGTACCACGCTGTCACAACCATCTACATTCGTCAAGGTGAAGATTGGTTCATTCGTGCTTTCCGTATAGAGATTACCGTCGATCCAGCGCAAACTATCACAAACCTCATCTGTATAATCCGTGTAATCTGTGTTCGTTATCGTCAAATGCAGTGTCACCAGACTGTCGCAACCCGCCGCGTTCGTCAACAAGAGCGTCGGCTCGTTGGTGCTTTCCGTGTAGAGGTTGCCATCAATCCAGCGCATACTGTCGCAAGCATGCTGCACATCCACGTAGGTCGTGCTATGTCTTACGATCAAATTCAAGGTCACAATGCTGTCGCAACCTGCTGCATTCGTCAACGTGAAGGTCGGTTCGTTTGTGCTTTCTGTGTAGAGATTTCCGTCTATCCAGCGCAGACTATCGCACACATCATAGACATCCACGTATGTTGTGCTGTGGCGCACCGTCAAGTTCAAGGTCACCACGCTGTCGCAACCCGCCGCGTTAGTCAGCGTGAACATCGGCGTGTACGTGCTTTCCGTGTAGAGATTTCCGTCTATCCAGCGTAGGCTGTCGCAAACATCCAGCGTATCAACACCTGTAGTGCTGTATCTCACTGTCAAGTTGAGCGTCACTACGCTGTCGCAACCTGCTGCATTCGTCAACGTGAAGGTCGGTTCATTCGTGCTTTCCGTATATAAATTGCCGTCGATCCAGCGCAGACTGTCACATACACTTTGCACATCCACATAGGTCGTACTGTGGCGAACTGTCAGGTTCAACGTAACCACGCTGTCGCAACCGGCCGCATTCGGCAATGTGTACGTCGGCTCGTTCGTACTCTCCGTGTAGAGATTGCCGTCAATCCAACGTAAGCTGTCACATACATTATGGACGTCCACGTAGGTCGTGCTGTGACGCACGGTCAAATTCAACGTCACCACGCTGTCGCAGCCCGCCGCGTTCGGCAAGGTAAACGTCGGTGTGTTCGTACTTTCTGTATAGAGATTGCCGTCGATCCAGCGCATACTATCGCAAACATCATGCACATCCACGTAGGTCGTGCTGTGACGCACGGTCAGGTTGAGGGTCACCACGCTGTCACAACCCGCCGCGTTCGGCAAGGTGAACGTCGGCGTGTTGGTACTTTCCGTGTAAAGATTGCCGTCGATCCAGCGCAGACTGTCGCACACATCCTGCACATCCACACCTGAATTGCTGTAGCCCACCGTCAGATGCAGGATCACCAAGCTGTCACAGCCTGCCGTATTTGTCAATGTAATCATTGGCTCGTTGGTGCTTTCCGTGTAGAGATTGCCGTCGATCCAGCGCAAGCTGTCGCATACATTCTGCACATCAATATTGGTTGAAACATGTCTTATGGTCAGGTTCAAGGTCACCACGCTGTCGCAACCTGCCGCATTCGTCAGAGTGAACATCGGCGTGTTCGTGCTTTCCGTGTAAAGGTTGCCGTCGATCCAGCGCAGACTGTCGCAAACATTCTGCACATCCACGTAGGTCGTGCTGTGACGCACCGTCAGGTTCAAGGTCACCACGCTGTCACAACCTGCCGAGTTAGGCAAGGTGAAGGTCGGTGAGTTGGTGCTTTCTGTGTAGAGATTGCCGTCTATCCAGCGTAGGCTGTCGCATACATCATGGACATCCACGTAGGTCGTACTGTGGCGCACCGTCAAGTTGAGCGTCACAATGCTATCGCAACCCGCCGCGTTCATCAATGTGTACGTCGGTGAGTTGGTGCTTTCTGTGTAGAGATTTCCGTCGATCCAGCGCAAGCTGTCACAGACATCATGAACATCAATGTATGTCGTGCTGTGCCGCACCGTCAAATTGAGGGTCACCACGCTGTCGCAGCCCGCTGCATTGGGTAATGTGTACGTCGGCTCGTAAGTGCTTTCCGTGTAAAGATTTCCGTCGATCCAGCGCAGACTGTCGCACACATTCTGCACATCCACGTATGTCGTACTATGTCTTACAGTGAGGTTCAGGGTCACCACACTATCACAACCAGCTGCGTTTGTCAGCGTGAAAATTGGTCCATTTGTACTTTCCGTATAAAGGTTGCCGTCCATCCAGCGCAGGCTGTCGCACACATCCTGAACATCCACATAAGTCGTGCTGTGGCGCACCGTCAAGAACAAGGTCACCACGCTGTCACAACCTGCCGCATTTATCAAGGTGACCGTCGGCGTGCTGGTGCTTTCCGTGTAGAGGACACCGTCGATCCAACGCAGGCTGTCGCACACGTCATGCACATCCTCGCCCGAAGTGCTGTGGCGCACCGTCAAGTGCAACCGCACCACGCTGTCGCAGCCTGCAGCGTTCATCAAGGTAATCGTAGGCGTATCGGTGCTTTCCGTGTAGAGGTTGCCGTCGATCCATAGCATACTGTCGATTGCCGTCTGCACGTCCACATATTCGGTACTGTGCCGCACCGTCAGATTCAATCGCACCACACTGTCGCAGCCAGTCGCATTCATCAAAGTTAAGAACGGCTCATTCGTGCTCTCGGTGTATAAATTGCCGTCTAGCCAGCGCAGACTGTCGCACACATCATGCACATCCACGTAGGTCGTGCTGTGTCGCACTGTCAAGTCCAACGTCACCACGCTGTCGCAACCCGCCGCATTCTGCAACGTAAACATTGGTTCATTCGTGCTTTCCGTGTAGAGGTTGCCGTCGATCCAGCGCAGACTGTCGCAGACATCCAGCGTATCAACTCCTGTAGTACTGTATCTCACCGTCAAGTTAAGCGTCACCACGCTATCGCAACCTGCTGCGTTCGTCAAGGTAAAGGTCGGTTCATTCGTACTTTCCGTATATAAGTTGCCGTCAATCCAGCGCAGACTGTCACACACTTCATCTGTGTAATTTGTGTAATCTGTGTTCGTTATCGTCAAGTGGAGGGTTACCACGCTGTCGCAACCTGCTGCGTTCGTCAAGGTGAACGTCGGTTCATTCGTACTTTCCGTGTAGAGGGTGCCATCGATCCAAAGTAAGCTGTCGCAAGCACTTTGCTCATCCACATAATTGGTGCTTTGACGCACAGTCAAGTTGAGCGTCACTATGCTATCGCAACCAGCTGCATTCGGCAAGGTGAAGGTCGGCTCGTTCGTGCTTTCTGTGTAGAGATTTCCATCGATCCAGCGTAGGCTGTCGCAAACATTATGCTCATCCACGTAGGTCGTACTGTGACGCACCGTCAACTGGAGGGTCACCACGCTGTCGCAGCCCGCCGCGTTCATCAAAGTGTATGTCGGTTCGTTCGTGCTTTCCGTGTAGAGATTTCCGTCGATCCAACGCAAACTATCGCATACATCATGCACATCCACGCCCGAAGTACTGTGCCGCACCATCAAGTTCAAGGTCACTACGCTGTCACAGCCCGCCGCGTTCACCAATGTGAACGTCGGCTCATTCGTGCTTTCCGTATATAGATTTCCGTCGATCCAACGCAGGCTGTCACACACATCATCTATGTAATCTGTGTAATCTGTGTTCGTTATCGTCAAGTGGAGCGTCACCACGCTGTCACAGCCCGCTGCGTTCGTCAACGTGAATGTCGGTTCGTTCGTGCTTTCCGTGTAGAGGTTGCCGTCTATCCAGCGAAGGCTGTCACAAGCACTCCAGACATCCACGTAGGTCGTGCTGTGGCGTACCGTCAGATGCAGGGTCACCACGCTGTCGCAACCGTTCGCCGCCGTCAAAATGTATCGGTTGGTGTCGCTGCTCCCGTAATAGGTCACGCCATTTATCCAGGTCATCGAGTCACAAGCATCCTCATAGACATCCTTATAGGCAACTTCCTTAACTGTCACGTTCATCACCACGATGCTGTCGGCACCCGTCGAGGCCACCAAGGTTGCCAGCTCCGCACCGGCCATGTTGAACGTCACGCCGTTCCACACCAACGGCAGGTCATTCTCGCACACAGCGCTATCGACCGCGTTCTCCACATTGTTCATCACATTGATAATCAACGTCAACGTGCTGTCGCAGCCCGCCACATTGGTCAAATGCTGAACGTAAGTACCCGCCGAATCGTAGCTGTGACCGTTCGCCACATACGGCATGTTGTTCTCCAACACCGTCACCGTGGCTGTTTCCTCCGTCAACTCACTCACGTGCAGCATCATCACCACCATACTGTCACAGCCGTGCGAGGTCTGCAAATGCGCCGACTGCGTTCCTGCATCCAGGAAGGTCACCCCATTCCATGCGATGGGCAACAAATTTCGACATATTGTGCTATCGAGTTCAACCGTGTCGGAATAGTGAACCGTCAAGTGCATCGTCACTAAGCTGTCACAATCGTAAACATTTGTCAAAATCGTATCATAACTACCTGATACTGTATATATTTTCCCGAACCACAGCATCTGATCACATACCGTTGTGTCAAATGCGGTGTGGTGCGTCGGACGGCTAAGGAGCGTCAAGTTCACCGTACTGTCACAACCCGAAACTGTCGGCAAAATCACCACATAATCTCCCGCCGCTTGCAAAATCGTATCGTGATACTGATACGGGAACTCGTTCATACACAACGTGACAGTGTCATTCACTTCATAGACGGGCAAGAAGAACAAACTCAGCACCGTGGTACTGTCGCAGCCGCCCGCTGAAGTGTTGTGGTTGATAAACAGGTCGTTGCTGTCCGATACATTCGTCAGCGTGAAACCGTAACGGTCGTACTCGGTCACATTCGCGCAAAGCGTATCCGTAATGGTCACGTAACTGTAAGCCTGCGGATAAATCGTCCTGCACCAGTTCATGTCGCCGCAACCCGCTGTCGCAGAGACGCATATCTCCAACGAATCCGCGTACGAGCTCAGCAAAATCGTTACGCTGTACGGATCCGATTGCGGCATCAGCAACACGCTGTCCGGAAGCGTCCAAACCACATTCTGCAAGCCTGAAAGCGAATCGATGGAATAGGTGTAAACACCTCCCTGACAAGGATTTGACTCGCCTTCTATCGCAGGAGGCGTGTCTGTATTCGAGGTCACCATCAGGTTCAAAACCACCAGACTGTCACAGCCGTCAGCAGCCGTTCCTGCATTGGCCGTATCCGTATATAAACCTGTCTCAATAGGTGTGAAATTAAAACCGTAAGCCTGATAGGAATTGCCCAAACATATTGTATCTTCTACCATCAGGTGATTATCACGTACTTCCAGTTCAAGTACAAAGGTGCTGTCGCAATACTGCCCATCCAACGCGACTTGGCGCGTAAGGGTCTGATGCCCAGCCACGTCAGCCACCACCTCAAATCCATGTTGGCTATAGGTAGCGCCCTGACACACAGTATCATAGTAGGTAATAATCGGGCCGTCCTTCACGCGAATTTGTGCATACAGGTTCGAGCAGAAGACCGCTTCATTGCTGGTGATATAGAGCGTGGCCGTCACCGTGTAGGTGCCCGCCTCCGAGAATCCATGTTCCACCACTTCCGCGATGTTGGACATCACCGTGGGAGTGCTGTCGCCGAAGTTCCATACCACGCTGTCACACGGGTAATTAGCGTACGTGGTGAAGTCAATGGGTTCGTAAGGACAGAAGCGCAGATTCGTAGGCAGTTCGGTGTTGAGAATGCCGTTTACGAAGAGCTGCTCCTTGAGCGGCACCGCCTTGGAGCCCGCCGCGTAGCCGTATGACTCGTGGTAGCCCAGACCGTAACAGTGCGCGATGAAGCCGCCGTCACAGTGCAGCGTGTGCGTGCCGTTGGCGATATGCTTCCGCAAGAACATAAAGTTGGGACTGCCGTTGAGCGCTACAAACTGTCCACCGATGGGCGTTCCATCAAGGGTCACCTCATTCACGGAAGACGTTGGTATAACGATGTTTACATAGTGGTCAGAAATACCCGAAGAGTTGAACGTCGCAAAGGTGATGTCGTTCATCATCTGTTCGGTAGGCGGTATCCAAACCATGGACGGGTCGCTTCGCTCGCGCGAGTTACCTGCCACGGCACCCGCGATGTAGAGATAGACACCCGCCGGCTTCGAAGTTTCCAGATAACAGGAACCTTCCGTGCCCGTAATCTGGAATTCATAGGTCTGGTAGGCTTGCAACGTGGTCAGCAAGACACCGTTTTTGCGAATCTCGGTGTTGTCGCGCAACGCGGTCACCCGCACCACGTCGAAGTTCTGGCTCTCCGTGGTGGTGATGGCGAACGAGCGTCCCCAGTAGTTCACGCCCACGGCCTGCTCTACCAAGTGGTCGGTGTAGGAGTTGTCGGAAGGCACTAGTGCACAGACGTTTCCGTTGAAGACCGCCACAGGTTTATTCTCCCGAGCACGAATCAGCGTACCGGAAAGGTCGCCCAGCAAACCGCCGAATTCGGACAAGCCCAAGTAGGCCTGACCCGCATTCAGCGTGATACTGAACTGATGTTGCGCAGGATGACCGCCCTGCAACGCCCGCGACGGCGTGATATCCACCACCGTATTATCCACCGTGGCCACGATGACAAACTCGGAATTCATCATCGGCAGGTAGGTCTGCAAGACATATTCGTCGGAAAGAGCATCCACTGGCAGCACGTCGGTCACATCGAAACTGCTCACGTTGTAGTTTGCGGCGTACAAGGACACCGAATCGGTCGTCTCCACCACCAATCCATAGTTGCCCACCTCATCAGATTCCGCTGGATATGCCACTTCTACAGGCACATAAACCGTAGTAACGGATTGTGCGTCCACCGAGAAGCTGGCATTCCAGCCCGTGCGCGGATTACGCACCGTACCCGTACAAGCCTCCTGCGCGGAAATGTTCAACGAGAGCGTTGGCGAACGGAAATGGTTGCGCAGATAGGAGAGGTAGAATTTCTTACCCACAGAGGCCGGCGCACCCAATGAGTCGGACATCATTGACGACGGAATCACATAAACCCGCGCCGTATCGACGCACTCACCGCCATTGGACGCAACTACCGAGTATTCAGTCGGCATAAGCGGCGTCACTTGCACCGCGTTGGTATCCTCGTTGGTATGCGACCAGTAGTAATGCTGAGCGCCGGGCGTAGCCGTAAGCTGGATGTAGAATCCTTGACAGTTATCCGTGGTCACCTCAACGGCAGAGAGCGTCGTAGAGGCGATTTCCTCAAAGACATGCTCGTAAGCGCCCTGGTCCACGATGTTGGCACACGCAATGCGCGCATCGTCCTTGATATCCAAGCCCCAAGTAACCCACTGATTATCACCTTCATCCACTGCCACAGATTGCGCTGGCAAAGAATAGTCGGTAAGTGAATCTGTGAAAACATTGGGTTCATCGGTCAGCAAGTTGTGGTCGCCCACAAAATCACCTCCGATATTCGTATTTCTGGGATTGTAAATGACAATATTATTGTATAACCTCAGCTTTGTAACATCCGTGGAATCGCTACCATCGCCGCCGGTACCTCCTCCTCCAGTACCACCACCTCCAGTGCCGCCTCCAGTGCCGGAGCCACCGCCTCCAACGGTGTCAATATTCGTGCCTCCGCCAACAACCACAGTCCCGATCACAGCATAAAGTTCCGTATCCAAAGCTGTAACCACCTCGTAAGCACCCACATCAATGATATCCGCAAAGACACGCGCCTTCGCAACCATATCTCTAGTCCAATCGGTGCATTCGTTGCTACCGTGGTTCACTGCCAAAGAACTCGGCCGCGGAGTGTAATTATACCTATTATCCACAAACAACGTATCGTTGTCTGTAATGATGTTATTTTCAGGAATATTCGAAAGGTTGGTATTCTGAGAATACTTGTTGTTGATGATGATGTTGTTACAGAACACCAAAGCGTTGGTATCGGTACTCAAAACCGACACAAGTAAATGAGTATCAATATATTGCTCAAACGCACCTATATCCACAATTTCCTCATAGATACGGATGTTATTTTCCATGTCACTACCCCACCCCACGCATGAATTACTGCCGGCATTCACCGCAATAGAGGCAGGGAAGACTCGATAGTTGTAATGATTATCCACAAACAACCTATCGTTATCCTCCACAATGTTATTGGACGGAATATTCGCGATATTCAGATTCCGAGAATACTTATTGTTGATGATGATATTGTTACACAACGTCCAGCCCGCCGTTTCTTCACCCAACAAGGCAATCGTCGTGTCATAAATCACCCTTGGTTCAAAAGCACCAATGTCAATAACTTCCTCATACACACGGGATTTATCGTTCAAATCGAGGGTTAACGGACAACACGTGTTGTTGCCAGCGTTCACCGCAGCAGAATTCGGTTTCGGAGTATAATCATATTCACTGCTCACGAACAAATCATCGCTGTTTGTAATAATATTGTTCGTTTCGTCAACATCCACATTCGTGCTGAGCGCCAATGTATTGTTGACGATAATGTTGTTACAGAGTGTGAGCGTATAACCCTCTTTCTGCAAAACAGCTATGGAGGAATCCTCCAAAGACATGGATTGCTCGAACGCACCCAAATCGATGGTATCGGCAAAAATACGATCCACATCCGTGATATCGAGTCCCAGCGGGCAACAGCTGTTATTACCCACGTTAATCACGATGGAATGCTCGCGCGGCGTGTAGTCCAACTCGTTGTCAGTGAACACATCATGATGATCCACCAACAGGTTATAAGCCGACACGTCGTCATCGTTGACGGGATTGGTGCCGCTATTGTTGATGATGATGTTGTTACAGAGTGTGAGCTGATGTCCCTCCTTGCCCAGCACCACGAAAAGGTCGGAATCCGAGAAATGAACAACCTCAAACGCACCAATATCGATGGAATCTTGCACAATACGTTCTGACTCTTTGAGGTCAACGGCCAGCGGACAACAGTCGTTATTGCCATGATTCACTGCCGGACTAATCGGGCGAGGCAGATAATTCATCATATTATTTCGGAACACCATGTTATTATCCAGCAACAAGTTGTTTCCAGGCGTGTTCATGTCATTCACGCTAAAGGAGTTGATATTGTTGATGATAATATTGTTGCAGACGGTCATCTGATGTTCCTCTATCTGCTTCACCGCCACAAATTGAGGTTCAGGCAAAAACTCGAAGGCACCCACATCAATGATGTCACGGATAACACGATCATGCTTGGCAATGTCCACCGCCAAATTATTGCAGTCGTTGCGTCCCCAGTCCACCGCCTTCGAGACCTCAATCAGCCGGAAATCGGAATTCGGGTCACGGAAAAGCGGCACCGTATCCACAACAATATTGTGGTAGAGTGTATCCCACCCAAAGTAGGAGTTGGTACTGGCCGCAAAATGGTTATTGACAATAATATTATTGCAAAGATAGAGCGTGGAGGAGTTATTCTGGCAAACGATGGCGTTATAGTCGGGATCAGTGTAGTAGCCGCCGCCGCCACCACCTCCGCCGTAGCCGCCTCCGCCGCCGCCACCACCGGCGTAGTTAGTGTCGCGTCTCTCGGGAATCTCAAACGCACCGATGTCAATACAACCGTTGGAAATACGCTTCACCGTATCCAAGTCGGTGGGCAGTCCATTACAACCGTTGTTACCCGCATCCACAGCAACCGAATGTTGCATCGGTCGGTAATCAAAACGTTCATCGCGGAACACCTCCACAAGGTCGTTGACAATGTTGCTCGAAGGATCCGGGGAGAAATTGACATTGGGCGCGAAATCGGAGTTCAACACCACCACATTGTTACACATATTCAACGTGAAGCCAGAATCCTGGAACACCACCGCCCTCTGGTCATCCACATACAGTTCGAAAGCACCCAGGTCAATCACCTCGTGCAGCACACGGGTAGAGTCCACCAAGTCGCGTTCCCATCTGGCGCAATCATTATAGCCAGCATCAATGGCCACCGAGCCGCTCAACAACTTGAAATTGTTGTATTTGTCTGTAAAGATGTAATCGTTATCTCCCGTAAGGTTATGCGGTCCAGCTGCAACATTCACGTTACTGTCAACGGAGTTATTATTAGAGAAAATATTGTTGCAGAAAGTCAGTTGACCATTTTCATCTTGATATACACCATACGCCTGCACCCAGAAACGCCGTTCAAACGCACCGATATCAATCACCTGGTTCTCTATACGGGGGGTGCCATCAAGGTCAAGCAACAGACCGTCAGAACAACTATTGGCACCCGCATCAATGGCCGTACTGCTGTCAGAAAGCATAAACAGGGTCATCTCATAGACGAAAACGTCGGGAATATCTTGCACTAGGTTATTCTCGTCCACCGTCACATTGATATTGGAATCCGCGTAGTTGTTGATAATGATGTTGTTACAAATATGCAAATCGCCGGTTCCCTCTTTCAAGAAAGGATAACTAATCTCCGGAGCACGGTACTCATACGCACCGATATCCACCCTATTGTTCAGCACACGATCTTCACCCGTAAGGTCATGTTCTATCGACGTAGCGCAGATGTTCTGACCCGCATCCAACGTCGGGATGTTCGCCTTAGAACGGAAATTAACGTATGGATGCACGAAGATATCCGCGCTGTCTGTCAAGAAGTTATTGCCCTCCACCGTCACGTTGACATTGGTGTCGGCGTAGTTGTTCATGATGATATTGTTGCAAATGTGAAGCTCGCCGCCCGTCTCCTGAAACACCGGGAAATAGTCCCTGTCGTAACTCACCTCAAAAGCACCAAGGTCCACCACATGATTGCTGACACGATCACTTCCCGAGAAATCGGTGGCGATACTCGTTGCACAGCTATTATCACCAGCATCCACCGTCACACTGTGCAACTGGGTGGTAAAGTTGGCAAAATTGTGTAGAAAAACAGCATCGGTATTGGTCACGAAATTGTAAACCGACAAACTCACATTGACATTACTGTCTGCATTATTGTTGATAATGATGTTGTTACATAAAGTTAGCGCACCGCCCGTTTCTTGCCAAACCGGGAAATAGACATCCCCAAAATGACACTCAAAAGCACCGATTTCGACCGTGTCGTTCTGCACACGTTCTATGCCTTTGATATCCGTATTCAAAGCGGACGCACAACTGTTCGAACCCGCATTCACAATCGGGCTCTCCAACTTCGGTTGGAAATTATGATGATCATTGATAAAGACATCCGAACCGTCGGTCAAGTAGTTGTCCGCCGACACCTCCACATTGATATTCGTTCCGCTGAAATTATTGATAATGACATTGTTACAGAACGACAATGTACCATCATAATCCCGGAACACAGCATAATTGACGAAATGAGGGTATTCGTAAGCACCCAAATCCACCGTGTCGTTATACTGACGATAGATGCCCATCATGTCGTATAGCCATGTAGCATAGGCATTATTACCCTGATTATAAATCAATTCCGGTTGGAGGACATGGAAGTCGGTTTGGGTGTCGAGGAAGAGGGAGTAATGTCCGAAAAGGTTATACGGGGTATTGACATTCGACTGTGCATCTCCGTTGTTGACCACCACGTTGTTGCGCACCGACAACGAGCCGCCGTCCTCCATCAGGAGGGCGTAACCCGTCTGCGCTCTTCCGCAGAAGAACGCCGCAACGGCGAAACATGTCAACAACAGGATGCGCTTCATTCCCTACTCTATTTCTTTACTACTCAGCGTCTTTCACGCAGCGCACCGACGAACCGTAATTCTGATACCGGTCAGATTGATCAAACGTCTTACTCGTATATGACAAATAACGAACATACACATAATCTGTGCTTCCGTCTCTCACCGTAGAGGTCATGAAACAACAATTTTGGTTCAATCCTCCAAAACCGCTATCATATCTACCGGCAGGCTGAGCGGTGAAAAGAGATCTATTATTCGTTGGCAGATCATTACCAACGGTACAACTCGTTTCGTAAGTATTCCAGTTTTCCTGAGAAGCCAACGCTTTACCGATATTGTTGTTATCACCGCCACAAAGGTTATTAGCGTCGTATTTCAGGAAATTGACCATCTGGTCGAACTCAGCGGCAGAAGGCAAGTGCCAACCGTTAGGACATACACCTTGCAGACCGCTCGGATTGGTTGCAGAACCGACACTACCTCCCCAAGCTGCTGAACGGTTGTAAAGCAACCCATAAACCTGGGTCTGCGCTTCAGAAGTGCCCGGATTGTAATAGCGCGGATAACTGGTACCACTCGTACCTTGCTCAATTTCTGTTCCATCCGCGTAATGTTTGACACGAAGGTTCTCACGCATCCAACACTGGTTGCCGATCACCACCGTCTTATAGATATTGCCATCTATATCCGCCACGGTACCACAATTGGTGCCGTAGTTCTGCGTAACCGTGTTGTTGACCACGTTGCCGGTCATACCTGCAACCCCAAAGCCATTGTCGGCACGGTTGTAGCAAACCACACTGTTGAGCAGTTGCCCATTGTTTTGGATGTAAGCACCGCCGCCCTTGGCTTGGTGGGTTTCTGCCGAATTGTAAGCCATGTTATTGGTCAACACGCAGTGGGTCACAATGCCGCCATCGATGAGCACGCCCGCGCCGTTACCTGTTGTGCGCCCGTAACGCACCACACAGCCTTCCAAAGTGCCCCGCACCGTGGCAATACGATGCGAGTAATCGCCCGACAAAATGGTACACAGTGACGGATTTACCCAGTTGCTGTTGTACCCTGGAGCGAGTTTGTGTGAATAGTCTTGCCCAGCGCTGGTCAGCTCGTAGCCACCCATAAGCGTCACCCCTGTCGGAATGGTGATTTCCGCCGACAGCGTGTATTCGCCCACCATCAGATGGATAATCGTGTTGTTGGTGGCAATATTGAGAGCCCCTTGCAAGGTGTGAGCGTTCTCCCAATTCAGTCCATTGGTGTTCCCTGCACCATTAGGCGTGACAAACAGGTGCGTTTGCGCCTGCGAGGTCATACCATACACCATCAGGAATAAAAGCCATAATATTCTTCTGTTCATATTGTTATTATTTTATTATTCGTTTATTATATTTTCTTGCTATTATTCATCTTTCAGGCAACGGACGGAGAAACCGTATCTAAGATTCCTGCTATTGCGGCCCATTTCTCTTGCTGCGTAATAAATTTCTCTCTGCCAAAAATCATTATTGCTTCCATTTTGAGTGCTAGACCACATACACGCCGTATACTTAAAACTATTGTAGCTATTACTTTCCCAATATCCCGTGGGATTCGCGGAAAACCAAGTGGCATTGTTCAAGGTCGATTGTTGGTAGCCCACATAACAACGGGTGTAGTTTTCTGAATTCCAGCCATAGTTGGCCGCAAGGGCTTTCGTAATATAGGCTGTATTATTTTGGCAACGGTATTTAGGCTGTGATCCTACATAATTGGTTAACTGAGTCCATTCGGCATCGGTCGGGACGTGCCAGCCATTAGGACAAACATTAAGATATGGTTGCACATCAGCACCACATTTCACTTCCGCCCGGAAGCCCCAATATTGCGATCCCCCATTCGAATAGAAACGCAGGGTAAGCGGTCCTGAGGTGGAGGTAACGTTGAACGCACCCTCTCCACCGTATGATCCTAACTGATTATCCGTTCCAATACCATCATAAATGATGAGGCGGTCACAACAACTCTCTGTATTGTAAGTGCCAGAAATAGACAACTTCTGTCCCTCTTCTCCCGGCAGAATCACCAGATAACCATTGCAGTTAGCAGAATAATACCCATTTTCACCACCATCGTCAAAAATCAACGAACCACAAGTGGTAATCGTATCCCAATCCGTCATCGGCATGTTATAAACATTTGTACTGGAAAACGGGACAAGACCTTTAACAACATAGCCATTGTATAGGAGACCGTATTGCTGAAGAATATCGGCACTCATATAGCTATAGTAACCATCGAAGCGATAGGGAGCATCGCTGTTATTTCCAGAGACATAAAGAGGAATTAAAGTTCCATCGTTGTAGTGAGTGGTGCGGAGGTTTTCACGCATCCAGCACTGGTCACCGATGACCACCGTTTTATAGACATTGCCGTCGTAGTCCTGCACCGGACCGCAGCCCAGCGGGGTGTTGTTGGTGATGGTGTTGTTGATGAGCGTGGAGCCTGTGCCAGCCACCGCCGCGCCGTCGTCGGCTCGGTTGTCCGTGACCACGCAGTTGAGCAAGTAAGCGTTGTTACGCACATACACGCCGCCGCCCTGGGCTGTAGCATCCAACGGGTCGATGGCATCGCACTCCTTGATGACACAATGACGGGCGGTGCCGCCATCGACGAGTAAACCGCCACCGATGTAGTCGGTGTAGCCGTTGCGCACCACGCACCCTTCGATAACCCCATACACGCGCGCAATGCGGTGGTTGCCCGCACCGGAAATGATGGTGCAATATGTGGTGTCCGTCCAGTGACTGTTCACACCCGGGAAACGACGATCGGAAGTGTCCGATCCCTCGGAATCGGCCCGATAGCCACCCCTCACCGTCACACCAGCAGGAATCACCAGTTCGTCATCAATTTGGTAATCACCGACCTTCACAAAGATATCGCCGCTCCCGGCACCTGTACTGTCCACAAGCACCGCCAAAGCCGCCGGAAGAGTTCTCTTCGCCGTCACCCACGACTGGCCATTGTTGTTGTCATTGCCCGTTGACGATGACACGAAAACAGACTGTGCCTGCGAAATCATTACGCCGCACAAGAGGATTGCTGATAGGATGTTTTTTATGTTCATTTGGGTTGTTGGGGTTGAAGGTTGAGAGTTTAGGGTTTAGGGTTTAAGGTTTAGGGTCGAGGTTCAAAGGTCAAAGTTCAAGGGTCAAAGTTCAAGGGTCAAGTCAATAGTCTAGTCTATGTCTAAGTCTTACAAGTCTTTCACACAGCGGACGGAACAGCCATAGCCCTGTCCCCAAGTGCTACTTGACATACTTGTCGAAGTGTAGTCAATATAGCGGAAATACGCACTACTACCATTTTGTGTCGAAGTCCAAAAATCGCAATAATAAGTATAGCCGCGATAGCTACCATCATAATATCCCGTTGGGCGAGCGGAGAATAGAGTCGCATTGTTTGACTCCTGCTGCCAAGCAGCGTAACAAGTACTGTTATATTCGCTCCAACCCGTCTTGTCCGACAGTGATTTTGCAATGTAGGATTCGTTGCCGTTGCATCTGTATTTCGGGACACTCTTAACAAAAGCCAGCATCTGGTCCCATTCGACCATACTAGGGACGTGCCATCCTGCGGGACAAATCCCCTGCACACCGCTCGGGTTCGTATTGGAGGAGGCCGCACCGTGCATCAAAGCTGGCCAGTTGTAAAGATAGCCACAGCGGTTAAACGACTCTGTTGTAAGCGGATTGACATACCCTCTGTAACGATAGGGCACTGTGGATGAGGTGGTTGTTCCCTCCTCAATTAAGGTACCATCAGCATAGCGGGTGGTGCGAAGGTTTTCGCGCATCCAGCACTGATCACCGATGACCACCGTTTGATAGAGATTGCCGTCGTAGTCGGCCACTACACCGCAGTCGGTGGGACGGTTGCGGGTGATGGTGTTGCTGATAAGACTGCCGTTGCCGCCAGCCACACCCGCGCCCTTGTCGCCACGGCACTCCGTGACCACACAGTTGAGAAGCGTGCCGCCGTTCTTCACATACGCGCCACCACCTTCAGCAGGTACAGCAGCCGGATCCTCGTTATAAGCATCGCACTCCTTGATAACGCAGTAGCGAACCACAGCGTTTCCGCCGTCAATCAGCACACCGCCTCCAAAAGTATTCGAGTAGCCGTGACGAATCACACAGCCCTCCAGCACTCCATTTACTGTGGCAATACGGTGCGTGGTCGCACCCGTGATGATGGTACACCACGTATTGTCACCCCAGTGGAGATTGGCACCGGGAAGCCTACGCACCGAGGTGTCCGTGCCCGTCAACGCATTATCGTAGCCACCTAGCACCATCACGCCCGAAGGAATCGTTAACTCAGCAGTGGTGCTGTACGCGCCCGCCTTCACGAAGACCGTGCCGTTAGTGCCTACCACCGTAAGAGCTTCTTCGAGGGTTGCCTTCGCGGTCTCCCAGTTATGACCATCGCCACCCGTCGCGCCCGCCGACACATATACGTTCTGCGCCCGCACCTGCATCACGCCTGCACACATCACCACCAAACACACCACCGCAATCCTTCCTTGCGAAACCGCCAAGATCCTGTCTCTACAAAACCATTTAAAAAATATGTCTTTAAAAATATTCATCATTTATCATTCATCATTTATCATTCTTAATTCTTAATTAAATCAATCCTTCAAGCACCTCACAGAGAAGTAATTGGTCTTGTACACATCTGTCCTATAAAGATCGTATGAGCTATAATGAAGGCGGGCTCGATAAGCGTAAGTGTCATTGGACTGTGTCGCAGACCACCAATAGACAGCAACACCGAAATCGCTATAGGACGAATTGTAATAGCCAGCAGGCATAGCCGAGAACCCCGTAGCATTGTTGCCACCTTGGTCATAACCTGGATAGCAGCTGCTATAACTGTAAGTGGTCCAACCTGAAGTAGAGGCAAGTGCTTTGGCAATGCTACTAGAATTGTTATCACAACGTAAAACTGCTTGTCCTCCCACATAAGTTGCCAGCTGATCCCATTCAGCATTGCTTGGCAAATGCCATCCCGCGGGACATATACCCTGCACATAAGAGGGATTACCGTTGGAAGAGTTGGCCCCGTTCATCATCGTCGCCCAATTATAGAGCAGACCGTAGGTGGATTGTGTGGAAGGCTGCTCATTCGGATACTTGAAGTCCACCGCCGCACCGCCAGAAACATAGTGCTTGGTTCGCAGGTTCTCCTTCATCCAGCACTGATTGCCAATGAGCACCGTGTTGTAGGTATTGCCATCCACATCGGTGACTGTGGGTGCGCCAGGACAAGGCTGACCTGCTGTGGTAAACGACACGTTTTCGCCGTATGCCGTGCCTATTGCATTCGTAGCGTATGCGCGCACATAGTACGTGGTGTTGGCCTCCAAACCCGACATCGTACTAGTGAAGTTGCCCACACCGTTGCCGTCGGTGGTATGGTTGCCACTGACCGTAGGATTCTCAGAGGTACCCCAACAGACGCCCCTCGCCGTCACCACGGAACCGCCGTCTGAGGTGATGTTACCACCGCCCCTAGCCGTGATAGCTGAGACACCGGCAACTGCCGATGTCGTGATGACAGGCACAGTCTGATCTTCTGTATTCGCAAGGTTCGCATCTCGGAGGCATCGCACCGAATAGCCCAACCGTTTGTCCGTGTTACTATTGTAAAGACTTCGGGAACTGGAACCTATATTTCGATAATAAGCAGAGGTTTCCGACGATTGCCGAGATGTCCAAAACCAAGTTTCTGAATTTGCATAAGAGAGACCCTGATCCCATCTACCAGCAGGCAACGCAGTGAAACGAGTGCGGTTGTTAGTCGATTGCCAGTAGGTGTTGTAATTCGCTCCGACATAACAGCTAGAACCATTATTGGTATTCCAAACAGACTTGGCCGCCAAGGACTTCGCATAATACTCCTGATTGCCATCACAAGAGTTCGCCGGCTGACTAGATACATAATTCACCAGTTGGTCCCATTCCGCGTAAGAAGGCACATGCCAGCCATCGGGACAAATACCCTGCACTCCGCTCGGATTTCCGTTAGAGGAAGAAGCGTTATTCATCACGGCATACCAGTTGTATAGCAAGCCATATTGTGCGATGTTCAGCGAAGAATACTCGTAATAACAGGGGGTGGTTTGGTAAGCCGTTCCCAATGGGATGCTATTGCCATCGGGGAAGCGGGTAACGCGGAGGTTCTGTTTCATCCAACACTGCGTCCCGATGAGCACCGCATCGTAGTAGTTGCCATCGATATCCACCACATAGCCACAACTAATAGGCGCATTGCGGGTGATGGTGTTGTTGATGAGGGAGCCATCCTCTCCAGCCACGCCCACGCCGTTGTCGGCACGGCACTCCGTAACCACACTGTTAATCAAAACGCCATTGTTGCGTATATACACGCCACCGCCTTCCGCATCAAAATCGTCATCATTGATGGCATCACACTCCTTGATAATGCAATAACGTGCAGTACCGCCATCAAGCAACAGTCCACCGCCTATGGTGTAGGTATAGCCCATACGCACAACACACCCGTCCAACTGTCCTTTCACCGTCGCAATACGATGATTGCCATAACCGGAAATAATCGTACACCAAGTGTTATCGGTCCAGTGACTGTTCACGCCAGGCAAACGTCGCAAGGTGGTGTCTGCGCCCTCTGAGATCTGTTGGTAGCCTCCTTTCACAATCACGCCCACAGGAATCGTGAATTCCTCTGTAGTAGAATAATCGCCAGCCTTCACATACACTGTTCCTGAGGTTCCCACTGCCTCAATTCCCGCAGCGATGGTCTTCTTCGCAGTCGCCCACGAAGAGCCGTCGCCCGAATCATCCGTTGCGGAACTTGAGACAAAAACGCTTGTTTGCGCAAAAAGTTGACCTATAACAAAGAGGAGCGAAAACAAGAAAAACATTCGCCTAAACCCCATATAAGTAGTATTTTTTGAATTCATAAATTTGGACAATTGTAATTTACTATCGGGTGCAAATATAATATTTTTTAACACTCAATAGTTAATATCATTTTTTTGTTACATCAAAGCAAAAAAAAGAAGTCGGACCAAAGGGCCCGACTTCTTAATTCTTAATTATTAATTCTTAATTACTTCACCCACACTTCATCCACAAACAGCCACGACTGCTCGCCGGCACTGAGGTGCCATTCGGGAAGCTTTCCGTAGTTCTTGATGACAATCTTGACGTAGCGGGCGTTGGCTTTGCCCTTAACGACGAGATCTTGGATGTGCGCGCCTTCGGATCTGGCCACGTTCAACGTAGTTTTGCCGAAAGGCTTGTAATTTTGGCCGTCATCGGAAACATAGACATCCATACCTTGAGGATAGAAAACCCATGCGCGTTGCTCTTCCAAACAGCCCGCCCCGACTTGTGTGACGGGTTTCTTTTCGCGCAAGTCAATCACCACCTCGCAATCCGTGGTGAAGCCCTGCCAACCACCGATACGATAGTTCACCTTGCCGCGCAGATTGTCAACCAAACCCACTTCACCGCCTGCATAGTACTGCGGATCCGGTTTAGTGATGTAGGTAAGGTCTTTATCACGGGTGTAACGCACGTAATGCGCCTCCGCCACCTTACTTTGATTGCCTCTGGCATCTACCGCTATTGCCTTGACCGTCACATCATCAGTTATTTCGAAGGGTTCTTTGTATTGGATGCCCGTTTTCGGTGAGGGATCACGACCGTCGAGCGTATAGAATATCTCATAATGATCTTCGTTGAAAGCAATCATGCGACTTGGCTTCCGGGTTGGCTTAGCTTGCAATGCATTTTCCTGTTTTGCCTTATCTTCAGGGGTCACCTTTCGTGTATTGTTTTCGTAATTTACCTCCGGCAAACGGATGGCAATCTTCGTTTTATCTTGGAAAGAAACCTTATCGGTGGAGAAAATCGGAACGGGAACGATGCGCTTTTTCACATCAATTTGCGCAACGGGCACATTGCCATCTCCCACGCCCCACGTTTTGCTTGGCGTATCACCCATCACAAACTCTAACGTAGCTCCGTCGGAAATCTCTTCGTATGTAATATAAGATCTTGTCAACGGTTTGTTATTCAACTTGACAGATTGGATATAAGGCTTTTCGCTATCTTTCAGGATTACGATTTCCTTACCGTTCTCCAAACGCACGACGGCTTTCTTGAACAAAGGATAACCCATCACATACTGATTGCTGCCCGGACACACGGGATAGAAGCCCAACGAACTCATCACAAACCATGCAGACATCTGTCCGCAGTCCTCATTACCGCAAAGTCCATCAGATTTGGAAGAATACAGAGTTCTGAGGATTTTCTTCACCATATCCTGCGTTTTATCAGGTTTGCCGACATAATTGTAGAGGTAAGCGGCGTGGTGGCTCGGTTCATTGCCGTGCGCATATTGCCCGATCACGCCCGTGATATCGGCCTGATCACGACCGGCCATTTCAGAAGATGAGTTGAAGAGCCGATCCAAGAAACGTTCCATTCTCTGCGGACCGCCCATCAATTCAATATAGGTGGTAAAATCGTGCGGCACGTAGGTGGTATATTGCCAACAGTTGGCTTCTGTAAAGAAGTTGTTAACCTCACGCGGATTAAACGGAGTTGCGAAACCACCGTTCATCCTGCCGTGCATAAAACCATTATTGTCTATGATGTTCTTATAGGACTGTGCACGAAGGATATATTCATCGTAAACTTTTTCATTACCGATTTGTTTCGCAAACATTGCAATACACCAGTCGTCGTAAGCATACTCCAACGTTTTGGAAACGGACTCATTCTCCATATCGCCCGGCACAAATCCGTATTGGGCATACTCTGGACGACCCAGTTTTTTCAGATTAGCGGTCGCAATCATCGCCTTAAGCATCTCTTCAGCAGGGAAATCCTTGATACCCTTCATATAAGCATCCAGCACCACCGGCACCGCATGGTAGCCAATCATGCACCAGGTTTCATACGCAGAAAGTTCCCACATGGGCAGGTAACCGCTTTGTCGATACTGGTTCATAAAGGTGTACATAAAATCTCCACTGCGTTTTTGGTCGATGATGTTGAGCAAAGGATGGAGCGTGCGATAGGTGTCCCACAACGAAAAGACCGTGTACATTTTATGATTACCCTCCACTTTGTGAATCTGATTATCTTCACCACGATAACGGCCATCCAAATCAGAATAGAGATACGGGGACGTAAAGCAATGATACAAAGCCGTATAGAACACTTTCAAGAATTCCTCGTTATCCGATGACACATCGATTTTGCCAAGTTCTCTGTTCCAGATTCCTATAGCATTCTTACGCACTTTGTCGAAGTTGAAATCCTTCACTTCGGTCTGATTGTTGATAGCGCCCTCCATATCCACAGCGGAAATCGCCACTTTCACAGTCACTTCCTTCACTTTTTCAGAGAAATAGAGGACCGCCTTGCAGTTCTTTCCTTTTATCTCCTTGACATTCACTGGCTTATCGTCCACATAATAGACCACAGACTCAACAGGATCGGACGTTTTCAAAGAGAACGCACAAAATTGATCATCATTCCAAGCCTCAGAACGACGATATCCCACCAAATCGTTGGCTTTCAACGTCATATAGCTTTCCAACGTCTTGTCGCGGTGCTGCAAATCGACGATAATGCCGTGTTTGCCTTCATTCGGGAACGTGTAACGGTGCATCCCAACGTAATTAGCGGCGGTCATCTCGGCGGTGATGCCATTGTCGAACCTCACCACATAGTAACCAGGCTCAGCACTCTCGTTCTTGTGAGAGAACGAAAGAGCATACTTCTCGTTAATGACGGAAGGATCGCCCATGAACGGAGTGACAAGAATGTCGCCATAATCCGAGCATCCTGTGCCGTTAAGATGGGTGTGCGAAAAGCCATAAATGCGACTGTCACTGTAGTGATAGCCCGAGCAGCCGTCCCAGCCGTCGAGACGTGTGTCGGGACTAAGCTGGACCGCCCCAAAGGGCAGAATCGCGCCCGGATAGGTATGTCCATGCTCCGCAGTTCCCACGAACGGATTTACGTATTGTGATTGTGCGCCCGCCATCATCACAACAGCAAGCAACATAAAGAAAAGGGTTGTTTTTTTCATATTTGGTAAAGGTTTATTTTCAATTCAATGAATGTAGAGACGCGATTAATCGCGTCTCTACAGCGGATATGGAGATTATTTCTCTTTCGACACGCGAGCCGTCACGAAGCACAGATACGCCAAGCAGCAGAGCGGCACGATGAAGGCATAGCGGATGCCCACGCCTGCCATAGCGCCCGTAAGCAGCGGAACGATGGCCGCACCCACAATAGCCGTGGTCATCAAACCCGAAATTTCGTTCGACATTTCCGGCTTGTGATCAACGCAGATAGAGAAAATCAGCGGGAAAATGTTAGCGAAGCCAATACCGATGAGGATGAAGCTCAACCAAGTAGTGAAGGTGTTATAGGGCATGAACAACAGCACGTTACCCAAAATCGAAACGGCGATGGTGATAGCCAAAAATTTCTTCGCACTCATCTTGCGCAAGATGACACCACCGAGGAAACGACCCACAAACAGGGAGACAATCAAGACGATGTTGCCCACCGCAGGAGTGATCCCAGGATTGTTTTCAATCAAAATAGACGGAATACGGTTGAACATGGAAGCTTCTGCGCCGCAATAGAAGAAAATGGCGAGGAACATCATTAAAATATAAGGATCGCCCAACGCACGGATACAGTTGCCCAACGTAGTCGGTTTCTCATCCGATTTGCTAATATTATCGGGGACGAACATAATCACCATAACTAACGTGATGAGCAACACCACCGCAAATATCGGGAAGAGGATGCGGAAACCCATATCGATGGTTTCGCCGCCATCAGGAGTGAACGAAAACCAGCCGTATTTCATCAGCGACGTACCGATAAGCACCAAAATCAACGAAGTGGAAAGCGTGCCGATAGCCTTCAACGACTGCGCGAAGGAGAGCATACTGGAGTACTGTCCTTCATCGGCAACATCTCGAATCAACGGATTACCAGACACTTGCAAAATGGTCGCACCTGCGCCCATCAACAGCACTGCTAACAAAATCATCGGGAAGTTGAAGGCGAGAATGGGCAGCACCGCACCAGCGAGGAATAGAATCAACCCAATGGTGAGCATCTTCTTTTTGCCGATTTTGGACTGCCAAACGCCCGTAGGCACCGACAAAACGCCGAACATAATCATACCCGAAAGGGAGACCAACGACGCGGTGAACGGCGACACATTGAATGCCTTCTCCACCACGGAAACCAGCTGTCCGGCAGCATCACCGAAACCCATGGCTAAAAACACGAAAAACACTGAAATCAGGGATAATTGTTTTTTCATATTGATTGATTTTAATTATTGACTTAATCCGCCCTAGGGCTCGCTAGCGCTCACCCTAGGCTAGCACACGTCGGGCTTTCAGCCCTTTTTGGAATATGTTTTATTTTTTGAGGGGATGCGTTCCCCCTTCATCATTCATCATTCATCATTCATCATTCATCATTCATCATTCATCATTCATCATTCATCATTCATCATTCATCATTCTTAATTCATCATTCTTAATTCATCATTCTTAATTGCTCTCCATCCTCACCACTCGTATCTCCTCCACATTCAGCCGCACCTTCAGCCATTCAACCAGCCTTTTCTCCGCATCGGGACGAGGTTGGCCGTCTGACCACCTCAAATAGACAGCAGGGACACGATTGTGTTCCAAAGTGTTGGCATCATAACACATCAATTCCGTAATAGCTATCAATTGAAGATTCGGATACTGCGTATGAATCTCACGAATCAGCTGCTCGGTCTTTTCCGACACACCGCCGGTGCGTTCAATCTGTGCTTGCAGCTGGTCGATGATGGAATCCTTCTGAGCTATCACCGCATCTTTTTTATCAATGATATCCTCAATCACCTGATTCTGCTGTGTGACATCAAGGATATTCTCGGTTTGCCTTATTACCAACTTAGCACGTTCTAGCCCATATTCCGTCCGCATAACGTCTTGAATCCTAGCAATATCATCCAACGTAAGAGGTTTTCCTATAACACGCAGTGTAATAATCTGTTCTTTATTGGAATAGTCCGTTTGCGAACCGACGAGCTGCACATTTTTGAAATGCGGGGTTTGCTGGATTTCATTCACAAACTTGACCGTCTGAGTATTGAAAGCGGTTTCGCGTACGAGGTTTATCGCCATAAATACGCTGGGAATCATCACCAGAATAGCAAACAGGTAGATCATCCGTCTTACGGCAACAAGCCGTTTATCACTCATGTATCTCTTTTGCGGAAATCCGAGGAAGCGAACCATGATGAAGGTGGCCAGCGCAATAAAGAAGGAATTGATAAAGAAAAGGTACAAGGCACCGCCGAAGAAACGGGGTTGCAAGGTGGCGATTCCGTAGCCAGCCGTGCAGAGCGGTGGCATCAACGCGGTGGCGATGGCGACACCGGAAATTACCGTGAAGGGCTGACTTTTGCGCGATGTTGCCACGATGCCCGCCAAACCGCCGAAAAAGGCGATGATGACATCATACGTCGTGGGGCGTGTGCGCGCCAACAGCTCCGAACCAGCCTCGTTCAATGGGGAAACCAAGAAGTACAGCGTAGAGGTTATCAAACTGATAATCACCATGATGGAAAAGTTGCGCAACGACTTGCGCAGCAAATCTCCATCAAGAATGCCGATGGAGAGACCGACACCGCTGATAGGGCCCATAATGGGGGAAATCAACATGGCACCGATGATAACCGCCGTGGAGTTGACGTTCAATCCGACGGAAGCCACAATGATGGCGAAAGCCAACACCCACAAGTTCACCCCGCGGAACTCCACACTGTTAGAAATGGAACTCAGCGTGGTTTCGTAGTCCGTGTCGTCCTTCAAATGGGTGAATTCCAGCACACTGTACCAAAACTTCCGCATCCGCACACGGAAAGAGTGGTGTTTCTTTGTTGGGGTGGTTTCTTCTATCTTTGGGGTTTCTTCCATCGAATCAATTTTTCGTTAATTATCTTTTATCCCCTCATCTATTATCTTTGTCCTACAGGGCTTGCGCCCTTGCCTATGCTGTGTCAGCCCTACGGGCTTCTTAAGGAAGAATAGTTGATATAATACTATCAATTTTCAATGTTTTCTGTTCGCCAGTCTGCATGTTCTTAAGCGTGTAGATGCCGGCGTTGCGTTCGTTCTCGCCCGCCATGATGACGTAAGGGATGCCTTTGGCGTTGGCGTAGTTCATCTGCTTACCTATTTTGGCTTTGTCGGGGTAGATTTCGGCTGGAATGCCCGCATCGCGGAGGGTTTTCAGTCCCTGCAGCGCATAAATTTCATCGTCGCCGCCGAAGTTGACGAACATCGCGGTGATCGGCGTGAGGATGTGCTGCGGGAAGAGGTTCAGCTCGTTGAGCACGTCGTAAATACGCTCAGCACCGTAGGAGATGCCCACGCCCGACATGTTTTTGAGTCCGAAGATGCCGGTGAGGTTGTCGTAACGACCGCCGCCGGAGATGCTGCCCATCGCCACGTCCGTCGCCTTGATCTCGAAAATAGCGCCCGTGTAGTAATTCAAGCCGCGAGCCAACGTCACGTCGATTTCCAAGTTGGTGGCAATCTGCATCTTAGCAACGTAATCCAGCACCGTTCTCAGCTCAGCCACGCCCTGCAATCCCGTTTCGGTAGCGGCCAACATCTGCTCCAGTTTCGCCAAAACTTCCTCATTGGAGAGGCCACTCAGCTCGAACAGCGGTGCCATACCACAAATCGCATCTTGAGAAATACCACGCTCCAACATCTCGGCGCAAACAGCCTCGCGTCCGATCTTGTCGAGCTTATCAAGGGCGACGCACAAGTCAGTGACTTGGTCAGGATTACAGAAAATCTCGGCTATACCGCTGAGAATCTTGCGGTTGTTGATCTTCATCACGATATTGATGCCGAACGCACGGAACACTTCGTCGGTAATCTCCACCAGCTCTGCCTCGTTGAGCAGCGAATTACTGCCGATAATATCGACATCGCACTGATAGAACTCGCGGTAACGTCCCTTTTGCGGACGGTCGGCGCGCCACACAGGTTGCATCTGGTAGCGTTTGAACGGGAAGGTCAACTCGTTCTGGTGCTGCACGATGAAACGGGCGAACGGAACGGTCAGATCGTAGCGCAAACCTTTCTCACAGAGTTGCGCCGCCAGTTTGTTCGTGCTTTGCGTTTCATCCTGGAAATCAACACCTTTCGTAAAATCTCCGGAGTTCAAAATCTTGAATAACAAACGGTCGCCCTCTTCGCCGTATTTGCCCATGAGGGTGGAGAGATTCTCCATCGCCGGGGTCTCAATAGGGAGACAGGCGTGTTTGTGGAAGACGTTCCGGATGGTGTCGAAAATATAATTGCGCCGCATCATCTCGACGGGCGTGAAATCGCGTGTACCTTTTGGAATAGACGGTTTTACCATAATTTCAGTATTTCAAAACAAACGGCAAAGATACAAAAAATGTGGCAAGCTTCATTCATAATATATTTTCAATACTTATCAACACTCTTTTTCCTTGCACAAAAAAACGCTATTTTTGCAGCCTTAAACTATTGTAGATTTGTACAAAAAATTTCAATAAGATGAATAAAAAATTATTTATGGCAACCCTCATTTTGGCGACCGTCGTTTTGGGCGGCGCGTGCAAGAAATCGTCCGAAAACGCTGATTTGGCCAACAATCCCTTCATGAAGGAATGGGATACTCCTTACGGCGTTCCTCCTTTCGACAAAATCAAAACCACCGACTATCTGCCTGCCATCATGGAAGGTATGAGACAACAAACGGAGATCATCCAACAAATTTGCGAAAACAGCGAAGCCCCGACATTCGCAAACACCCTGATTCCTTACGAATACAGCGGCGAACTGCTGAACAAGGTGACGGCCGTTTTCATGAACCTCGCCGAATGCATGAACAGTCCTGAAATGGAAGGGCTTTCCGACACTATCATCCCGATGCTTACCCGTCACAGCGATGATATCATGCTGAACGACAAGTTGTTCGAAAAAATCAAAATCGTGTACGACAACCGTCAAAATGAGAACCTCAACGCTGAGCAGATGCGTCTGTTGGAAGTCACCTACAAAGAATTCGTGCGTGGCGGCGCAAATGTACCCGCCAACAAGCAGAAGCTTTTCCGTGACATCAACGAGAAGCTCTCTTCTCTGACCCTCAAGTTCGGCAACAACGTGCTCGGATCCACCAACTCCTACGCGCTCTTCGTGGATAATGAGGAAGATCTTCAAGGTCTGACGGAAGGACAGTTATCCGCAGCTAAAGAAGCTGCCGCAGAGATGAAAGATGCCAAAGGGAAATACGCCTTCACGGTGCATATCCCCTCCATGGAGCCGTTCCTCCAAAACTGCCAAAACCGTGAACTCCGCAAGCAACTCTGGACGGCTTACTCCACCCGTTGCTTGGATGGCGAATATTCTAACAAAGAGATTATCAACGAGATCGTAAATCTTCGCTTGCAAAAAGCGCAAATTCTCGGTTTCGACAACTACGCCAATTACGTGCTTGACGATTGCATGGCCAAGAACGACAAAAACGTCTATAATCTGCTGATGCAAGTGTGGAAGCCTGCACTTGCCAAAGCTAAAGAAGAGGCTGCTCTCTATCAGAAAATGATGAGAGAAGACGGCATCGAAGGCAGCCTGCAACCCTACGATTGGCGTTATTATGCTGAAAAACTGCGTAAAGAGCA
>Ga0310786_10002511_pt1 | contig 27947 bp, 19 predicted proteins | sample AusTroGonzalo_MG_FD_203881 | JGI IMG/M metagenome (GOLD analysis project Ga0310786, IMG submission 203881) | Bovine rumen microbial communities from tropical cattle in Woodstock, Queensland, Australia - Gonzalo_03 (v2) (version 2) | ecosystem: Host-associated > Mammals > Digestive system >...
TGTTCGAACAGTTTCTTGGCGATTGTCATGCATATCAAGTTGATAGTTCATCAGGCAGAAAAGGTTAGGACAGAACTCAGAGCTGCACGGAATTCAGGCATCGGACACTTGGTGTCCCGCTCGATAAGAAGTGTCTTGAGGCCGGCGTAGGGTCGTACCTGTTCCTCGATTTCCTTGAGCGGAATGCCTTTGCCGAAATACACAGGGGCGAAATTGTCCCAGAACTTCATGGCAAGCGACTTGGGCATGTGGAAAGTCTCGCTGATAAAATCTTCTCCGCTGAGGTAGCAGCAGAGGTAAACCATGCCGATATCGAACAGGTGGTTGCCCCAGCAAAAATCTCCCAGGTCGATGAAATAGCGCTCCTCGCCCACAAAGATGGCGTTGCTGTACTGCAGGTCACCGTGGATGGCGGTATCTTCATCGGGGGTATCGACAATGAATCTGGCGAGCTTGTCCTTTTCAGCCGTCGTAAAAAACGGATTCTCGCTCAGTAGCCTGAAGTAACGGTCTTTCACATTCTCAAACGCCGTGGTGTCGACATGTGTGGAATGTAGCTGTCTGCACATCTGGGCAAATTCGGAGGCATACTGCGCCACCTTCTCCGGATTGTCACCCGTAGCCCTGGAATAGGATTTCTTGCCCTGGATTCTCTTGAACCTAATGCCGTAGCGTCCGTCTTCGGTGACTACGTATTCACCAGGTTCAGGCGTGGGGATGCCCATTTCGTAGACCTTACGGGCCAGGTTCATCTCGTCCAGCGGCTGCTGTATCTTGCCGGGGAAATAGAGTTTTAGCATCACCGTCGGGTCGGCTTTGCAATCATAACTTTCTCCATTGGCCCCGCCGCCGGAGAGAACGTAATCGTCGAGGGATATTCTGATGGCTTCCATTATTCAAACACTTGATTGATGAGTTTTGCGAATTCCTGATAGGCAAAGGTGTCTTCCAGCTCTCGAAGAGCATCGGCAAGGCCACGGTAGTGCCACTCGTGATCTTTGGGGTCTTTGGCGTGGAAGAGGTTCCAGAGCCGGTCGCCCTGCTGGGCATAGTCGCGGGCGATGGCCCGCATGTTCGAGAGCTTGTCGCCGAGAGCCACTATCTTGGCATCGTGCGAGGCACGGGCCAAGCGATCGATGGCGGCCTGCTTGCGAGCGTGCCAACTGTCCTCCTCGCTCACACCCTCAGGCATGGTGTCGCTCTCCGAGGCTACGAGCGAGGCAATGCGGTCGCCGAACTCTTCACGTATCTGCTCCACTGTCGTGTCGGTGTCCTCCACGGTGTCGTGCAGGGCGGCGGCAGCCAGGAGTTCCTGATCGGGTGTCATCGTGGCCACGATTTCCACCGCCTCCATCGGATGGACGATATAGGGGAATCCCTTGCCGCGACGCTCAGTCCCGGCATGGGCGCGGACGGCGAACACGATGGCGCGGTCCAGCAGTGTGGTGTCTAACGGTTTGTTTGCCATACATATTGAGTTTCTCGTCGAAAGACCTTATTCCTATTCTATTCTTCTTAATAATTCAAGCAGTACCTGCCAGATGTCGGCGATGGTCTTTACCTCCACCCGTTCGCTGGTGGAATGGGGCTCCACGATACGCGGACCGATGCTGGCAATCTGAATGCCAGGATAGTGCTGCACGAAGAATCCTGCTTCGAGTACAAAGTGCATGGCTACCATTCGGGGACGCCAGCCCAGCACGTCCTGGAACGTATCGCTGACCAGCCTGAGGAAGGGCGACTGCTGATTCTCCTGCCAGGCAGGAGCCGACATAATAACCTCAGAGTCTGCACCAAAAGTCTTAAATGCGTTGGCAATATCCTTGCCAAGGCTGTCCATATCTGCATCGATGAAACTACGGGTATGCGTTGATACAAAGATGTGGTCTGCTTCAGTAGATATTCGCCCAACGTTATTCGATGTCTCCACCGTGCCAGCCATGGCCTCGCTCATCTTCACCATGCCTTGTGGCACATGGTCCAGACTCTCCACGAGCGATGCTATGGCCTGTTTGGGGATTGTGGTTTGCTGCCCGCTACACGCTTCAAGGCTACAACTGATATTCGGGTCTTGCGGATAGCTTTCACGCAGTTGGCGGTTAATGCAATCTATCTGCTTCCTGATGGCCTCGGCAGCCGCAGATGCTGCGCAAATCACAATCTCGCCTTTTGAGGCAATCGAGGCGTTGGCTTCACCTATCTCTATCACTGATACTCCTACTGCTTCCTCTTGGCAGACAACGTTCAGAATGTCTTTGGCAGGAATCACGGCACTGCAACGTCCCTTGTTGATGTCTACGCCAGAGTGACCGCCCAGCCCGCCTTCAATCTTGATACGATACCAGTGACCGTTTTCATCCTTAACTGGCACGCGCTCTATAGGAATGCGGTGGAATTGCAGACAGGCACCTGCGGCACCGGTCGTGATGGTGTCGTAATCCTCAGAGTCGAGGTTGATCACCTTGCGTCCTTTCAGGAACTCCTTACTCAGCGCAGCAGCTCCCGACATACCGTCCTCCTCATTGGTGGTGGTCATCACCTCCAAAGCCGGATGCGCGATACTGTCATCTTCGAGTACAGCTAGTGCCATCGACAGGCCTATGCCATTGTCGGCTCCCAGCGACGTACCTTTAGCCTTCATCCATCCGTCCTCAACATAGGCCTCAATAGGAGCGTTGAGCGGGTCGTTCATCCCCACACAAACCATATCCATGTGGTTCAGTAGCACGATAGGCTCATGCTCCTCATAGCCGGGACTGGCTGGTTTGCGAATCACCACACAATTCTCCTTGTCGCGCTCGTACTCCAGATGAAGCCGTTCGGCAAACTGACAGAGATAGTCGGCTACCTTCTCTTCGTGATGGGAAGGACGCGGAATCCGGTTCAACTCCTTGAAGATACTAAAAACACGTTCTATTCCATTCATATGTCTTTGGGGGTAGTTAGGAAATGCAGCAATTGGTGTTTACTCCATTTTTCCCGCCAGCTGCATGCGGACGGCGGCGGGCGTTACGGGGGCGGTGATGTCGGCTGTGTTCACCTGCTGCTGCTCGCCGTCGATGTTGAACTGCAGGGTGGCTCCGTCGGTGCGCACGTCGATAGTGACGTTGGCACCCATCACCAGCGGCAGGTTCACGTCACCGTGACCGCCGGGGAAGCCGCAGAGCACGGGGATGTCGTACGACTTCAGCATCTCGTGGAGCATCGCCTCGACACTCTCGTAGGTGAACTCCTTGCCGCAGTCGGTGAACTCGCCGAGGATGATGCCCTTGCAGCGGTCGAGCACGCCGTTCATCTGAAGGATGCGCATCTGGCGGTCGATGTTATGCATCGACTCCTCCACCTCCTCGACGAAGAGGATGAGGTCCTTACCCATGGTGGCGTCGGCCTGTGTGCCGAGGTTAGGCGCGAAGGTGCAGACATTGCCGCCCACCAGTGTGCCGGTGGCCTTGCCCGTGATGTTCTGCTTGTGTGCAGGCACCTCGTAGCGGGGCACCTTGCCCAGGAGCAGGTCGCGCATCAGCGTGCTGGTGGCGTCGGTGCCGCCCTTGGCCAGGAACGAACTCATGGTGCCGTGGATGCTCATCACACCGGCGCGCGTCAGCAGGCCGTGCAGCGTCGAGATGTCGCTGAAGCCCACCAGCCACTTCGGCGATGCCTTCAGCTCGGCCAGCGTCAACTGGTCGATGAGCTGGATGGTGCCGTAGCCGCCACGGTTGCAGATGACGGCCTTGATAGTCGGGTCAGCGAGCGCCCAGCGGATGTCGCTCACGCGCTCGGCCACGGTGCCGGCATAGCGGCCGTCCACCACCTTGCCAACGTTGGGCCCGATGACAGGCTCCAGTCCCCACGAGCGTAGCACGTCGGCCGTCTTCTCCACGTTCTCCATCGGCGTGTAGTACGAGGGCGAGATCAGCGCCACCTTATCGCCTTTTTGCAGGTACTCGGGCTTTGTGCAGTTCAGCACTACCGGCTCTTCGGGGTTCACTACTATTGTCTCGTCATCGTCGCTGCACGAGGCCAGCGTCACTGCGCCGCAGATTGCGAGGATGGCGGCAAGCATCCAATTTTTCTTTTGTTTCATATTCTCTTTATATTATAATCTTTTCTCCTTTCACGGGACAAAGGTAATGCAAAACGAGAGAAATACCAAATAAATTGGGATATTTCCGCTTACCTTTAGCCGTCAAAAGCTTACCTTTTCGCCGCTAAAGCTTACCTTTTCGCCGCTAAAGCTTACCTTTTCGCCGCTAAAGCTTACCTTTAGGAATGTCCCATGCCGTGGGACGAAAGTGTGACTCCGGGTGTGGCTTTGGGTGTGGGTTCCTCTTGTATATATGTATAGTGAAACAAAAAACCAACCTACCTATCCTACCTATCTGTATGTCTCGGTTTTTAGGTATAACTGTAAGATAGGTAGGATAGGTAGGATGTTTTTCGGTTAAGCTACTATTCTATGCGCGCGAGAACGCGAAGAGACAGGAGACCCGAGTGACGCAATTTTTCTTTACCGAAATTTGCCGCTTCCAAATTTTCTTACTATCTTTGCCACATCGAAGCAATTACTAACCTCAAAATACAATGACGACTATGAAACGAAACATTACAACCTTGTTGGTTGTGCTCATGAGTATGTTAGGTATGCCAGCCCTCGCCCACGACATCGAGGTGGCGAACGACGATGGCGTGACCATCTATTACAACTTCAAGAATGACAACACTGAGCTGTCGGTCACTTACCGTGGTGAATGGGCTAACAGCGATTGGTCCACCTACAAGGACAGATATACCGGCCATGTGGCGATCCCCGCTTCTGTCACCTACCAAGGCAAGACTTATCCAGTGACAGAAGTCGGCTATTATGCTTTCGGCTGTTGTAATAACCTGACAGCGGTTACCATTCCTAATAGCGTGACCCGTCTCGACAATGATGCATTTTCCCAGTGTACGAGCCTGACGGCGGTGACCATCCCCAATAGCGTTACTGAAATCCGTGATAATGCCTTCTCTCAAAGTGGCCTCACCGCCATCACCATTCCTGCCAGCGTGATTTATCTTGTTTATGATGCTTTCCGAGGCTGCAAAGACATGGCGTCTATCATCGTGGAAGAAGGCAATACCGTCTATGACTCGCGTGGCAACTGCAATGCCGTCATCGTATCGGAAACGGACGAACTGATCATTGGTTGCAAGAACACCGTCATCCCTAGCAGTGTGTTCTCAATCGGACTTTATGCTTTCAGCGGATGTGATGGCCTGAGCTCCATCACCATTCCCAACAGCGTGATTTCCCTTGGAGGTGAGGTGTTCTCAGACTGCAATGATCTGACCTCCATCATCATCCCCACCAGCGTGACCTCTATCGGCAACTGGGCGATGTATGGCAGTTCTAACTTAGCCTCAGTACACCTTGCCGGCAACGATGCGCTGACCATCGGCAATAATTTCCTTCGCGGTTGCTATGGGCTGACCGATGTGTACTACTATAAGGAAAAGCTGCCGACCATCGGTGATAATGCCTTTTATAATGTGAACCTGCAGAACGTCACGTTGCACGTACCGGCTACTGCCATCGATGCTTTCAAGGCCGCAGAGCCGTGGAGCGGCTTCAAGGATGTGGTGGCGCTTACGGAAGAAGAGATTCAGACTATCGTGGCTACCTATGACCCCAATGCGCCGAGACCCTCTATAGTCTATGCCGTGTGGTGCGAAGGCAACGGTACGCTCTATTTCCTGAAGAGTGAGGAACTGCTGCAGGCCGGTGGCACCTACGACGGGCAGACCATCACAAAGGTGTGGAAAGGCAAGGAAGTGACAGCCACTAATGATTGGAGCTCTCCTTCGTGGATTATCGATGATGTCATAGAGTCGCTGACCACCGTCGTGTTTGATGAGAGTTTTAAGGTTGTCAAGCCGATGAGCTGTTATGGATGGTTCAAGTGGTGTGAAAAGCTGACCACGATTGCTGGCTTGTCCGAAGGCTACTTGGACACCAGCGAGGCAACCACCATGCGTGATATGTTCCTGAATTGTAGCAGCCTGACGGCGCTCGACGTGAGCCACTTCGACACCGGCAAGGTGACGGATATGCACAGCATGTTTGCCAATTGCAAAATCCTGACTACACTCGACCTGAGTCATTTCAATACCAGCCAAGTAACGAATATGGCAGACATGTTCCTTGCCTGCGACAGCCTGACATCGCTTGATGTGAGCCACTTCAACACCGGTCAGGTGACGACCATGAATAGCATGTTCCGGTCTTGTGAGAAACTGGCATCGCTCGACGTGAGCAATTTTGATACGCGGAACGTGACAGACATGTATATGATGTTTACCTGGTGTGAAAGTTTGACAGCGCTCGATTTGAGTCACTTCAACACCAGCCAGGTGACGAATATGAAAGATATGTTTACTAACTGCGAAAGCCTGAAGATACTCAATCTGAGCCAGTTTGACACGCGGAATGTGACTGATATGGAAGGCATGTTTGCTTCTTGCTATCAACTGTCCGAACTCGACCTGAGCAGTTTCAACACCAGCCAGGTGACCACCATGTGGCACATGTTCAGGAGTAGCAATAACCTGACGGCCATCTATATTGGTGAAGGCTGGGACGTTAGCAACGTGACGAACTCTACAGAGATGTTCTATGGCTGTCTCAGCATTGAGGGCGAAGACTACACGACTTATAACTCCACTACTACCGACAAGGCAATGGCTCACTACGGCGCTGGCGGCTATATGCGCGACATCCACAACAAGGCACTGCCGCGTCAGAACCAGAAGCCCTATGCCGTTTGGTGCGCAGGCAACAAGACACTCTATTTCTTGACGAGCGAGGACGCTATTGAAGCTGGAGCCACCCACGACGGACAGACCGTCACCAACGTATGGGCAGGAGCTGCTGCTTTCTATGATCATCTGTGGAATTTTGATGATAATAACGGGGTGAGCAACGCTCTGACCACCGTTGTCATCGAAGAAAGCTTCCAGACGTATAAGCCGACGACATGTTACATGTGGTTCATCAATTGCAAGAAGCTGATGCGCATCGACGGCCTGTCGAACCTGAACACCAGTCTGGTTACATCGATGGCAGATATGTTTGGTGGCTGCGAAAGCCTGACAGAACTCGATCTGCGTGGCTTCAATACCGGTAGTGTGGTGCGTATGGAGGATATGTTCTCCGGCTGTAGCAACCTGAAGGCCATCTATGTAGGCGACGGTTGGGATGTCAGCCGCGACAACATCATCTCCGGTGGTATGTTCTATGGTTGCACCAGCATCGTAGGAAAGGACGGTACGACCTTCGATGCAGAACAGACAGACAAGGCCAAGGCCCACTACGGCGCTGGCGGCTATTTGCGCGACGAGAACGACTATACCCTAATAGGCGCTTCGCTAAATGATAAAGGAAAAATGATAAATGACAAATGGTACGACCTCGGCGGCCGACGTCTCAAGTTGAGTCCGAAGACTAAGGGCGTGTATATCGTGAATGGCAAAAAGGTCGTGAGATGAAATTAAGAAGGATACTTGCTATACTCCCGGCATTGTTGCCTCTACTGGGATGGGCGCAGACAATCAGTCAGGAGCAGGCGTGCCGTAATGTGGAGCAGTTTCTGCAGGGTAGCGTCGCTGCCAGCCGTTCTGCCAAAGCGGTCAAGACGACGGACTTGAAGTTGTCCTATGCCACACAGGGTATGGCGGCCCCGGCGCTCTATGTGTTCAACGTAGCCGACAAGGGTGGCTATGTGGTGGCTTCGGGTGACGAACGCGCCTATGCTATTCTCGGCTATTCTACGGAAGGCAGCTTCGAAGAAACCGAAGCGCCGTGCTGCGTGAAGTGGCTTTTGGGAGAGTATGAACGGCAGATAAGTTACGCCCGTGAGCACCAGCTGCAGGCTCCGACACGTGCTACAGACACGCGTCAGGATATCTTGCCCCTGCTTTCGTCGAAGTGGGATCAAGGCAACCCCTATAATGGCAAGTGTCCCATAGATCCGAATACTGGCGACCGCTGCATAACAGGCTGTGTGGCTACGGCCATGGCTCAGCTGATGTATTACCATCGGTGGCCGAATCGCGGTACGGGTAGCCATAGCTATGAATGGCGTGGCGAGACGCTCAGTGCCGATTTCTGGGCTACGGAGTATCGTTTCGGCTTGATGAAGAATACTTACAAGGGCAATGAGCGAGACGACAACCTGGCAACGCTACTCTATCACTGTGGCGTGGCGGTTAACATGGATTATAGCAGTAGCGCCAGTAGCGCCTATTGTGATGGCTGGGAGTTGGCTGCGTATTTCGGCTATAGCAACCATTACTATCGTTTGTCTCTTGACGAGATGGGTGAGGAGGAATTCCTTGACAAGGTCTATAAGAATCTTAAGAACAGACGACCTCTGCTCTATTGCGGAAATAGTGGGAATAGTGGTGGTCATGAGTTCGTGTGCGACGGTTATCGTAATGATGGTTACCTGCATTTCAATTTCGGCTGGAGTGGATGGTGCGACGATTATTATCGTCCCACGGCCATCAAGACGGATAATGGTAACTACTCTTCCCATCAGAGCGCTATTGGAGGATTGATGCCCAAGACGGTTTCTGTGACCGTTGATGGTTTGCGCTATGATTTGGTTGACGATGAGGCTTACCTGATAGGAGGTGACCCGGTGGGGCATCTGGAGGTTCCCTCGGCGATCACTTTCAATGGTAATCAGTACACGGTCTGCTGCATCGAAGCAGGTGCTTTCTGTGAAAACGAACAGATTACATCGGTGACGATTCCTGCCAGTGTCGAGAGTCTTAGGGATAGTTGTTTCAAGAACTGTCTGAACTTGAAGGAATTATGGATTGAGGATTCCGACAAGCAGCTGTCAGTAGGATGGGCTCCTTTTGATGAGACGTCATTGGAGAAGATATATGTGGGGCGTAATCTGTCTCGGAGTTTCTATCTTTATGACCGGGTCTCGGAGATAGAGATAGGCCCGCTTGTTACAGCTCTCTGTGAAGGTTTTCTTAATGGAATGTCTGTTCGTCATGTCAGGATTCCTGCCTCAGTCATCTCCATCGGACTTAACGCCTTGTCCAATTACAGTCTGGAGAGCATTGAAGTGGACGAGGCAAACACTACCTATACCTCGGTTGACGGGGTGCTCTTTGACAAGTCGCAGAAACGGCTCCTGGCCTATCCAAGGCAACGGCAGTGCCATACTTACGTCGTTCCGTCGACGGTGACTTCCTTCGGCCAGTATGCCTTTTCGAGCGTATGGTGTGTTGACAGCCTGATTATCAACGAAGGGACAGTGACTCTTGCGGAATATGCGTTGGCGTGGTCAGGTTTCCAGTATGTTTCTTTCCCGTCAACCCTGAATAGGATTATGGGTCATGGGTGTGAGAATCTGTATGTGCACCGTCTGGACCTACATGAAACGACACCGCCAAGAACGGGTGAGAACAGTATTGTGATTGAAAACAGCGACCATGAAATATACGTACCCGTGGGAACGCTTGACAAATGGAAAAGATCGATAGACTGGCGGAAACTGAACATAAAGGAGTTTCCGTTAGAGATCGACGGTCTGTTGTACACCAAGCTCAGCGAGACGGAACTGAGACTCGATGGCGGGCAGGTGAACGACGGTCTGGTGGTTCCGTCCGAGGTGGAGTATAATGAAAAGCATTTCACGGTGACGGAGATCAATGAGGAGGCTTTCCGGGATAACGGGAACGTCACCTCGGTCCATATTCCCGCAACCATCAAGAAAGTAGGCCGCAACGCTTTCTTCTACTCCGGAATCAGGAAGCTGACCATTGCCGACAGTCCCGAGATGCTTGAGACCAGCCCTTACTCTTTCTATGCTGAGAACCTGAGCGATGTCTATATGGGGCGAAGCTGGAACTGCCCCAATGTAGAAAAGCCTGTTTTCGGCTGGAGCGTTAAGCATCTCGTGCTGGGAGAGCAGGTGAAGAGCATACCCGACAATGGCCTGTTCGGTACGCAGATAGACACGTTGCACATCACCGCCAATGTGCAGACGATAGGGCAAAAAGGCATTCCGGGCGATGTTTCGTGTATAGAACTGCATCCCGACAACCAACACTTTGTGATGGACGGCGGAGCACTGCTCACTGCCGATCGGACACGCGTGTTGAAATATCTTACATCGTTGGATGTTGAAAGGCGGAAGTACGTCATGCCAGCTACTGTCAAACGGATTGATGCGTATAGCTTCTCTTATGCGTCGTTGGACAGCATCGGCATCTCCGGACAGTTGGAGTACATCGGCGAATGTGCCTTGCGGTGGAGCCTCTCGGGCCAGCCAAGCGCGGCGCTTCATTTCCCGGCTACGCTAAGTCAAATCGAAGATATGGCCCTCACTAATAGTGGGGCAACGTGGATGGAGGTAGACCCGGACAACCCTTGTTTCATGTCGCAGGACGGTATGGTGTTCAACAAACAGCGTACGGAGTTAGTGGCTGTTCCCACGAACATCAACAGCCGTATCGTCGTGCCTGCCGGTGTTGGGGTTATCAGGAATCATGCCTTACAGAATGTCAATGCACCTGCTATTGTGTTGCCGGCAAGTGTGGAACAAATTTTGGAGTATGGTATCTACGGTCCGTTGGCAGACAGCCTGGTCGTGCCTTGTCAGGTGCCGCCCCAGTGTGGAAGTTATGGTGTCTACCTACCGGGCTATAAAGTGTGGGATGAAAAACTGAGGAAGTATAAACAGAGGAAAACCTTTGTCTATATCCCGCAAGGGACACTCTCGGCCTATCTAAATGCAGAGGTGTGGATGGATGTCTCGAACTATGTGGAAATACCGGATGACGAGGTGGGGCGCTATGTGGCTCTGGGAGTCGATGAGCGGTTTGTCAGTCCGGCTCAGCCGACAGGAGAAACGTACGACTTGAATGGCCGGCGGTCTCAGGGAATGCGTCGTGGTCTGAACATTGTCCGGATGAGCGACGGCACCTGGCGGAAGGTTGTCAGACGTTAGACTATTCCTTGCTCATGGTAGGAATAGTAACTGCCGTCGGTGATGATGACGTGGTCCATGAACTTGATGCGCATGAGGTCGCACGCCTGTTTGATGCTCTTGGTCAGCGCATTGTCGGCACCGCTGGGACGCAAGCTGCCTGAGGGATGGTTGTGACAGACGGCCATGATGGTGGCGTTGGCGACGACGGCCTCACGGATGAGGATGCGGATGTCGACGGTGACCTCGGAGATGCCGCCATGAGCTATGCGTATCTTCTTAATGAGACGGTAGTCTTGGTTCATCAGCAACAGCCAGAACTCCTCGACATCGAGGTCCTGCATCACCGGGTGCATGTGGTTGTAGATGCGGGTGGCGGTACCGAGGTCGGGACGCTCCTCGGGACGTTCCTGTTGCCGGCGCTTGCCGAGCTCGCAGGCTGCGAGGATAGTGATGGCCTTGGCCTCGCCAATGCCCTTGTAGTCCATGAGCTGGCGGATGGTCATCTTGCCCAAAGTGTTCAGGTTGTTCTTGCAGTCGCTCAGCACCGTCTGCATCAGCTCGACAGCGCTTGTGCCAGGTGTACCAGAGCCTATGAGAATAGCCAACAACTCAGCATTGCTCAAGGCTTGTGGACCCTTGTCACGCAATTTCTCGCGTGGCTGGTCGTCTTCTGACCAATGGGCAATGGTTAGCTTCTGAGACATGATGCAGTGGCGGTAGCAAACTCTACACTCTACACTCTACACTAAGCCCGCTTCGTCAACCACGACTCGAGGAAACCTACACCGTAGCCGACGAGCTGGACGAAGACGGCGGGGATGGAGATGAGGCCGACCTTCAGGCTGCGGTTACGCACGGAGGAGTCGATGAAGATGAGCAGGACATAGAGGACGATGGGTACCCACGGCCACAGACAGAGCCAACGCCACTGGTCGTTGCCACGGTAGTACATCAAAAGACGGCCGACGGCCGAGAGCAGTACAAGACCGGCGACACCCAGGGTGAACACCGAGGGTAGGGCATGGACGGGCTTCAGGGCCTCGGGGTACTTGCGCCAGAGGTTGATGCGGGCATAGCCGCTGTTGTAGACCTGTCGCCAGAAGCGGCGGAAGTCCGTGCGGCGCTTGTGCCACAGCCACGCCTCGGGGAAGAGACGGCAGCTGTAACCGCCCTTGTAGATGCGGAGGCTGAAGTCGATGTCCTCGCCGTAGAGCGACATCTTCGAGAAACGCTCCTTGGAGAAACCACCCAGCTGCTGATAGACCTCGCGACGCACGCCGAGGTTGAAGGAGCGGGGGTAGAACTTCTTGTCCAGCTGCTTCTTGCCACCGCGGATGCCGCCCGTCGTGAAGAACGAGGTCATGGCGTAGGAGATGGCCTTCTGGATGTCGGTGAACGACTCATGGGCAGCATCAGGGCCGCCCCAGGCGTCGCTGGGCTGGCGCTGCAGCTCGTCGCGGATGGCCTGCATGAAGCCCGGCGGCGTGACGGCATCGCTGTCGAGGATAATGACATACTCGCCCTGAGCCCGGTCGACACCGTAGTTGCGCGACTGTCCGGGACCGCTGTTCTCCTTATAGTAATAATGCAAGTCAAGGATGTCTGCGTACTTGTCGCAGACATCCTTGCATGTCACTTGTGAACCATCCTCAACAATGACTACCTCAAAGTCCTGGAACGTCTGGTGTGACAGACTCTCAAGCAGCTCATCCACCTCATCGGGGCGGTTGAAGACGGGAACAATGATTGAATACTTCATTACTCCTTCACGCGGTTCAGGTACGAGCCGTCGCGGGTGTCGACCTGGATGAGGTCGCCCTCGTTGATGAACAGGGGGACGCGTACCTCAACGCCAGTCTCCAGAGTGGCGGGCTTCAGCGTGTTCGTAGCAGTGTCGCCCTTGACGCCGGGCTCAGAGTGAACGACGCGCAGGTTGGTCTTCACGGGCATCTCGGCATAGAGGATGGTGCCGTCGGTGGTGTCGCTGACAACCTCCACGATGTCGCTCTCCTTCATGTACTCATGACCGATAACAAGTTCGTTGTCGATGGGAATCTGCTCGAAGGTCTCCTGGTTCATGAAGATGCGGCCTGACTGGTCCTCGTAGAGGTACTGGTAAGGACGACGCTCGATGATGACGTCCTCGAGCTTCTCACCGATGTTGAAGCGACGCTCCAGCACACGGCCGTCGCTGACGTTCTTCACCTTGATGATCATGATAGTGTTACCCTTACCCGGCTTGCGGTGCTGGAAATCGATGCAAACCCAAATGCTACCGTCCATGCGGATGGCGGTACCTTTCTTAATGTCTTGTGAGTTAATCATATAAATAAAATAATGTGATATGTTGAAATTTGGGTGCAAAGGTACGAAAAAAATGAGAAATGAGAAAGGAGAAATGAGAAAATTCGCTAAAAAACTTGCGTAATCCGAAAAATATGTGTACTTTTGCACCCCAATTGTGTTGGAACACAACAAATAATAATAAGATAAGACAATGAAAAGAACATTTCAGCCGCACAATCGCCGCCGCGTGAACAAGCATGGTTTCCGCGAGCGCATGGCCACGAAAAATGGCCGTCGTGTCCTGGCTTCACGCCGTGCCAAGGGCCGCAAGAAGTTAACTGTTTCTGACGAGCATCACGGCAAGTAAACGGCCGATTGCCAAGAAAATCAAGGTTAAAAACAGAAAGAAGCCGGGAAATCCTTGCTTCTTTCTGTTTTTATTTATATCTTTGCAATTGAAAAAGTAAAGATACTGATGAAAACGAAGCAATTCTTTGGTAAGTTCGCGAGTCTCTACCTGATAGGACACTTGTTGGCGATGGCACTTGTCATCGTGGCGCTGGCGTTGGGTGTGAAGTATGGCCTGGAGGTGTATACCCACCATGGGGAGGGCATCAAAGTGCCTGACCTGTCGAAGATGTCGTATGAGAGTGCATACCAGCTGATTGAAAGCGACGGGCTGAGGATTATGGTGAGCGATTCGGGGTATAACAAGCGCCTGCCGGCCGACTGCATACTGGCTCAGACACCGGGCCCCGGTACATTGGTAAAGCAGGGACATGTCGTCTATGTCACCGTTAATTCGTCATCGTCACCCTCGTTCCCCATCCCCGATATTGTAGACAATAGCAGCTACCGCGAGGCTGAGGCCAAGCTTACGGCCATGGGGTTCAAGTTGTTGCCGCCGAAGTATGTCGTCGGTGAGAAGGACTGGGTCTACGGCATTGTCAGCCGCGGACGCCGTATCGGTACGGGCGACGTGGTGTCTGTCAGTAGTCCGTTGACGCTGTTGGTTGGCAATGGCCATTATAGCGATGACGATAATATAGACTATGTCGTGGAACCGGCATATCAGGACGAGCAGCCAATAGACATGGAGTCGGTGGCAGATGATGTGCTTTCGACGTTGAAAGAACAACTGACGGACGATGAATGACGAGTTGATGAACGAACTGGAACCGGAGCTGCTGGACGACGAGGAACAGCAGCCGCTCTACGAACACTTCCGGCTGGAGGTGGACGAAGGACAGGTGCCGCTGCGTGTAGACAAGTACATGATGGAGCACCTGCGTCACAGCACGCGTAACCGCATACAGCAGGCTGCCGCAGCGGGTTTCGTCCATGTGGCATCGGCGGAGGACCGTAAGCAGGGTAGAGAAGGGCGTCCGGTGAAGAGCAACTACAAGGTACGCCCGGGCGACGTCATCACGCTGATGCTGGACCGTCCGCACTACGATACGACCATCGAGCCGGAGGACATCCCCTTGAACGTGGTCTATGAGGACGACCAGCTGATGGTCATCAACAAACCCGCTGGGCTGGTGGTACATCCCGGCGTGGGGAACTTCCATGGTACGCTGGTCAACGCCATAGCCTGGCATCTGCGCGACCTTCCGTCTTATGACCCCAACGACCCTGGCGTCGGACTGGTGCACCGCATAGACAAGGACACCAGTGGACTGCTGGTGGTGGCAAAGACACCGGAAGCAAAGACTCATCTCGGCAAGCAGTTCTTCGACCATGACACACACCGATCATACAATGCCTTGGTATGGGGACACTTCACCGAGGACGAGGGACGCATAGAGGGCAACATCGGGCGTGACCCGCGAGACCGCCAGCGCATGGCAGTATTCCCGCCCGACTCGGAAGTGGGAAAACCCGCCGTCACCCACTGGCGTGTCATCGAGCGTTTCGGCTACACCACACTTGTGGAGTGTCGTCTGGAGACGGGACGTACGCACCAGATACGTGCCCACATGAAACACATCGGCCATCCGCTGTTCGGCGACGAGCGCTATGGCGGCTGTGAAATCCTGCGAGGCGAGCGGTCGAGCACCTACAAGGCGTTCATCCAAAACTGCCTCCAGCTCTGTCCGCGTCAGGCCCTCCATGCCCGCACACTTGGCTTCGTACATCCCAAGACGGGGCTGCAGATGGACTTTACCAGCGAGTGGCCCGACGACATGGCGGCGCTGATAGACAAATGGAGGAGGTTTATTCACTCGAAAGCAGATAACGTAATAACGGAATAACGACATAAAGTCAAAACGACAAAACAAAATGAAAGAACTGAAAAGAAACATCGCCATCGTCTGCGGTGGCGACTCTTCGGAGCACGATGTATCGATGCGCTCCGCACAAGGACTCTATTCCTTCTTCGACAAGGAACGCTATAACGTATACATCGTCGACATCAAGGGACAGGACTGGCACGTAGAGTTGCCTGACGGCACGACGGCTAAGATAGACCGTAACGACTTCTCGTTCATCGAGGACGGCAAGGCCCGCCTGTTCGACTACGCCTATATCACCATCCACGGCACACCGGGCGAGAACGGTATCCTGCAGGGCTACTTCGACCTCATCGGACTGCCTTACTCGACGAGCGGTGTGCTGGTTGAGGCGATGACGTTCGACAAGTTCGTGCTGAACCAGTACCTGCGTGGCTACGGCGTCAGCGTGGCCGACTCGCTGCTCATCCGTCAGGGCTATGAGGAGCTGGTCAGTGACGACGAGATAGAGCAGCGCATCGGTATGCCCTGCTTCGTGAAACCCGCTGCCGACGGCTCCAGCTTTGGTGTCAGCAAGGTGAAGAACAAGGACCAACTGGCTCCCGCCATCCGCAAGGCGATGCTGGAGAGCCCGGAGATCATGGTCGAGGCTGCTCTCGAGGGTACTGAGATCTCGCAGGGCTGCTATAAAACTCGCACGAAGTCGGTCGTGCTGCCTGCTACCGAAGTCGTTACGTCGAACGAGTTCTTCGACTACGACGCGAAGTACAACGGACAGGTGGAGGAGATTACACCCGCCCGTCTGTCGGCGGATGTGGCTGACCGCGTGGCGAAGATCACGTCGCACATCTACGACATCCTGCATTGTAATGGCATCATCCGTGTGGACTACATCATCTCGCCGGAGGGTAAGATCAACATGCTCGAGATCAACACCACGCCCGGCATGACCGTCACCAGCTTCATTCCGCAGCAGGTGCGGGCCGCAGGGCTTAGCATGGCTGATGTACTGACGGATATCGTGGAGAACCAATTCTAAGGAAAAAGTGAATAGTTAGCTACCGCCTATGGAGTACGATGTGAAGGAGTTCGACGAGATACGGCCTTACGAGGCAGGGGAGATGAAGCAGGCGTTCGAGGAACTGCTTGCCGACCGTCAGTTCAATGTGATCATGAAGGGCTTTGCTCCATGGTTGCCGAAGGGGTTGCGCAATGGACTGCTTCGTCTGGCTTTCATAGGTGTAAAGACGCCGCTCGACTTCCAGAGACGGTTCATGAAGCCCGTGGTGAACTACATCATCCGCAAACATACCGACGGTTGCTCCTTTGACGATTCCGCTCTAAAGAGTAATCACACCTCTCAGTTCTTTGCAAGCAAAGCGAGCAAGCTCGAGCGCTCAGTCCTCAGTTCTTTGCAAGCAAAGCGAGCAAGCTCGAGCGCTCAGTTGGAAGAACGCTACACGTTCGTCTCGAACCATCGGGACATCGTACTCGACTCCGCCTTCCTCGACGTAAAACTTTTTGAGAAAGGCTATCCGACGACCGTGGAGATTGGTATTGGTGACAACCTGCTCATCTATCCGTGGATCAAGCGGCTGGTACGGATGAACAAGGCGTTCACCGTGCGCCGCGGACTGTCACTGCGCGAGACGCTGGCGGCTTCGCAACTCATGAGTCGCTACATACACTATGCGGTGACACAGAAGAAGGAGAATATCTGGATTGCCCAACGTGAGGGTCGTGCCAAGGACAGCGATGACCGCACGCAGGATGCCGTGTTGAAGATGCTGGCCATGGGATATGAGCGAGGAGCGACAGACGAGAAAGGAGGAACGACAAGCGAGGCACTCCGTGAGCTGAACATCGTGCCGCTGACCATCAGCTACGAGTATGATCCCTGCGACTATCTGAAGGCGCAGGAGTTCCAGCATAAGCGCGACAATCCTGCCTTCAAGAAGAGCAAGCAGGATGACCTCGACAACATGAAGACGGGAATCCTTGGCTATAAGGGTAGAGTCGTCTACCGTACTGCTGCTCCCATCAATACGTGGATTGACGAGCTGAAGGAACTGCCGGCAAAGGAATTCTTTGCTGCTGTGGCCCAGCGGATGGACCGTGAGATACACCGTGGCTACGAGCTCTTCCCTTGTAACTACATTGCTGCTGACCTGCTCACTAACACGAAAGCGTATGCTAATCACTACACCGCCGCTGACATTGCTCGCTTCGAGGAGTATCTGAAAGGTCAGCTGGCCAAGGTCAGCCTGCCCGAGAAGGACGAAGCCTTCCTCCGTGAGCGGATGCTCACCATGTACGCCAATCCGTTAAAGAACAAGATGACAAGTGAAAGATGAGAGATATGATTAGTGGAAAACATATAACAGCGTATAAGAGGGCCATGAGGATGATTCTCTTTTCTCTTCTTTCAATTTTCATCTCTCTTGCTGCCTGCACTCAGGACAACTACGACAAGGGAGAGGGTGAATACTCACAGCTACGTGCCGACTTCGTTGAGGCTCATGTCGGTGCAGACAAACGCGTGGACTACGTGCTGACAGATGATGGTGACTCACTCCGTACCAACCCGCCTTTCACGGTCAGCTGGATTACGACAGCCGACACCGTCTATCGTGCACTGTTATACTATAACCTGAAAGAGGGTGAGGCCGACGCCTACAATCTGTCGCAGATTCTTGTTCCGGAAATCAAGACTGCAAGTCGTTTCGGAGGTGTTGTCAAGACAGACCCTGTCCATGTGCAGAGTTTGTGGTGCTCGCGTAGCGGTCGCTATCTGAATCTGCGGTTGCGGGTAATGACAGGCGAAGCCGAGAACGGCAAGACTCCCCGCCAAGCGTTTGGTTGCGTCAGTGATACCCTCATCAACCATGATGATGGTCATAGTACCTTACACCTGAGGCTGTACCACAATCAGAACGGCCAGCCGGAGTACTACTCAAGGGAAGTCTACCTCAGCATACCCCTGACGGGTGTCAAGGCCGACACCATCGTCATGTGTGTCAATAGCTATGACGGTATCGTGGCAAAATCATTCAATAACTAACGCAATACAACACGTTTATATACGAAGAAAGCCTCGCCAAATGGCGGGGCTTTCTCCAGTTTTGTATGTAGTACTTATTTCGGTGCTTTCTGATAGATGCTCTCCAACGTGTAATTGGCATCGTCGCTGGTGGCTGCATTAATCATAGTCTGTACCAGTGACTCCAGGCCGTTGATATAGCTACCGTTGCTGTGGTCGAAGTAGCCATGGTGCTCATTGCCACCACCTATGCTGTTGTTGTCCCAGATGACGATGGGCATATTGTACTCATGGGCGGCGCGGCAGACGTACTCCAGGTAGTAGTTGCGGAACAGGTTCGAGCGGTCGTTGGTGTGCATCACACAGCCATATTCACCGATGTACACGGGAATGTTCTTGGCAATAAACTTCTCGTGCAGCTTTTGGAACGTCTCAACGACATACTCCTCGTTGCTGCCGGCAACAAACTTGCCGGCGGAAGCGGTGTGGCCCCATTCTGACTTACCGTCACTATTCTCCGGTGTTAGTGTGAAGTTGCTTGGGTCATAGTAGTGGACGCTGACCATGATGCGGTTGGCAGCGTCGGTGGGCAGAATAAAATCGTCTGCGAGTGCGAACTTCGGGCTGGAGGCGTAGGCGGGAACGCCTATCCAACGTGTGGCGTTGTTGCCGCCAGTGGCACGGATGGTATTTACTATCACCTGGTTCCATTCGTTCAAAGTCTTGTACTGCTTGCCGCCGTCTTTGAGGTTGTCACCCCAGCCCCAGCCGCCGTCCTGCACCTCGTTGAAGGTCTCGAAGAACAGGAAGTCGCCCTTCGACTTGAAGGTCTCGGCAATCTGTGTCCACGTTTTCTCAAGACGGCTCTTGATCTGATTGTTGACGATGTTGTTCGAGGCGGCTTCCTTGATGTCCATCCAGTACTCGTCGTGGTGCATGTTCAGGATGACGTTAAGGCCAGCACTCTCGGCCCAGTCGACATTCTGCTTAACCGCTGCCATATAGTCGGCATTGATAGTCCACGGGTCGGCTGTCTGATAGTTACCCCAGGTAACACAGATTCGCACAGTGCTGACGCCAGCCTTTTTGAGGTTTGTGTATAGGGTTGCCGTTGGCGTGGCATTGTCCCAGTAACCCCATTGGTAGGGCTTTCCGTCTTCGCCTGTACTGGTGTCGAAGTGGTTACCCAGATTCCATCCCCAGCCCAGTCTTTTTGCAAGAGCTGTAGCGCTGTTGTCAACGGGCTGAGGTGCCGCTTTCGTTGTGAAGTTCACCGTGTAGGCAGGTGCCGACGCCGTGTTGTCAGTCTTGCTCACGATGGCGCCAGCTGGGATGGTCAGTTTATAGGACTTCCCTTCCTCTAACGTCGGGAGAGTGATGATGACATCCATTGACGTAGTCGGACTCGACTTTGCAGTACATTTCGTGCCATTCAGTGTGATGTTGGCCGATGGGCTGACCGTCACCGTGGTGTTGTAGGAGAGGGTTACTTCTGTCAGCTCAGAGGCCTTATACTCCGTGCCCTCGGTGATGCTGCACGAACGCAAGCTAACAGTCACCGACGGTGTGGGGGTATCTTCGCTTTCATCGTCGCCACAGGCCCATATCAGGGGTAGGGCGATGGCGGAGAGAATTAGTAATAGTTTTTTTCTCATGATATAAGGGTGTTTTGTTTAGCTTGTAAGAGGCACTACTCCCTGTCGGAGCAGTGCCTCTTGGTATTTTTTGTCTTGTCGTGGTTACTTCATCACCACCTTCTTGAGGATAAAGTTGAAACCAGTGATAATCAGTCCTCCGTTGGCAATAAAATCGTCAATAGCATCTTGTGTCAGCTGTACTTCGTAGAGACCTTCGTCGCTTGGGAAGTCGTACTGCCAACCGAGGTTGCCGGGCAGTGCACCCCACTCAATGCCATGACGCAGCGACAGGCAGCCCCAGTTGCTGTCACCAGGAGTTTTCTTCTCGTAGGTGAGACACAGCTTTGTTCCGGCTTTTACAGTAGACCAGTCGTATGCACCGTAGGCCATGGTCTGCAAGCAACCGCCCACGTTCCAGTCAATGTCCAAGGATCCCTTCCAGATGACATTCTCGGGGATAGAACGTGCCACCTTTGTGATGACGAAGTTGAAGCCAGTGATAATCAATCCGCCGTTGGCAATCAGATCATCCAGAACGTCCTGTGTCAGCGTTACCGTATAAACACCGCCATCGTCGGGGAAGTCGTACTGCCAGCCGAAGTTGCCGGGTAGGGCGCCCCACTCAATGCCGTGACGCAGGGACAGACAGCCCCAGTTGCTGTCACCAGGAGTCTTCTTCTCGTAGGTGATGTACAGTTTCGTGCCGGCTTCTACAGTAGACCAGTCGAAGGCGCCGTAGGCCATGGTCTGCAGGCAACCGCCCACGTTCCAGTCAATGTCCATGTTGCCGCTCCACAGGGTCTCAACGGGATCCTCGCTGTACATAGAAATCTTATCCGACTCGATGCTGTAGTTCTCGTGCTGAACGAGAATCACGGTGCCGTCGCCCATCTTCTCGGGAACAACAAATGAAATCTCTGTGGCACTCTGTGTGAACGAACCTTTCTCCAGAGGCTCCTTGATAGCGGGGAGTATCAGTTGCGTGATGCGGTCGAGGTTTGTACCCTTGATGGTTACGGTCTGGCCTTCCTTCACATCCTTGGTCGGGGCGGTAGCTGTGACTGTGGCCAACGGCATGGTGATGTCGACTGAAGTCGTCAGACCAGAGGCAGCAGTCAACGTGACGGTACCTGACACAGTATTGCTGGGAACAGCGACTGCAATCGACTTGCCGTCAGCAGCGGCAGTGAATGCTACTTCCTTGACGGCAGGGAAGTCGATGGTGGTCACCAGGTCGAGGTTCTCACCCGTAATGGTCACCGTCTCACCGAACTCAGGCGTGGCGTTCGAGATGCCTGTAGCCTTGGCAGCGTCGACGGAGAGGTTGCCGATAGTATAGTTCTCGGCACCGTCGGAGCCATCGTTATAGGCCAGCTCACCGGTCTTGGCTTCCATGGGCACACGTACTTGAATCTCGTTACGCGTGTTCTTCAGGAATTCCTCGGCATCAACCGTGACATGGTCGAAGAACATCACCTGACCGATATTCCAGACGTACTCACCCTTGATGGTCACCACGTCGCCCGGATGTAGTGAGGTGGGCGTGAACGAGGATACCTTAATCTCCTCGGCAAAGGTGATGCTCGACTTCGATACGATGGTGTCGCCATTGTTCAGCAACAAACGGAGCTTGCCAGGCACACACTGGTCGGGGATGGTGACTGTCATCTCCTCACTGTTTGTCAGTGAAAACTCTCCGTTGATATACGTTGTGGCGGGCGCCAGTTTCTGGTTGCCTTCGGGGAAGAGCACCTCTTTAACTTGGTTAAGTCGTGTTCCCGTTACGCGCATAGTCTCGCCACGAGTTATCGGCATGGGACCAAAGCCAAGAATGTTCACGCCGCTCTTGTTGTACTGGTTGGTGTCGAGGTCGTCCTCGCTACAGCTGGTGAAGCCTGTCGTGACAACCAGTGCAGCCAGAGCCAATACTGATATTTTGCGATATACTTTCATAGTTTCTTTTCTTTACTTCTTTACTTGTTTACTTCTTAACTCCACATTACAACTCCACCGCACGGATATTGTCGATACGGATGATGGGGTGACACGTTGTACCGCTCTTTACGCCGTTCCAGATGAACAGTGTCAGGCCGGTAAAATTGCTGGCCTCCAAAGTGTTGGTGGCGGCAACACCGGTCTCAAGATACTTGAAGTTGGCAATGGGGATGGTCACCGTCACCCATTTGCCGCCAGTGTCATACGACCCTGTCTGACTCCATGGTGTCCAGAGAGCACGCGGGTAGTCTACATCGTGGAAGAACGTATTGTTAGCTGTTGCATTGGTAACCTGCTCGTCGCCAGTGAAGAGGCACTGCATAGACAGGTTTGTCCATGGGTTGCTGGCAGGGATATTGACTTCGAACTTCAGGGCCATATTGGCGAAGTTAGCAAAGCTGACTCGGTCTGACAGACGGTCATCATCGGTTGGCCAATATTCTAATGTGAGATGGCCATCGTCCCAAGTGTCATCATTAATGTCGCAGTCACCTAAGAGCAGGTAGTAACCGTCGAGTGAGTTCTCATCGTTAAGTATCGTTGCTCCGTGCCATCCATGTTTGAATTGTCCATTTTCAAAATCACCTGCCCAGCCGTTAGTCCAATCATCGAACAGCATACCGCGTGTGTCATGGAAATTGAAGCGAGACTTTTTCTTTCCATAGACAGTGGCAATCTCCACAGGACCTTCCGACAGCCCTTCAGGGACAGTGAAGTTAATTGTCGTCATGCTAAAGTCGTCAATATCGACTTGCTTGCCATTGATAGTAAGCGTTAGTGGTGTGTTCGGGTCGTCTACGAAGTAGTTACCATAGATTGTTGCCTTCTCGCCAACCTTGGCCCACTCGTTGCTCATAGTGTTGATAGTCGGACCGGGTACGAGCACACTGAAGTCATACGCAGTCGTGTCGTTAGCATTGTTCACCATGAATATCTTGTTGTACACAACATTTGGAATCTGACTGGGAACAGTGACAATCAGTGTGTTGTTAGTGATAAGGCTCGGGATGAGCTGTGCCTCTTGGTCGTTGAAGAGCAGCTTGGTAATACTGCGCAGGTTGTTACCTACGATACAGATGGTGTTATCCATATAGGCTCCGTTGATAATGGAGTCGGCGCTCTCAAGGCCAAGTGTACGTATATAGCGGATGGTAGGTGTACCATCGGTAATCTCGTACTTGTCGGGCTCGTCCTTACAGCCGGTGAAGACAGACGTCATCAGCGTCAGGGCGCTCAGCAAGAGGAGACTCTTATATATTTTTTTCATGTTAGGTATATCTGTTAGGGGTTAATACTTATAGGTTTCGCGTACGTCCACGTGGATGGGATCTTCCTTCAGATGTGGGTTGAAGGTGAGGTCTTCCATCGGGAATGGAATGGTGAAACTGCTTGCGGTCACGTTGGGAACCGGTGTCTGATTGTCATACATTGCCGTCTGGTCGTTGCCATCATCATCTTTGTTGACGAGCTGCCACTGACCGGTCTCGTAGTAGTTCTTGAACATCGGGTCAAGGTTCCAATACTGGTTACGACGCTGGCCCTTAATCTCTGAGATAGCACGGTTGACATCGTAGTATGACAGACGGACGAAGTCATACCAGCGATCTCCCTCCAGAGCAAGCTCCAGACGGCGCTCCTTCCATACCTTGTCGAATGTCAGCGACGTCTCAGCATTAGCGTTAGGGATGGCGCGCTGGTGAACGGCATTGTAGGCCTTCAAAGCATCGGCATCGCTACCCTGTCCCATCAGCACCTTGGCCTCGGCAAGAACGAGATAAACATCAGCTAAGCGCAGCAGCGGGGTGCATAACGAACTGGCCATACGGTCGGCTGATGTGCCGAGAACCGTCAGATGGTCGTTGTTGTTACCATACATATGTTTTACACAGTTGGCACCGGTAGGTGCGTGGTGCTGCTTCCATGCGGCAGAGTTATAGCTGTCGTCATATTCAAAGCGCATGTAGTCGAAGCCGCCCTTGTCGCGCCACAGGTAGGGGATGACGTCGCCGATAGTCATCAGTGTAGCCTTGCGACGGGTGTCAACGTCAGGACGTGTGGTGGGGTCATCAAGCACGTTGAATCCGAAGGCATCCTGCAGGTCTACTGACGGACAGTTCCACTCACCCCAGACGTCGCCGAACTCGTCAATGCCAGTCATGCCGAGGTCAGACTGGAAAGAGTTCTGTGAGGTCCACTGTGCACTGACAACCCAGCGCCATGCAATCATGTTCTCCTTCGACTTGTTGCCCTCGAGCTTGAAGACATCAGCGTAGTTTTTCTCCAGTGAACGGCCGCTGTTGTCCATCACGTCCTTGGCATATTCGTAGGCTTTCTGAAGGTCGTCTTTGTTAAGCGAACCAGTGACACCAGCTTTTGCCAAATAGACCTTAGCCAGCAGACCCTTGGCGCAATACTTGTCAAGGCGTCCTTCAGTGCATACCTCTGGCAGCAGCTCGATGGCCTTCTCCAGTGTCAAGCAGATATACTCATAGACATCAGCCTTCAGAACCTTCGGCTGGTCGTTGTAGTCACCGGCCTCCAGCATAGTCGAGTTGTCGTGTACGATGGGTACGTCGCCGAAGGTACGTACCAGGAAGAAGTAAGCCATGGCCTTCCACAGCAGACACTCACCCATGGTCTGGTTTTTCACTGCCTGTGATGCACCGCTGCCCTCAATGTAGTTGCGGACAACGTTGGAGTGAGCATTGACAGCCCACAATGAGTAGGCCATATTACGAATGTGCTTGGAACTGGAGTTGAACGAGAAGTCCAGATACATATGTTCGTCATCACCGTTGGCATAGAGATTGCCGGCAGTGACATCGCCAAGATAGATGAAGCCACGCTGGAAGTCGTACCATGGTGAGTTATACAGGTAGTTGACAGCAGAGATACACTCGGCGTCGTTGCGGTAGTAGCCGCCTGCAACGTAACCATCTTCAGCCGGGCGATCAAGGAAATCTTCGCAGGAAGTCAGTGCCAGACCGATGACAGCGGCAGTCGCATATATTTTAATCTTATTGAATTTCATGATGATAGTCTCCTATATGGTTTAGAATGATAAGTTGATACCGAAGGTGCAGGTGAACGGCGAGGGATAGCGGCCGTTATCCATACCGAATACGTAGCCATTCGCATCAGTGGTAGAAGCACCTATTTCGGGGTCATAACCATCGTAGCCAGTGATGGTCAGCACGTTCTGCAGGTTGCAGTATACACGCAAGTTCTCTAAGTAGAGTTTTCTGACAATGCTCTTCGGGAAGGTATAACCCAAGGCAACGTTCTTCAGACGTATGTACGAGCCGTCTTCAACATAACGGTCAGAAATCATCTTGTTATAGCTGTTACCGATAGCGACGCGTGGTGTCTTCGTATCGGAGTTTGTGACGTAGACGTTAGTAACGTCGTTATACCACATAGAACCGTCGGCATAGACCTTACCTGGGTCGATAGCAGCCAACTGTGCACGGTCGACTACCTTCTCCTGAATCTGGTTGTTCCATGTGCTTGACATACTGGTCAATGGAATAGAGGTATAGTTCAACACCTTGTTTCCATACGAGCCGTTGACGAAGATACTCAGGTCGAAGCCCTTATAGTTGAACGTGTTTGTCCAGCCAAAAGTGAACTTAGGCAGCGGTGAACCAATTTGTGTTTTATCGTTTTCGTCGATGATTCCGTCCTTGTTAACATCCTTGAATTTCAGGTCGCCCGGCCATACGGTGTTGGACTTGCTGTATTTCGTCGGATCAGTGACATGGCTGTATGTTCCGTCTTCATTCTGTATGCATGAAGACTTGTAGAGGGTGTTGACAGGAGAGTTCAGAATATCGTCGAAGTCCTTATAGACGCCTTCAACTACATAACCGAAGAAGTCGTACATAGGACGGCCTACAGAAGAGACTGCTACCACATCGTCCCACTGGCCGTAGCCAATGATAGAAGCGGCGGAGGTTCCCTCCAGGGCAACGAGTTTGTTCTTGTTGAATGAGAACTGCAAGTCGGTATCCCAGCTGAAGCCCTTTGAGACAATAGGTGTGGCCTTCAACTCAATTTCCAGACCGGTGTTGCGCATTGTTCCATAATTGCCGGCAGGGGCAGTAAGTGCTGACGATTTGTTACCCTGAGTGCCTAAGTAAGATGGCAGCTGCATCAGCATCAGCATGTCTTTCGACTCCTTGCGGTACCAGTCGATGATAAGGTTGATGCGGTTGTTCAGGAAGCCCAGGTCGATACCGAGGTCAAGCTGCTCCTGTGTCTCCCACTTGATGGACTCATTGGGAATACCCATGGGTTTGTATGACTGTCCCAAGATAGAAGGCATGGCATCCATCTTGACGCCCCAGCGGTATGCGCCGATATTTGAGTTACCGGTCTGACCCCAGCCTATGCGGACTTTACCGTTCGACAGCCATTTTTCTGTAGCGGCCTTGATGAATTGCTCGTTGGTGAAGCGCCAGCTGGCAGCCAGTGAATGGAAGCCTGCCCAGCGGTTCTTCGGGCCGAAGTTCGAGCTACCATCATAGCGGTAGGTATAGGTAGCGTAGTAGCGCTCATCATAATTATAGGTTTCGCGCGTGAAGAACGAAGCCATTGAGGCACTGCCGAAGCCCGAGGTGAAGTCCTTCTGGGTCTTCTCTACCAGACTGGGGTTCTGCACATCGTTACGTGGCAGGTTCGTGCCAGTGATGCCCTGATATTTCCAACTGGATTCCCAGCTCTCCTGACCGAGCATGGCTGTGAAGTTGTGCTTGTCAATCTTGCCAGTGTAGGTCAGGTAGTTCTTCAGCTGCCAGTATTTGTTGTTGTTGCTCTGCCAGTGGTCGGTGTTGCCGGGCTTCTGCCAGCCGCCAAGGTCGACGGAGGGCTCCCATGTCTCGGCGTTCGAGCCAGAGATGTCGTAACCCAGTTCTGCGTGCCAGACGAGGTTCTTCAGGAAGCTTACTTCAGCGAAGATATTACCCGTCAGCTTACGGCGCTCCAAAGTGTAAGAGTACATATTGGCCAAGGCAATGGGGTTGGGGTTGGAGTAACCTTCACGTGCCTCAGCGTAGTAGTTGCCGTAGACATCGTAAATGGGGATGTCGGGCAGTGTTGTCAGCGAGTAGGTGATGATACCTTCGACACCGTCGGCCTTCTTCAGATCATCGTTGGTGGTCGAGAAGGTGGTCGACATACCGAGCTTCAGCCAGGGCTTCAGTTGGGCATCGAGGTTGGCGCGTACCGAGTAACGACGGAACTCTGAGCCGATGATGGTACCCTCCTGGTTCATGAAGTTTCCTGATACGTAGTACTGCACTGCCTCAGTGCCACCTTGGGCACTCAGCTGATGCTGGTGCTGGAGAGCGGTCTGGAACACGGCATCCTGCCAGTTGGTGCCTTTGCCGAGAATGCTCGGATCGGCATAGTTCTTGTCGGCCTGGCTGGCAACAATCCAACCATTGTCAACGAAGTCTTGATAGTATTCGGCGTATTCGCGCAGGTTCATCATGTCAAGACGCTTCATCTGGCGGTTTACAGCCAGCATACCATCGTAGTTGAACTTTGCCTCGCCGGCTTTACCGCGCTTGGTGGTGATGAGCACCACGCCGTTAGCACCCTGTGCACCGTAGATGGCGGTGGCAGAAGCGTCCTTAAGAATTTCCATTGACACGATATCGCTGGGGTTCAGCGTTGACAGTGGGGAAATGGTTGACACTTTACCGTTGCCGAGACGGTCGGCAAGACCGTAGTCGGAGCCGCTCTGTCCACCACTCTGCACGAT
>Ga0310786_10002512_pt1 | contig 27947 bp, 21 predicted proteins | sample AusTroGonzalo_MG_FD_203881 | JGI IMG/M metagenome (GOLD analysis project Ga0310786, IMG submission 203881) | Bovine rumen microbial communities from tropical cattle in Woodstock, Queensland, Australia - Gonzalo_03 (v2) (version 2) | ecosystem: Host-associated > Mammals > Digestive system >...
CAAGAACTGTATTATATAGAACTTCCGCTTACTTTTTATGTCACGGTACCCTTGTCACAAATGGTTAGTTTGTCTGCCGAAGTAGGACTTAAATACGCCTATCCCCTCATTCGCAAAGGAATTTACGATGCCGAAATCACCCACACAGGACAATATCCCATGTGGAATCTCACGCTATCCAATGTACCAAATCACGGCTATTATACCGCAAACGTTTCCGGTGAGAGCGACTGGAAGGCACAGCACCAAGCGACTGCCTTTGCCAAACTCGGAGTATTATTCAACATCCGTCCGCAATTGGCACTCTTTACCCACGTTTACGCCAACTGCGGATTGTTCAATGCTGTCTCCAACAACGAAAAGAAAGACTTTGGTGTACGCGATAAAACTCTTGTCGCACAACAAGCACACGCTTTTATACCACCTGCCGTCTCACTCTTGGAAACAGATATACCACAAGGTAAATTCCTACCCGTATCCGTGGGTTTAGAGATTGGCATCCGTGTCCTCTTCCCATCCTCTCACCACAACTCTCCTTGCCGCTGCTTGGTGAATTGAAAACATTTCCACATGTACCATTTTTCTTTCATCGTTTTGCCCCTTTCTTAAAATACGCTTTCGACCGAAAATGACTAAGCCACCTGTAAGCCACCTGTAAGCCACTTTTAAGCCCCCTAAAATTTTGCCCATTCGACCGAAAATGCAACTCCACAAAAATGACTTTTTTCATTGTGCACTTTGCGCGCATGTTTGCGCGCAGAGCACACCACGAAATATTAATTATTCATTATTGATTATTAAACTACGTTCCGTCGCGGAGCATGAGCTCCGCCCATTCGCTCCTTCATTGTGCACTTTGCGCGCATACTAAATTAGTTTTGCGCGATAAAAAGTCCATTTTTTTTGAATCCTGCAAATTTATTTCATTTTTTTTGTTTTTTTCAAAAAAAAGCAGTACCTTTGTCGCGTATTTTATATTTTGCCGAATAAGGCGACCAATTATAAGCCAAAAAGCTTTACCCATAAAAAACTATTATTATATTGAAAACTATTAAATCATTGATATCATGATTGCAACAGAACGTAATTCGATTATTTCAATCTTTCACAAAGTCGTTTCTTCCTCTCTCCGCCGCACTATTGTATCTGTACTTTTGGTGTGTGTGTGTGTGAGCGTTTATGGACAGACAAGTTGTGATGGATGGATTCCTGACGCTTCGGGTGTATATGGAAATTCTACCTACAAAATTTTATGTCCATTCGGAGGGACAAATATTGTGAATATTCAGAATCCATGGGGTGGAGGTTATGGTATTTATGTCATTTTTACGGGTGATGTGACATATTGTTCGCTAGGTTCTGGAAACTATGAGGCTCGTGGTGGGGGCCTCTTGATGTATATGTCCAATTTTAGTGCGGAAAACACTGAAGTTACTGTTACGGCAGGTGGTAATGATCACACTTTTATCGTTTATCATGAAGGTGGTACACCTTCTGGTGGCGGTGGCGGTGGAGGTAGCTCCACTTATGTCTGCGAAGGAACAAGTACAACTGCCTATACCGGAGGTAATGCGTTTACTTTAGGATACAATTATTCCTTCACATATAACTCATCAACAAGTGAGTTATCGGTTGAAATTGATTTCTTGGATGAAGTTACTGGTGCTGCTGCAGAAGCAAATCTATACGATTGGTATAGTGGATCAGAGGTCAGCAAAGGAGCTATGTCTAAAGTATCCGGTCAAAAATATAGCAAAACACTTTCTTCTGTGTCTTCAGGAACGAACTTTAGGTTTGTATGTTCGATGGCTTATGCTGCTGGAGGCATATTTAAAACAGATATTTCTTATCAGGCTGGAGAAGAATGTGGAGGTGGTAGCGGAAGTTGTACTCCGGGTATTTTTAAATCGGGTGATAAAGTATATTTCAAAGACCAAAGCAGTAATTTTGATTTTAATGCCTTGTGGAAAGTACCATCGGGAAATGTTTATGCCTATTTCTGGAATGACACAGAAAATGCATGGTCAAGTTATGGAACTCCTGTTGACGGAGACTGGAATGCTGCAAATACAATTTATGAGTTAACAGTGCCTGGCTCAGGCAAGGAATATACACATGTGATTTTTACACGTGGTGATGCTGCCAGTTGGGATAATGATTGGGATAAAACCACAAATCAAGAGCCTTGTGAAGGCAAAAATCTTTTTTATGTTTCCAAGGATAAATACGCTGCGCATGAATATTACGGTTCTTGGGGTAATTATACGCCAGCCGGTAAAACTGTTTATTTTGATGCGCGAATTACGCCAGATACATGGACTACCCCCTATGTGCGTATTGGGCATGGAACAAGCAATAGTGCATGGGGACCAATGACAAAAGTGGCTGGAACAAAATGCCTTTATTCTCAAACAACAAGCAAATGGATTAGTCACAGTGATTTTGCTATTGCTAATCAAGCTGGTTGGACGGGACGTCACATTGATCAACCTGAGCAAACATACTCTGATGGGGGATGGTCAGGTTCAGAGTATAAGATGACCAAACAAACCAATTATCAACAATATGCTATCGAAAATGATATTTATATTTGTCCGAAAGCAACCAGTGTATTGGAGCATGAGTGTCAATTCTATCAGGTAACTAATGCGCGTAGTACCACTTCTTCGCGTATTGATGAATATACAACCGCTTTAGCTTTGCCGCAATATATGGTTACGGCAACTGGAACGAATTGTACGGTAACATTAGTTGAATATACGAATGATGCACTTACAACATCGCAGGCTATTACAAACAATAAGGTAGATCCTACGCGCTATGTAGGTGTTACGGTTACTCCAAATACCGGTTATCAGTTTAGTTCTGTTTCGCTTACAGCGGACGCTTATGAGCAACACACCGCTACAGCAGCCGGTGTAACGGGCAAATATGCTATCCTGTCGGACTGTGAGATTAGCGCGACTTGCACTCCGATAACATATAACATTACATACAAAGACCAGGGCAATGTCGCTTTTTCCGGAACTCATGACGATACTGGAACAACGCACCCTACCACACACACTTACGCGACAGCAACTACGTTAAAATCTGCATATAAAGCCAATTATGCTTTCGGAGGATGGTATGAAAACTCCAATTGTACAGGTTCTGCTGTCACAACTCTGGGGGCAACCGCTTATTCCGCCGACATTACCCTATATGCCAAATGGATTGCGGTCACTACAGTTGCGGCCGACCCGAGTCTAGATAACTGCCAAATGACGGGCTTATTTGGATTAAGCAGTTATTCCTGTCAGGGATTAGATGGACGCTGTGCAGGTACGACAGAATCAATAAGCGGTAAAAATACACGGCACATACGTGGCATAACTGAGGGCGATTTCTTTACCGTTGACTTACGAAACGCTCCTTCACGCGATTATGTGCATTTTGAAGTATTTGCTGCAGAATCTTTTACTTTCACAATGCAATTGGCAGGTTGGAATAGTGGTTTTGTGTATAGTGGGACGCAAAATTATACTACAAATGCCGCTTCTTGGCAATCTTTTGATGTGGCGTTGTCGGCCTTTACAAATTACGCCAGTTGCTTTGCAGATGCTTTCACAGGCTTCCGGTTATCCAACCTCGCCAACAAGGAGGTATGGTTTGCTAATGTTTATATTTATACTTCAAGCAACGCCTGCGCTGCAGAACCAGCAGTCGCTCCGTCAGCTCCTTCTTATAGCCAATGTCAGGTGTTGAGTATATATAGCGATGCTTATGCTTCTGTGGGTACGGGATTTGGAGAATGGGGCTCCGGAAGTACTAAAGTCGATAGAGTAGTAGGCGGAACGAACATGTATAAAGTGACACTTGGAGGCACTTGGTTCGGTTTAGAAATAAATGGAAAGATAGATGCTTCTAAATTTGAGTATCTTCACATGGATGTGTGGACTCCGTTAGCTTCGTCATTCCGTTTATCGCCAATATGTTACAACTATAGTGCTGGCGGAGGAAATGAACCGGAGCAATACAAAACAGATATTGCCACTTCTGCAGGGACATGGACAAGTATTGATATTCCGGTTAGTTTCTTTACTAATTTAGGCTTGACAATGCACGGAAATTATCAGTTGGGCTTTAGTCTATGTACAAGTACCTATATGTGGATAACAAATATTTATTATTACAATACCGCTTCGTGTCCAAGTTACACACCTACCGCAGGAACACACCATTTCGGTACAGCTCAACGGCAGAACGTCGCGCTATATAGTGATGCAGGCATGGCGACTGGTCGCCATGCCAATACAAACAAGCCTTTGGCACAGCGATTGGACTATTATATTGTTGACTGTGGCGAGCAAATGCTGGCAAAAGCAGTGACCAATGGCAAGTTTGGTACTGGCGCATATGACCAGATGGTGCAAGTATGGAATGAGGGGAAGACCGCTTTTGTTGAAAACAAATTATCTCAGCATAATGCCAGCGCTACAGTGGGCTTCCAACGAATTGGAGACCCTGCACAATACATGTGGAATGGTCATACTACGACTGCTCCTATGAATATTTATGCGAATTTTCAAAATCAGACGACAGGTTTGGGTTATTCAGAGTTCTTCGACTACCAACGCGGATATATCAATAACCCGAATAGCGATAATACCAATCCGACATTAACAAGTGTTGCTAAAACGGAAGAGACAAATTGGTTTACGTTAACCTTCTCCGGCGGAAATGACAATTCTGGACAATGGTTCTACTATATTGAGGACACGGAGTTTGACTACTACAAAGTGTCGCTGGAAGATACTATCCGTGTTCCGAAAGTGGATAACGGACAGGTATTCCATTTTAAGTGCTATGCTGTGGACTTTAACGGGAATTTGTCCGCTGCACAAGATGTGACCGTAGAGATGCCATACACCAGCCCAAGCACCACTAATCTTGCCTTGAAGCGACCTGTCACAATGGGTGTGAATAGTAGTGATTTTGTAGTAGGAGAGGTATATACTCAAAGTAATGATGGTAGTTATACTACCCGTTGGGGTGGTGGTGACCATGGTGATCCTCCTATGGTTAATTATGACAATGAATGGTGGTACGTGGATTTGCGTGGTTACTATAGACTTGATAATATCAAAATTTGGTTTGAGACAGCTTGCTCGGATAACTTTGTTCTCCAAGCTTGCGAGACCTTACCCGCAACAGTGAATGATGATACTCAATGGCGCACCATCTACACCAATACCACTATGCCTAATATAGGGCTGGCAGGAGAGAATGTCAATATTTATAATGTAAGTGGTAGTGTGGCTCGTTACGTACGTATCAAATCCTATAACAATCCGTATGCAGGTGGTCGATGGGGCTTCTCTATGTGGGAGTTTGAGGTCTATGGTACAGCAGTAGTGGATAAGGATGTCACCGCACCGACCATTACTACGGCCGAGGCAATAGGCATAGTGAATGGTGATGAATTGCAATTACATTTAGTTGCTGGTGATGGCTCTAAATATTTCCGTATCACCGATAATCAAACAAGCGAGACCTTCTTGTTAGAGGCTGACGGCAGTGACCATGTACTGATGACTAACAAAACATACGAGTATTGCGTGCAGTATAGTTTTGATATTCAAGCGATGGATGACGCGGCTAACTTGTCTGCTGTAACATCGATTGCACCAACTATAGCTCCTCCTGCTAATTATAACTTAGCAACAGGAGCAACAGCCACGGCCGGATATGAGGCATTGAGTGCATTGCAGGCTGTGGATGGTAGTTCTAGTACACGTTGGGGCTCTCAAGGAGGAACTAATACGCAGCATTGGATTACGGTGGACTTGAAGAAATTGTATTCGATTTCTACCATCAAACTGAGTTGGGAAACTGCTTGCTCGAAGAACTACTACTTGAAGGCTTCGCTGGATGGCACTCACTTCTATCCCGTAGGACATTATACAACAGTGCCATCTACAAGCAATAATGGCTCGGTTTATGAAACATATACCATGGAATCAGGCATCGAGGCACGCTACCTGCAAATGTATTCATTAGAGAACAATACTATTTATGGTACCAGTATCTGGGAGTTTGAAGCCTATGGTTCTTGCGCTTCCAATGGTACAAAACCCATCATGACATTTGCAGAGATTAAAGATATCCTGATAAGTAATTCTGCGGTTAGTGCACAAATTAACATCGGTGCTTGGGATAATGCTACAGCCTTTGATGACTTACGATACAAAGTGGTATATAAGGCCGGTAAAGATGCAACACTGACTAATCAGGCAGCAACGGATGGTGTGCTTACATTATCTGGACTTACTTTAGGTACTACCTATACCGTTTGGATATATGCTGTGGATGGTAATAGTAATGAATCGGATAACTACAAAGTGCTAACGTTTAAGCCTCAAGTTAATCTTTATTATCTTACAGGAGATACTGATGGTGCTGCCGGTGCATGGGAAGGTGCATTAGCAAATGAGACTAGTGCAGCCACACGTCGGTTTAGTACTACAGTGAATGATGGAATTTTTTACTACACACGCACGGTTCTCAATGACGACCAACAATATCGTCTCTATTTTTCAGCGGATGGAAGTCTAACCTATAATGCGGCTTATTGGTCTACAGAAAATAACCAGACAATAGTTGGGCACGGAAGTGAAAACATCGAAGTCTATGCTAAAGACAAAGACCATTTCGTATCTAACTTCGATGAATTGAAAGTCTATGGTGCTGCTGTTGGAGCAGCAACGGAAGGTGCAGCTTTGACCATGACGTATAACGGAGACCATACTTTTAGTTGGGAGGGAGATGTTGCTTCCGGTACAAATGCCTTCCGTATAATCGTAAATAACAACCACTCGGGTCTAACCGCTAATTCACGAATCCGTATCATGGACACCGATGCCAGTTGGAATAACTCGTCCTCTTGGGCTCGTGCCAAATTGACTTTTGATATGACCACGTGGACATATACGTGGGAAGAAGCAGCTGACCCGACATTATGTTCCGTGGATGGCGGTGCAGGAAGCGGAATGACTATTGCGGGAGATGCGATGGCTACCACCTTTACTGAAGGCTATACCTTCTCAGTCAAGAAAGGTGCTCCGGGGCATTTGCTCGTTAGTGCATCTATTAAAGAGAATGTTAGCACAAGTGGTGCTGTTTACCTTAATTTCCACAGTCAGTCCGGTTCACGAGCGGTATATGCCGAGGTACGTATCATAGAAGCTGGCGAATCAACGATGTCTGTTACTAATAAGGATGTAACTATTCCTGCTTCGGTTTCCTCAGACCCAGTTTTGGCACTGTCGGTAAAATTCGAAATCAATGGCACAGGAATTACTGGCGAGGTACGTTTCACGGATATAATGTACTATGACGTGGAGGACGGTGGTTGTGTGGATCCTACTACTGAATATTTCGATATCTACCACCACGATGATGTGGCTTCGGCACCGAGTGGCGCCCGTACATCGTTCGATGGTGGTAATATAGTGCTGCCTATCCGTTACTTCCGGCACTTTACAACGAAATGGAGCACGATAAACGTGCCGTTTGAGGTCAGCAAGGTTGTGGTTTATGACGAGGACGACAAAGTCGAATATCCGCTCTTCCCGCGCTTCCATAATAGCACTAAGGACGTAGAGGGCTACTATTGGCTCAAGACATTCAGCGGTGAGGTTACATTAGGAAACTTCAAATCCGCTTGGCAGCAACTGACCGTTGCAACCGATAACGATGGAATGGATGGAGGCAGTATTAGCGATTCAGAAGAAGAATGGCTCTCTCAACACGTAGTACCTGCGAAGAACACACCTTACGTAATTCGTTTCCCCTATGATGACTATTATAGCACCAACTGGGTTATCTTCTACGGCAATGCATTCCAAACTATTCCGTCCTCGGAAGATGCAGATTGCGCTTCAAGTATTGCCTTGTCTGAAGGCTACGATTATGACCAAGTGAAGCTGCAACGCAATAATATGATGAAGCCGACGAGCTCCAAGACGAATATCTATACGCTCAATGAGAGTGACGGGGTCTTCTACCGCGAGACAACGACTGTACCTGCATTTGAAGCATACGTGGTAGGTACACGCTCTGTACAGCGTAAGTTCTCGAGACTGAGTACGACTGGCGAGAATGTGGCAGATACACCTACGAGTTTTGAGTTTGTATCTAAAACCGGCGATTATACCGGAGAGGTTTATACTACTACCGGACAACGTTTAGGTACGTTCAACGACCCCGATGCACTGGAGTCTTACCTTGAGGCACTACCGATAGGTATATACATAGTGCGAACCGGAGCACAAATAAATAAGGTATTGGTTCATTAATCGTTAATTAATTACAGCTATGAGACGTATCTTATTTATTGCTTGCACATTTGCGTTATTAGTCAGCACAACGCCGCTATACGCTTTTTCCTACAACGCTACGCCACCAAGCTATGCGTTTGGTTCCACCTCATCGATGTCACCGATTTCATCATATACTCCCACCTATAGTATTGGTGCACAGTCGCCCGAGTATGTACCCGCAATGAGCGGAGACCTTAATCCCTTCGATGCCTCACAAAGTATTAGAAAGGGTGGAAGACCCGGTAAAACCGATGGAGACGACCCCAATCAAAACCCCGACATTGAAGGTCCTGTCGGCGATGCGATAATCCCGTTACTGCTGATTGCGGTGGGGTATATAATTTATAGGAGAAGAAAATATAGAAACAAGGCACTCTTATTAGAAAATAGCTAAATGTATTTGTTCTATACCCCAAATATTGTCGGTGAAATCGAGGAAATCGGACGGTCCTACAGCCTGAGCGAGGAAGAGTCCGGACATTGCGTGCGCGTACTTCGCTATACCCGTGGCGACGAGATTCTGCTTACCAACGGACAGGGCATAACTTATACTGCGCGCATCACGAACCCTCATCCGAAACATTGCGAGTTCGAAGTGCTGACCGCCGAACGACAGGAACGCCATCATAAGGCGTATATACACATCGCAATCGCGCCAACCAAGAACATCGAACGACTCGAATGGGCAGTCGAGAAATGCACGGAGATAGGCGTAGATGAGATTACACCGCTGCTGTGCCGCTTCTCCGAACGCAAACAACTGCGTACCGACCGCCTACAGAAGATTATCCTCAGTGCCGCCAAGCAGTCGTTGACGCCCTATTTGCCCAAACTCAATGAACTGACACCCTACGATACGTTTGTGAAGAGCGCAACGGAAGAAACGAAGTGTATTGCTCATTGTTACAAGGACGAAAAACGCGACCTTAAGAACGAAGTACAGGCAGGGAAAAGTGTGCTGGTTCTGATTGGACCGGAAGGCGATTTTTCCGAACAGGAGGTACAGCTAGCTTTGGAATTGGGATTTGTACCCGTCAGCCTCGGAAATAGCCGCCTACGCACCGAAACAGCCGCGATTGTCGCCTGCCATACCTGCGTAATAGTTGATAATTGATAGTTGATATTTTGCTCGAGCGATTGATTGAAATAGACCAAAGTTGGCTGTTGGCCATTAACGGCACTCACACCGAGTGGCTGGACTATGTATGCTGGTACATCAGTCAGGCTTGGCTGTGGATTCCCCTCTACGCCTTTCTTATATGGATGCTTATTTGGCAGTTCGGCTGGCGCAAAGGTCTGTTGATGGTACTGGGATTGGTGCTCGCTGTAGGCCTGAGCGATTACCTCTCTTCGGGCATTATCAAATACCTCGTCTGTCGCCCTCGTCCTACCCACGAACCGGCATTGGCTGGCTTGGTACATATCGTGAACGGCTACACCGGCGGACAATACGGATTCGTCAGCTCACACGCTGCAAACACGATGGCTCTCGCCGTCCTCTTTGGGCTATATTGGCAACAAAAAAACCACCATGGATGGTGGTTGATGATATATGTGGTACTGAACTGCTATAGTCGGATGTACCTTGGGGTACATTACCCGGGAGATATACTTGGCGGCTTGGTCGTAGGAACGCTTATGGCATTGGCTGTGTACGGCTTGAGTCGCTTGATGGAGAAGCGAGTATGTGTTGGGGACGTGGACGAGGCTGTACCTCGCGGTTGATAAAGAGCTTGAACTGCTCGGGAGAGAGAATGCTGCGGAGTTCCTCCGTCATTGCTTGAAGGCGCTCCAAGTTCTCCCCGCGAGTATTGCTGATGGCCCGCAATCGCGCGTACTTGAGATGCATACGAAAGAGCGTATCCAGTTGCGCACTATCGGATAAACCTAACTCGCGGATAAGCATAAGATTCTGCTTAAGAGCAATCTCTTCAGGGGTGCGTTGCGGGTGGTCTTCCGTAGAGACTTGACCGAAAGCGGCAGCATAAAAGCCCGCACAAACAACGAATATAAAAAGCCGTTTCATATACCGCCAAAATAACAAAAAACGTGCCAAACGTATGAGTTTTGAGAGATTTATTGCACATCGGTTGTATTTTTCGCAGCAAGGCGAGGACCGTTCGTCTCGTCCAGCCGTTCGTGTGGCGTTGGCGGGCATCATCATCGGAGTGGCAGTGATGATTGTTACGGTGTGTGTCGTAGTCGGTTTCAAACAAACCATCACCGAGAAAGTCGCCGGTTTTGCTGCCCATATTCGGGTAGTGAATTTCGATAATAACAACACCTACGAGATGCAGCCCATTGCCGTCTCCGACTCCTTGCTACAGGCACTCTCTTCGCTGCCCCATATAACAAGTGCAAATATCTTCGCCACAAAGCCCGGTATCATCAAAACCGATGACGCCTTCCAAGGGGTTATATTCAAGGGCACAACCTATTGGGATTTCTTTGCGGTGAACCTCATTGACGGCGTTTTACCGGCGGAGGAGAACGAGATTATCGTGTCGGAAAGGCTTTGCAACTTGCTCTCCCTCCAGACTGGTTCCTCCGTGCTCTGTTACTTCGTGGGCGAATCCGTCCGTGCACGCAAGTTCGTTATCTCCGGCGTCTATAGCACCGGTTTCGGCGAGTTTGATGAGCTGTTCCTGCTGGGGCAAATTGGGGTAGTCCGCCGCCTCAACGGTTGGACGGATAATCAGGCTTCCGGCATCGAAATGAGGGTCGATAAGATGCGCAACCTTGAAGCAGCGTCTGATAATGTGTTCTTTGCCACCGCTAACCGCTTTGATAGTGATGGTAACGCCTATTATATGGAGACCTTGGAGCAACTCAATCCGCAAGTCTTCTCGTGGCTCGACCTGTTGGATATGAACGTGGTCGTGATTATCCTCCTCATGCTTGCTGTGTCGGGCTTTAATATCATTTCTGGACTGATTATCCTTATTTTGGATTCGATACAACTGATAGGTGTACTGAAGGCACTGGGTGCCACCAACCGGCAGGTTCGGCGTATCTTTATTGCCCAAGGGACGATGCTTATCGGTAAGGGTGTCCTTTGGGGCAATATCATTGGTTTTGCGTTATGTGCGATAGAGTATTGGCTGCATCTTATCCCGCTCGATACCGCCACGTACTATGTCAATTATGCACCTATTGCCTTCCCGATGGGGTGGTTGCTGCTGCTTAATGTCGGCACGATTGCCGTGTCGGTACTGATACTGCTTGCGCCGTCCGCGATTGTGACCAAGATTAGCCCCGCTAAAGTGATGCACTTTGAGTAAGGTGAAAAGTGAAAGGAGAAAATTGAAAGGTGAGATTTAGAACAGAAATAGAGACCTCAAAAGCCCCGTTCCAAATAACGTACGCGGATAAGATTGCCCTGCTGGGTTCATGCTTTTCGGACAATATTGCACGCCGACTGGAGCAAAACTACTTCCGTGTGGTGGCTAACCCTACAGGTACCTTGTATAATCCTGTCTCTATCGCACGACACATAGATGACGAAAACGTTCGCGATGCAGATGTGTTCATCATCACTTTCGGCACCGCTTGGGTGTATATTGATATAAATCAAAAATCACAAATCACCAATCAAAAATCACGATGGTCAGCTGTGGTGGATAATTGCCAAAAGCGCCCTGCTTCGGACTTTATCCGATATCGCTTGACGGTCAATGAAATCGTGGAAATATGGCAACCTGTCCTCGAAAAGCATCCGAATAAGCGCTTTATCTTTACCGTTTCACCCATTCGCCACCTCAAAGACGGATTACACGAAAATAACCTCTCCAAATCCATCCTCCTTCTGGCTATTGAACGTCTAATAGGCGAAGCCGGTCTAACAGCGCAGCGGTCTACCTTCCAACAGGCGAAGCCGGTCTATTTCGAGGCATTCGAAATAATGCTTGATGATTTGCGCGATTATCGTTTTTATTCCGATGACCTGCTGCACCCCAATCCTGCCGGTATATCCTATATCTGGGAGCATTTCGTAGCAGCGTTTATGTCCGATTCTACAGAGCGTGAGATGAAACAATTGTACGCTCTGTGGCTCAATCGGAATCATCGTTCGTTATTCCCCGATTCACCCGCCGATAAACAATTCAAGGCACGTACTGACGAGCAGTTCCGCGCCTTGAAAGAACGTTATCCGTGGCTTCCTGAATCTTGAATCCTAATAACTGATAACTGATTACTGATTACAGAATCCTTCCTACCACGCAAATAGCGGGTGTTGGTTCATCTCACGATTTACTTCTTCACGTACTTTGGCAATATTGGCTTCGGATTCGGGGTCACGTAGCACTGTATCTATCAACTCCACAATCCATGGCATCTTGTCCTCTTTTAAGCCGCGGGTCGTGATAGCCGGCGTACCAAACCGAAGTCCGCTGGTCTGGAATGCACTCCGGCTGTCAAACGGCACCATGTTTTTATTAGTCGTAATATCCGCAGCAACGAGCGCTTTTTCAGCGACTTTACCGGTCAAATCGGGATATTTCGTACGCAGATCCACCAACATTGAGTGGTTATCCGTACCTCCTGAGATAATCTTATAGCCTTTATCCACAAACGCTTGTGCCATCACCGCTGCGTTCAGTTTGACTTGCTGTTGATAGGTCTTGAACTCCGGCAATAAAGCCTCGCCAAATGCCACGGCTTTGGCTGCAATCACGTGCTCTAACGGTCCACCCTGTACACCAGGGAAGACGGCAGAGTCGAGAAGGGCGGACATCATCTTTACTTCACCCTTTGGCGTGGTTTTGCCCCACGGATTGGGGAAGTCTTTACCCAGCAAAATAGCTCCGCCACGCGGTCCACGTAGGGTTTTGTGAGTCGTGGTAGTAACTATGTGAGCGTGCTTGAGCGGGTTCTCCAACAGACCGGCAGCAATCAGTCCGGCTGGGTGCGCCATATCAACCATGAAGATAGCGCCAATCTCGTCCGCAACTTTGCGGATTCGGGCGTAATCCCACTCACGACTATAAGCGGAAGCGCCGGCAATAATCAGCTTCGGACGCTCGGCACGTGCAACTTGCTCCAATTGGTCATAATCAACGCGACCGGTGTCCTCACGTACGTTGTATTCCGTAGCGCGGAACATCAAGCCGGAGAAGTTCACCGGCGAACCATGCGAGAGGTGTCCGCCGTGACTGAGGTTGAGTCCGAGGAAGGTGTCACCGGCTTGCAAACACGCCATGAACACCGCCATGTTCGCTTGTGCACCGGAGTGGGGTTGTACGTTTACCCATTCGGCATTATAGAGCTTCTTGAGGCGTGTACGGGCTTCTTCCTCTACGATATCCACTACCTCGCAGCCCCCATAATAGCGCTTACCCGGATAGCCCTCGGCGTACTTGTTTGTGAGCACACTGCCCATTGCTTCCATTACTGCGTCCGAAACAAAGTTCTCTGACGCAATCAGTTCGATTCCTTTGGTTTGACGCTCCCGCTCGCGGCGGATAAGGTCAAAAATGGTGTTGTCTTTCATAATATATTGTATTTAACGAATGTGCAGTATCTTTTGTGTTTGAAGGCTCAGTTTCCAATCAGGGTGGGTAAGTACATAAGCCGTGGTCTCATTAATATTGGTGGAATTACCGTTATCCAGCGGCTGTAAGAACCAATTGTGGCACTGAATCTTTTTTCGCCAGTGTTCTGGAGATTCACTTGTATAAACTACCTTTACTTCATCTGCAAAATCGATGGCAAGTTTGCTGCCTGCTTTGGGAGACAACGTTATCCAATCAATGTCATCCGGGATTTCGTGGGTTCCGTTTGTCTCGATTGCGATGTAGAATCCCAATAATCGTAATGTCCGAATCAGTTCAAAGTCCACCTGTAGAGCGGGTTCGCCACCTGTGAGTACTAATAGCATGTTTTTAGTTCCTCTATTCTCGGGTAGCGCATTCTTGCAGGCTACTCCTATCTCCGCCGCTGTCATTTCTGTGCCTTTTCGGTGGTCCGTATCACACCACTCACAAGCAAGATTGCAGCCGCTAAAGCGCACAAAAACAGCCGGTTCACCGGTGTAGTATCCCTCGCCTTGGAGAGAGTAGAATATCTCGTTTATGTTATACGTCTTTTTCATAGATGGCTACGTTTCCTTCCGATTCCTGTACGGAAACCTTATAGCAGTTCTCTACGTGGTCACAAATCCACTTCGCAATATTCTCCGCCGAGGGATTGACTTCAAGCACATCGTTGATATATCGATGGTCAAACGTATCTTTTACAACGCGCTTGATGTGCGTAAAGTCCGTGACCATTCCGTCTCGGTTGAGTTCTTTGGCCTTGCAATACACGACAATAATCCAGTTGTGTCCGTGTAAGGCTTCACACTTGCTTTCGTATGACAGCATCAAATTATGTGCTGCCGAAATCTCTATTCTTTTCTCTATATAGTACATAATGCATCTTTTAATGCTTGTTCTCTTTCGCGACAGGTACCACAGACGCCGCAAGGCTTATCTCCTCCTTTGTAGCAGGACCAAGTCTCGTCGTAGTTAATGCCTAAACGCAACCCGTGTCGCACAATCTCGGTCTTGCTGATATTGGTGTAGGGTGTCAGTAGTTGTACGTTATTCCATGTACCTGCATGGATTGCTTCATTCATCGCCTGCACGAACTCCGGTCGGCAGTCTGGATATATCGTATGGTCGCCGCTGTGATTGGCAAGCATCACATATCGTAAACCATTGTTTTCCGCCAATCCTGCAGCGATAGCGAGCATAATCCCGTTCCTGAAAGGAACTACAGTGGATTTCATGTTCTCATCATCGTAGTTACCTTCGGGAATAGCGTCAGCACCAGCCAGCAAAGACGACTGAAAATGCTCTTTAATAAACGGCAGCGCTATCACTAAATGCGGAATCCCAAGCCGTTCACAATGCAGTTTGGCGAAAGCTATCTCCTTATCGTTGTGGTTGCTGCCGTAATGAAAAGACACCGCTAACGCTATCTGCTCGCGGTATTCATACAGCATTGTAGTCGAATCAAGACCGCCGGAGAGCACCAGCAAACTGTTCGCGGAGCCGTTGTTGACGGAGTTCTTCATGTTCGTTGTCTGCATAATTGGCAAAGGGGTATATACTGATTCCTCCGCGAGGGCTGAAATAACCGACCACTTCAATATACTTTGGATCCATCAGCTTGATGAGGTCCTTCATGATGATATTGATGCAATCCTCATGGAAATCACCGTGGTTGCGGAAGGAAAATAGATACATTTTAAGGGACTTGGACTCCACCATTAATTCTCGCGGAATATAGGATATAATAATGTGTCCGAAGTCGGGTTGCCCTGTTTTCGGGCATAAAGACGTGAACTCGGGACAATCAAGTGTCACGAGGTACTCGTTTTCAGGATGTTTGTTGATAAAAGCTTCCAGTCGTTCAGGTGCGTACTGGTCGGGGTAGGTGTTATGTTGGTCACCTAAGAGGGTAATTCCCTGTAATTCTTGTTCTGTTCTCATTGTTTTCAGTTTTTTGTTGGCAGGAGGAAAAACATTAGCTCCTTTGAGGGGAAAAGAGAACGTGCACGAAGCACGCTCTCTTTTGGAAATTACCACCAAACAATGTTGTAGGTGGGTTGTTGGTTCTCACCGTATGCAACGCCGATATCGCGAGCAGCCTTGATAGCTTGCTTTTGGATATCCACATTGTCTTTGTGTTGTTGCAACTTGAAATCCCATTCGCGCTGTTGGTCAGCATCGAGTTTGGCACCAATGCTTTTCTGTAAAGCCTGAGCTTCCGGATAGCATTTCGAATCTGCCGAAACCTCTGCCAGCCAGTATGCAGCTTCACCTGCGTCGCGAGCAGCCCAAGCACCTTGTGCACGAGCCAAAGCGTCTGCGCAACGGTGGTCTTGAATCTCCTTCATCAGCTTGGCTACTTCTGCGTAGCACTCCAAATCAGGAGTGTAGAGTGCGATGAAACCAAGTGCTCCGTCCCAGTCATTGCCTGCCATGGCAGCCTTGGCTTGGTTGATGTTTACTTGGCAATCGTTCTCAATCTTACGCTTGTAGATTTCTACGGAAGCATCTTGACCTTTGTCGAAGCACTCTTTGCAGACTGTCGGAATAGTAACGAGTTGACCGATAGCAGCTTCGTACTCTTTGCGGTCAGCTTTCGCCATGGCCTCTTTCAGTATGAAATCGCATTGCGAGTTGTAATACTCGATGATACGTTCCTTCGCTTTCGTGATGAAAGGCTTGAAGGCTGCATTCGACGGACTGATTTTCTTCAGAGCGTCAATGTAAGCGCCGGCTTTCGTATCACCTAAACCCTTGGCAGGAACGGTTACCGTTGCAAACTGGATTCCTTCGTAACCGTCACCGATGACGAAGTTAACGCCCAGTTCGTATTGGTACATCTCCTTGGTTGTAACAACGATATCCTCACTCAATACATCAATATTCGCGGTAATGATAAAGCGCTGTCCCGGCATACCACCCAGACCTTGTTTGGTCAGAACGGCATTCATTTTGTTGAACAGCAGTTTCGTTACCTGCGGATTGAAATTGAGGTTGGCGTCAACGTACGGGGTAATGATAATGCGATCAACATCGTCAGCTTTTCCCTTGTCGTTTTGGGCAAAAACAGGTAAGCCTAACAATGCGATAGCGCCGATTAATAATAACTTTTTCATAATTCAAAGATTATTAATGATTTATTATTCACCGATAACGAGTTGAGCCTGACCCAAACCGCGCATTTGAACGGTAGAAGGAATACCCATTCCTTTCAGCTTCTTCTGTAAGCCTTTGAGCCACTGTCTTGCCTGTACAGCTTTGCCCTTTTCGTTGAACAAAGGAATACGTGCAGAGTCGAAGTACATGTTGGTCTTTGAAGCAGCTTTCTGGTGATAACGTCCGGAAACGCAGTTGTCGCCAATCCACTCTTCGATAACTTCTCCGAGTTCATCGCCGTCAACATCCGTCTCAAGACCGTCTTCCCAACCGGAAACAACGTTAATACGAACGCTGATTTCACGGCCCTTCTCCTGCATGTCCATGAAGTGTTGCATCAGTTGTGCCTTGAAAGCATTGATACTACCTTTCAACGCGGATTGAATCAGAATCTGTAGCGGAGCACTCTTCGCGGTGTAGTTAACCAAGCCGGTAGAGGCGATTTGTTTGCTTGTGTATGCATCAAATGCGGTCAAATCGTAGAACAACGTTACATCCGGTCCGTGACGTTCGGTGTAGTAGTTGATATGCAGCGCGATATCCGGTCCGGCTGATGCAATCAAGCGGTCGTACGGAGTGGACTCAATATCTACTTCCGATGCGTTATCCAAAGCAGCCTCAAGATCTTGATTGGCCAGATTCTGCTCAAGGTCAACGAGGTCGAAACCTTCCTCTTTCATCAAGGAACCGATGGTGATAATCGCAGGTTTCAAATCCTTGTTTTCAACAAGAGCTTTGTCATACTCTTGGATACGAACTTCCTTGCCGTCAGTTTTGGTGACAATCTTCTCAAAGCCGTTCTGGTGGCACCAAGCATTAGACGGGAACACCATTATACTCGGTTGAACTGCCTGGGCAAACAAGCTCGTTACAGCGAACGATACCAGTGCAAGTGCAATAAATAAACGTTTCATAATTGCTTGATTTTAGAAAAGTGATTTCATTGATTTAATCCAGCCTTTGTCTTCCAGACATTTCTTCAGGTCAGAGCGGTTAACGCTAACCGTAACGCCAACTTTCCACTCATTTTTGAGCTTGATCTTGTCGCCTGCAGCTACAGCGCCGTTGTTCACGAATTGTACATAGTGCATGTACTCGCCACCATCTTTGAAGAACTCCTTAATCTGGTCTTGGAACTCATCGAGACTGCTCGAACCTGCCAAAGCAGGATTGTAACCGATTTGTTTGAAAATCACAGCATGAACAGCGTTCTTGCCGGCTTGGTTCAGGGCTTGGTTGTCCTTCTTGGCGTACGTCCACACTTTGAAGATGATGGATTTGCCGTCTTTAGCAACCTTATTGAGGTCTTGTACCTCATAGCGCCATACTAATGTCTGTTTGTCATTTTTCTTGTTGGCAAATGCCGGAAGAAATACCAAAACAGCCAAAATTGCTAATAAACCTTTTTTCATAATCTATTATTTTTTACCTTTTTTAACAAACATACTCGGGGTAGCGTTTTTGAACTTGCTCAGGTGAGTACCGATAATTTCAGTAGCCATCGTGTTCTCTACTGCATTTTGGTCAGCATTGCCTGCCAAATCCTCGGCTTCGTTGTTCCAAACACCATTAACGAATTGATCGCCTTGCCATTTAACAACTTTGACTACACCAATATATTTATACTTGGTGATGCCTTTCTCGTTTACAAACGGCTCAAAGATCTTGAAGCTGTCACCAACCTTGATGCCTTCTTTGGTACCCATATCAGCTATGATACCACCCTTGGCGTCGATACCAAGTACAGGAACCATCGGACGGAACTCCTCGTAAGCGTTCTGCATCTTGTTGAACTGGTTGTTGAGGGCGCGGTGGATGGTCTTGTAAACCATGTGAGCAACCTCTTTACCTTTGTCTTCCTTCTTGGGAATGCAGGTAGCTTTGCTGTTGGTGCCGCCAACATAGGTCAGATGGAAGGGCATCAGATTGAATTTGTCCATGTCAATTGAACTTTGATCGGTTGCTTCGTCGTATTTCCAAATGTCATAGAAAGCATTGGCGATTGAATCGTTCCACTCAAGTTTATAGAGTAGGGCGTTCGTGAATGCGGAATAACCGTCTTTCATCTTCTCATAAGCAACATTGGCTGCGATATCTGCACCCGGAATTCCGGTCAACTCACCAATCTTGAGAGTAATGTTGCGGGTAAAAGCGGCAATCGGTTCACTGCTGTAGAAATCCACTTTCGAGAATGCTACAAACGTGTTAGCCATTGTGGACTCTGCAAGTTCTTTGAACAAACTGTACTTCGCACCTAAAGTCGTTTCAGCTGCTGCGTTTGCCTGATTCTGCGTAGCAGAGTAGCATGCTAACTTGAAAAGTAGGGTGTCGGATAGAGAGCCATCGTCGCCGATGCACCACCATTTGCGAACCAACTGGTGAGCAATTTCGTTCTCGGACTCCTCAATGGATTTGCGGAGAGCTTCACGATACTCCTTACCGTCCATCATTTCGATAATGCTCTTCAAAGCATTCACATCAAGGTTGTCCAAAGCGCCGGGTTTGCCGTAAGCGGACATAACTTCCATGATAGAACCCTTTGCAGCACCTACGTCCTTGCGTACGAACGGAATAGTGAACTCGTTGTAAAGAGCGGGGAACTCATAGTTGCTCCATGACTCTTGTACTGCCTTCAGAATGTTTTCGTCGGTAATGATTAATGTACCTTCAGCAGCTTCTGCATCTGCAGTCAGTAATACGAGGTGCAACGACGGACGTTGGTACTCTTTAGTAACTTTTGCGTTTACTGTTACAACAGCTGCTGCTAACAAAGCTACACAAAATAATGTTTTTTTGAACATAATTGATTTAATTTTAGTTAGTAAAAACGCCTACTCACTTAAGGCTTTTCGGCTTACTCCTTATATATATAAATATATATTATTTTTCGTCCTCAACAGCTGCTTGGGCGGCGGCGAGACGGGCGATAGGTACGCGGAAGGGTGAGCAGGAAGCGTAGTTCATACCAACGCGGGCGCAGAACTTAACGCTGCTCGGTTCACCGCCGTGTTCGCCGCAGATACCGGTACGCAATCCCGGACGAACGGCACGACCTTTCTCAACCGCCATCTTAATGAGTTGGCCAACGCCCTTCTGGTCAAGTACTTGGAACGGATCCACTTTCAGAATCTTCTTCTCCAAGTATGCCGGCAGGAACGAAGCGATATCGTCACGGCTGTAACCGAAGGTCATCTGTGTCAGGTCGTTCGTACCGAAGCTGAAGTATTGCGCCTCGGTAGCGATACGGTCTGCGGTCAGCGCGGCACGCGGAATCTCAATCATTGTACCAATCTCGAATTCCACCTCGATACCATATTCGGCAAATACCTCTTTCGCTACCTTTTGGATAATCTCTTTCTGCTGTTTCAGCTCGTACAGAATACCAATCAGCGGAACCATGATTTCCGGCATCGGGTTCTTGCCTTCTTTCTTCAGCTCGCAAGCGGCGCTCAGGATAGCGCGGGTCTGCATAGCGGTAATCTCCGGGAACGTGATACCCAGACGGCAACCACGGTGACCGAGCATCGGGTTGTTCTCTGCCAACGAAGCAACGCGGGTTTGGATTTCCTCTACGGAAACGCCCATCTCTTTTGCCATTTGCTCCTGACCCTTGATATCATGAGGAACGAACTCGTGCAAAGGAGGATCGAGCAGACGGATATTCACCGGGCAACCGTCCATCGCTTCGAGAATGCCCTTGAAGTCTGCCTTTTGATAGGGCAGGAGTTTCGCGAGTGCTTTTTCACGACCGGCAGCGTCTTTCGCCAGAATCATCTCACGCATCGCGATAATCTTCTTGTCCTCGAAGAACATGTGCTCGGTACGGGTCAGACCGATACCTTTGGCACCGAACGCGCGTGCTACGCGTGCATCGTGCGGCGTATCAGCGTTCGTACGAACCTGCAGACGGGTATATTTGTCGCAGAGGTCCATGAGGGCCTTGAAGTCGCCGCTGAGTTCAGCTGCCTTGGTCGGAATCTCACCGGCATATACTTGACCGGTCGAACCGTTCAGCGAGATATAGTCGCCCTCTTTATAGGTTACGCCTTCAATCTTAACGGTCTTGGCCTTGTAATCCACTTGGATGGCACCTGCACCGGAAACGCAGCATTTACCCATACCACGAGCTACCACAGCTGCGTGAGAGGTCATACCACCGCGAGCGGTCAGAATACCTTCAGCTGCACTCATACCTGCCAAGTCTTCCGGACTGGTCTCGATACGAACCATGATTACCTTGTGACCGTTCTGATGCCAGTCTTGTGCATCGTCGGCGTGGAACACGATTTGTCCGCAGGCAGCACCCGGAGATGCGGGCAGACCTTGCGTAATCACTTTTGCTTTCTTCAGCGCGTCCTTGTCGAAAACAGGGTGGAGCAGTTCATCCAGCTTCTGCGGCTCGCAGCGCATGATAGCTTCTTTCTCGCTGATGACGCCTTCGCGAACGAGGTCCATCGCAATCTTCACCATGGCCGTTCCGGTACGCTTGCCGTTACGGGTCTGCAGGAACCAGAGCTTGCCTTCCTGTACGGTGAACTCCATATCCTGCATGTCACGGTAGTGGTCCTCCAGTTTCTGTTGGATGCCGTTCAGTTCGGCATACAGAGCCGGCATAGCCTCTTCCATGGACGGATACTTGGCAGCGCGTTCTTCCTCGCTGATGCCTTGCAGGGCTGCCCAACGGCGGCTGCCTTCCAGCGTGATTTGTTGCGGCGTACGAATACCGGCAACTACGTCCTCGCCTTGGGCGTTCACCAGATACTCACCGTTGAAGAGGTTCTCACCCGTAGCGGCGTCACGGCTGAAGCATACACCCGTTGCGGAGGTCTCGCCCATGTTTCCGAACACCATTGCCATAACCGATACGGCGGTGCCCCATTCGTCTGGAATGCCTTCCATCTTACGATACAGGATAGCGCGCTCGTTCATCCAGCTGCGGAATACGGCACAGATGGCGCCCCAGAGCTGCTCTATCGGGTCATTCGGGAACTCCTTACCCGTCTGCTCCTTGATAGCGGTCTTGAAACGGGCTACCAACAGCTTCAGCTCATCTACATTGAGGTCCTTGTCGAGTTTGATGTGACGAATCTCCTTCACCTCGTCGATAATCTTCTCGAACGGGTCAATGTCCGTCTTGTTCACCGGCTTCATGCCTAACACCACGTCACCGTACATCTGTACGAAACGGCGGTAGCTGTCATACACGAAATGCGGGTTATTCGTCTTGGCTACCATTCCTTCCGCCACGGTGTCGTTCAGACCGAGGTTCAGAATCGTATCCATCATACCCGGCATTGAGGCGCGGGCACCGGAACGTACGGATACCAACAGCGGGTTCTTCGGGTCGCCGAACTTGCAGTTCATCAGACCCTCAATGTGCTTGACGGCAGCCATTACGTCGTTGTTGAGGAGTTGCATGATTTTCTCCTGACCTACCTCGTAGTACTCGTTGCACACGTCGGTGGTGATAGTGAATCCGGGAGGAACCGGCACACCCACAAGGTTCATCTCGGCGAGGTTGGCGCCCTTGCCGCCTAATTCTTCACGCATTTTAGCGTTGCCTTCGGCTTTTCCGTTACCGAAGGTGTAAACACGTTTTTTCTGTTCCATTAGTAATATTGATTTATATGATTTATAATAACGATTTTTCGGTTATTTTTCGTTTTTTTTCCGACAATCCGCATAATTCGCGGCAAAGGTACTACATTTTTTGCATATATGCAAATAAATTTGTAACTTTTTATAAAATTTATCAAAAACGAATATTTGATTTTTTCACACGATAGCGTGAGCAACCGGCAAAGATGCCGTAGCCGTGCTCAATATTCGAGTATATCTGTACATCTTCTTCCGTGCCGAACATCGACCCTACTTCCGCGCCAAGGTCAAAATCCTGATCACCCACGTAGCCACTGGCGGAGTACATGGATGTGCGATAGAGGTATGAGTCTCTACTATGGGCGCTTATACTAATCTCAAGGTCGCTGATAGACGCTCCTGTTATTTCGGTATTTTCGCTTGGCGCGGAGTGAGGAATATAGATGTCTATTACTTTCGCGTGAGGATAGCCGGGCTTGAAGAATAGCTCGTAGCGGCTATTAAAGCCTTGAGCTGTAGAGTAGATGTTATCGGCGGCAGCAAAGATCTCGTCAAAGGAGAATAGCACGGTGGTAGTTGCGCCGGTATTGGTGGTATAACTGCCGCGACTGGTTTTGAGGAAGTATTTGCAGCTAACAGCTAGTCCCAATGTCACATCCGAATCCGGATATTCCGTCAGTATCAGTATCGCGCAGAAACGGTTTGCTTTCTTTTCATAATGCACATCAATGACCTGTACATAAGGTTTAGGCACCACAGTTTGTTGTGCAGAAACAATCTCGTACTCAGGGTGTGATGCTTGCAGTCGAAGTGTCTCTCCGGCTTTGAGCGGCGAAGCCAGTTGGAGCACAAAGGCGTGGTCTTGTGCAGAATAACTCATTGTCTGCCACGCATCGTCTCCGCGTTGAAGCTGCGTCACCGCATCCGCAAGCACATAGTCGTACTGGTTATACAGCCGGTTCTCCAAGAAGAAACGTGACCGCGACACGTAGCACCGGACGATGGTGTCTCCTTCGCCCACCTCGGCTTGCAGCACCAACTTGGGCGCGGCAATCTCGCCGTCATAGTCTATCGTCCGCTCGCAGGCTGCAAGCACGAAAACCATCGCTAAATATTTCCACCAATGCTTCATCTTTATTAGAACTTAAACGTATAACTTACACTCGGCATAATCGGGAAGAGGCTGAGTTTCTTGAGCTCGTTCCCCGACACATACACGATGAACGGGTTAAAATTACAATAGGCGTTATACACCGCCATGTTTACGATGTGCTCACAATTCTTCCACTTTTTGTGTGGTATATGACAGGTCGCACCCAAGTCCAGACGGTGATAGTCCGGCAACTTGTAGTTATTGCGTTCTTCAACGATGGGCACGTTTACCGGTCCTGCCGGTTTATACAGATAATCCGTTGTCTGCTGCAACGCAAGTGTACCGCGCGTGCCTGTTCCGTAGATGAACGTGGCGGCAATCTCCCATTTCTTGTTGATTTGGTATTGCAGGGTCAGACTCACATCGTGCTCACGGTCGTATTTGGCGTGAAACGGCTTGCCGAAGTTTATCTGTTGCCCTTCACGGTCGAACTGCCGCATGGTACGCGACCATGTATAGCCCAGCCAACCCGTCACCGGACCGAACCTGCGCTGTGCAAGGAACTCCACGCCGTAGCTCCAGCCGTCGCCCAGACAAATCAGCTCCTGCCAGTTCTGTGCACTTAGATACGTGGCGCCGTCCTTGTAATCAATAAGATTAACCATACGTTTGTAGTACCCCTCCACAGACAGTTCCACTTGGTTGAGCACGTTGTAGGTGAGGCCTACTGCTGCCTGCATCGCGCGCATTGGAGGCACTTTCGTAGTCACTGGCACCCACAAATCCGTTGGCAGCGAAACTGACGAATTAGACAACATATGCACGTATTGCGACATATACGCATAACTGAGCTTAAGCGCCACATCTTTGTGCAACAGGAACCGCAGGCTTGCACGAGGCTCAAGCGATGGGTACGTCTTCCCCGTTATATGGTACAATCCCGCGTGCAAACCTAAATTCAACTTAAACCACGAACAGGGGCTGTAGGTGTCTTCAATATACACATTCGCCTCGTGTGCATGAACCACACCGGAGGACATAATCGTCGTATCCAAGTCTATCGGATCATTGCCTTTTATATGGGCGGTCACTGACAGCACTTGAGGGCGGAACATGTGGTAGGTATAGCGTGCGCCGAAGTGAATCTCATGACGCACGTTCGGACGCCATTCAAAGTTCGACTGCGCCATCAAATCCATGATATATGAGTTGTACCCCAAACCCATCTCCGCATTGTCCGACGAGCCGCTTTTGCTATTTTCCTCTTCGGACACGGAAAGCTTGTATTTATACCGCGTGAAACTCAATTGAGTGGTGTTATATACCCGTCCGTTGAAGCGGTGTTCGTAGTTGGCTGCTGCAAAGAGATTGCCCCAATTATACCGCATTTTCGTGCGGAAAGTGTTGCTCTTCCCGCTTTCCTGACCAGAGGTGCGAGCGTAAATCACATCTTCTCCAAAATAGAACGAACCGCTCAGTTTGTCGTTCTCCGAGAAGGTGTGCGTCAGTTTCGCATTCAAGTCATAGAAGTAATATCCTGCTGTTGCTACCTGTTCGCCGTTTGTTTGGGACGAGGAGATTGCCGCTGCGATGGGCGCTACAAACAAATCGTATATCGTACGACGTGCCGACACATTGAACGTCGTCTTGCCCTGAATCCCATCTTTGTTCTTAAAACGCTGCCAGTCCGATTTAGTCCAGTATATCGGTCCTTCCACGCTCGCTTTCGTTGATATTAGACCTACCGTCACGTTCCCGTGGTAGCCGTAACTGTCGCCATCCTTCTGACGCACATCAATAATCGAAGACAACCTTCCTCCGTAGCGGGCAGGAAAGTTGCCCTTATATAGCGTCACATTCTTCACCGCATCGGCGTTAAACACCGAGAAGAAACCTAACATGTGATTCACCGAATACAGCGGCACACCGTCCAGCAATATCAGATTCTCGTCAGGTCCGCCTCCGCGCACATATAGTCCGGCCGAACCTTCCGAACCCGATTGCACACCCGGCAATAGTTGAAGCACCTTCAGTATATCCACCTCCCCTCCGATAGCCGGCACATTCTTTATATGCGATATTGGCACTTCTATGGCGGACATCTGAACGGTATTCACGCCGCTTACCGACGATTGACCTTTGACCAATACCTCTTGAAGCTCGGTCGCAGATAACACTTCACCAATTATCACCGTGTCCTGAGACAATAAAAACGGCGATACCTGCAACGACGCGTAACCTACGTAGTTCATCTGCAACGACACCTCGCCTTCCGGCAATGTCAATGAGTAGAAGCCGCTCGTATTCGTCACCGTTCCTTGACGAGTACGCAATTCCAGCACCGTCGCCCCAATCAAACGCTCGCCGGTCTCTTTATCCGTGATGTAACCGTTTACCGTATAGGACCGAGCACTAACCATACTCGATACCAACAATACTATATATAGCAACCATTTTTGCATGTTCGAATGTTATTCATCGCAATTACAGCCGTGATGGGTGCGGCGTTGACGTGGGGCAGATGTTAGCCGATACGCCACCTTGAAGCCGACATCGAAATTGCCATATTTGGACACTAACGGATGTTGTTCCCGCCACGCTTCAAGTGCCGGTTTCATAATCCGTGACAAAGGGAATCCGTCACGAGTATCGGTCAGGTGTAATACACCGAGCCGTTCTTGATTGGGATAGGTGGGAGCAGTCATCAAACTTACATCAAAATAGAGACCTACCGAGATAAACGACTCCGTCTTGCCGTACTGCGAGGCAATGAGAAAATCGTATGTCAGTTCACAGGATAGTGAGCATTGCCACTTGGGTAGCACCAACTTGCCTTCGTCCTCCATCTCGAAATCCTTGCTTGCCGCCAAGGGGTAAGACTCCTCCACAAGGTTATTATAACGCGGGTAAAATACCGCCAATGCTGCATCAGATAGTGTCTGCTTCCACGTGGCATTGAACGGCATACAGAATCGTGGGCCGACAAGGAAAGTGAAGTGGTCTATATGAAAGCCGAGTTGTACAGGGAACGACGCTGTATAATACTGATGCCGCTCGCGAAGCACACCTATTTGGTACTGTACTTGCATAGTCTCTCCCTCCACATCGATGGTCGAATACTGGTCTTGATAGTCTGATTTGCGGTAGGAAGACGAGGCGGCTTCGATGCTTGCGCCGACACGAAATGCAATCCAGTACGGCGATTTATAAAGATATCCGAGGTCGAAGGCTGCATGGTAGCCAGGCATCGTTCCTCCGTAGTCGCTGTCGTAGGTCAGTCCTGCCAAACCGATACGTGCAGCCGCTTCGAAGTAGGAGCGGGCGTTGAGCATCGCACAAGGCGCAAGAAACAAACACACTATGAACAGCAAACGTTTCATTTACGGGATTAGGACTTTTTCTGTGCGGATATTGTCGCCGGATTGATATACATTGATGTATATGCCTGCAGGCAGTTCCGCTTCGGGTATATGGAGGTCAATCGGACAGCCGAGGTGGTTATAGCATGCAACACGTTGTGACACCTCACCGCTGGCGTTAATATACAGGATATTGGATTTTATCACTTTCTGATTATCCAATGTGAGGTGCAATTGGAAAATACCGTTCAGTTCTGCTTTTTCCGAATAGTCATCTGTTGTAGCGCCTGCAATAACGTTGCCGTCTTTGAACCATGTATAACTCATCGGCTGTCTATCGGGGAATAACTCGGCTACACGGGTATTGTCGCATAGAATGACCCAGTTGTATTTGTTGACGATAATGGGGTAGAGACGCTCGCAGAGGATAGTATCCAACCGCAATGAATAGACCGTTCCGGTGCAGTTCTGCCACTTGCTGTGCGGGATACGTATTTTCTGTATATTCGGCTCCGAATAGATGAGCACCGTATCTCCGAACGACCAACTAAACGGCAGCAGTGTATCGCAAACAATCGTGTCTAATTGAACGCTCTGCACCGTTGGACAACATTGTGTAGTCATAAGGTTATAGGTTGTGCGCACACTATCATTGCCGTTTTTGTCGCGAAGGGTATCTGTTACAGTTCCGGCTATTTGCCATTCTCTGCCTCGCCACATCATTGGAAGCAAAGTATCGCACACGGTCGTATCTACCTGTAAGCTAATAGCACCACACATTCGAACCTCGATATCATCTATTGCAAAATCATTGCCGAACCTACTGGAACTCGAATTTTCGGGG
>Ga0310786_10002514_pt1 | contig 27937 bp, 21 predicted proteins | sample AusTroGonzalo_MG_FD_203881 | JGI IMG/M metagenome (GOLD analysis project Ga0310786, IMG submission 203881) | Bovine rumen microbial communities from tropical cattle in Woodstock, Queensland, Australia - Gonzalo_03 (v2) (version 2) | ecosystem: Host-associated > Mammals > Digestive system >...
ATTCCGTGTAGTCGTAGCCTACAAACTGCTGTTCGCCAGCCTGCAGCTCAACCCAGTCAGAGTTCTCAACCTGTGCGGCATTGCGGGCACGCTCCTTCTGCTTCTGCATCTCCACGTTGAACTGCTCCTCATCGACGGTAAAGCCGTTCTCACGACAGATGAGCTCCGTGAGGTCGAGGGGGAAGCCATAGGTATCGAACAGGCGGAAAGCCTGGACACCGTCCAGCTGACTCTTACCCTGGCCCTTGAGTTCGGCCATCGCTTTATCGAGCAGGGCAATACCCTTGTCGAGCGTACGCAGAAACGATTCTTCCTCTTCCTTGATGACCTTGGTGACCAGCTGCTGCTGAGCCTTCAGTTCGGGGAAAGCGTCGCCCATCTCTGAAACGAGCGTGGGTACGAGCTTATAGAGGAAGCCTTCTTTCTGTCCGAGGAACGTGTAGGCATAACGTACGGCACGGCGCAGGATGCGGCGGATGACGTAGCCGGCCTTGGCATTCGACGGCAGCTGACCGTCAGCAATGGAGAACGAGACAGCACGCAGGTGGTCAGCACAGACGCGCATGGCGACATTGATGTCCTCCTGTTGCTTGTCCACCTCACCTTCCTCGTAGGTGGTATATTTCAGCCCACTGATCTGCTCCTCGGCCTTGATAATGGGCTGGAAGATGTCGGTATCGTAGTTGGAGTGCTTGCCCTGCAGCATGCGGACCAGACGCTCGAAGCCCATACCCGTGTCGATGACGTTCATGGAGAGCTTCTCCAGCGAACCGTCAGCCTTGCGGTTGAACTGCATGAACACGAGGTTCCAAATCTCGATGACCTGCGGGTCGTCCTTGTTCACGAGGTCACGGCCACTGATACCGCTGGCCTTGCGCTCTGCCTCAGGACGGCTATCGACGTGAATCTCGGAGCAGGGACCACAGGGGCCTGTGTCACCCATCTCCCAGAAGTTGTCGTGCTTATTGCCGTTGATGATGTGGTCCTCGGGCACGTGCTTTGCCCAATATCTTGCAGCCTCGTCGTCGCGGGGGATATTCTCTTCGGGTGAGCCCTCGAACACCGTCACGTAGAGGTCGGCGGGGTTCAGCTTCAGCACATCCACGAGGTATTCCCATGCCATGTCGATGGCACCTTCCTTGAAATAGTCGCCGAACGACCAGTTACCCAGCATCTCGAACATGGTGTGGTGGTAGGTGTCGTGTCCTACTTCCTCCAGGTCGTTGTGCTTACCGCTGACGCGCAGGCACTTCTGGGTGTCCGCACGACGGCGTGGCTCTGGGTCACGTGTACCCAGAATAATATCTTTCCACTGGTTCATGCCCGCGTTGGTGAACATCAGCGTGGGGTCGTCCTTGATGACCATCGGTGCAGAGGGCACGATGGCGTGTTGCTTTGACTCGAAAAACTTTTTGAACGAGTCGCGAATCTCATTGGCTGTCATCATATTATTTTACAATTGGACAATTTACAATTTACAATTTACAAATTTGGCTGCAAAGGTAGTGCAAAAAATCGAGATTGCAAGTACTCTCGTTCGGAAAATTGCAAATAAATTTGCATTTTCACACGATTTAAATGACCTTTGACCTCCGGTCGAAGATACTATCGTTCGGAAAATTGCAAATAAATTTGCATTTTCTCTCACTTATTTGTACCTTTGTCCCCTGTTAAGTTAATATTAACACTGTGGAAGAAACGAAACTGCATTTGCTTAGCAAGATTAAATATCCGAAAGACCTGCGTATGCTGTCGGTTGACGAGTTGCCGCAGCTATGCAAGGAGTTACGCGAGGAAATCATCAACGAACTGTCGGTGAATCCTGGACACCTGGCGTCAAGTCTTGGCGTGGCGGAGATTACCGTTGCACTGCACTATGTCTATGACACGCCCGAGGACCGCATTGTCTGGGACGTAGGACATCAGGCCTACGGCCACAAGATACTGACCGGACGACGCGAACAATTCTCGACCAACCGCAAGCTACACGGCATCATGCCCTTCCCCTCCCCTTTGGAGAGTGAATACGACACGTTTACCTGCGGACATGCCTCGAACAGCATCTCTGCAGCCTTAGGAATGGCAGTGGCTGCCAAGTCGCAGAACGCGAAGCGCAAGGTGGTGGCCGTCATCGGCGACGGAGCCATGTCGGGCGGACTGGCCTTTGAGGGCCTCAACAATGTATCGTCGAGCCCCAATGACCTGCTCATCATCCTCAACGATAACGACATGTCCATCGACCGTGCCGTGGGTGGCATGGAGAAATACCTGTTACAGCTTGACACGAACCAGACCTACAACGACCTGCGGTTCAAGGCGTCGCAGTGGCTTCACGAGCGCGGTTTCCTGAGCGACAATCGCAAGAAAGGCATCATCCGCCTGAACAACGCCCTTAAGTCAGCCCTGTCACACCAGCAGAACATCTTTGAGGGTATGAACATCCGCTACTTCGGACCTTATGACGGTCACGACATCAAGGAACTGGTACGCGTCCTGCGACAAATCAAGGACATGAAGGGGCCGAAGCTCCTGCACCTGCATACCATCAAGGGAAAGGGATTCAAGCCTGCAGAAAAGCATGCGGAGATCTGGCATGCCCCGGGTAAGTTCGACCCGGAGACGGGAGAACGAATCGTCAAGGACACCACAGGTCAGCCGTGCAAATATCAGAACGTCTTCGGTGAGACGCTCCTGGAACTGGCACGCCAGAACCCGCGTATCGTAGGCATCACACCGGCCATGCCTTCCGGCTGTTCCCTGAACATCATGATGAAGGAAATGCCTGAACGCACCTTCGACGTGGGTATCGCAGAGGGACATGCCATCACCTTCTCTGCCGGTATGGCTAAGGATGGTCTTCAGCCTTTCTGCAACATCTACTCGGCCTTTGCCCAACGGGCCTACGACAACATCATACACGACGTGGCCATCCTCAAGCTGCCTGTCGTACTCTGTTTAGACCGTGCAGGCTTGGTGGGCGAAGACGGACCAACACACCACGGGGCCTTCGACATGGCGTCCCTGCGCCCCATTCCGAACCTCACCATTGCGTCACCCATGAACGAACATGAGTTGCGCAGACTGATGTTTACGGCTCAGCTGCCCAACAAGGGACCCTTTGTCATCCGCTATCCACGTGGCAGAGGAGTCTTGGTTGACTGGCATTGTCCGCTGGAGGAGGTGCCCGTAGGCCGCGGCCGCAAGCTCCGCGACGGCAACGACGTAGCCGTGCTGAGCATCGGTCCCATCGGTAATAACGTTGCAGAGACCATTGACAGTTTATCCAGCGAGGCTAACATTCCCAGCATCGCCCATTACGACATGCGATTTCTGAAGCCGCTGGACGAGGAGATACTGGACGAGGTAGGCCGTCGATTCAGGAGAATCGTCACCGTCGAGGATGGCGTGCGCAACGGCGGACTGGGTTCTGCCGTGCTGGAATGGATGAACGACCACGGCTATCATCCGGAGGTCATCCGTCTGGGACTACCTGACCATTTCGTGGAGCACGGCAAGGTCAGCGAATTGCAGCAGCTGGTAGGCATTGACAAGGAAAGTATTATGAAAGCTATTATAGGATGAAGATAATCATTGGCGGCGCAGGTGCCGTAGGAACCCATTTGGCAAAACTGCTCTCACACGAGAAGCAGGATTGCGTGCTGATTGACGAGGACGACGAACGGTTGGGAGGACTGGACAGCAGTTACGACATGATGACGATGCAAGGGTCGCCCACCAGCATCCGCACACTGAAGGATGCCGGTTGTGAGGGAGCAGATCTCTTCGTAGGCGTTACCCCCGAAGAGAGCCGTAATGTCAATGCCTGTATCTTGGCACACGCCTTAGGTGCCAAGAAAACCGTTGCACGCATTGACAACTACGAGTATCTGGATCCTCAGATGAAGCCGTTCTTCAAGAATCTCGGAATTGACTCGCTCATCTATCCTGAGGTACTGGCAGCCAGAGACATCATCAACGGCCTGAAGTTGTCATGGGTACGACAGCGGTGGGACGTACACAACGGTGCCCTGGTCATGCTGGGCATCAAGCTGCGTGAATCGTGCGAAATCTTCAACCAGCCGCTGAAAGACCTCTGCGGACCGGATGACCCCTACCATATCGTTGCCATCAAGCATGACGACGAGACCATCATACCCGGTGGTAATGATGTGCTCCACCTGCATGACCTGGCCTACTTCATGACAACCCGTGAATACATCCCCTACATCCGCAAGATTGTGGGCAAGGAGCACTATGCCGACGTGAAAAATGTCATTATCATGGGTGGCGGCAAGACCAGTGTGCGTGTTGCACTGACAGCCCCAGACTACATGAACATCAAAATCATTGAAAGTGACGAACGACGTTGTGAACGACTGAACGCGCTGCTCAGTGACACAGACACCATGGTCATTCATGGTGATGGACGCAACTTGTCGCTCCTGGAGGAAGAGGGCATCCACAACACTCAGGCATTTGTTGCCCTGACAGGTAGTGCAGAAGCCAACATCCTCGCCTGTCTAACGGCAAAGAAGATGGGCGTCCGCAAGACCGTCGCCATGGTGGAGAACCTCGACTATGTCAGCATGGCAGAAAGCCTTGACATCGGTACGATTATCAATAAGAAGAATATCGCTGCCAGCCACATCTTCCAGATGATGCTTGACGCCGAGGTCAGCAACATGCAATCACTGATGATGGTCGATAGCGACGTAGCAGAATTCGTGGCTGCCGAAGGCTCCAAGGTAACAAAGAAGCCCGTGAAGGACCTCGGACTGCCATTTGGCGTGACCATCGGCGGACTTGTACGAAATGAGAAAGGTTATCTGGTTAACGGTAACTCGCAGATAGAAGCAGGTGACAGCGTCATGGTATTCTGCCATGAGCATAACCTGAAGAAGGTAGAAAAATATTTCAAAGCCAACACCCTATGGTAAACTTCAGATTGGTATCAAAGATTATCGGCCAGCTGCTCCTCTTGGAGAGCTTCCTGATGTTGTGGTGTGTTGTCATGTCCTATTCTTATCAGGAAGATGACAGCATAGCCTTCTTGATATCAATGATTCTCACATTTTGCAGCGGCTTATGCCTGCTCTGGTTCGGACGTGAAGCAGACAACAACATGAGCCGCCGCGACTCATACCTCGTGGTAACCGTCACGTGGGTGATGTTCAGTATCTACGGCATGCTGCCCTACATGATTGGCGGCTACATCAACAACTTGACAGATGCCTTTTTCGAAACCGTTTCAGGCTTCACGACAACCGGCGCTACCATTATCGACAATGTAGAGGTACTGCCTCACGGAATCTTGTTCTGGCGTTCGCTGACACAATGGATTGGCGGATTAGGAATCGTATTCTTCACCATTGCCATCCTCCCCTCTTTAGTAGGTGGTAGCGTGAAGGTCTTTGCGGCAGAGGCAACAGGCCCCATCCGCACGAAGATGCACCCCAAGCTCTCTACCAATGCCAAGTGGATCTGGAGCATCTACCTGCTGCTGACCTTGGTTTGCGCTTTCGCGTTCTGGGTAGCCGGCATGAATTGGTTTGAGGCAATAAACTACTCGATGACAACTACTGCTACTGGAGGATTTGCCATACACAACGACAGCACAGAATTCTTCCATTCGGCTTCTATCGACTATATTTCGATACTTTTCCAGTTCCTGTCAGGCGTGAACTTCACCTTATTATATCTCACCATGTTTAAGATGAAGGTAAAGGCACTTTTCCAGAACTCGGAATTCAAACTCTATATCAGCATTGTGATAGGAGCAACACTTTGGATAGCGTATCTGCTGCTAACACGTATGGACTATGACCTCGAACGGTCGTTCAGGTGTGCTCTGTTCCAAGTGGTATCATTTATGACTACCACAGGTATGTTTAACGACGATGCCGGCACATGGCCGCACATCACTTGGGTGATATTGGGCGTTGTCATGTATATGGGTGCTAGTGCAGGTAGCACGAGTGGCGGTTTCAAGTGTATCCGCGGTGTGATGCTGCTGAAGTTGGTACGCAACAACTTCAAACAGATACTGCACCCCAACGCCGTACTACCCGTAAAGGTTAATGGGCAGAACATCCCGCAATCAAAGCTGATAGCGCTGTTTGCCTTCTTTACGTTGACCATCATGATGACACTGATAACGGCCACCATCATGATAGTTGCCGGTATTGACAACACCAACGCCATTACGATAGCACTGAGCTGCGTAAGCAACGTAGGTCCTACACTGGGCACACAGATAGGACCGGTCATGTCGTGGTCTATGTTGCCCGACTTAATCAAATGGCTTCTTTGCCCGCTGATGCTCATGGGACGTCTTGAGATCCTCTCCGTCCTCGTACTCTTCACACGTGCCTACTGGAAGGATAACTAAGGCAGGCATACACTAAATGAAAAATAATATATGGAAACGATAAAGTATAAAATGCAAAACTACTACAGATTTACCCCGCTACTAAAAACTCCGATATGGGGCACCGAGAGTTGGCTCATATCCGGCGTTCCTGGCTCTGAAACCATGTGCGAAGGCCTTGGACTCAACGACATGGTGAAGGAACAAAAGGAACAGCTCGTAGGAAAAGCCAATTACCAGCGCTTCGGTGATGAGTTCCCGCTACTCATCAAGTTCATCGACGCACGCAAGGACCTCTCCATACAAGTACATCCCAACGATGAGGTGGCTCACCGACATGGCAAGCCACACGGGAAGACGGAAATGTGGTACGTCATGGACTCTGCTCCTGATGCCAAGCTCTACAACGGCCTGAAGAGGGACATCACTCCCGAGGAATACCGTCAGATGGTGGAGAATGACACCATCTGCGATGCTTTGGCACAATATACTGTCAAGGAGGGAGACTGTTTCTTCATTCCTGCCGGACGCATCCATTCCATCTGTGCCGGTTGTTACCTGGCCGAGATTCAACAGACTTGCGACGTCACTTACCGCATCTATGACTACAAACGCCGCGACAAAGACGGCAACCTGCGTCAACTGCACACACAGGAGGCATCCGAGAGCATTGACTATACCGTGCTCAACGACTACCGCACACACTACCGTCCCAAGAAGGACGAAGGGGTATCCCTTGTAGACTGCCCTTACTTCAACACGGCAGTCTATGACCTTACGGAGCCCATGCTGATAGACTACTCCGAACTGGATTCATTCGTCATTCTCATCGGTTTGAAAGGTGAAGGCTGCCTCAACATCGATGGCGATGAGGTCACCTTCCGTGCCGGCGAAGCCATCCTGTTGCCTGCCTATATAGATAATGTACGCGTGGAAGGAAACATCAAGTTTCTGGAGACGTATGTGGGGTGATGGAGGGCGTATCGTAATCATTTAGATACTGCTCCAAGTCAGCCTGTATATGTCGGAAAGGCTCGGAATTGACATATCCCAGGTTTTTCTTAAGCATCTGACGGATGTCCTGCAACGAATGCTCGTAGCAGGACATTTCGTTCTGGCGCTGCATATGGTGTATGGCGGTGCGCTGTATCTCGTCCTGCCGTTCCTGTCGTAGCCGGTTGCATACCTTGTTCATGATGGGCACCACTACATTGTCGAACAGCGCATGCCCCTGAATATACAGATAGGTTGTCTGAGCCGTCACACCCAGGTCCTTGATGCTCTGCTTGGTATCCAGGTAAGACTCCTTGTTGCCTGGGAATTCCGTCTGTAACTGATGTACCTTGGTATTTACCTTACGGCGCAGGTGGTCAAGGGACGGCTGTGGCATAGCGACGTTGAATCCGCCAGGGTCAATGATACGCGCCATGTCCGCAAGCGAGAAACGGTTATGATTACCCGTCCGGTAGGCCCACACCGACCATACAAAGAGCGGAAAGATAATCTCAGAATACTGTAGCATATAGTCGCGGAAGTCGAAGATGCGATGGTCGTTAAGGGTAACACCCGTGCATACGTCATGCAGAGAAGGGGCATAGCACTGCAGATTCTCGATGGCATAGGCGTAAGTATGGAACACGTATGGGTTCTCCAGTACACACCTCGACTGTGGCGTGACTCCTTGCAGCAAGTAGTCGTAGTCAGCATCCACGCAAGCTATCATGGCCGGTCCTAACATCTCCCCATGGGCATCTTTCAACTCCCCTCGGATAATATTCATGAGCACCGATTTCTTGCCTCGCTCCAGTTTCTTATGAGAAGGTAACATCACCTCGAAGTAACGCGTGTCATCCTCGAAACGACCAAGCACCGTACGCCAGAAATAGATATCGTCATAACTCTCCACATAGGCAACAATGCGCCTGCGTCTGTCCTTTGACAGACGGTTTGCAGCATCGACATAGCCGGAGCTGATATATTCTTTCAGGCGCTTGGACATAACGATAGATTATGAACTAAACCGTAATGTCACTGACTTCTGTCACACTGTCGAGCCATCCGTTCATGATAACGGCCGGCGAGTGGGTTGTAAGGATAATCTGCACGTTGGGGTTCATCTCGAGAATCAGCTCAATGAGCCGTTTCTGCCACTCAATATGCAGGCTGACCTCCGGCTCGTCCATGAAGAGTACATAGTGTTGCATATCCTCCACCAGCACGGTAAGCAGGATAGCCAGCATCTGCTTCTCACCGCTGGAAAGCTGATAAGGAACGAGCGTCTCGCCAATCTGCGAGAAACGTATCTCGTTCTCCGTGCGCACGATCTTCTTACCCGTCTCGGCAAACAGCTCATCAACGATGTCCTGGAAACGCGTTTTCTGCTCTGAAAGGTGCTGGGCAGCCCCGGCATTTCCACGCTGTAATTCCTCAATGATGCGGTTACCAATGTTCACCTGGTAATCCAGATACTTCCGCTGCAGGTGATACAGCTGGAAGTCAAGGGCCGAGGTGATGCGCGCATCGACGTGCGTCATCGTGTTCAAATCCAAGACAGGAGAATCAAGCGAGCGGATGATGTCAAACCTGACATGCGTAGCATCTTCCGGCTCTGCCGTGATATGCACGCCCTTCAACAGGTGATTGATGATGTCACCATTGGTATTGACACTCTTGAACACCTTGTTCAGGATGGTTGACTTTCCGACACCGTTGATGCCACTCAGTACATTGACATGCGGGTCGAGCGTCCACAGGATATGCTTCTTTCCGCTCCAGAGGGAGTCAATCTCAATCTGCTTAATATAGTCCGCGTATTTCTGCATAGGTTTTTAGTTTTGGTGCAAATATAGCAAAAAAAAATATACTGACAAAAAAAGGCAACCAATTTTAATATCGGTCGCCTTTTTTCTCACTCCAGAAATCCACCAGCTCTATCTCGAAGATGAGGGTGCTATATGCTGGAATTGTACTTTGTGCGGTTGTACCATAGCCTAACTGGTAGGGAACGGTCACACGCCAACGGTCACCGCGATGCATGTGTAGGAGTGCCGTTGAAAATCCTACAACAAGTGAGGAATTCAAACTGAATTTCGCGGGTATGGAAACGGCAGTATCAAAGGTTCCCACCCATGATTTGTCAAACTCATACCCTGCAGGATAGCTGACAGAAGGTATCAGATGCCCACGGTAGTGTACAGAAACGGTGTCTGTGAAATAGGGAGTCGTACTACCAGAACCTTCCGCAAGCCTATCCACCAGGATGCAATCGGTATGAGCGACCTCTGTAGATTGCTCAACCGACCACTTCTTGATGATATTGGCTGCATTATGAGCCTGATACTGCTGCTCGAAGTAAGTTTCGTTACGGTTTTGCCAGTCAGCAAACTCCTCCGCAGTACCATCCGACTCGCTACAAGCCGTGAGTCCCAGCGTTAACACGCTGATGAAAAACAGTAGTTTCTTCATTTATTGCAGTTTTTTCAGAAGCGAGGCAATGCTTACCTTGTCCTCAATGATTGAAGCCAGGTCGCTGATCTTCACACGCTCCTGCTCCATGGTGTCACGGAAACGCAGGGTGACGCAACCGTCGTTCAGCGTGTCATGATCGACAGTGACGCAGTACGGCGTACCGATGGCGTCCTGACGGCGATAACGCTTACCGATAGAGTCCTTCTCGTCGTACTGACAGTTAAAGTGGAACTTCAGGTCGTTGATGATCTCGCGGGCCTTCTCGGGCAGTCCGTCCTTCTTCACCAGCGGCATCACGGCCAGCTTCACAGGAGCCAGCGCTGCGGGCAACTTCAGTACCACGCGTGTCTCACCGTTCTCCAGTTTCTCCTCGCAATAGCTGTGGCACATGATAGAGAGGAACATACGGTCAACACCGATACTCGTCTCAATGACGAACGGCGTGTAGCTCTCGTTCGTAGCGGGGTCGAAGTACTTAATGCTCTTGCCTGAGTACTTCTCATGCTGCGACAGGTCGAAGTTCGTACGTGAGTGGATACCCTCCACCTCCTTGAATCCGAACGGCATCTTGAACTCGATGTCCGTAGCGGCATTGGCATAGTGAGCCAGCTTGTCGTGGTCGTGGAAACGGTAGTTCTCTGCACCGAAGCCCAGTGCCTGGTGCCAAGCCATACGCGTCTGCTTCCACTTCGGGAACCACTCCAACTCCGTGCCTGGCTGTACGAAGAACTGCATCTCCATCTGCTCAAACTCCCTCATGCGGAAGATGAACTGACGGGCTACAATCTCATTACGGAACGCCTTACCAATCTGGGCGATACCGAAGGGAATCTTCATACGACCGGTCTTCTGCACATTCAGGTAGTTTACAAAGATACCCTGAGCCGTCTCCGGACGCAGATACACCTTCATGGAACCGTCAGCCGAAGCACCCATCTCCGTAGAGAACATCAGGTTGAACTGACGCACGTCCGTCCAGTTGCGGGTACCGCTGATGGGGCAGACAATCTCCTCGTCCAGGATAATCTGCTTCAGAGCCTCCAGGTCGGGACCCTGCATAGCAGCAGCATAGCGGGCATGCAGCGCGTCGCGCTTCTCCTTTGCCTCTTTCACGCGCTCACTGGTCTCCAGATATTTCGCCTCGTCAAAGCTCTCACCGAAGCGCTTGCGAGCCTTCTCCACTTCTTTCTGAATCTTCTCGTCGTACTTCGCAATCTGGTCCTCAATCAGCACGTCGGCGCGATAGCGCTTCTTCGAGTCACGATTATCGATGAGGGGATCATTGAATGCATCCACGTGTCCGGATGCCTTCCAGATGGTGGGATGCATGAAGATGGCGCTGTCAATACCCACGATGTTCTCGTGCAACAGTACCATCGACTTCCACCAGTATTCCTTAATGTTATTCTTCAACTCCACGCCGTTCTGACCGTAGTCATACACGGCACCCAAACCATCGTAGATGTCACTGGAGGGGAACACGAATCCGTATTCCTTGCAGTGGCTCACGATTTTCTTAAAAACATCTTCTTGTGCCATATCTTTAAACAATTTGCAAATTTGCGTGCAAAGGTAGAAAATAATTTTGAATTATGAATGATGTATTATGATTTATTATCATTTCCCTACCGTTCCACTTCGCTGATAGCCTGTGCCACGACATAGGCGGTGGTCCAAGCGGCTTGGAAATTAAAGCCTCCCGTCACACCGTCGATGTCCAGCACTTCGCCTGCGAAGTATAGTCCCGGACGGGTACGGCTCTCAAGCGTTGCTGGATTGACAGCCGACAAGGAAACGCCCCCACAGGTAACGAACTCATCCTTGAAAGGGGCACGACCAGCAATCAGATAGGTATCGTTGGTCAGGACATTCACCAGTCGGTTGAGTTCTTTCTTGTTCAGACTTCCCCATGGTGCATGCGCCCTACCCTGAAGACTCTTCTGCAGGAGGTATTCCCACAGGCGAGAGGGCAGGTCGAAGGGTCGAATGTTAGGCAGTTGCTTCTGTGGCTGCTGAACCATCAGGGCACCTAACTCTTCAACGACATCCGACTCTTTCTGTCCCGTCCAATTCACGCTGAGAGGCACGTGATAAGAATGTTCTGCCAACAGCCGTGCTCCGCAGCTTGACAGCCGTAAGATGGCAGGACCACTCATACCCCAGTGGGTGATGAGCAACGGACCCTCAGCCCGCAGTTTTGTGCCTGGCAACAGGACATGGGCATCCTCCACGACGGTACCCATCAATGCGGTCAGTGAGGCATCATCGATACGAAATGTGAAAAGCGAGGGAACGGGCTGCACGACGTCGTGTCCCAACCACTGCAGGCCTTCGGTGCGAGGTTGGCCGCCTGTTGTCACAACAATATAATCGTAGCCAGCCAGTTCATCAAGGCTTTCTATTTTGTGCCCAGTACATATTTCCACCCCATGCCGACGGCTTTCATGCAATAAGCAGTTGATGATGGTATGCGAATCCTGCGAAGCCGGAAAGACGCACTGATCGTCCTGTGTCATCAGACGTACGCCATGCTCTTCCCACCAACGATAGGCATCACGATGGTCGAAGACCTTGAACAACCGCTTCAGCAAGCGATGGCCTCGCGGATAGACGGCAGAGAGGTCACGGACGTTGGCAAACGAGTTGGTGCAGTTACAGCGTCCGCCACCTGACACCTCCACCTTGGCCAGCACCCGCTGGCTACGTTCAAAGATGGTAATCTCCATTTGGGGACACCTTTCCTTCAGGTTGACGGCACAAAAAAAGCCCGCCGCACCGCCTCCGACAACCGCTGTTCGTTGTTTTTTGCTCATTTTCCTCGCAAAGATACAAAAAATCTCAAAACTCAAAACTCAAAACTCAAATCTTTTTATTATCTTTGCAGGCAAAACGATAAAAACATGAGAAAAATCATTGCCGCCATAGCTTTTCTGGCACTCTCGGCACAGGTAGCCGAAGCGCAGAACACCATAGAGAGCATCCGTGAGGCGTATGCAGGCGTCAAGGAGTATATCTCCATGATGAATGACAACTTTCCTGCCGAGGGTATTCCTCCTGAGTATTACCATCTGCACGTGGCACAGAACCTGCCGGGAACGGGTGGTCACCGTGAGGACATCCGTATGTACTACAATGAGGTGGAACAGGAAGAAGACGAGAACTGGACGCCCTACCCCGACCATTGGTTGCGCCTTGTGACGGCTAAGTACAACTTTGCCGCCCGAGAGTTCTATGAGGAATACCTCTATGACGAAAAAGGTCAGGTGATGTTCATCTATGCCATCACGCCCGACGTGAGTGACTACGTAGTACCCTACGAGCTGCGCATGTGGTTCGATGGCAAGCGTCTGCTGCGTTTCACGGCAAAGAAGGCTGAAGTGACGGAGCCCTTTGACTATGAGAATCTGAACTCCTTCAAGTACAAAGAGGAGTATTCGGGTACCACCATTCCGGAACTGTACCTCAGAGAGACCGACCGCTGCAAGGAACGTGCCCAGCATCTCCTCAAGATGTTCAAGGGCATCGACAATAATAAATACATTTAAAATTCAACTGATAACTAAAAACCCATGAGCGACGAAATAAACGACAAAAACATCACAGAAGACTCGGAGTACCCTGAAAGTACTGAATACATGGAGAACCCCGATAATTCCGAGAGCTCCGAGTCACATTCTGACTATAAACCCGTCAGCCGCTTTGACGCAGCTGCCGTCCATCATCTTAGCGGCATGTATCAGAACTGGTTTCTGGACTACGCCTCCTATTCCATTCTGGATCGTGCCATCCCGCATATAGAGGACGGTTTCAAGCCTGTGCAGCGTCGCATCATGCACTCCATGAAGCGCATGGATGACGGACGCTACAACAAGGTGGCCAACATCGTGGGACACACCATGCAGTTCCACCCGCACGGCGACGCCTCCATCGGCGACGCATTGGTACAGTTGGGCCAGAAGAACCTGCTGGTCGACACACAGGGAAACTGGGGTAACATCCTGACGGGAGACCGTGCAGCAGCACCACGATACATCGAAGCACGCCTGTCGAAGTTTGCCTTGGACACCGTATTCAACCCCAAGACGACCGAATGGCAGCTATCGTACGACGGCCGCAACAAGGAGCCCATTACCCTGCCTGTCAAGTACCCGTTGCTACTGGCACAGGGTGCCGAGGGCATTGCCGTGGGACTATCAACGAAGATTCTCCCCCATAACTTCTGCGAGATATGCGATGCTGCCATCAGCTACCTGAACGGCGAGGAGTTCCACCTCTACCCTGACTTCCAGACGGGCGGCAGCATTGACGTCAGCAAATACAACGACGGACAGCGTGGCGGTGTACTGAAGGTACGTGCCAAGATTGAGAAGCTCGACCCGAAGACGCTTGTCATCCGCGAGCTGCCCTACTCGAAGACCGTCTCCACGCTCTGCGAGAGCATCACCAAGGCCATTGAGAAAGGCAAGATCAAGGCCCGTAACGTCACCGACCTGACATCGGCCGAGGTGGAGATACAAGTACACCTGGCACCAGGTGTGTCGTCAGACAAGACCATTGACGCGCTGTATGCCTTCACCGATTGCGAGATCAACATCTCCCCCAACTGCTGCGTCATTGCCGACGACAAGCCACAGTTCCTGACCATTAGTGACGTGTTGCGCCATTCGGCAGAACGCACGAAGGACCTGATTCGTCAGGAACTGGAAATCCGCAAGAACGAGCTGTTGGAGCAGCTACACTTCTACTCTCTGGAAAAGATCTTCATTGAGGAGCGTATCTATAAGGACAAGAAGTTTGAGCAGGCACCCAACGTCGATGCCGTCTGTGAGCATATTGACGACCGACTGACACCCTACTATCCGCAGATGATCCGCGAGGTCACGAAGGAAGACATTCTGAAGTTGCTGGAAATCAAGATGCAGCGCATCCTGAAGTTCAACAAGGACAAGGCCGACGAGCTGATGGCACGTATCAAGGCTGAGATAGAACAGATTGACAACGACCTGAAGAACCTGACACAGGTGACGGCACAGTGGTTCCAGTTCCTCAAGGACAAGTACGGCAAGAACTACCCACGAATGACGGAAATCCGCAACTTCGACACCATCGAGGCAGCCAAGGTGGTAGAGGCCAACCAGAAACTCTACATCAACCGACAGGAGGGATTCATCGGCACGGGATTAAAGAAGGACGAATACGTATGTAACTGTTCCGACATCGACGACATCATCATCTTTTACAAGGATGGAAAGTTCAAGGTGGTGCGCGTGGCTGACAAGTTGTTTATCGGCAAGAATGTGCTCTGGCTGGGCATCTACAAGCGTAACGACCAGCGTACAATCTATAATGTGGTATATCGCTCAGGCAAGAAAGGCCCATACTACATCAAGCGCTTCAACGTACCAGCCATCACCCGTGACCGTGAATACGACATCACGACGGGCGAGGCGGGTTCCAAAGTGATGTACTTCACAGCCAACCCCAACGGTGAGGCGGAAATCATCAAGGTGACACTGGAAGCCACTGCCGTGACACGCAAGGGAAGCATCTTCCTGGAACGAAACTTCGCCGATGTCATGATCAAAGGACGTGCCGCCCGTGGTGTCACGCTCACCAAGAAACCCATTCACCGTATCGGTCTGAAGAGCCACGGACACTCCACGCTGGGTGGCCGTAAGGTATGGTACGACCCTGACGTGAACCGTCTGAACTACGACGAGCACGGACAGCTGTTGGGCGAGTTCTTTGACGGCGACCAGCTGCTCGTGGTGCTCGATAACGGTGAGTACTACCTGACGAACTTCGACGCGAACAACCACTTTGAGGACAACATACGCATCATCGAAAAATACGATGCCGGCAAGGTTTGGACAGCCGTACTCTACGATGCTGACAACGACAACTATCCTTACATCAAGCGTTTCCAGATGGAGGCTTCCAAAAAGAAGCAGACCTACCTCGGCGAGAACCCCGACTCCAAGGAAATTCTGCTCAGCGAACAGGTCTATCCACGACTCCTCGTCACCTTCGGCGGTGCCGATGCCGTACGTCCCTCACTGGAGATTGATGTCGAACAGTTCATTGCCGTTAAAGGCTATAAAGCCAAGGGTAAGCGTTTGACCACCTATCAGGTGGAGCGCATCGAGGAACTGGAGCCGCTGCGTTTCCCCGAGGAAGACAATGAGGACGAAGACGGGAACGATAATGAGCCCGAACCAGAACCCGAAGAGAACCTCGACCCTGATGCCGGCAAGAGTGAGCAGCTGCTGATTGACGAGATGACAGGACAGTTGAGTCTGGACTTCTAAGATTGGAGAACTGAGATTTCCTATGAAGAATATATATATATACATGATCATATTGGTTAGCGGATTCTTTGTTTATCCGCTAAACCTCCGATCTCAAACCTCAGACCTCAAATCTCATGACGTCACGACAACCTACCAAGTAGGTCTGGGACCGACAAAGGTGCTTGATACCTATTTGTCGCAGGAGAACTTCTCGGGACTGGGCCTAACATTGCTCGGTACCACCGAGCGCAAGCGCCCAGACCGTCACTGGCTGACACGCATAGAGCACCAACTGAACCTGTCGAGCGTCAAGGACCGGGCAGACAACCAGAGTGAGTTACAGGGCGACTACACCATCTTCGTAGGACGAATGCGCCACTGGCAGTTACGAAACTACTGGCAGGTGCAGGTGGGCGGAATGCTGGCAGGTAACGTGGGATTCATCTACAACACCTCCAACTCCAACAACCCCGCCCAGGCACGAGTGTCGCTAAACCTCATGCCGACTGCCGCCGTGAGCAAAGGCTTCTTCCTATGGCATCGTAGTGGAGAGGTGCGCTACGAAGTGAACCTGCCACTGGTTGGACTGATGTTCTCTCCGAACTACGGACAGTCATATTACGAGATATTCAATCGTGGCAACTACGACCATAATGTCGTGCCCACAACGTTTATCGCAACTCCTAACTTCCGCCATCAGCTCAGTGTGGAGTACAATATCACGCCAAACACCGCTATCACCCTGGGCTACCTTGGTGACTATCAGCAGGCGAACGTCAACAATCTGAAGTCACACATCTACGCCCACCGTATCATGATTGGAATTGTGCGGACGCTACGTATCCTAAATAACAAATGATAAACCTATGCAGAGAAACAACAAATTAAAAAGAAGGTGGTGGATGATATCTTTATCATTTATCATTTGTCATTTATCATTTAGCGTAGCGCTCACATCATGCATCACCGAGGACGAGCAGCCTAACACACGACAGGGAAACTTCGAGGCGTTATGGAAGATCATGGACGAACACTACTGCTTCTTTGCCGACAAGCAGCAAGCATACGGACTGGATTGGAATGCAGTATATCAAAAATATAAGGTACGCGTCAACGAGGACATGAGTAACACACAGCTCTTCGAAGTGCTCGGCGACATGCTTGGTGAACTACGCGACGGTCATGTAAACCTCTCCTCCAGCTACGACTACGCCCGCTACTGGGCATGGCATGAGGACTTTCCCAAGAACTTCAACGATTCGCTGGAACGGCGCTACATGGGAACCGACTACAAGATAGCCGGCGGACTGCACTACCGTATCCTCGATGACAACATCGGCTACGTGCGCTACAGCAGCTTCCAGAGTGGCTTCGGCGACGGCAACCTGGACGACATACTCTCCTACCTCATGCTATGCCGAGGCCTCATCATCGACATCCGTAACAATGGTGGCGGCGACCTGACATATGCCGAGAAACTGGCAGCACGTTTTACCGACGAGAAGGTTCTAGTGGGCTATATGCGCCACAAGACCGGCAAGGGGCACAACGACTTTTCCGACATGGATCCCAAATATCTGGAGCCATCATCACGACTACGCTGGCATCGGCCAGTATGCCTGCTGACCAACCGTTCTGTGTTCAGTGCTGCCAATGAGTTTACCATGTACATGAAAGCCCTACCCCTGGTGACGGTGGTGGGTGACCGTACGGGGGGCGGTGCCGGCATGCCATTCTCGTCAAGCCTGCCCAACGGATGGAGCGTACGTTTCTCAGCCTGTCCGATGTATGATGCACAGCGGCAAACCACAGAGTTCGGCATTGACCCCGACTATAACGTCAGCCTGAAGGATGAGGACTTCCTGCGCGGTGAAGATACCATCATCGAGTTTGCACGAGAGTTGATAAAAAGTAGAAAAGCAAAAGAAGAATAACAATAAAAAAAGAGGGTCTGCAGCAATATTTTTTTCTTTTTTTCTTTTATTATTTTATTTTTTACTATCTTTGCACCCGCAAAAGCCTTAAATAAAATTGACTTCGTCATTTCTTAAAAGGAATTGACTTTGTCTATTACGCGCTAGTGGCGGAATTGGCAGACGCGCCAGACTTAGGATCTGGTGTCTTACGACGTGTAGGTTCGAGTCCTATCTGGCGCACAAAAGAATGTTGGCATAGCTCAGCTGGTTAGAGTATCACCTTGACATGGTGGGGGTCGTTGGTTCGAATCCAACTGTCAACACAAAGAAAGAGAGGATGTCATGTGACATCCTCTCTTTCTTATTCTGCTTAATTAGCCTCTTCTATTACTTTACATTCCCTACTTTAATCAGGTATTCACCAATCTGCACGGCATTCAGGGCAGCACCCTTACGAATCTGGTCGCCTGAGAGCCAGAACGTCAGACCGTTCTCGTCAGACAGGTCCTTACGTACACGGCCAACATAGACATCGTCCTTACCGGCAGTCTCTAATGGCATGGGATATACAAGGTTTGCAGGGTCGTCAACCAGCGTACAACCAGGAGCAGCGGCAATGGCCTTCTGAGCCTCCTCGACGCTAATGGGCTTCTCGGTTTCAATCCATACACTCTCTGAGTGGCTACGCAACGAGCTGACGCGGACACACATGGCCGAGCACTTGGCATCGGTATGCATAATCTTCTGTGTCTCATTGTACATCTTCATCTCTTCCTTTGTATAGCCGTTGGGCTGGAACACGTCAATCTGCGGAATGACGTTATAGGCCAACTGGTGCGGGAATTTCTTGACGGTCTTCACCTCGCCAGTCTCCACCATTTCCTTGTACTGCTGCTGCAACTCGGCCATGGCAGCAGCACCGGCACCGCTTGCACTCTGATAGCTGCTGACGTGGATGCGCTTGATGTGGCTCAACTGTTCTAACGGTTGCAGCACCACTACCATCATGATGGTAGTACAGTTGGGGTTGGCAATGATACCACGGGGACGCTTCAGGGCATCCTCGGCATTACACTCAGGCACGACCAAGGGTACATCGTCATCCATACGGAAGGCGCTGCTGTTGTCAATCATCACGCAGCCGTACTTCGTGATGGTCTCAGCAAACTCCTTCGACGTACCGGCACCGGCACTAGTGAAAGCGATGTCAACATCCTTGAAGTCGTCGTTATGCTGCAACAATTTCACGGTCAGCTCCTTTCCACGGAACGTGTATTTCGTGCCGGCTGACCGTTCACTGCCAAACAGCACCAGTTCATCCATCGGGAAATTTCTCTGGTCAAGGATGCGTAAGAATTCCTGACCCACTGCGCCTGACGCGCCAACAATAGCTACTTTCATGTCTTTAATATTATAAATTCGGCCGCAAAGGTACAAAAAAACTTTCAAACTGACAGCCATTTCACAAAAAAGTTGTACTTTTGCAAAGAAAATAGCATGCAATATTTCCCAATCACAAACCCGACGCTGATTTTCTTCGTCGTGCTTTGCATTATCCTGTTTGCACCTATTATCATGGGCAAATTGCGAATTCCGCACATCATCGGCATGGTACTGGCTGGTGTGCTGGTGGGGAAATATGGCCTGAACATCCTGGAACGCGACAACTCCTTCGAGCTCTTCGGCCGCGTGGGACTATGCTACATCATGTTCCTCGCGGGACTTGAGATGGACATGCAAGGTGTCAAGAAAAACACCTCGCGATTCCTTATTTTCGGACTGCTCACCTGTTTCGTACCGCTCATCATGACCTACTTCATGGCCATGTGGCTGCTCGGCTACAGCTCCACGGCATCGTTCCTCCTGGGCTGTATCATGGCGTCGAACACGCTTATCGCCTACCCCATCATCACCCGATATGGCCTACAGCGTAACACCAGCGTATCGCTAAGTGTCGGCTCCTCCATGATATCCCTCTTCATGGCCCTCGTCATGCTGGCAGGACTCGCGGCTTCCTTCGGCAACCAACAGGCGACAGCCGGCAGTCAGGTGCTTTTCTGGCTGCTCTTTATCCTGAAGATTTCCCTGTTCTGTGCAGGCAGTTTCTTCCTGATTCCCCGACTGGCACGTTATTTCCTACGCCGTTATAGCGATGCCGTTATGCAGTTCATTTTCGTGCTCTCAGTGATGTTCCTCTCGGCAGCACTCACCGAGGCCATCGGACTGGAGGCCATCTTCGGAGCATTCTTCTCGGGCCTTATATTAAATAGGTATATACCGCACGTGTCACCGCTCATGAACCGCATCGAGTTCATCGGCAACGCCCTGTTCATTCCCTATTTCCTGATTGGTGTGGGTATGCTCATCAACGTGCGGACCCTGTTCGAAAGCACCCAGATGGTATGGATTGTGTTGCTCATTGCCTTCTTCGGCACCTTCGGAAAGGCCGTGGCAGCCTATCTGTCAAGCCTGTTGTTCCGTATGCCGAAGGCGGAAGGTAACATGATGTTCGGACTGACCAGTGCCCACGCTGCCGGTGCCATCGCCATGGTCATGGTCGGCATGCGCCTTGAAGTGGCTCCCGGACAGTATCTCGTAACCAATGACATGCTCAACGGTGTCGTCATCATGATACTTGTCACCTGCATCATCTCAACCATGATGACCCAACATGCCGCCCAGCAGATTACCCTCAATGCCCGGCATTCCATACCCGATGCATCGACTGACGACAGGGAGAAAATCCTGCTGTGCGTGAAATACCCCGAGATTGCCCCGCAGCTGCTCGAACTGGCCATCATGATGCGTAACACGAAGCATAACCGTGAGCTGGTGGCGCTCAACGTGGTGTATGACGACCTGAATTCCGCCATCCACCGTGAGCAGGGACTACGGCTGTTAGAACAGCTGCAGCAGCAGGCCAGCGCCAGCGATGTCCGCATGCAGACCCAGGTACGTCTGGCGACAAACATTGCCAACGGAATCAAGCATGCCTTCCGGGAAACCGGAGCGTCCGACATCATCATGGGCATGCACGTACATACTGACATCACCCCCAAATTCTGGGGAGAATTCATACAGAGCCTCTACAACGGACTGAACCGTCAGATTGTGCTCACCCGTTTCATCCAGCCCCTCAACACCCTGCGCCGCATTCAGGTCTGCGTACCGTCACGTGCCGAGTTTGAGCCGGGTTTCCACCGATGGCTGGAACGCCTGTGCCGCATGGCCGGCAACCTCGACTGCCGCATCCAGTTCCACGGTCGGCAAGAGAGTCTCAGCCTTATCCGCGAATATGTCAACAACCTCCACCCCAGCGTTCGGGGGGAATATACCTATATGAGTCACTGGAACGAACTGCCCCGTCTGGCGGAGAACATCCGTGAGGACCACATGTTCGTGGTCATCACCGCCCGTAGGGGTACTATCTCCTACAAAAACGCCATGGACCGTCTGCCCAATGAGCTCATGCAGCACTTCTCGGGCAAGAATCTCATGATTGTCTTCCCCGACCAGCACGGTGAGACGAAGGATGAGAGCATGACCTTCACCGAGGCTCAGCACCACGAGGAGAGCAGTATCTACGACTGGTTGTTGGAGAAATTGAATAAGTATAGATCCCAATGATAACGACCAAGAACATCACCAAGAGCTTCGGCTCTCTACAAGTACTGAAAGGTATCGACCTCAACATCGACAAAGGCGAGGTAGTCAGCATTGTCGGCCCCAGCGGAGCCGGCAAGACCACGCTGTTACAGATCATCGGCACCCTCGACCGCCCCGACAGCGGTTCCGTATGTGTCGATGGCATCGACACCACGACACTGTCACAGAAGAAGCTGGCCGACTTCCGCAACCGTCACATCGGCTTCGTATTCCAGTTCCACCAGCTGCTGCCGGAGTTTACAGCCATTGAGAACATCATGATACCGGCTTACATCGCAGGAACCTCCAACAAGGAGGCACGCCGACGCGCGGCAGAGCTGCTCGACTTCATGGGCCTCTCCGACCGTGCCACCCACAAGCCCAACGAGCTTTCCGGTGGTGAGAAGCAACGCGTGGCCGTGGCCCGTGCCCTAGTCAACAACCCTGCCGTCATCCTGGCCGACGAACCCAGCGGCTCGCTTGACACCAAGAACAAGGCGGAGCTGCATCAGCTCTTTTTCGACCTACGCGACCAGTTTGGCCAGACCTTTGTCATCGTCACCCACGATGAAGGCCTCGCCGGCATTACCGACCGCACTATCCACCTCCGCGACGGACAGATAGAAAACACTATAGATACTATTAATACTATAGATAATATAGGCAGTACAGAAAACCCTGATTCCCCAGAAGAATGATCAAACTCGGCGACTACAACACCCTCCGCGTAGTAAAGGCCGTTGACTTTGGCCTGTACCTCGATGGCGGCGAGAATGGAGAGATTCTCCTTCCTACTCGTTACGTACCCGAAGGCTGTGCCATCGGCGACGATCTCGAAGTATTCCTTTACCTCGATCAGGACGAACGTCTTGTGGCAACCACCGAGCACCCGCTTGCCAAGGTTGGAGACTTCGCATGGCTCGAATGTTCCTGGACCAACGAGTACGGTGCTTTCCTCAACTGGGGTCTCATGAAAGACCTCTTCTGTCCTTTCGGAGAACAGAAGGTACGCATGGAACGGGGCAAGAAGTACCACGTCTATGTGACGGAAGACCCCAAGACGCACCGCCTCATGGCCACTGCCAAGGTGGAGCGCTACCAGAAACAGACCGGCTACGAGCGTGCCCTCGGCTTCACGGAAGTGCTGCTACAATACCTCAAGGACAACAACGGCCGATGCAATCTGGGTGACAAAAGTCCTGCCGAACTCATCGAAGACCGTTTCAAAGTTAGCAAAAAAGTCTTCAAGCGAGCAGTGGGTGACCTCTACAAACGCCGTCTCATCACTATAGAGCCCGAAGAAATCCGACTGGTCTGACTAAAGATATATGTCCTTACCAAAGAAAGACATATGTCTTCGTTGAGCAAAGACATATATCATTGTCGAGTAAAGACCTATATCCCCGTTAAGTAAAGACATATGCCTTTGCAGAGTAAAGAGGTACTCTTTGCGCTGGAATAACATAGTCTTTACTCAACAAGTAACGACTCTTTCCGCAGCAAGGAGCACCTCTTTCCGCAGCGAGGACATATCACGGCAACTTTTCTGACGTAATACAGATACTGACGCGGTTCAGATCGTTCTCTGCAAAGGGCTGTACGCGGTCGCCCTTCGAATCCCAGGTAATACGGTCAGCAGAAATGCCATACTCCTCAATCAGGGCCTTTACAACAACGTCGGCACGCTGGGCAGCCAAACGGTCATTGATCTTCGCGTTACCGGTCTGAACGTCGGCATAGCCTGTTATCTCAACTGTTGCTCTTGGATGTTTGTCAAGATACTCTGCGAGATCTTGGATCTTTGGAGCTTCTGTATATTCAATATTCGTCTTGTTGCGCTGGAAGAAGATATCGCGACGAATCGGAGGAATCGGATCCACAATCTCAACAGGATCCTCGATTTCCACAATCTTGTAGATGCTGTCATACACCACCACGTCACGATAGACGTCATGCGTCTCGGTGGCACGTGCCTTACCCAGGTTGATGCGCAGGCCGGCCAATGCATTGAAGTACCAGTCGGCATTGCCTGACTGCTTGGAATTGTAATAGTCGGAAACGGCGTTGGCATTACCCTCTAATAACAGACCGACAGACTCGCTCAGACGGAAGTCCAGCTGCAGGCCGGCACGCCCTGTTGAGCGGCGCTTCGTGCCGTCCCAGATATTATCCAGGCGGTAGCCTTTTGCCAGCAAGCTGTTGGCCTCGTCGTTGTCAAACCCGATGTTCGCACCGCCGCCCACGAAGGCAATGACGTTAAGCGCACGGTCGGGGTTCCAGCCGCAGAACAGGTTCGAAAGGTTGAACAGGAAGTCAAGGTTTCCGGCTACATATTTGAATTTGTAGTCAGGACCTTCTTCGAAGGCGCCCTTTGACTGCCAGCCGTTTGCTGCCAGCCGTATGCCGAACACCGGCGAGAACTGATAGCCGATGGCAGCCTGCACATTCGGTGAGAGCAGGTCCGAGAACTTCGCATCGGTCAGCGTGTATTGCGCACCGCCCTGTAGATTCAGGAACCAGTGTGACTGAAACTTCTGGGTAACATCCTGATGGTCGAACACCTGAACATTACGCGGCTCCACATGGTCGAGCCGACGCTCTGTACGTTGCGCCATGGCGCCCAGGCTTATCCAAGCCAAGGCAGCAATAAGAAATAACTTCATTTTCATAGCCTCAAAATATTTATATTTTGTTGCAAAGATAAACATTATTTTTGAAAAAACAAAGTTTTTCCTCTATAAAAAAAGAAGAGGATGTGCAGTGATGCACATCCTCTTAGTTTAGCTTATGTTTTTTTATATATCTTATTTTACGTCTGCGATACAGATACTTACACGGTTGAGGTCATTCTCAACGAACGGCTGAACGGTGTCACCCTTAGAGTCGTAAGTAATGCGATCAGCAGAGATGCCGTACTCCTCAATGAGGGTCTTAACGACGATGTCTGCACGCTGCTGAGCCAGACGAGCGTTGATTTTGGCGTTACCAGTCTGTACGTCAGCATAACCAACGATGTCAACCTTAGCCTGCGGATACTTGTTCAGGTAGTCTGCGATGTCCTGCAGCTTGCCAGCCTCCTCAGGACGGATGTCCGTCTTAGCGCGGAGGAAGAAGATATCACGGCGGAGAGGCTCGATAACGGGAGCGGGCTCCTCGATAACAACAGTCTTGTAGATGGTGTCATAGACAACGACGTCACGATAGATGTCGTGTGTCTCGGTGCGATAACCCTTACCGAGGTTGATGCGGAGACCAGCCAGTGCGTTGAAGTACCAGTCGGGGTTCTCAGCCTTCTTTGAGTTGTACTTATCGGTTGTGATGTTGGCGTTACCCTCGAGCATGAGGTTAACATAGTCGCTCAGACGGAAAGAGAGCTCCAGACCACCACGGCCGAAAGGACGAACCTTCGTACCATCCCACAGGTAGTCCAGCAGATAAGCATCCGTGTTCTGCAGAGACCTTGCAATGTCGTTTACCTCACCATTATCCCAAGCGATGTTAGCACCACCACCGAGGAATGCGGTTACGTTGAAGAAACGATCGGGGTTCCAGCCGCAGAAGAGGTTGCTGAGGTTGAACATGAAGTCCAGACCGGGAGCAACATACTTGAACTTGTAGTCGTTGGTGTAAGGCTCAGCACCCTTCTGAGCGCGGAAAGCACTCCAACCACCCTTTGACTGCCAAGCGTTAGCCTGCAGACGCATAGCGAAAACAGGAGAGAAGTTGTAACCGAGGCCCAACTGTACGTTCGGAGAAATCAGATCCTTGAACTTAGCCTCACCCAGTGTGTACTGAGCACCGCCCTGCAGATCCAGGAACCAGTTTGACTTAAATTTCTTCTCCACCTCCTGGTGGTCGAACTCCTGCACTGTACGAGGCTCCACACGGTCAACGACCTGCTTCGTCTTCTGTGCCATAGCACCCATGCTTACCCAAGCAAGGGCTGCTACAATAAACAATTTCATTTTCATAAATGCTATTAATATTAATATAAGTGAATATTCCGCCTGCAAATATACGAAAAAATATTAAAACGTGTAAAAAAAAAGCGTTTTTTTCATCAAAAACAGGCGAAAAAGTGCCATTTTACGCTATTTCACTCCACAAACAAGCGTTTTCTCGTCACCAATCTCCGTAAGTTATTCGTAAATTGAATCACTGCTGCTCCTCTACAAAATAGCCACGAATACGGATCCTATAGAGCGTATCAGCATTCGAATAGATGTCACAACGCTTGACAAAATAGCCAGGTACAAAGCCATTGCCATCATACTTGACGCGGATAGTATCAGTAGCACCTGGAAGGACCGGACGTTTACTATAGTCGGCAGTGGTACAATGGCACGAGGGTTCGATACGAGAAATGACAAACGGCACTTTGCCCGTATTCTGAAACACGAAGTCGAAACACAGCGTGTCACGGGTATTGTAATTGCCGAAATCATGTTCTTCACCCGTGAGGAAGGTGATGCGTGCATCACCTGTGCTTTCCTTAGAAGCTGAAGACTGCCGCTGACCGCACGAGGCAGTCAGCAGCAGGAACAAGCAGACGGTCAGTGTCAATACGACAGCCGACTGTATGTTGAAGTTATTCTTCCTCAGCATTCTCTTCAGCAGGAGTTTCCACCACCTCCCGTTTGTTTCGGAGATCAGAACGGGTATCGGTGATATTGTCCTTGGTCGTGAGATACCACTTGCCGTCCATACGAACGGGGCGGAAATAGAACGACGTAGTATTAGGACGCGTATCACCTTCCGGCTTCTCAAAGAGTACAATGTCGATCTTGGCCTCGTTATCTACCTCCGAATTGAGGATGATGCGGTCAATCTGATAATCAACACCGCGTACCAGGGCCAAAGAGAGAGCCTGACGTTGACGGAACATATCGTTCAGTTCCTCGATGCTGTCACCGTTCAGAAAATAAATCATGGAAGTAGCACCTGGAATGTCGCCAGCCTTCATATGCTCATTGAACTGCTCCAAAAGATCCAGAAGCTGTAGCGTATCGGCCTTCGTGAACATGGGAGGCTCAGCCTCTTCGGTATTACCGTTACTTCCACAACCGCTACACGACACCATCATACCGGTGGTCAAAGCAGCAGCTGATAGAAACATAAACAGTTTTTTCATTGTCAATCTAACTTTTTAGAGGTAACCTTTATTTCAAACAAGAGGGGTGCCAACTGGTGACACCCCTCTGAGTCAATATTTATACTGTATAATCAGTACTTGCGCTTAGTAAGCAGGAGCATTGTTATTGATGGTCGGATTAACCGTAATAACAGCCCATACAGTCTGAGTCCACTCAGGCAGCACTCCATGCAGAGCACCCCAGTTGTATTCAACAGCGATAGGTACATAGATGTGGAACTCCTTCACAACACCACCGTTGTTGGTGTAAGCCAGCATGTTATCAGATGCGCGAGAAGCGGTATAACCTCTGTGATTAGCATCCACGCGGAAGTTACGCTGATCGTTCGCATTCAGATTACGCTGGATTGACAGATAACGGAAATCTGTTTCCGGGTTGGTCAGAGAAGGAATGTCGTTAATGCTGCGGAGCTTCACAATCTCAGCGGGATCTGACAAGATCTGACGAGTATCAGCAGCCAGATAAGCATCACTGCGAATCTCACTACGTCTTACGTACAGGTTGGTAATGCCATAGAATACATAAGGAACCTGTCCTTCATCGAAACTGCCATTGAGTGTTACATCGTATGTACGCCAGTCCTTAATATTAACAAGGTCAGCAATGTGTACGAACTGAGTAGCATTCAGAGCGTCAGTAATCTCAGCATTGTTAGGCCATACGTTAATCGGACGCAGGAAGCGAACATTGAAGTAGTTCTTACCGAGCAGCGGAGCGAAGCAGTTCTCAGAGCTTACTACGATTTCAACGTAGGCAGCGAAGGTACGCTTTGCATGACCAGTCAGATAGAGATCCTTCTGCTGATTGCCCTGAGCATCATACATACCGATGAGGTTCAAAATGTCAGAAGCAGCACCGTTTACCTTGTTAGCAGCGGGGTCTAACTCATAGCCTGCACCCTGACCACCTGCGCCAGGACCAGGACCGGCACCTTGAGAAGTAACACCTTCTGAATACAAAGTCTGCTGATTGCGACCCATGTACTCAATCACACCAGTCTGTCTGTTCAGACGGCAGATCAACTCAGGAGTTGTATAAGCGGTATTGCCGCGCTTGGTAGCAACAATCTGATCGTAATTGCCGCTCTGAGTAATCTTC
>Ga0310786_10002516_pt1 | contig 27918 bp, 22 predicted proteins | sample AusTroGonzalo_MG_FD_203881 | JGI IMG/M metagenome (GOLD analysis project Ga0310786, IMG submission 203881) | Bovine rumen microbial communities from tropical cattle in Woodstock, Queensland, Australia - Gonzalo_03 (v2) (version 2) | ecosystem: Host-associated > Mammals > Digestive system >...
CTCTTTTTATACCGTCGGCGGGAGTCGAACCCACGACCCGTTGCTTAGAAGGCAACTGCTCTATCCAACTGAGCTACGACGGCATTTGTGAGCACACAATATAGTAAATTATTTGTTTTTTCGTCAATTTTTCAATATATTCATAGCCCATCTCTCCAAAAAATTACATGTTTTACATTGCCACAACCACGAAACTTATTTATATTTATGCATGAATTTAAATATTTGCATAGATTTAAAATCGTGACGCAAGCACAAACGGAGTTTTAATGAAGATTATCGACATCCTCAAGCAAGACAAAATGAGCCTTTCGTTCGAAGTTTTCCCGCCCAAGAAAGAAACGAGCTTCGAAAACGTCAAGACGGCAACCGAATCCATCGCAGCCCTTGGCCCAGCATTCATGAGCGTCACTTACGGTGCTGGCGGCGGTGTCAGCCAATATACCCTCGAAATCGCAAAGAACCTCAAATCCAAATTCGGAATCCCGATGCTCGCGCACTTGACTTGCATTTCAAGCACCAAGGCCACAATCCACCAGCGCATCGAAGAAATGAAAGCCGCTGGCATCAAGAACGTAATGGCCCTCCGCGGTGACCTCACGCCGGAACTCATCGCGAATGGCCGTGGCGACTGCGACTACCACCATGCCGTAGAACTCATCCGTGAACTCAAGGCTGCCGACGCCGACTTTTGCATTGGCGCCGCCTGCTACCCCGAAAAACACCCGGAAAGTCCGAACCAAGCCGATGACATCAAGCATCTCAAGGAAAAAGTCGAAGCAGGCGCAGACTTCCTCACGACGCAGATGGTGTTTGACAATAACTTATTCTTCAGCTTCCTCTACAAACTCCGCGACGCAGGCGTAAACTGCCCGGTACTCCCCGGCATTATGCCGATTACGAACGCAAATCAAGTCGAACGCGCCATCAAGCTCTCGGGTTCTTTCATGCCACAACGTTTCAAATCGCTCGTCGACAAGTTCGGTAGCGATCCGGATGCTATGAAGCAAGCTGGCATCATCTACGCAAGCGACCAAATTATCGACCTCTATGCCAACGGCATCACGAACGTGCACGTTTACTCGATGAACAAGCCGGATGTGGCCGAAGGCATCTTGAAGAACGTTTCCGCTATTCTCGGAAAGAACTTCCAAGCGTAAAAAGGTAAAAAAACACCATTTTTACAAAAATTGCTTTTTTTTCACCTCATTTAAAAAAACAGTCGCTTTTTCGCTCACGCTTTATATATATTGTGGTATGGGCATCGTCGATGCTCGATATTTTAAAAAGAAAGGTTTATAATGCTCTCTTATCAAGAAGCTTACAAAATTGCGGATTCCGTACACAAAGGTCAGCAAGACAAGGCTGGCGGCCCCTACATAGAATTTCTCCAGAACGTCGCTGATTACCTCAAAAATAAAGGCGAATCAGAAGATGTCCAAGTACTCGCCATTTTGCAGGACTCCATTACATCTGCCACTCAAAAAACTCCGGAAGACATGATCAAGCTGGGCGTTCCGGCAGACATGGTTGACCTCATCCAGAAGATGACTTACCACAAGAACCAGTCGTGGATTGACGAATACAGCTGTCACCTCATGGAAAAGGGAGTTCCCGCCGAAGATGCGACTTATGATGCTCGCGAAAAAGACTTTGTTCGCTTTGTAGAAACGCTCAAGGACAATCCGACGGCGGCAAAGGCAAAGAGCGCCATTCTCAACGTGCTGCTCGAAGACAAGTACATCCAGCGTCAGGAACGTCGCGAACTCAAGACGAAATTCCGCCTCAAGAAGTACAAGGCCGCCATCCAGGCGCTGGGAGTTTGAGCAGTGAGCTTCGAGCCCTGAGCGACGAGTTCTAAAATTTTCGTTTTAGCGGACCAACGGTCCGCTTTCTTTTTTCTCACAGCGACCGCAGGTCGCGGGCTCTCACCTCATCACTCAGTGCTTTTTCCCTAGCCGAAAAAGGGGCATTTTGCTATTTTTTCGCGCGTAATTACAAAAGTCCCCTAGCACAAAAGGGGCAAAAAACAAAAAGGAACACAACCATGGCAAATAAAGTCTATAACTTTAGCGCAGGCCCGTCTGTCCTGCCCGAACAAGCACTCAAGGAAGCATCTGCTGCATGCATCGACTACGCAAATAGCGGCATCAGTATTCTTTCCATGAGTCACCGTTCAAAGCCGATCGAAAACATGTTCGCCGAAACCGAACAGTTCCTCCGCGACTTGATGGGCATCCCCGAAAACTACGACATCGTTTTCCTTGGTGGTGGTTGCTCCCTTTTGTTCTGCATGCTCCCGATGAACTTCTTGGACCAGAACGCTACTGCAGACTACGCTCTGACTGGCGTTTGGGCAAACAAGGCTTACAAGGAAGCTAAGCTTTTCGGTAACGCTCTCGCCGCTTGCGACACTAAGTCCGAAACCTACTGCCGCATCGACAAGAACCTCAAGCTCAGCGACAACGCTACTTACCTCCACGTTACCGCCAACAACACCATTTACGGTACTGAATGGCACAACTTCCCGAAGCCGAAGTCTGGCTTCCTCATGGCTGACGTGAGCTCCGACTTCCTCGCTCGCAAGATCAACGTTTCTGACTTCGGTGTCGTTTATGGCGGCGCTCAGAAGAACATCAGCTGCGCTGGCGTGACCGTGACAATCATCCGCAAGGACTTGCTCGGCAAGGTGAACCGCACCATCCCGACGATGCTCAACTTCCAGACCCACATCGACAACAAGAACATGTTCAACACGCCTCCGGTATTCGCCGTGTACGTCATGAACCGCACTCTCAAGTGGCTCAAGGAATTCGGCGGTGTCGAAGCTATCGAAAAGGTGAACCGTTCCAAGGCCGCTCTCCTTTACAGCGCTCTCGACAACTCCAAGGTGTTCGTCGGTACGGCTGCCAAGGAAGACCGTTCCATCATGAACGTTCCGTTCGTGTTCAACAAGGACGTCGTTGCAGCTGACAAGGCTGACGATCTCGCCAAGGAATTCCTTGAATTCGCCAAGGACCGCGGCCTCCAGCAGCTCAAGGGTCACCGCTCCGTCGGCGGCTTCCGCGCTTCGATCTACAACGCTATGCCGGTCGAAGGCGTGCAGGCTCTCGTCGATTGCCTCGCCGACTTCGAAAAGAAAGTTCTTGGGTAATCAGCCCAAAACTTGGACTCACGCGAATGCGGGAGTCCCAAGTCAAAGGGCTAAGCCCAAAACTTGGCCTCACGCGTAGCGGGAGGCCCATGTTCAAGGGTTAAGCCCAAAACTTGGACTTGAGCGCAGCGAAAGTCCAACGTTCGAAGGTTAATGGCCCCTATCGCTACGCTCCAGGGTGACAGAAGCAAAGTGTCATTCTGAGCGAAATGCCGCAAGGCATGAAGTCGAAGGATCTCAAGACTTTAAAGCCCTCGCGAAAGCGAGGGTCTTTTTTTGTACTCAAAAAACACCGCCCCCGGAAAAACTTTTAAGGCGAACGCTGCGCCAAAGAACTTGTTCTTTGGCATAGCTGAGCCGCAAGTTTTGCACAAGTGCCATAAATCCGGGGTGACAGCCTCAAAAACGCGCTTTTCGTCACGGCGGACTTGATCCGCCATCTAAAAGAAGAACCTCCTCATTGTTCGTGAGGAGGTCCTATTTTTTGTGTTAGGAGTACGCCTTTACGGCGCCTTGGAGGAGGATTTCGTGGCACGTATATCCCCGTGCCGGGCGTTTTACAGGTTCACACTACCAAACAAGGAACATGTAAAACATCCGAGAATAGTTTAGAACCTTTTTCTTGTTCTCAAAATTACTAACCCATATACACCCAAAGGCTTTCACTTTCTCGTTTTTACATGAATAAAGATACTCTATTTTTTTGCGAATGTCAATAGAAAATGCAATTTTTTCAAAAAAAATTTGATATTTATCACATTTTTAATTTCACAAGAATGTTCTCAAAAATTGTCTCATAATACAATTCTTTTTCAAGCGGATAAATAGACCTTTATTTACCACTTTTCGACCAATCGAGCATCAACAAAAGCCACAAGCCATAACGCTTGATTGATTGGGCTTTTCTGAGCTAAGCATGAAACAACTTTTATAAATAAATACCCACACAAAAAGCCGACCCCGGCACTATAGCCGGGGTGACAAAAGGCAAATGGAAAATATCAACGCAATACACTGTAATCAAGCTTCGCCTTGCGACTTCTTCCCTGAAAATTTATTCATAACGTCAGGTACGATATCCATAATTTTCGAAACGAGTGAACTGTCCTTAGTAATGGGCATAATGCGGACATCATCGCCTCTGATGACAAGAAACGCCACAGGTTCGACCGAAGCGCCACCGCCAGACGCAGACGTATCGCCCTTGTTCTGGTGACCGCCAAATCCAAAGCCAACAGACACGCGGCTCACAGGAATAACAGTGGATTCCCCCGCTTGGATGGGTTCACCGATAACAGTTTCCGCTTTCGTAATATAACGGAGTTTTTCTAAAAGAGTTTCAGCAAGTTTTTCAATAGCCATGGCACTAATATAGATTATAGACGAAAGACGAAAGACGAAAGACGAAAGAATTATGCAGAAAAAGAGGCTTTTGCAGCTACGAGGTATGAGGTCGGTGCGTTGCACCTTTGAGCCATGAGCTTAAATAATCGCGGCGAAGCCGTGCCTTTCGTCTTTCGTCTGTAGCCCGCGAAAGCGGGCGTTCTTTCGTCTAATATCTAGCGCTATAGACGCGATCGCTGGCGGTAAAGAATTTGCGCTCCAAATCCGTCCAATCGAGGTAGCCCCATGCAGCGACGACTCGCCCACCCGGAAGCCTCGTCGCCATGCCATTCACACCTTCGCCCGCCGTAAAATAAAGTGTCGATGTTTCACGAGGAATCCCTTTGGGCTCAACGATATTCAACTGGCGGCCCCAAGCGATAAAGTCATTCTCTTCAACAAGGTCCCAACTGCGAGCGACATTCCATTGCAAATGCGAGTCCCTATAGCTCTGCGCCAAAACCGGAAAATACGCCTTGACCCCGATAAAATATTTTGTTTGGATTGACGTATGTCCAGGCTCGCGATGTTCAAACGGGAGGCTCAGGAACTCTTGCGGAAAACCGGCATGGCGCGAATTCGAAAACTGATGCACATAATTTTCCAAATCGCTTCGCTCGTACCGACGGAAGCTGTCGTGCTTGAAAATAAAGATACGAGCCGCCGAGCGAATACTTTGTTCCAAAAACGAACCGCGCAAGATAGGCACAATTCCCTGGAATCGTCCACTATTGATGTAATAGTCCAACGCATACACATCGCTCTTGAATTCAAGGATGGTTACATTCAACGTATCACCAAGCATCATCGGATAACGTAAATCGATTCGCTTTACCAACGCTTTGATGTCATCGTTCGGGCTTTCATCAATGACAATATCGTCCATCGGCCAGACATCGTTATAGCACATCAGCGTGTAATCGACAGGTTCCTCCGGTTTCTTTTCGCAAGCCATCAATAACGCACAAAGTACGACACAGAAAAAAGCACCCAACAGTGCAGCAACTCCGGTCATGTGCATCTTGGCAGAGAATCGTTTCATACGAATAAAATTTAGCATACATCCAGTTTCCGATTATGGACTTCAGCGTAATTACAATACTCATAAAGGGGGCAGTTTGCACAACGGTTCGTCAATTCACGGCAAATGAAGCCATTTTTTCCATTTTCAAGAAAGAACTGCAACGAGTGAGCCGCAAAATAGGGGTTTTCAGGAGCAAGAGCTTTAAAATATTCGTTCGCCAATTTCTGTTTTTTTTGCGGTTCCAATTGCGAAAACGAGCCATCATTCGCAGGTCCGAGCATCGCCAAAAAGCGGCGGGCACCCATCGTAAGCGGAAGCGGCGGCAATTTTGCCAAATTCGAGCGGCCCGAGCTAACAGCATCGCCACAATACTCTAAGCCAAGTCCAAGCGGAGAAGGCGCAATCAAACGGTATATCGCAGCACACGCCTTCGGTCGCGGATTTGAACGTCCCATGAAATAAATCTCGCCTAAATCGTTCCACAATTCTTCGGGAGTGCGCTCACGTACCCATGCCCCCAAATCAGGGTGACGCCGGACAAAAAGTCCCACACTCCAAAAAATTCCGGCAACATGCTCAAAGGCTGTCCAATTGCGGCTGTTGAAAGTCTGTTCTACAACGTATTCTATTTCACTAGCCTTCGGCACCGGCAACGACCAAAGCCTATCGCCCGGAAACTTTTCATGCAAAGCACAAAGCAACCGCAAAATATCGGGGTAAGTACGGTCTTGGAAAAGAGCACTTCCTAACAAAGTCCATGCAATTTGTTCGTTCCGATTCGGCAATTTACTTGCAACATAGACAACCGGATCAGCACACCGGAACAACAAAGCCACAAAGGCTTTTGAAGCCTTGAAAAGCAAAGGCTCGTCGTGAATGAACCGTTTTACAGAAACCATCGCGACTAACCGCAAACAAAAGAAGTTCGAAGCCCGTTAAAGGGCCTCGCCCACCTTCACAGCCTGTCCTACGCGAGACTTGAACAAATCCGGATGGCGTTCGCGAATCTTTTTATCGACCACGAGAATCACCGTGCTGCCCATTTCAAAACGTCCCAGTTCGCCGCCTTTTTCGAACGAGAACGGCTGATTGGGAATCCAGTCCATGCGCTTGTTATCACGCGGGAGCTTGCCCGCATTCGTCAAAAGCGTGTCGCTATACACAACACCAATGCGACCAACATTTGTCGCACCGACCTTTACGACAAGAACTTCGGAACCATCTGCCAAGCGGATCTGGCTAGTCAGGCGTTCGTTGATGCAGAAAAGCCCTTCGACGCGCTCAACGCTACCGACATTCACCGGCCAAAGCGTTCCCGGACAGTAGCTTGAAAGCACTAGGTCGCCCTTGACGGGGCTGTGGATGCGGTGGTAATTGAACGGAGCCAAATAAATTGTCGCAAAAGCACCGCCCTTGAATCGCTCGGCAAGTTCTTCACTGCGCAAAAGACTCTTGAGCGTATAAGTCTTGCCCTTCGCCTGGATCAAATTCTGTTCATCGCCATCAAACGTACCCGTCTGCGAAAGCACTCCATCGACCGGGCTCACGATTTCGGCATCGGCAACGGGACGCATGCCCGGCTTGAGCCTGCGGATAAAAAGTTCACCAATGTTCTTGTAATGGCTCAGCGGGTACTCCGCCTCGGCCATATCTAGCTTGTAATAACTTGCAAAAGCGTTACGAGCGAACTTGCTCAAAAACGGGATACGCAAACGTGTAAACGCACCGAAGAGGCGGCTTGCAGCGTTCTTCGGCAAAAGCTTCATAAAAACGTAAAATGGAGTATTCATGAAAGCGAATATAGTAATATGAGCCGTCAGCTGTCAGCCATGAGCGATGAGCTATCAGCCGTGAACCAAGAGCCTTAAGCTCACACCTCAAAGCACCGCAGGTGCGACCTCACAGCTCAAATTATCTATATTTCTAGCGGGGTGCCGTACCCATGTCGGCTGAGATCATACCCCTTGAACTTGGTTCGTAATTGAACAAAAGGAACGTTTATGTCTGAAACCAATGGCTTTTTCAAGCCGTTTCCGCAGTCTCGCAAGATTTATGTACCCGGCAAACTTTTTCCGGACTTGAAAGTCGCCATGCGCGAAATCACGCTTGACGACCCGAAATGCCCTGTGCTCCCTGTTTACGATACGAGTGGCGCTTATGGCGACCCCGACAAGACGATTGATGTAAAGAAAGGCCTTGAACGCATTCGTGAACCGTGGATTCAAGAACGCTTGGATAAAGACGGCGGTCACAAGACGCAGATGCAGTACGCCCGCGAAGGCGTCATCACTCGCGAAATGGAATACGTCGCCATCCGCGAAAACCAGAAGATGGACGAAATCTTTGGCAGCAACGGCAACGCCATCACTCCGGAATTCGTGCGCAAGGAATTAGCCGAAGGCCGCGCCATCATCCCCGCCAACGTGAACCACCCGGAATGCGAACCGATGATTATCGGCAGGAACTTCCTCACGAAAATCAATTCGAACATCGGTAATTCTTCCGTTGCATCTTCCATCGAAGAAGAAGTCGAAAAGATGGTTTGGTCCGTGCGCTGGGGCGCCGACACGGTGATGGACCTTTCGACCGGCAAGGACATTCACGAAACGCGCGAATGGATTTTGCGCAATAGCCCCGTGCCTATAGGAACGGTGCCGATGTATCAGGCCCTCGAAAAGGTGAACGGCATCGCAGACGACCTCACATGGGAAGTGTTTCGCGATACGCTCATTGAGCAGGCAGAACAAGGCGTTGACTACTTTACGATTCACGCTGGACTTTTGCTCAAGTACGTGCCGTTCGCATTGGAACGCACGACGGGCATTGTAAGCCGCGGCGGTTCCATCATCGCCCGCTGGTGCATGGTGCACAATCAAGAGAACTTCCTTTACACGCACTTCGACGAAATCTGCGACATTCTCGCGAAGTACGACGTGTGCGTTTCCCTCGGCGATGGGCTGCGTCCGGGTTCTATCGCCGATGCAAACGACATGGCCCAATTCTCCGAACTCGATACGCTCGGCGAACTCACCGAAATCGCCTGGAAGAAGGGCGTACAAGTCATTATCGAAGGTCCGGGTCACGTGCCGATGCACAAGATTCGCGAAAACATGGACCGTCAGATTGAAATGTGCCACAATGCGCCGTTCTACACGCTCGGCCCTCTCACGACCGACATCGCACCGGGTTACGACCACATCACTTCTGCTATCGGAGCTGCAATGATCGGCTGGTTCGGTACCGCTATGCTTTGCTACGTGACGCCGAAAGAACACCTGGGCCTCCCGGACAAGAATGACGTGCGTGAAGGCGTGGTGACGTACAAGCTCGCCGCCCATGCCGCAGACCTCGCCAAGGGCCACTTTGCCGCCCACTTCCGCGATGACGCGCTTTCGCGTGCCCGTTTCAGCTTCCGCTGGAACGACCAGTTCGCACTTTCGCTCGACCCGGAACGTGCCGTAGAATTCCACGACGAAACGCTCCCCGGCAACAACGCCAAGTCCTCGCATTTCTGCTCGATGTGCGGTCCGAAGTTCTGCTCGATGCGCATTTCTCGCGACATTCAGGAATACGTGAAGACCGGAAAGCTCGACCCGAACAGCGACCCGCTGAAGTAACGGATTTTTTAAACAAACAACCACCCTATTTGGAGGTGTCCATGGAAAACGCAAAAAAATTTCTTAACGACTTTATCAAAAGAAAGTTTTCCGATAAAAGCGAACTGAAAAAAGAATTGTTCAAGGCCGGTGTCGCCGCCTTGAGCGAAGGTTGGACGTTCATGGACGCCACCTTCCAGTTGGGTGGGAAAGCAAGGGACGACGGTCTCTCAGCAGACGATGTCGAAAAGATTCTGCGTAACGCTTTCGCCGAAGAAAAAAGAAAAACGGAAAGAGAAGAAGCGCAAAAGAAAGCGGCTGAGCGCCCACCGATTTCATCGGCACAAGCTCAACCCATGCCGCAAAACATGGTCCAACAACCAGCGGGCACAACAGCCATCCCCGCCATGGGTCCTACCATCATCTCGCCGATTCCGGCAAGCATGATGGAGCAGATGATTGCGCTCGGTCTCGACTCGCAATCCCTTGAACTTTTGCAGAACTTCAAGATTGACCCTGAAGCGCTTTCGATTCCGTGGCCCGCCGCCGACTGGCGAAAAGACCTTGCAAAATTGCTTGCTGCAACGTTCAAGCCTGACGAAACAGTCGAATTCAAAATTTCGAACACACCGACGAGCACTCAAGAACTTGTATCAAACATCATCGGTCAAGACGAAGCACTCAAGAAAATCATGAGACAGCTCGATAGCCCCGATGGGGCACTCTTGACCATCAATGCCGTCAAGAGCGGAGCTGAAGCCACGGACGAAAGTTGGCATTACCGTTACGTTGTTGTCGATAATCCCAAGATGACACTTGCAAAGCAGCTCGCCTATTACAAGGCGTTGAACCTCCCCTGTGCAGCACTCATCAACACGGGCGCAAACTCGGTGCAGGCTTGGATCAAGATTGAAGCTATCGATGCCGAAGAATACAACGAACGCGTTGATTTCCTCTTCCAGACGCTCGAATCGCAGGGCTTCAAAGTCGATGACGGCAACCGCAACCCAAGCCAGATGGTCCGCATGCCGGGTGTGCTGCGCAACGGTAAACAGCAATACCTCATCGCCTTGGACCAAGGTGCCAAGAACTTCACGGAATGGCGTGAATGGGCAGAATACACGCTAGACGGCAAGCCTCTCATTGCTCTTGCTAGCGATAGCGACGAAGCTCCCAAAAAAGACCCTTGCGTTATCGAAAACGTGCTGCGCGCTGGTGAATTTTTCTTGTTCACAGCTCCGCCAAAAAGCGGAAAATCGCTTGCCCTCATGGATATGGGACTTTCTATCTGCTACGGCGAAGACTGGTTCGGCAACACGACGAATTCGAACGACGTATTGTTCATTAATATGGAACTCACCAAGTCCGTATTCTTGAACCGTCTATTCTTGCTGGGCGCAAAACGCAAGCTCAATGCCAGCACACCAAGGTTCGGTTTCTTGAATCTACGCGGTACAGCTCTTTCGCCCATTGAAATCGCACAACTTATCGTAAAACGTATCCAAGGTGCAAAGAAGCTCGAAAACCACGATTACAAAGTTGTCGTCATTGACCCGATTTCAGCAGTCCTCCACAATCCGAAGTCTGTCAGACTGAGTGGCGCACCGCACCAAATTCTCATGCAGATGGTCGATACGATTATCTCCCTTACAGGCTGTGCGGTCGTATCTTCGTGCAACACGAACGAATACCCCTACCTCGAATCCCGTGCAGACAGCGTCATGTCACTCTCGCCGGTGGAAGGGAGCCTCAACATGTACCAGATTAACGGCTCGTTCCGCGAATTCCCGAAAACACTCGCCAAGGAATGTTCCTGGATTTATCCGAGATTTATAGTTTAAACATTCAACAGATAATTTAACGATGTACAAACAAAGCAATCGTTTTCCGCGCCGCACGGAACAAAACAGAATGGGCAACAGAATCGGCAAGCCCCTCACCGGAGGCAAATTTCACGCTTCCAGAAAAACGGATGCCCGTAAGGACGATGAATTAGAAAAGAAGAACGCAAAGACCGATAAGCCGATTGTCCGCCGCATTCTTTCGTTCGAAGACATCAAGGCGCAAGTCTCCGCATGGATGACAAACGACCGCATTCCGGGTAAATTGCAAGCATGGTTTACGGCCGATGCCGTTCCAGAACATAGCGACTGGAGAATCATCAAGGAATACCACGGCATGCAGGAGAACTTGACTATCGAAGCGCCCTCCCGCGACATGAAACCGATAGAGCTTGCTGCACGCGTCATGGAACAGCTCCACAAAGACCACTTGCACATATTCAAGAAAGCTTTGCGTCAAATTTGGTTCCGCTCCACAGGCGACGGACGATTCGCGCTTCTTGTACAAGTGAACGTCAAAGGTAAAATATCGGCACACGGCTACAAGACGTTCGTCGATTTCATCGAACGCAGTTGCCCCGAAGTCATCAGCTGCCACCAGATCCAGTGCTTGCCCGACCGTCTATTCGACCCCGCCAATGCACAAGGCATGAAGATTGACACAAAATGCTCGTTCGGCAGTGACTTTATGCCCATCGCGAACACCGGATTCTGCATGCACGTCTTGGACTGGACCCCGCGAATCAAGGATGCGTGGCTCAACCTCCCCGTCCGCATTAAGGATGCAATTCACCCGAATCGCGAAGACCGTTTCTTTGAATTCTGCTCCGGTTCGTCTTACGTTTCAGCAAGCCTCGCCCCTTGCTTCAAGCAAGTCGAAGCTCTAGACTGCCGTGAATCCTCCATGCAGTCCACCAGAATGAACATCCGCAACTTGGCGACCTCCAACATGCGTTTCCACCGCAGCCACATGGACGCGAACTTCATCTCGAAATTCTTCTCCAAGAGCGAGAACGCCGAAGGCCGCTGGACATTCTATATCAACCTGACTGGCGAGGACTCACTCACTTCGGACTTAGAGCACACACTCGCCACTTCGCGCCCCGAAAGAATCCTTTTGCAGACGGGAAACCTCGAAACCGCCTCCCGCGAAATCAGGTCATTCCGCAACGAAGGCTACGTGCTCCGCAAAAGCATCCCGCTATATCTTGAACCGGGGCGCGGCAACTTTGAACTTCTGTTCCTGTTTGTTCCGGACAGGGAGGGACTTCTAGGGCAAAATCCGGCACGAGCGCACCAATCTAGGAACGTTCAACGCCCTCAAGAGCGCCTACAACGCACAAAAATGACCGATATTCCGCATTTTGTGCAGAAAAAGCCTTCTTTTAAGCAAAGAAAAGATTAAATTAAAGATTGAAAACTAAAAAACATTAATTATTTGGCTTAGGGAATAGTATGCGATTTTTAAAATGTGCATCGATCTGTCTTGGTCTTTCGGCTCTGATGGCATCCGCCTACGTGGTGAAAAAAGGCGACACCCTTTGGGATTTAAGTGGTGAATTTCTGAACGATCCGTTCGCATGGCCGGACCTTTGGGAAAACAACAGACACATCCAGGACCCGCACTGGATTTATCCGGGCGATTCCATTTACATGGGCGAAGGCGTCAAGGATGACGGCTACCGTATCCCCGCAAAGACGAGACCGTGCGAAGCGGCAGTCGCCGATTCCAACTTACCCAAGGGCATTACCCCTTCGGGCTGTGACGAAAGGGACGCCCGCGATGGCGACTTCGAAAACATGCTCGGCAACCTCCGCGAAAAGGACAAGAAGCAAAAGAAGAAAATGGCTGCGGATTCGTATTTCTACCAAAAGCGTCCGGAACCGAAAATTTTCAACGGCTACTACCAGGTCCTCGCCCCCGAAATTTACACGTTGGAAGGCATCAAGAACGACAAGCGTTTCTTCTCTATCCGCTCTGGCGAAAAGAAGGAACCCCTCATCCATCATCCTGAATCCGAAGTTGTCGTTGGCATTGGCCGCAAGACGAACCCAGGAATCAAGAAGGGCGACTTGATTGAAGTTGTCGATGCACGTTCCATCGAAGTGCCGTCCCACAAGGGCAAGAGCTTTGACTACTACGCATTGGTCAGGCTTTCTGGATATGCAAAGATTACAAGCGTCGGCGACACGCTTTCAAGGGCGATGGTCGTCCAAAGCTTCAAGGAAATCAAGCTCGAACATGCCAAGGCACGCCTCAAACAACCGCTCAACATCTTGAACGTTTCCGGCTACACGGAAGTTCCCGAAGCGAAAATCGAAGAGATGGCTATGATCCGCTACACGATGGATCCGATGCTCATTATCGGCACCTACTCCTACATTCTAGTGGATAAAGGAACAAAGAACGGCTACAACGCAGGCGATGCGGTCGCCTTCTGGGAAGAGGATACTTCCGATGCCGGTCTTGCCCCGAGACTGCTCGGACGAGGCATCATTGCAAGAGCCGGAGACAACGAATGCTCCGTACTCGTCCGCGAAGTTTATTCCAGCAGCCGTCGCGTCGAAGTTGGACACAAGGTATCCATAACTCATAAAGCAAACTTGGCCCAGTGACTAAAAGCTTATTGATAATTATCGGTATCGCCATTTCGATTCTCGCTATACTCATGGCAGGAAGTGTTCTTATTCTAGATTATCCTGAATTGTCGGCACATATTCCATTTTAAGGAAGTGGGCTTTCAATGCAGATTTCTCGCAGCAATCTACTCTTTCTTTCCTTTTTCGCAGGAGGAATTGTCTTACCCACGGCAATTCTTTCTTTCTTGAGTGTAAGGAATATTCAAAACGAAGCCTACCTTGCGCAAAAGAACTTTACCGAAAGCACAGAGACGTTTCGCGAAGAAGTCAATAATACAATCCAGAAAGAACAAAACAAAATTTATCAGGAAATCAAGTCCGCATCGCTTTACCTTTACGAACAGCCTCACAGCCTTTTGGACTTCGGGAACGCGACGCAGTTCAAGACGGTAAGCGGAATCGAAGCGATGTTCCTTTATAACAAGGGAACACTCATCTACCCCGACATTTCTTCCAAGCATTTTTCAAAGACTTCGGACTACTCCAACAGTGTCGCAAGCCCTTTCGAAAAATTGCTGTTCCGCGAAGAGGTGACTTCGGTCATGCCGCAACCGGCAAGCCTATCCAAGTCGGCAAGGCAGCTTCGTTTCGCGTTCGATTCCATCGACGACCAAATACAGAATATATTGGGCCTTGTCCGCATTGCATACAAAACCAAGGATTACGAAGAAGCACTTAGGCTTTTGAACATTCTCGAAAAGCATCCACACCAGCAAGGATACCTCCACTCGGACTTGACCCGCTCGGTGAACTTGTTGCATTTCGAAATTCTTGTCGCGCAAAAGAAGCACAAAGAAGCCGAAGATTACACGCTCTCCGTGTTAAACCAGTTTTTGCAGAGCGAAAACATCGAAAACTTGCCCTCGGCAAAATTTTTCTTCGAAACGACTTTTACACAAATTCTATCCTTCGAAAACCTAAGCCAAGAAAAGCGCGAAGCGTTCTGGAACTTGCGCGAGAACTTCAACCGCCAGCTCGGCTACATGGACATTTTCTTTAACAACAAAGATATAGTCCACACTCTTTTGAACAAAGAAGTAACTTCCAAGAGCGGCATCGACATCATGAACGACAGCAAGGAGACGTTCCTCAAGATGAGCTACCCCATCTTGTCAGGAGACCAAGTCGTGCTAGCCAAAGTAAACACTGACGAATACCGCGAACGCATGCGTTCTAAGCTCAAGGCTGTTACGCAAGGTTGGAAGGGCATCCCGTACTCCATTACCGAAGGAGCTGACAAGACGCTCATTCTGGGGCACGTGTCGGACAGTTCGGCAATACTGACCCAAGTCAATCTGGACAAGGCTATTTCTTGGACACTTACCTTATACGAAAAAGGACTGAGCGAAATCAAGAGAGAAACACAAAAACGCATGTTCCTCATGTACGGGCTTCTGTCGTTCTCGCTGATATCGGTGCTTTTAGGTTCCATCGTGATGTTCCGTTTCCTCACGCAAGAGCATAAGCTTTTGGCGATGAAGGCAAACTTCCTTTCGAGCGTTTCACACGAACTCAAGACCCCGCTCACCTCCATCAAGATGTTCGCCGAAATGATGGCACGAGGGCGAGTGCAAAAAGTCGAGAAGGTGCAGGAATATTCAGGACTCATCGGCAAAGAAGCGACCAGACTCGAAAACTTGATAGGCGCCATTTTGAACTACACGCGAATGGAGCACGGCAAAGGCGGATTCCACTGGGAAAAGCTTGACTTTTCAGCCTGCGTCCAAAAAGTTTTTGATAACGTAGAAGACATTGGCGTTGAAAAAGGACTCCTGTTCAGCACAAAAATTGAACCCGGTCTTTTTGTCGTCGGCGATTACACAGCCCTTTACAGCTTGGTTCAGAACCTCATCGAAAACGCCATCAAATACACAAACGCCCCCGGAGACATCACCATAACGGTTGAACCCGACGAAGACAGAGTCGTTTTCTCCGTCGCGGATACAGGTATCGGCATCCCCTCTTCGGAACAAAAAAATATATTTAATGATTTCTACAGAGTCGGTGACGAAATGACTCGCAGCACAAAGGGTTCAGGCCTCGGACTCGCGATTGTGAAGCGCGTGACGGAATCCCATCATGCGACAATTTCTCTCACCAGCAAGCCCGGCAAGGGTTCCACTTTCACCGTAAGATTCAAAAAGGCAGAATGATTATGCAACCATACAGAATTCTCATCGTAGAAGACGAAGAAATCATCCGGCTTGGTCTTCAAGACAACTTCGAACTTGAAAATTACGAAGTCGAAACGGCATGCGACGGCGAAGAAGCTATCGCCAAGACGGATTCGTTCCAGCCACACCTGATTTTGCTGGACGTGATGCTCCCCAAGAAGAGCGGTTTTGAAGTCTGCCGATTCATCCGCAAAAAGCACCCGGAATGCATCATCATCATGCTTACCGCAAAGACCGAAGAAACGAGCAAGGTCGCAGGACTCGACATGGGTGCGGATGATTACGTGACAAAGCCGTTTTCTATCTTGGAACTATTGGCCCGCGTGAAAGCGTTCCTCCGCCGCATTGACCAACAGGCGCAAGCCCAAGCTCGCCCGGCCAAGCAACTCGCTTCCGTCGATGCGATAGACTTTGCGGACATCCATCTGGATTTCAAGAAATTCATCGCCTCCAAGAACGGCGAACCGCTGGAACTTTCGACAAGGGAATTTCAAATTCTCAAATACTTCTGGCAACGCCGTGGCGAAGTCGTACTCCGCGAAGACCTTCTGCAAGACCTCTGGGGTTACACTCCAGACAACATGCCTTCGACAAGAACGATCGACAACCACATCGTCAACTTGAGACGCAAGCTGGAAGACGACCAGGCAAACCCGAAAATCATCCTTTCCATCCGCGGCGCAGGCTACAAGTTCGATGCTTAACAATGTTTAACTTTGGGCAAAAAGAAAACACCATCTGCAAGGCGTGGATTCTCGCAATCCTCGCCCTCTGTGCGGTATTTTCCACTCAAGCGCTTGCCAGCAAGATGGCAACCCAACTTCAAGAAGCCATCTACCTTTTTGAAATGAAAGGCGAAGTCGATGAATCCATTAGACTTCTTGAAAAAGTTTCTCGCCAAGGAGATGCGGACGACAAGGAAGCCGCATTTTTCTACCTCGGAAAAATCTATGACATGGCAAGCAACAAAGCGCAGGCGAATCACTTTTATGCCCGAAGCCAAGCGATAACCCAGACAACAAGCAAGGCGTACTGGCTTGCCGGGCGCGATGCGGCCACCAGTTTTTCCCCGGAAAGGCTATTAAAAAAGACCATCCCGCTCAAAAGTCCCATTCGCAAGTTCTTTGACGGCAAAAACGCAAACATCCTTTTCAACAATGGTCACATAGCAAAACTTGAAGGAGGACTGCTTATAGAAACGTCCTCCAAGCTCGAAGAAGGCGATATCTTGCTGCACATAGACTCCGACGGGATGTGGTTCCATAATTCCATGCGCGACACATTATTTTTCAAGCCGCATATTTCACCCAAACAAGAGCTTTCATTCAATATCAAAAACATCTCGCAATTTACAGTAACCAACAACTATGCGATAGCAATGACGGAAAGAGACATCTACGTCCTCAACCGCAAAGGATTGTTCGTAAGAGGCAATAACAATTTTAGTTCTTGCCAATTGCAAAAGGAAATGGTCGGAAACGATTACTTTATCGTCAGCTGTCCTGACAATGCGCTCCACTTTATATCGACAGACTCCATAACAGAATCTTTTGTCATCGCCCAATATGACATCATCCAACAAGTATTTGTTTTTAACGGCTACATCTACCTAATTTCAGGGAACATCCTTTTCTGTTACTCTCCCACAAACAACCAAACGCCTCTCTGGAAGGCTAACGTCGGAAACATCGAAAGCCTACAATCTTTCGAGAACCACATCGTCACGCTCGACGCTTCAGGAAAAGTAACTTTGTACGATAGACTTAACGGAGTCATTCTTTCGAGCATCCGCGTCAACGCCTCTAGCTTACACCCGCTTGCACTAGGAACGCTTGGACTTTTCTCAAACGAAGGTGCAGTCATCGCAGTCGATACATTGCTCCGCCCTCTATGGAATTTCAACTTTGCAAAGGCGCCCATGACACGTCCCGTGGGGAAAAGCAAGTACATCTACATTCCATTCGATGACAAAACAATCTACGTCATTGATGCACACTATTACGGACAAAGGCCGCTCTATTCGAGTAAGCTTGCATCTAAAGCAGTTTTAAAAGCGAGACAAGAAGACTGGGATAACGTAAAACCCGTTCTCGACACCGTCATCAAGAACGAACCCGGCAATGCCGAAGCCCACTTTCTCAAGGCGCTGTACCTAGAACAGAAAAATGCACCCGAAAAAGAACTCCAAAAAGCTTGGGCCGAAGCGGTCAGGCTCTCCATCGGAAATCCGCAAATAGGAAACACCATCCTGAGCAATTACAGCAAGGCCATCGGGGCAAGTTTTGTAAGCCCTCTCAACATTTCGCCCAAGACGATGTATCCGCAATTCATTGGCACCAAAAAGAACCTTTATACAATAGACCCGGCGACAGAACAACTTATATGCATTAATGCAGAAAACGGAGAACAACGTTGGAGCAAATACATCGGTAAAATCGGGAAAGCCCCCGTCATCGAATCGGACGAAAACGCCATTTTCATTTCGAGCGGCTACCAGATGAACATCTATGATATAACCAAGGACGCCTTCAACAAGCCTCTACAGTTACCCGGAAAAGTATTCAACTTCACGCTGACAAGCGATTTTATTTACGTTTCCACATGGAACGGATTCCTGATAAAGATTTCACGAGCATCATACAACATCATTTGGTCCCGTAAAGTTTATTCCATGCCATTCCATGTCGTCAAGTTCCCCCGCTACCTGCAACTTTGCAACTTGGACGGTGAATTACTCCGTCTCAGCGACGACACCGGCTTTTCCATTGATAAATTCATAAACAAGGTTCAAGTCAACATCACCAGCATGGAGGGGCTAGATTCATTACTGGTTCTAGTATCCAGTACGAACAAAATGTTGCTGCAAAATACAAAGCGTAGAGATTTCAGCCCGATTCAGGTACTCATGGAATACCCCATAGTATCCGTTCAAGTTTTTAGAGACCAGAACGATACCAAAATCATTCTCTCGCTTGCAGACCAATCAATTATGCTTTATTCAAGCATCGGAACGCCGCTTTGGAAGTATCAAGGCAAAAAGTCCATTTTCTCGAAACCGTTTATTTACGAAGGACAAGCCTGGATAGACCAAGGCAACGAACTTATCGCATTGTCCCTCAAAGACGGGAAAGTCGTAAAGACGTTCAATACACCGGGCGGAGCAGGAACCCCCTTCATTTTGAACCATACTTTGTTCTGTGCCTCCCCCAAACGGGTTCTTTACGGTTTTCCACTCTAATTTAGAGTATAGTAAACTAAAATTTGGTAGTCATTTATGCAAAATCTCACTACATTTTTATTATAAAGTTCTGTAAGGTAAAAATGGGTACCAATTTCGAGAAACAAACTGATTTAAGCAACCGTCCAACGAGCAAGTTTTGGACGAATGCTTTGATGGCGACGGCTTTTATAGCAGTCGCATTCATGGCAACGGGTTGCAAAGAAGAAGTTACGCCGAAGGCCCCCCCAACAAAAAAGTTATCAGAATATCCAAGGAACGAGACCCTCTACATCGGAGGATTTGAATGGGCTCCGCCCACAACGTTCAACCCGCTAGATCCAAACCCCAATTTTCCCATAGACGGAAATGTCAGGCTTCTGTACGAATCGCTCCTCACCTATAACCAACTTACGGGAAAACTGGACCCGATGTTGGCCGATTCTTACACCCAGACGGATTCCAGCATTACCGTCCATCTTGATACCAATGCAAAGTGGAACAACGGAAATCCAGTTACTCCCGATGACGTTATTTATACGTTCAAAATAGATTCCCTCCTGCCGACAGTACACCACGACAACTGGCAGCATATCAAGAACGTCACGGATGACGGGAACAACAACATCACGTTCCATTTGGCTGCGGAAAGAAACCCGCTGATAGTTCTGAATGCCATCGCAGAGGCCTCCATTCTCCCTAAGTCTGTTTTCGAGCCGCTCGTCAAGTCCGCCAAAAACGGTAAAAACTACAGCATGGAAAAAATCCGTGAGTTCAAGAACGACTCGCTCCCAGTTGTATCAGGACCGTACAACTTAAAATCTTATAGTCCTGACAAAATCGTACTGGAACGTTCTGAATACTATTGGCGAAACAATAAACTAAACGGCCAAAAGCCAGCCCCCCGATTCATCATCCATGCGATATATAATAGCAACGACAACTTCAACAACGCCATGGTACGCGGAGAACTTGACATATCCTCTATTTATCTCCCCAGAATCTGGGAAAAATCCAAAGACAGCATCCGGGCGTGGAGCAGAGAAGAACCCTACCAGTATCCGGCAAACATTACAGTCCTCGTCGCCGCGACACAAAAAGAGCCTTTTAACAACATAAACTTTAGACGAGCCTTGGCCCACGCCATCGACTTTGAAAAAATTAAGGCCCGCGCCGTTTCCAACTACACTCCGACCATGCAACCCGGACTTATCCTCCCCTTCGGTGCCGAAAAAAAATATTACAGCAAAGAAGACGCAGATCTTTACGGATACAGCTATAATACCAGCAAAGCCCGTAAAATTCTCAAAGATGCAGGATACTCCTGGAACAAAGAAGGCCTTCTCCGCGACAAGAAAAAAAAACTTGTCCGAAACATTTCTATAGAATGTCCGCAAGGGTGGACGGACTGGAACGAAGCTATCAATGTCATTGTCGAATCCTTTGCAGAAATCGGGATAACCGCAGTTCCCAAGTTCGTCGATTACGGCACATGGAACAAGAACCTCCGCCGTGGAACATTTGACCTCGCGATGAAAACACCCCCTACCGACCACTCCGTCGCTAGCCCCTGGGACAGGTTCAACAACCTAATGAACCTTACCGCCTACAAGCCCATCGGCGAAGAATCATTTGCAAATCCGGGACGGTTCCAAGATGCTCAAATAAATAAGCTTCTAGAAAAAATTCCAACCATCACAAACGAAGAAGAACTTGAGCTAGCCTACCGGGAACTCAACAAACGGTTCATGCAGACAGTTCCAGTTTTCCCCGTGATGTACAGGCCATCGACATATTACCAATTTTCGACAAAGCATTGGACGAACTACCCTACGGCAGAAAATCCTTACGCCCCGCCCAACAATCTGATCGTAGCCACGGGCGTAACAGCACTTTGGGAAATAAGGCCGGTTGAAGAGCCGAATAACCCATAAACGATTCTCGTTTTCTCAAAAAAAAATTATCTTTAGCTCATTATTTAAAGGAGTTCATGGTGCAAAACTTACGCTATATTTTGCCAAATGCCTTCACAAGCATGAATTTTTTATTGGGTGTTTTTTCCATTTGCTGGACAACCGGCGCGTTCGCTTCGTTTAGCAATGCAGATGCAATCCGCATGGGAGCCTATTTCGTCATCCTCAGTGCCCTTTTTGACAAGCTTGACGGCTTTGCGGCCCGCCTCGTGAACGCCAGTTCCGAATTCGGCGCACAGTTCGATAGCCTTGCCGACTTGATTGCCTTCGGCCTCGCTCCTGCTTTCGGCGTGTTCTTTACCTACAAGATGTATGCCCCGGACTGGTTCCAGAGCCACGGACTCCTGATGGTCGTCGCTCTCGCCATTTACGTACTCTGCGCTGCCATGAGACTCGCCAAGTACAATGCCTGCGATTCCGACACTTACCACCATCATTTTTCTGGACTCCCCTCCACTTTCGCCGGTATGGTCAACGCCACCCTCATCGTTTTCCTCAACGCCAAAGGCGTTTTTGCAGATTCGAGCACATTCCTCTTCTGGGTTCCGATAATCGTGTTTATCGTAACAGGATTCCTGATGGTAAGCCCGTTGTTCCTCCCGAAGCTCCAACCTCGCAAGAACAAGGCATTTAACATGTTCCAGATTGTGCTCATCGTGCTTACCTACGTTGCCGGTCTCCTCTTCTACAACGAAAAAGTTCCGTACATTCTTGAATACTTGCTCATCCTTGGTTCGTGCTACATGCTGATTGGCTTCGGCGTAGGCATAGTAAAGCGCAAGGACATCATCGAAGAAGCGAAAGCAGGAAAGAAGTAAGCTGTGAGCGCGGCACTTCGTGCCTTTGAGGTATGAGGTGTGAGCAAACCCCAATTACATTGTGTCACCCCGGACATGCGATGCACTGAGTAACATCGAAGTGTTCTGGGGTATTCTTTTTTTGACGCACGAAATGCGTGTGTTTTTCCTAAGACCTAAGACCTAAGACCTAAAACCTATAACCTAAGACCTTCAAGAAATTCCGCAAACGCCACTCCATACCGTTCGAACAAGTGTTCCAGCGACATGCGAGGGAGCTCTAGCGTCACGCATTCAAAGTTACGTTCACCGCACCACGTCCCTAAGCTGCCCGGTGTCTTGTAGCCAATATCAGGTCGCCACGGCAAATTAAACGTAGCCATCAAGTTTTCGACAAGCGTTGTCTTCTGCGGAGCGTCAATGCAACCTATCGGTGCATGCATCGAAAGAATCGACGATGGCGAGAGGTTTTCGATTAACGCAACAAGAGCCTGCGTTTCCGGTTCGCTCCCGGCTTCACGGCCCGGCGACAAAAGCGTATCACGTGAAGCTTCTAGAATCGAGCGAGAACCGACCTTTTCCGTTGAAAAATTCTGCGTATCAAAGTTACGGTTCAAATCAACGCCGTTCGCATTTCCACGCATTCCAAGCGTCATGCCGTCTGGATTCGCACACAAAATAAATGCAACGGATTCGAAGATTTCGTCAAAAGCACGGAGAGTTCGACTCAAGAGGAACGTCGTTTCAGGTTCTTCGCCATGGATTCCGGCAATGACAAGCAATCGACACTTGCCACGGCAGGGAATATAACGCAGCGGAGCGCCCAAAACAGAGCGCCCGTATTCAGAAAAGGGCAATCGGATTATACCGCGAGAATCAGGAGAGAAGAGCATAGGTGGTTTGAGGAGTGAGGTCGCTTCGCTTTGAGGTCGGGGCTGCGCCCCTTTGAGCTATGAGTTTTTTACTCGCGGCTTTGCCACCAAATATACACTCATTACTCACGGCTGACAACTCATTGCTGGCAGTGGTTAGGAAGAATCATCCTAGAGGCGAAGCCGATAGGATAATATTTTAGACAAAAGACCGCTACGCTGGTAGACGAAAGACGATAGGATTGCAGTTTCTGGTTAAGAAGAATCATCTTGAAGTCTGTCATCCTGGTGGCGATGCCGATAGGATCCATGGCTGTAAGCAGTAGGAAGTAGACAGTAGGCAGTAGGCAGTGATTAGTGGTTAGTGGTTAGTGGCTAGGAAGAGTCATCCTGGAGGCGAAGCCGCCTCTTTCGTCTTTCGTCTATAGCCCGCTATTGCGGGCGTTCTTTCGTCTAGAGCAATCTGCATCCAAGCATGGACTCTATCGGCTTTACAAGCCTCCAGAGTGACAGAACTCATGTTGCAACGCTCATCGCTCATACCTCATTGCTCACGACTCTTTTTTCTTTCGTCTAATACGGTGGTTGGTGGTTAGTGGTAAGTGGTTAATGGTTAGTAGGAAGTAAAAGGTTTTCATTGCAATCCTGTTTACTAACCACTGTTTACTAACCACTTCTTTCGTCTCTCGTCTATAGGACCGTAGGTCCGTTCTTTCGTCTAACATCATACAAAGTAAGGATAGATGTATTCCTCCGCGAGTTTAGGGAGATTCGCAAGAACAGCTTGTTTGCATTCCATATCGCTTCGTTCGTAAATTCTGCGCAAAACATCAAGCGAGAAATGTTCGAGCCGTTTGCGCGACGTGGGTAAATGCGCAATGTGCCAGCCTTCCGGGCGGATTTTCCCACGACCGGGAACAAACACACGGCTAAAGCCAAATGCGTCATCAGCCTCCATCCGCTCCGTCAAAAACGCATGGAACTTCGCAAACATTCCTTCGCATTCCGCAGGCGTGAGCTGAACCTCGTAACCCTCCGGGCACGCGGCGCCATCGACAACGTCGATGTCCGTCCCCAAGTGGTGACGGCTCGCTCCCGGCAACGCAGACCATGTGAGAATCGCGTACATCAATTCTTCTTCGTCTTTTGGACGTTCCATCGGTTCGCCTGTTGCAGACAAAAGAGGAAGCTCGCCCCGTGCCTTGCGGTTCCAAATCGAGAGCTGTTTCTCAAACGAGCGATACGCAGACTCCACACGCAGTTCAAAACCATTCGCTTTAGCCGCATCAGAGAACGCACGCAAGTCACTCACAATCGCTTTATCGACAAAGTATCCCGGCTGGAATTCCACCAAATCGGGCGTTCCAAGCCCATACGGCAACAGCGATATATTCTCCATCGAATCATTTGTCATTGAATCGTCCCTCCCATTTTTTCAATCAAATCTTTCCATTGCTGCACCGTCGTCTTTTTCTTCTTCGTCGTCGATTTTTTCTTCAAGAGCGCCTGAGTCATCGGAGCCGGGTTCGCATGCGTCCACGCAATCGCAAGGGCATCGGTTGCATCGAGCGGGAGTTCTGATGCTTCAATTCCCAAACGGGCAAAAATCATGTTCGCCACATGCTCCTTCGACGCGGCTCCATCGCCTGTAACCGCCTGCTTCACGACACGCGGCGGATACTCGTCATACGTCATCCCGCGACGGTGGCATGCCACGAGAATCGCCCCACGGATATGCCCCAGCACAAGGGCACTCTTGACGTTTTTTGCAAAGAACACCCCTTCCATCGCCAGAGCATCTGGATGGTAATGTTCTAACCGTCCTTCCAATTCCGTAACGATATGCACAAGCCGGTCCTCAAGGTTTTTGGCGGGATTCGCATGAAACGTGCCATATTCAAGCACTTGAATTTGATTTTCCGTCTTTTTCAAGAAAGCATAGCCGGTTGTAATGGAGCCCGGGTCGATACCAAGAATAACCATACCCCAAAATTAGATAAAGAATTGCTTTTTTTTGAGATAAATCACAATTTGCGGGGGCGTTCTTTATTAGATTTCTATTTGGAGGCTCCAATGATAATTGATCAAGAACATGCAGAGTATATGAGAACTAAGGCACACCCAAGGCAGCTGGGAATTCCCCTGAGTCGTTGGGGACGTAACCTTATAGCCTGCTGTCCTTTCCATTCTCCAGAAGAAACTTCACTCTTTTTCTACGATGCACTGGGCTACTGGCGTTACCGTTGCCTCCAGTGCGGAAGCGAAGGCGACTTGGTTGATTTCGTCATGAAAAGCCGCTTTAACGGTCTCGATGAACAATCTGCACGTTCCGAAGCCTTTGATTTTCTCGGCTCTCTAGACAAAGATTTGACAAGTTCCCAAGACAGCGAACACCCCTGGGTCAAGGAAGTCGGCGGCGAAAAGTCCAGAGTCCTGGAATGCTTCGTGCGTTACTGCCATTGGGCCGCCTGCAAGAGCCCGTCTTCGGCAAAGTTTTTGGAAGCCCGCGGCTGGAGCATCGGGCAAGCGCAATTGTACGGTCTTGGCTACTACAGCGGCGACCCGGAGCCGTTCATCAGCTACTGCATGCTCTCGGGAGTCGAACGCCACCAAATCAGCTTTTACCTGGACAACCTCGAAGCGTACCACGAACCGCGACTGACAATCCCGGCCCGCAACTCCAAGGGGTTCATCCATTCCGTCTATGGAAGGCTCATCGACGATAACGAAAAGAGCCACACGTACATCACGTATGCCTCCGGTCCGACAGTCATTCCGTTCAACATCCAAGCCGATAGCGAACAGCCCATCATTGTACAGGGATTCTTCGATGCTCTCACCGCAGACCTCGCCGGTATTCCGGGCGTTGTCTCCACGATGTTCCAGGAATTGAACATCAACCACCTGTACAAGCTCAAGGCATGCGGAGCCGAAGCATTCACCGTCATCTTGCGTCGCGAACAAGACCGCAGGGAACAAGAACTGCGGATCCAGAAGTACCTTAAGATGGCAGAACAGCTGCACATGAACCTCAAGTCCATCGTGCTGCCAGCGGGTGAAACCGTCGATACGCTTGTCCGCAAAAACGGCGCCGACCAGCTCATCGACCTCATTGCAAAAACCGAAGTCGATACGATTCATTCGCACCGTCGTTCCATGCTGTTGCAAGACATCAAGGAAAACTTCGATACGGCCATGGCGTGTCCGCCAGACCAAAGCGTGGGCTATAAGCTGAACATGTTCCCCAAGCTCACCCGCGAAATCGACGGTGTGCAGTCAGGATGTTTCTTTGTATCGTCCAAGCCATTCGGTCTCAAGACCATAATGCTTTCGAGCCTCGCCCTCGACTTGATTGAGAGCAACCCCAATCTCAAGGTCATTTACGTTGCCTACGAAACACCGCGTCGCCAAATCTTCGACCGTTTTGTATCCATGCTCATCGGACAGTCCATCTTGACCGTCCGCAAGCAAAATACAGACAACGAAATCAACAAGAACGTCATGGAAGCCACCCGCGAGTTGATGAACTACGTTCGCAACAACCGCCTTGAAATCTGGGAAGACATGCCTTCCCTCGATTTTAACGACCTCCTCAAGACGTTCAAGCCAGAACTCAAGGATCACCCGGATTTAGTCCTCATGATTGACGGTATCGACCACATGAAGATTACCGATCGACCGGAACTCCCGGATATCCACGAAAAACGTTCCTCCGTGATGCTCGACTTGTACAAAGCTCTAGACATTCCCATATTCATCGGAGGCGAACTCATCGACTCCCCGAACATGGGACTCTTAGGTCCAAGAGCATATCTTCGCGATTCGGATGCAATCTACTGGCTCACGACAAAAGACGAAAGCTTAGTTCTTACCGTTGATTCCAAGCGCTTGGGAACAAGCCACGTCTATGAAGGTGGCATTTGGACGGATCCCGAATCCAACCGCATGCAAGAAGTGTAATGTTTACCATTGTCGATTTTAACAACTTCTGGAGTCCGTCGGGAGGCGGAGTCCGGCGTTACCATTTGCAGAAAATGGCGTTCTACGAAAAGCAGCGTGAGGTTCTGTCCGTTTTCGTGATGCCGTCACAGACAACTTATACCGAAAAGAGAAGCGAAGGCCTCATCATCGAACATGTAGAAGCATTCCGGTTCCCAGGCAACTGGGAATACCGCTTTATGTGGAAGCCTTCGCAAATCCGCCCGATTCTCGAAAAATACAAGCCGGACGTAATTGAAGTCGGCTCGCCCTACATTCTGCCTTCGGCAGTCCGCCGTATAGCAAAGAAGGTTGTTCCCAACGCAGCGTTATTCAGTTTTTGGCATGCAGACTTTCCAGTAACTTACGTGGGCCGCCCTGTTGCGAAAAAGCTTGGAGCAAAGGCGGGAACGTTCTGCCGCAAGGCTGCATTCTGGTACGCCAAAAAAGAGTTCAATGGATTTGATTGCGTACAAGCTTCATCCAAAGAAGCGATGGCACGTCTCAAGAAAAACGGCCTCCCCGACCCGCGTTGGATTCCGCTCGGTTGCGACATCGACACATTCTCGCCGAACAAACGCGACGAATCGCTTGTTCAGAGCCTCAAGGACGGCAACCCTGAACGCTTGACGATATTCTTCCCGCACAGGCACTGCAACGAAAAAGGCATCGATCTCGTTCTCGGCGCTTACGATATCTTGACGCAAAAGCTAGGGCATGAACCTGCGATTGTGTTTGCAGGGACTGGTCCAAGTCTCCCGCTAGTGCAGGCCGCCGCCGAGAAGTACAAGCACGTGAGTTACATCGGGTTCGTGAATTCCATTGACGAAATGGCCCGCTATTACGCAAGCGTCGATATGGGCCTCGCCCTCTCCGGCTGGGAAACATTCGGACTTTCCATTCTCGAAAGCATGGCGAGCGGAAATGCCCTCGTCGGGGCCGCCGCCGGAGCCGCATTCGAGCACGTCACGGAATCAGGAGCAGGCACAATCCTCAAGGAACGCACGTCAGAGTCCCTTGCCGATGCAATTGTCGAACTCTACCATTCCGACCTCACCGACAAAAAAGCCAAAGCACGAAAGTACGCCGAAAAGTTCAGCTGGAACGACTGCTTCAAACGCCAGTTGAATCTGTACAAGGAAATTGCCGGACAGAAAAAATAAGACTTTATCAAAAAAGACTCGTCAATGACGAGTCTTTTTAGTCGGGATGACTGAATTCGAATCAGCGACCTCTTGAACCCCATTCAAGCGCTCTACCAGGCTGAGC
>Ga0310786_10002517_pt1 | contig 27908 bp, 21 predicted proteins | sample AusTroGonzalo_MG_FD_203881 | JGI IMG/M metagenome (GOLD analysis project Ga0310786, IMG submission 203881) | Bovine rumen microbial communities from tropical cattle in Woodstock, Queensland, Australia - Gonzalo_03 (v2) (version 2) | ecosystem: Host-associated > Mammals > Digestive system >...
AGCCTTAAGGCTTAGTTTGTGACCGCTGTGCGAGAAGCGGATCTTCACCAAGCCTTTAGGCTTACGCTGGTAAAAAGCCCTAAGGGGGCAAGTGCAAGCCACCGGCTCAGCCGGTGGTCCTGACTATGTATCGACCGAGCCGATGTCGGCGATCATTGCCGATAGACCCACACGCCGAGGGCGACCCCGAGCGGTTTGTTCTCCTTTAACCTCTGCACGTAGGCGCGGCGCAGGGAAGAGTCCTGCGGCAGGTCGTCGGGATCACCGTTATACTCCTTGTCAAATAGACGCCAAAGCTCCTTGTGCTCGGCGTCTTCCACGACGTCGATGATCTCGAACCTCGAAATAAAGGAATACAGATTGGATCCCGCGGAAAGGATATTCTTGTTCTCGGGATACAATATCCAGGAGTGGCAGGCAAAGACCGTGCGCCGAGCGCCGTAGCGCTCTTTGAAGAAGGCGGCGGCCGCTTGCGCCGAAGCGTCCACGTCCTCGGGCAAGAGGCGCTCGCCCGTGCGCGGAATGTGGATAAAGATCGCTTGGTCGTCGGGGGAGAGGGAGAGACCGTCTTTTTGATACGGCTTGCCGAGGGCGCAGAGCTCAAACTGCAATTTGCCGAAGGTAAAGCGCGTCGCGTTGAAGAATCGCTCGTACCATCTCGGCGAATCGGTGCCGTACACCCCTTTCACGAGTAGGCACGCGTCTGAGGTGTAGCGTAGGTCGCGCATATTGCGCCGCCACATCTCGAGGGAGACCTTGCGCTCGGCGTAGATCCGCTTGCTGCTCTCGGACAAAAGGATCAGCACCAACAGATAGGCGGTATAGGGACTGATCGCGCACGTTGCCGCGATCTTGTCCGCGTTCTCGATCAGGTAAAAAAACCTTTCGTCGGGCGATTGCTCGAACCTGCGACGGATCGCATCGAAGAGCCGTGCGGCGTCTTGATCGCCGAAAACGCGGTCGAACGCATCTTGGAGCGCGCTCTTCACCTCGTCGCCGAACCCGAACTCCTCCAAAAAGGCGGTCATATAGCGGTTGTGGTTTTGAATGGTCGATTTATCCATATACACCTCGTTTAGGAGAGCGAGACGCGCCCGATCGTGAGGAACGCGCCGTCCCACTCGCCCTGCGTTTCGAAGCGAACGACGGGGCCGTCCTCGCCCGATAGCGTGACGGCGATTTCGTAGTCGCCCGCCGCCATATCGACGGGAAGAGGGAGGTCAAAGAACGCCTCGTGCTCCCCGGGGAGCCATTTGCGCGCGTCGACGTCGGTCGTGAAAAGGTATTCCTTTTCGCCGTGGAGCCTGACGCGGAGCGGGATTTCGTTGTAGATCGGCGCCACGCCGCGGTTTAGGACCTTCAGCGCCACGCGTACCCGCTCGCCCGCTCTCGCCTTTTCGGGGATAGCCGATTCCGAGAGGACGAAGTGATAGCCCATCTTGCCGAGCCAGTATTCGGTCTTTTCCCGCCACGCTTCGGGGATCGGGAAGGATTTGCCGTTAAAGGTGGAGATGTGCCACGCGAGAGTCTTTTCGATGATCTCGTCGAAGTCCCACCCATGGCGCTCCCATTCTCCGAGCCACCAATAGGACTCGAAAGAAATCGGCGCCTTTTTCCATAGGTCGGGCATCGCCTCTGCGGCGGCAGGGTAAAAGACCGTCATGTGCTTGGGCTCTCCCGTGCCGTCTCCGCGCCAGCCGCAGGGATGGCGTGCGTTCAGGTAGTTTGAGAGCCACGGCGCCGCGACTTGTCCGATCAAGCGAGTGTTCGGGAAGGCGCGGGCATATACGTCCGCCAAGGCTTCGAGCGCCTCTTTCGGGTAGTCGGCAACGCGGTGACCTTCGCCCCACGCCCCCGTCAGAGAGACGTCCACGACGTCGAGGGTCGGGTCGCCGTCGAACGCCTTACCGATCGCTTCGATCGCCTCGCCGAACAGGCGGAGCCATAGGGGATCCGAGGGAGAATCCTTGACCCTTTCTCCGATGGGCCTCTCGGGGCAGGGGATCACGCTTTTCAGCCATTCGGGCACGTCGTCGCTCGCACGGGTGCTGTGCGGCATCAGGCGAAACATCACGGTTTGACCATTGTCCTTCGCCTTGTTCAGGATGTCGGCGATCAGTTCGTATCGATATTGCTTGCGTTGCGGTTCAAAGTCCTTCCAAAGGATGCGGATATACGCGACTTCGGCGTCGGGATAAAAGCCCGCTTCGCCCGCCATCATCAAGGTCGCTTCCGCGCTGACGGGATAGCATTCCGTTCGCTCGGTTTCGGTGAGATTGTTTTCGGGACGCACGATGATGTCCGAAAAAAGCGGATCGCCGCGAAACCGTTGATAACTCGTGAATCCGATATAGGGATTTTTTGCCGCGCCTTCCATCGGAGAAAAGCGAACTTTTCTAATCCTATCTTTGCTCATAGCTCCCGTCCTTCTCGGTCTGTCCGACAAGTCGGACGTTCCCTTAAAAAGCATAGCACCTTCCCTCGTTTTTTTCAACTATATCCGCTCTTTTGTTGCCCTGCGGATCGGGCAAAGGGGCGGCGGCGCGTTTCGGGGCGATCGCTCCGCAAATAGCAGAGGGACGCGCCCTCTTTCTCATTCGTTTCGATATATCGCCCGTTGTAAGTAGTCGGTTGACTTTTGGGGCGAAATGTGCTATCATAACAATGCTTGAAACGCAAGCGAAAAGGAGAAAGGAAAATGAAAAAATGGGTATGCACGATATGCGGATACGTACACGAGGGTGAGGAGCCGCCGAAGACCTGCCCGGTCTGCAAGCAACCGGCGGAGAAGTTCAAGGCGGAAGCGGCTCCGAAAAAGAGCGTCTATGCAGGTACCAAAACCGAGAAAAACCTTTGGGAAGCCTTTGCGGGAGAATCGCAGGCGCGCAACAAGTACACCTACTTTGCTTCAGTGGCGAAGAAAGCGGGTTATGAACAGATCGCGGCGCTCTTCTTGCAGACGGCGGAGAACGAGAAGGAACACGCCAAGCTGTGGTTCAAGGCGCTGGGTGAACTCGGAGATACCGCCGAGAACCTCTTGCACGCGGCGGAAGGCGAGAACGCGGAGTGGACGGATATGTACGAGAGAATGGCGAAAGAGGCGGAAGAAGAGGGCTTTACGGCGCTCGCCAAACAGTTCCGCGGCGTCGCTGCGATCGAGAAGATGCACGAGGAGAGGTATCGCGCGCTGCTGAAGAACGTGGAGACGATGGAAGTCTTCAAAAAGAGCGGCGTGACGATCTGGGAATGCCGCAATTGCGGCCACGTGGTCGTCGGGATTTCCGCGCCCGAGGTCTGTCCGGTCTGCAATCATCCGCAAGCCTATTTCGAGGTCAGGAAAGAGAATTATTGATCGCGGATCGCCGCCCTACGCTCGCGAAGCAGGGGGAGATCGCGCTCGATCTCGATCATATCGGCACTTTACGAAAAACACCCATCGGCGTTTGTCGGTGGGTGTTTTTGCGTTTGTAATTTGCGTTCACGGTTTTGGGTCGGGGAATCGGGGGATCATTCGCCGCTGGCGCCGTAGTTCGATAGGACGCGGGCGGACGGGTCGGTGACGTTGCAGCCTTCCCAGTCCTTATTCGGCATCCAGAAGTCTTTGATCATCTGCGCTTGCCCGGGATAATACTTCTCGAAGAGTTCGCGATAGAGGAGCGATTCCTTGGTGAAGGGGGTCGCGTGCTCGTATTTTGCGCGTTTCGCCATGAAATCCTCGTCGGTATATTGGCTCTCGGCGTATTCCTTCAGATCGTCTACCATCGAATGTCCGACGGCGTCGGAAAACGCCGCTTTTTCGCGATAAAGGATGTCGTGCGGCAGGTAGTCGCCTTCGAAGGCGCGGCGCAAGAGGTACTTGCCCTTGTGGTAGGTGTTGAGTTTTAGGGCGGGGTCGATCGCCATCACGTACCTGACGAAATCGAGGTCGCCGAAGGGCACGCGCGCTTCTAAGGAGTTCACGCTGATACAGCGGTCTGCGCGCAGAACGTCGTACATATACAGTTCGTCCACGCGCTTGACGGCCTCTTGCTGGAACGCCTCGGCAGAGGGGGCGAAATCGGTGTATTTGTAGCCGAAGAGTTCGTCGCTGATCTCTCCCGTCAAGAGCACTCTGACGTCGGTCTTTTCGTGGATCGCCTTGCAGACGAGATACATACCGATGCTCGCGCGAATGGTCGTGATGTCGAAGGTGCCGAGGAGATGCACGACGGGCTCCAAAGCCGCGAGGACGTCCTCTTTGGAGATGATGACTTCGGTGTGGTCGCTGCCGATATAGTCCGCGACTTGCCTGGCGTATTTAAGGTCGATCGCGTCCACGTCCATACCGATCGCGAAGGTCTTGATCGGATGAGAGGAGAGTTTTTGCGCCACGGCGCACACGAGCGACGAATCCAATCCGCCCGACAAGAGGAATCCGACGGGAGCGTCCGCGTCCAGCCGCTTTTCGATGCCTTTTACGAGTTTATCGTGTATGTTTGCGCAGATGACGTCCAAATCGTCCTTGATATACTTATCCACCTTGGTCACGCAGGCGTAACGGGTGAACACGCCGTCCTTATAGTAGTAGCCCGGAGGGAAGGGCAGGATCTCGTCGACGAGTCCCACGAGGTTCTTCGCTTCGCTCGCAAAGGCGATCTCGCCGTCCGCTTGATAGCCGTAGAAGAGGGGTCGAATGCCGATCGGGTCGCGCGCGGCGATGAAGTCCTCGGTCTCGTCGTCGTAAATGAGGAGGGCGTATTCCGCGTCGAGCATACCGAACATATCCGTGCCGTGCTCCTCGTAGAGGGGCAAGAGGATCTCGGAATCGCTGTCGCTCGTGAAGGCGTAGCCTTTCTCGATGAGTGCCTCTTTCAGGGGGCGGAAGCCGTACACTTCGCCGTTGCAGACCACCTTTTTCTTGCCGAGGGTGAAGGGTTGCATCCCTTCGGGATGGAGCCCCATGATCGCGAGGCGGTGGAATCCGATGATACCGCCTTTGACCTCGTCGATCTCGGTCATATCGGGACCGCGGCTTTTGGTCTTTTCGAATAATTCTTTGAATCCGTCAAGGGACAGCGAATGCCCTTTGACTCCCATGATCGAACACATAGTTTCTCCTTATTCCACGTCCTGCAGGGCGTCGTAGCCTTCTTCGCCCGTACGCACCTTGACGACGTTTTCCACGTCATAGACAAAGATCTTGCCGTCTCCGATATGCCCCGTGTAGAGCGCTTTCTTGGCAGCGTCCACGACTGCCGAGACGGGGATCTTACTGACCACGACGTCCACCTGCACTTTGGGCAGGAGATTGACCTCGATCGGGACGCCGCGGTAGTATTCGGGGGTGCCTTTCTGCATACCGCAACCCATCACGTGCGAGACCGTCATGCCCGTCACGCCGAGCTCCATCAAGGCGGTTTTCAAGCTCTCGAAGCGCGATTCTTTGCATACGATCTCGAGCTTGGTCATCTTGACGCCCGTTACCGTTTCCTTGACTTTTACGCTGACGGGCACCGCTTCTTTGGATACGGGGATCGCCTCGGCGATCGGGGTCTCGCCCGTCACCGCATGCGCCGCTACGCCGCCGAAGGAGAAGGTCCCCGTCATCGCGGGAGCGAAGTCCGCGTAGGCGCTCGCCAAGCCGTGTTCCGATTTGTCCAGTCCGACGAGTTCCTCTTCCACCGAGCAACGCAAGCCGTGCGTCTTCTTGATGACGAGGAAGGTCAGGATCATCATGACGACCGACCAGGCGCCGACCGCGACCACGCCCAGGAGTTGCAGTCCGAGCTGACGGAAGGAGCCGGTATAGAACAGGCCGCTGAGCCCTGCGGGAGCGCTCGGAGTTGCGAGCAAGCCGACCGCGATCGTGCCCCAGATGCCGTTGGTCATATGCACCGCCACCGCACCGACGGGATCGTCGACGTGCAGTTTGAGGTCGAGCACTTCCACCACGACCACGACGAGGATACCGGAGACCAGTCCGACCACCGCCGCGCCGAGGGCGTCGAAGGCGTCACACCCCGCCGTCACCGCCACAAGTCCCGCCAGAGAGGCGTTCAAGCACATCGAGACGTCGGGCTTCTTGTTCTTGACCCAGGTGAAGATCATCGTCGTGACCGTCGCCACCGAGGGGGCGATCGTGGTGGTCAGGAAGATCGACGCGAGTTCGCTCGCCGTGGTCGCCGCCGCTCCGTTGAATCCGTACCAACCGAGCCATAGGATGAAGACGCCCAAGGCGCCGAGGGGGATAGAGTGTCCGGGGATCGCGTTGACCTTAATGACCTTGCCCGCCGCGTCACGCTCGTATTTGCCCGTTCTCGCGCCGAGGATGATCGCGCCGACCAAGGCGGCGATGCCGCCTACCATATGGATCGCGCAGGAGCCCGCATAGTCGTGGAATCCGAGCGCAGAGAGCCACCCGCCGCCCCAGATCCAATGCGCCTCGATCGGGTAGATGAAGAGGGAGATCACGGCGGAATAGATACAGTAAGAGGAGAACTTCGTCCTCTCCGCCATCGCGCCCGATACGATGGTCGCGGTCGTCGCGCAGAAGATCAGGTTGAAGACGAAGGTGGACGCGCCCGTAAATCCTTCCGCGGGACTGGCGATGAAGTCCTTGAAATGCGCCCACATATCCATATTCGGCAGACCGATGAGCCCCGCGAGGGCGTCTTCGCCCATCATCAGCGTGTAGCCGAGGAGAGAGAAGACCACCGTCCCGATGCAGAAGTCCATCAGGTTCTTCATGATGATGTTGCCCGCGTTTTTCGCGCGTGTGAAGCCGGTCTCCACCATCGCAAAACCGGCTTGCATCCAAAATACCAGCGCAGCGCCGATCAAAAACCAAAACTCTATCGTCATAATCGTGCTCCTATTTCACAGAGAACAGCAAATCTCCATACGTAGGATAAGGCCACTTCTCCGTGGGGACGACCGTTTCGAGGTCGTCGGCAAGGGCGCGTGCTTTCTCCATCTCGGGGATCAAGACGTCCTTGCAGTAGAAAGAGATCTCGGAATAGTCCGTCATCTTCTCCGCTTTCGCGAGGCTCTTTTCCAGCATCTCGGTCGCGAGGAAGAGGGCGTCTCCCTGCTCGGAGAGCTTGGTGAGCATCGCCTTCTCGTACTTGGCGCTCGCCTTGTACGCCTCTTTGGCGTAGAGGATGTCGGCGATCTCCTTTTGATAGGCGCTCACGGCGGGCAAGATGTCGTTTTTCAGCATCGTGAGGGCGGTCAGCGCCTCGATGTGGATCACCTTGCAATAGTTCTCGAGGGCGATCTCGTAGCGCGCTCTCGCCTCGGTCTCGGTGAAGACGCCTTGCTTCTTGAAGAGGGCGAGGTTCTTCTCCGCGACGTAGTAGGGCAGGGCGTCGGGGGTGGTCTTGAGGTTCATGAGGCCTCTCGCTTCCGCTTCCTTGATCCATTCGTCGTCGTAGCCGTTGCCGTTGAAGATGATGCGCTTGTGCTCGGTGATCACCTTCTTGACGAGAGCGTTCAGGGAGCCGTTGAAGTCCTCGGCTTTCTCGAGATAGTCCGCGAACTGCTCGAGCTCTTCCGCCACCGCGGTGTTGAGGATGATGTTCGCGCAGGAGATCGAGGCGTTGGAACCCAGCATACGGAACTCGAACTTATTGCCCGTGAAGGCGAAGGGGGAGGTTCTGTTGCGGTCGGTCGTGTCGGTCGGGAACTTCGGGAGTACGTCCACGCCGATCTTCAATTGCTTACGCACCTTTTTGTCGTAGTGCTTGCCTTCTTCGATCGCGTCGAGCACGCCTTGGAGCTCGTCGCCGAGGAAGATCGAGACCACGGCGGGCGGCGCTTCGTTCGCGCCCAGGCGGTGATCGTTACCCGCGCTCGCCACCGAGATACGCAAGAGGTCTTGATATTCGTCTACCGCCTTGATGACCGCGGCGAGGAAGAGCAAAAATTGCGCGTTCTCGTCGGGGGTGTCGCCCGGCTCCAATAGGTTTATGCCGGTGTCTGTCGAGATCGACCAGTTGTTGTGCTTGCCGCTGCCGTTCACGCCCGCAAAGGGTTTCTCGTGCAATAAGCACGCCATACCGTGTTTCGCGGCGATCTTACGCATGAGTTCCATCGTGAGCTGGTTGTGATCGGTCGCGATGTTCGTGGTCGTGAAGATCGGAGCCAGTTCGTGCTGCGCGGGCGCCACCTCGTTGTGCTCGGTCTTGGCGAGGATGCCGAGTTTCCACAGTTCCTCGTTCAGTTCGTTCATGAACTCTTGCACGCGGGTCTTGATCGCGCCGAAGTAGTGATCCTCGAGCTCTTGCCCCTTGGGCGGGCGGGCGCCGAAGAGCGTCCTGCCGGTGTAGATCAGATCCTTTCTCTTCTCGTACATCGCCTTGTCGATCAGGAAGTACTCCTGCTCGGGGCCGACCGTGGTCTTGACGCTCGTCACGTCCTCGTTGCCAAAGAGCTTTAAGATGCGGAGCGCCTGTTTGTTGATCGCTTCCATACTTCTGAGGAGCGGGGTCTTCTTGTCGAGAGCCTCGCCGCCGTAGGAGCAGAACGCGGTCGGGATATACAGGCATTTATCCTTAATAAACGCGTAGCTCGTGGGATCCCACGCCGTGTAGCCGCGCGCTTCGAAGGTCGCGCGCAAGCCGCCCGAGGGGAAGCTGGACGCGTCGGGTTCGCCCCTGACGAGTTCTTTCCCCGAGAACTCCATGATGACCTGTCCCGTCTTGGTCGGGGAGATGAAGCTGTCGTGCTTCTCGGCGGTCACGCCCGTCATCGGCTGGAACCAATGGGTAAAGTGGGTCACGCCGAGCTCGGTCGCCCAGTCTTTCATCGCGTTCGCGACGACGTCCGCGACGCTTCTGTCGAGTTCGAGACCCTTCTGAATGGTCTTTTGAAGAGCCTTATAGGTGTCTTTGGGAAGACGCTGACGCATCACCTCATCACCGAATACCAATGAGCCGAAAGTTTCAGGTACGCTTTTCATAAGTTGTTTCCTCCTTTCATTTCGTTCGAAACAGCCATATAAACAAAAAGGGCGCCACGGAATAAATCCGCAGCGCCTTTGCTGTTTCAACGCCTTTAATGTAGCACCGCAAAAAAGCCGTGTCAAGGGTTTTTCGCGATTTTTCCAAAAGATTTTTTAGAGCGTTCGCCTCCCGATAAATCGCGTTTAATATCCTCATAAATGCCCTTTATTTCGGGATTTTTTGAAAAAAACTTTTCCGAAAACCGTTGACAAAAGACGCGGAGTGGGACTATAATCCGAGTGTACGAACAAAGGCGTTCGTTCCGAAGTTTCGGGTTGCCCCGAGGCGTTCGGAGCGGGCGCCTTTTTTGTTTTGATCCGATCGAAAGGTCGGGAAGAGAGGTGAATTATGTTATTGGAAGGAGAGTTCAGAAATCCCGCGGGCTGCGCTATTTCGGCGATCTTCGACAAGACGGGAGCGCTCTTTTCGGGCGCGGACATCATAGACTCCATCGCGGTGATGCGAGATCGTTCCAACGGTCTCGGCGGCGGCTTCGCCTGCTACGGCATCTACCCCGACAAGAAGGAACTCTATGCGTTCCACGTCTTCTTTACGATCCACAGCGCGAGGAAGGACTTTGAGGAGTATATCTCCCGCTACTACGAGATCGATTCCGACGAGGACATCCCGACGCGGAAGATCCCCGAGATCGTCGACGAGCCCGAGATCCGTCGTTACTTCGTCTATCCCAAGCAGAAATACATCGATTTCGTGAAGACGGGGGCAGACGAGTGCGTCTTCCGCACCGTGTTCGCGGTCAATACCGAGATCAAGGGCGCCTATATCTTCTCTTCGGGCAAGAATATGGGCATCTTCAAGGCGGTCGGGTTCCCCGAGGACGTCGGCAGATTCTATATGCTCGACAGTTACAAAGGCTACCTCTTCACCGCGCACGGGCGCTATCCGACCAATACGCCCGGGTGGTGGGGCGGCGCGCATCCGTTCGGTCTATTGGGGCTGTCGGTCGTGCACAACGGCGAGATCAGCAGTTACGACGCGAATCGCCGCGCGATGGAAATGTACGGCTATAAATGCACCCTTTTGACCGATACCGAGGTCATCACCTACATCCTCGATTATCTGACGCGCAAGAAGGCGCTGACCTTCGAGGAATGCGCCGAGGTCATCGCCGCCCCCTTTTGGGAGCGCATCGACCGTATGAACGAGGAAGAGCGGGCGCGCGCGACTTACCTACGCGACGTCTTCTCCGCAGAGCTCGTCACGGGACCCTTCTCGATCATCGTCGGGTTCGACGGCGGCGTGATGGCGCTCAACGACCGTTTGAAACTCAGAACCCTCGCGGTGGCGGAGAAGGGGGACAAAGTGTATATGGCGAGCGAGGAAGCGGCGATCCGCCGCGTCTGCCCGTCGTTTGACAAAATGTTTTACGCAGAGGGCGGCAAACCCATCGTTTACCGCGTGAAAGGAGGCAAGCAATGATCGACTATAACGTAGCGCCCTTCGAAGTGGTGCGCGACTATGACAAGTGCGTGAATTGCCGCGTGTGCGAGCGGCAATGCTCGAACGAAGTGCATCACTACGAAGAAGGCTTCGGCAAGATGATCTCGGACTCCGCCAAGTGCGTGGACTGTCAGCGTTGCGTCTGTCTGTGTCCGACCAAAGCGCTGAAGATCGTCCCCAACCAAAACAGTTTCCGTCCCAACGCGAACTGGCAACAGAAGTATTTGACCGAGATATACAAGCAAGCGGAGTCGGGCGGCGTGCTCCTCTCCTCGATGGGCAATCCCGAGCCGTTCCCCGTCTATTTCGACAAGATCCTGATCAACGCTTCGCAGGTCACGAATCCCTCGATCGACCCCTTGAGAGAGCCGATGGAGACCCGCGTGTTCCTCGGCGCGAAGCCGCAGAATATAGAGAGGGACGCAGACGGCAAGATCGTCACGAAACTCCCGCCTCGTCTCAGACTCTCGATGCCCGTGATGTTCTCGGCGATGAGCTACGGATCCATTTCTTATAACGCACACGCGGCGCTTGCCCGTGCGGCGGAGAAGCTCGGCATCTACTACAATACGGGCGAGGGAGGACTGCATAAGGACTTCTATAAGTATTCGGCGAATACCATCGTGCAGGTCGCGTCGGGTCGTTTCGGCGTGCATAAGGACTATCTCGAGGACGGCGCGGCGATCGAGATCAAGATCGGGCAGGGCGCCAAGCCCGGTATCGGCGGGCACCTGCCGGGCGCAAAGATCGTCGGAGACGTATCTAAGACCCGTATGATCCCCGAGGGGAGCGACGCGGTCTCTCCCGCACCCCACCACGACATCTATTCGATCGAAGACCTCAGGCAACTGGTCTATTCGATCAAGGAAGCCACGGAGTATAAAAAGCCCGTGATCGTGAAGATCGCGGCGGTGCACAACGTGGCGGCGATCGCGAGCGGCATCGCGAGGAGCGGCGCGGACATCATCGCGATCGACGGGTTCCGCGGCGGCACGGGCGCGGCGCCCACGAGGATCCGCGACAACGTCGGTATCCCCATTGAACTCGCCCTCGGCAGCGTGGATCAGCGCTTGCGCGAGGAGAATATCCGCGACAACGTCTCTTTGGTCGTCGCGGGCAGCATACGTTGCAGCGCCGACGTCGTGAAGGCGATCTGCCTCGGGGCGGACGCGGTCTATATCGGTTCGGCGTCCCTCGTGGCGATGGGGTGTCATCTGTGCCGCACCTGCAACCTCGGCAAATGCAACTGGGGCATCGCGACCCAGCGCCCCGACCTCGTGAAGCGGCTCAATCCCGACCTCGCGGCGGAGCGATTGATCAATATGCTGACGGGCTGGAATCACGAGATCCAGGAGATGATGGGCGGTATGGGTATCAATTCGATCGAAGCCCTGAGGGGCAACCGTTTGATGCTTCGCGGCGTCGGCTTGACAGAGAGGGAACTTGCGGTGCTCGGCATCAAGCACGCGGGGGAGGTGTGATATGAAAAGGATCTACGTCAGAGAGGAATGGTGCCTCGGCTGCCGTCTGTGCGAATACGAATGCGCGTATGCCAATAGCGGCATAGGGAATATCGTCCTTGCCCTGAAGGACAAGGAGATCGACCCGAACGTCAAGGTGCAGACCGACGGCAAGATCACCTTCGCGGTCTCCTGCCGCCATTGCGACGAACCCTTGTGCATTTCCGCCTGCATCTCGGGCGCGCTCGGTAAGGACGAAACGGGCGCGGTCATGGTGGACAGGAGTAAATGCGTCGGGTGCGGCAGTTGCGTGATGGTGTGCCCGTACGGCGCGGTCAGGATCACCAAAGAGGGAACGGCGAATAAGTGCCAGCTGTGTATGAATAACACCTTCGGCGAGCCGCTCTGCGTCAAGAAGTGCCCGAACGGCGCGATCGTATTCGAGGAGAAATGATATGAAGAAGTATGTTTTGATCGGCGGATCCATCGCGACGGAAGGGGCGATCGAGGGGATATTGTCCGTTACGAAAAATGCGGATATTACCGTTATTTGCGGCGAAAAACGCCCCCTCTATTCCCGCCCTCTGATCTCCTATGCGCTAGAGAAAAAGACCACGGACGACAAGATCTATTTCCACGGGGAAGACTATTACGAGAAGAAGGGCGTAAAGGCGGTCTATGCGGAAGCGAGCGCGATCGACCCCGTAAAGCAGGTCGTCCTTGCCGAGGGGATAGCCTATCCCTATGACGAACTCCTGGTCGCGACGGGATCCAAGCCCTTCGTCCCCCCGATCAAGGGGCTGGACGGCGTCACGAAGAAACACACCTTCTATACGATGGACGATATGCTGGCTCTCCGCGCAGACCTTGAACAAGGCGGCAAGGTGCTGATCGTCGGCGCGGGTCTCATCGGTATGAAGTGCGCGGAAGGGGTCAAGGAATACGTTGACGAGGTCGTGATCGCGGATATGGCGCCCCGTCCTCTGCCTGCGGCGACCACCCCCGAAGCGGGTGCGATCGTAGAGGAAAGGCTGTCCTCGATCGTCGACTTTCGTTTGAGTGCCGCGCTCGATCACTTTGACGGAAATAAAGCGGTCTTCGGGAGCGGCGAAGAGGTAGACTTCGACGTCCTCGTCCTCGCGCTCGGCGTGCGGCCACAGGTCGCTCTGCTAAAGGAGATCGGCGCCGAAGTAAATCGCGGGATCGTCGTGAACGAGAAGATGCAGACGAGTCTCCCGCATATCTACGCCGCGGGCGACGTCGTGGAGTCCTACGAGGCGGTGGGAGAGAATAAGCGCCTATTGCAGCTCTTCCCGAGCGCCTATCTCGGCGGCAAGACGGCGGGCAGGAACATGGCGGGCGAGGAGAGCGTTTTCCTGACCGACATTCCGATGAACGCGACCGTCCTATTCGGCGTGCGTATCACGTCGGCGGGGCTCTTCGTCGGTGAGAAGACCGAGGTGATTCTCGGCGAGGACTATCGCGCTCTCTATACCGAGGGCGGGCGGATCAACGGCTTTATCCTGATCGGCGATTCGGCGCGCGCGGGCATCTTGACCGATTTCATTCGTAAGAAGCGCCCGATCGGGGATATGGACAAAAAGGAACTTTTGGCGGGTCGCGACTTGTCGATCTATCCCGCGGAGGAGAGAAAGGCGGCGCTCGGAGGGAAGTATGAAATATAACGGAAAGACCTATACGGCAAAGGAGATCAACGACGCGATCAAGGCGAACGGCGGAACGGCGAGGCTGACCGAGGTGCTCGGCGAAAGGTTCATCGCCTGCGGGCTGAAAGAAGGGGTCGTCACGATAGACGGCACCCCCGGCAATGCCCTCGGCGCCTACCTGGACGGTGCTGAGATCGTCGTACACGGCAACGGGCAGGACGCCGTCGGCGACACGATGAACGAAGGCAAGATCGTCGTGCACGGCTCGGTGGGGGACACCCTCGGCTACGCGATGCGCGGCGGCAAGATCTTCGTTAGGGACAACGTCTGTTACCGCGCCGGCGTGCACATTAAAGAGTACGGCGACAAGGTGCCCGTGATCGTGATCGGGGGCAAGGCGGGGTGTTTCCTCGGCGAATATATGGCGGGCGGCATCGTCATTGTCTTAAACAAAGACAATGCGGCTGACCCGATCGGGGACTATACCGGCGTCGGAATGTACGGCGGCAAGATCCTCGTTCGCGCCGAATCGCTTGACACCGTTCTCCCCGAACAAATAAAATGTAGTCGTATGGAAAGCGCGGCGCTCGCCGAGTTTACTCCTTATATTAAGGAGTATGCCGAGGCGTTCGGCGCAGACGTTCGGTCGTTTATCTCGGGCAACTTTTATCTCCTGCAACCGGACAGCAAAAACCCGTACAAAAGGCTTTACACGAACAATTAGGAGGATAGTATGAACGATTTTGGCGATTTTGCGGCATTTGTCAAAGAGGGTGACGTGAAGTTTATTCGCTTGTCTTTCGTCGACCTATCGGGTCGGCAAAAGAATATCTCCGTGATGGCGGACGGATTCGAAGAGCACCTCGGGGACGGCGTCGTCATCGAGGGCAAGGGCGCGGGATTCCCGTCCGAAGCCGAGATCCGCGTGGTGCCCGATATGGGCACGGTGCATATTCTTCCTTGGAGACCGCAACACGGCAGAGTGGCGCGGTTTCTTTCCTCGATCAAGAGCGTATCGGGCGAGCCGCTCCCCTTCGATACGCGCAAGGTCCTCTTAGATACCGTCGCGCTCCTGAAAGAGAACGGCTATACGTCCGAGCTCGGCACGGACAGCGAGTTTTATCTGTTCTGTCTGGACGGGGCGGGGAATCCGACCTACGCCACGCAGGACAACGCGGGTGCCTACGACATCGCCCCCCTCGACAAGGGGGAGAACGTCCGCCGCGAGATCTGCCTGACGATGGAAGAGATCGGGATCGCGCCGCTCTCCTCGCATCACGAGCAGGGCCCGGGACAGAACGAGATCACCTTCGTGGAACGTCCCCCTCTCGAAGCGTGCGACAATTACGTGATCTTCAAGTCGGTCGTCAAGGCGATCGCGTCGCGTAACGGGCTGTACGCTTCTTTTATGCCCAAGCCTCTTGCGGGGGAGCACGGCAATAGCCTGACGATCAATTTCGACGTCAAGAAGGACAAGCAGTCGATCTTTTCTGCCGACCCCAAGGCGGCGGAAGCCTTCGCCGCGGGCGTCCTTCTTCACGCGCGCGATTGCGCGATCTTCGCGCAGTCTGTTCCCAATTCTTACGATCGGCTCGCTGCCTATCGACAGATCACCTCGATCGCGCTGAACGATAAGAGGGACAGCTTTATGCGCTATACACACAAGCACGGCGGGGTCAAGCTCGCCCTGCGTTCGCCCGACAATGCGAGCAACCTGTATCTGACGGTTTCGCTCGCCCTTCGCGCGGGTCTCGAAGGGATCAAGAGAGGGCTCAAACTCTCCGACGTTCCGCCCGCGACGCTCGCCTTCACGATGGATGAGTCGATCAGGGACGCGGAAGGGAGCGCTTTCCTCAAAGAGGTGCTCGGCGAAGCCTTGCTCTCCGCCTACCTTGAGGAGAAAAAGAAGGCGCTCGAAGAGTACGAAAAGGATAACAAAGCATATTTCCAAAAGGAATTCGAAAGGCTGTAAAAAGAAGTGAGAAACGCATTGGTCGTGACGCCTCGCACCGAAGACCTGGAGTGGTTTCGGGAAGACTTGGCGAAAGTGAATATCGAGGAATGTGAGGTCGCGAGGTCCGCAGGGGAAGCCCGTCGGATCTTGATCGAGCGCGTCTTCGACCTTCTCGTGATCAATGCGCCCCTTTCGGACGAGAACGGCGTTCGCTTCGCCGTGGACGTGATCGGGGGCAAGGCGAATCAAGTGATCTTGATGGTCAAGAGGGAGTATGCGGACGAGATCGCCGCCAAGGTCGAGGACTACGGCGTCTTCACGGTGGAAAAGCCCCTCTCGCACGCGTCGTTTTGGCTCGCGCTCAAGATGACGAACGCCGCCTATAATCGCACGAAGAACGTTATCAGCGAGAACGACAGACTGAAAAAGAGCCTCGCGGATCTCCGTCTCGTGAATCGCGCGAAATGTCTCCTCATCGAGAAGCTCTGTCTTTCCGAAGAAGAGGCGCATCGGGAAATGGAAAAAATGGCGATGGACACCCGTCTGGAAAAGGTGGAACTCGCAAAGAGGATCATCAAACAATACGAGGATTGACTTATGACGAAAGATTGTGTGATCGTCGGCATCGACTGGGGTGACGAAGGCAAGGGCAGAATGGTGGATCTCATTACGTCGGATTACGACGTGGTGGTGCGCTATCAAGGCGGCGGCAACGCGGGGCATACCGTCATCAACGAATACGGCAAGTTCGCGCTGCATTTGCTCCCGTCGGGGATCTTCCGCAAGGGGGTCGTGAACGTGCTCGGCAACGGGGTCGCCTTGGATCCCGAGAATCTCATTAAGGAGATCGAGACCGTCCGAGAAAAGGGGATCGAGGTCACGCCCGAGAACCTCAAGATCAGCGACCGCGCTTCCATTCTCTTCCCCTGGCACAGAAGGCAGGACGAGCTCGAAGAAGCGCGCCTCAAGGACAAGAAGTTCGGCTCCACCAAGCAGGGGATCGCACCCTTCTATTCGGACAAGTATCAAAAGAAGACCGTGATGTACGGCGAACTCTTCCGCCCCGAGAAGGCGAGAGCGCACGTCAAAGACCTTCTGGAATGGAAAAATCTCCTATTCGGCGGTATGTACGGCGCGGAGCCCTATCCCTTCGAGGAGATCGAGGCGTGGCTGAGAGCGTACGCCGAAAAACTGCTCCCCTTCGTGTGCGACACGGGCGCCTTTTTGAAGAAGGCGAAGCAAGAGGGCAAGCGCGTCCTCTTCGAGGCGCAACTCGGCGCCTTGAGAGATCTGGACTACGGCATCTATCCTTACACGACTTCCTCGACCACCCTCGCGGCGTACGCGCCGATCGGCGCGGGTCTCCCTTCTCTCCGTCCCGAACGGGTGATCGGCGTGATCAAAGCCTATTCCACCTGCGTCGGCGAAGGGCCTTTTGTTTGCGAATGGTTCGGCGAAGAGGCGGATGAACTGCGCGAGGCGGGGGGAGAATACGGCGCCAAGACCGGTCGTCCCCGCAGGGTCGGTCCCTTGGATCTCGTCGCCACTCGTTACGGCGTGGAGCAACAGGGCGCGACCGAGATCGCTCTCACGAAACTCGACGTTCTCAGTTATATGGACGAGATCCCCGTCGTGACGGCGTACGAAGTGGACGGAGCGCTCACCAAGGAGTTCCCCTTTCCGTCCGTCCTTGACGAAGCGAAGCCCGTCACCGAGTACCTGAAAGGGTGGAAAACCGACGTGTCCAAGGCGCGCAAGTGGTCGGATCTCCCTCGGGCGGCGCAGGAATACGTCCTCTATATCGAGCGGGAGATCGGGTGCTTTATTTCCTACGTTTCGGTCGGACCGGAGCGTGAGAGCGTCGTGATCCGAACGCAAGAAGACAAATAATCCCCAAAGGAGCAGACGATGAAAGACAGATACGAAACCCCCTTTACCGCACGATACAGTTCCGACGAGATGTCGGCGCTCTTTTCCGCCGATACGCGCTATCGGACCTGGCGCAAACTGTGGCTCGCGCTCGCGACCGCCGAGAAAGCGCTCGGACTGCCGATCACGGACGAACAGCTCGCGGAGATGAAAGCGCACCTTACGGACGTCGATTACGACGTCGTGGCGACACGGGAAAGAGAGGTCAAGCACGACGTGATGGCGCATCTCTACGCCTTCGGCAAAGCGGCGCCTACGGCGGCGGGCATCATGCACCTCGGCGCGACGAGTTGCTACGTGACGGACAACGCCGACCTCGTGATCTATAAAGAGGCGCTCCTTCTTGTCAAAAAAGAATTAACCACCGCGATCAAAGCCCTTTGGGCTTTTGCGGACGAGTACAAGGCGCTACCGACCCTCGGCTACACGCACTATCAGCCCGCCCAACTCGTAACGGTCGGTAAGCGCGCGACGTTGTGGCTCCAAGACCTCGTGACCGACCTAAAGGATCTCGATCTGCTCCTTGCCGATCTGAAGTTCCTCGGCTGTCGCGGCACGACGGGCACCGAAGCGAGCTTTATGGAGCTATTTGAGGGAGACGAAGACAAGATCGACCGCATGAACGCGATGCTCGCATCGAGCTTCGGCTTTCGTGAATGCGTCGACGTGTGCGGGCAGACCTATCCCCGCAAGACCGATTCTCGCATTTTGAAAGCGTTGTCGGGGATCGCCGAAAGCGCGGCGAAGTTCGCCACCGATATAAGGCTCCTGCAACACGACGGAGAGGTGGCGGAAGGCTTCGGCGCGAAGCAGGTCGGCTCTTCCGCGATGCCCTACAAGAGCAATCCGATGCACGCGGAGCGCGTATGCTCCCTCGCGCGCTATCTGATGACGGGCGCGATCAACGGCGAATGGACGGCTTCGGCGCAATGGTTCGAGCGCACGCTGGACGACAGCGCGAATCGTCGTATCGCGATGTGCGAAGGATTCCTCGCGGCGGACGCGATCCTGCGCCTCGTCGCCGATCTCGCGGCGGGTCTCGTCGTGAACGAAAAGGTGATCCTGAACCGTGTCAAGGACTATCTCCCCTTCATCGCGACGGAGAATATCCTGATGGAAGGGGTCAAGCGCGGCGGTGACCGACAAGCGCTGCACGAGATCATTCGACAGGCGTCCGTTCGGGCGAAGAAAACCATTGCGCAGGGTGAAACGCCCGATCTGCTTGCCGATCTTGCAAATAGCAAGGCATTCGGTATGACGAAAGAAGAGATGGAGCAAGTCCTCGACCCCGCGCTCTATACGGGCAGATCGGCGGCGCAGACGAGCGCCTATTTGGCGAAGATCAAATCCATCGCGGACGCGGGAGAAGCGCCTGCGAGGATCGATATTTGAGGCGGATTATGGATAAGATACTGGTACTGGATTTCGGCGGACAATACGATATGCTGATCGCGAGACGGGTCAGAGAAAAGCACGTCTACGCAGAGGTCGTGAATTACGACAAGATCACCTCGCAGGAGATAAAGGCGCGCGACTATACGGGGATCATCTTTACGGGTGGCCCGAATAGCGTTTACGAAGCGGGATCCCCGACCTTTTCCGCGGACGTTCTCTCGCTCGGGATCCCCGTCCTCGGCATTTGCTACGGCATGCAACTGATGAGCCACCTCGCGGGCGGCGTCGTCCGAAACGCGGCGGAAGGCGAGTACGGCAAGGTGGAGATCACCGCCTCGGATTCGCCCCTCTTCAAGGGAGTGCCGAGGGAGAGTATCGCTTGGATGAGCCATCGTGATTTCGTCTCGGAAGTTCCCGCAGGATTCACCGTGATCGCCACGACGGACAAGTGCCCCACGGCGGCGGTCGCTTGCGAAGAGAAAAAGCTGTACGGCGTGCAGTTCCATCCCGAAGTCACCCATACCGCTTTCGGCAACAAGATGCTGGAGAACTTCATTTTCGAGGTCTGCCATTGCCATGCGGACTGGAATATGGAGAGTTTTATAGAGGACGCGGTAGGAAAATATCGCGAGAAGTGCGCGGGTAAAAAAGTCTTGCTCGCCCTCTCGGGCGGTGTGGACAGTTCGGTGGCGGCGGCTCTCATGCACCGCGCGGTCGGCGACCATCTGACCTGCGTGTTCGTGGATCACGGACTTCTCAGAAAGGGCGAGGGAGACCTCGTGGAAAAGACCTTCCGCGGGAAGTTCGGTATGAACCTGATCCGCGTGGACGCGGAAGACAGGTTCCTCGCGCGCCTTGCGGGCGTGACCGAACCCGAGAGGAAGAGAAAGATCATCGGAGAGGAGTTTATTCGCGTCTTCGAGGAGCAGGGACGCGTCCTCGGCAAAGTGGATTACCTCTGCCAAGGCACGATCTATCCCGACGTCATCGAGAGCGGCAAAGGCGCCGCCGGCACGATCAAGAGCCACCACAACGTCGGCGGACTGCCGTCGGTCATCGACTTCGAAGAGATCGTCGAGCCCTTGCGCGACCTATTCAAGGACGAAGTGCGTGAAGTCGGCTTGAAACTCGGGCTTCCGCCCGACCTCGTATGGCGTCAGCCCTTCCCCGGACCGGGACTTGCCGTCAGGATCATCGGCGAGATCACCAAGGAGAAAGCCGACCTCTTGCGCGAAGCGGACGCGATCTTTCGAGAAGAGATCGCCGCGGCGATGGACACTCCGCCCAATCAATACTTCGCGGTCCTCACGGATACGAGGAGCGTGGGCGTGATGGGCGACGCGAGGAGTTACGGATACGTGCTCGCCTTGCGTGCGGTCACGACGGACGACTTCATGACGGCGGATTGGACGAGGATCCCCTTTGAGGTGATAGAAAAGGCGAGCAATCGCATTACGTCGGAAGTCAGAGGGATCAACAGAGTGGTATATGACGTTACGAGCAAACCGCCCGCAACGGTAGAGTGGGAATAACCCAAAGTGAGGTAAAGTATGAAATACATATTCGTTACAGGCGGCGTGGTATCGGGTCTCGGCAAAGGCATCGTGGCGGCGTCTCTCGGCAGACTTTTGAAACTGAGAGGCTTAAAGGTCGCGGCGCAGAAGCTCGACCCCTATATGAACGTGGATCCCGGCACGATGAGTCCGTATCAACACGGCGAAGTCTTCGTGACGGAAGACGGCGCGGAGACCGATCTCGACCTCGGACACTACGAGCGTTTCATCGACGAGAACCTCACGAAATATTCCAACCTGACCTCGGGCAAGGTGTACTGGAACGTCCTCAATAAGGAGAGGAACGGCGAATATCTCGGCGAGACAGTGCAGATCATTCCGCACGTCACGAACGAGATCAAGGGTTTCATCTTGAAGAACGCGGAAGTCACCGAAGCGGACGTGCTGATCACCGAGATCGGCGGCACGATCGGAGATATTGAAAGCCAGCCCTTCCTCGAGGCGATCCGCCAATTGTCACTCGAAGTGGGCAGAAGAAACTGCCTGTTTATCCACGTCTGCTTGGTGCCGTATATCTCGGGTTCGGACGAGTTCAAGTCCAAGCCGACCCAGCACTCGGTCAAGGAGCTCCAGGCGATGGGTATCCATCCCGACATCATCGTCGCGCGTTCGGATAAGGACGTCGGCAAGGAGATCCGCAAGAAGATCAGTATGTTCTGCAATGTCGCGGAAGACTGCGTGATCTCGAATACCACGTTGGACTGCTTGTACGAAGTGCCCGTGATGTTGCATAACGAGGGCATGGACGACGTCGTCCTGCGCGAACTCGGACTCTCTCTGCCAAAGGCGGATATGCGTGATTGGCAGAATATGGTGGATTCGGTGCGCGAGAGGAAGGGCGAAGTGCAGATTGCTTTGGTCGGCAAGTACGTCAAGCTCCACGACTCCTACCTCTCGATCGTCGAGTCGCTGAATCACGCGAGTTTCGTCGTCGGTAAAAAGGTCAAGATCAAGTGGGTGGAGAGCGATAAGCTGACCGAGGAGAACGCGGCGGAGACCTTCAAGGACTGCGCGGGCATTCTCGTTCCCGGCGGCTTCGGCGATCGGGGCATCGAAGGGATGATCACCGCTTGCAAATATGCGCGCGAGCACACGCTCCCCTATTTCGGCATCTGTCTCGGCATGCAGATCTGCGTGATCGAATACGCCCGTCACGTCCTCGGCTACGCGGACGCCAACAGCCGTGAGTTCAATGAAAAGAGCGGTCATCTCGTTATCGACCTGATGCCCGATCAGCACGGCGTGATCAAGGGCGGCACGATGCGTCTCGGCGCCTATCCTTGTAAGGTGAAGACGGGCACCACGATGCACGCTTGCTACGGCGAAGACCTGATCAAAGAGCGCCATCGCCACAGATACGAGTTCAATAACGACTATAAAGCGGCGTTCGAGCAGGGCGGCTTGACCCTCAGCGGCACGTCCCCCTCGGGGCATATCGTGGAGACGGTGGAGCTCACCGACCGCGACTTCTACGTCGGCGTGCAGTTCCATCCCGAGTTCAAGTCCCGTCCGAACAAGCCGCACCCCCTCTTCGTGCGCTTCGTGGACGCGGCGGCGAAACGGTGATGTTCCCCGATCGAAGGGGCGTCACGGTTTTTGCGGTTAAAGGCTTTGCAGCGTAAGGGCGGGCGGCTTCGCTCGCCCGCGCATAACGTGTAACAAGTATCTTACTTGTTATCTCATATCTTTTAAATGTTATATAATGAAAACAGATTCCGATGGCGGGCGCAAACAATGCTTTACACATTCTTTACATACGCACGACATTTTTTTGCTCGAAAAAAGCGATTTTACAGACGTTTTTTCGGAATCATCCGCATTTTTGATTTTTATGTCTCGGATGATCCGACAAAAAGTCGTAAAAAACACGAAATTGCGTGTTGACAGTCTCCCCGATTTTTGAGTACAATAAGCAGAGAAATTTGGACGGGAGCTTTGCGCCGCCGATCGGTCGAGTGCACTTCTGTCGAAGGAGCGTGATAGTATGAGATCTGTTAAAGCCCGTATTTCGTTGGGTACAGAAAACGCAGCGGTACTTTCCTTTTCGACTGCGAACAGATTAATTAATGTCGCTCCTTCTGCGTTGCTCCGCAACGTATAAAAGTCGGAGCCCCGCTTTGGGAGCGATACGATCTGTTTAATGCGACGTTCGGAGCCGAGCTCCGCCGTCGGATCCGTGAAGGCAGACTTCACAAGAAAGGAACCGCCCTATCGGCGGTATGGCATAGCGTTTTCACAGATGATACACCTTAGGTCGTGTTATCTGTTCGATCCCAATCGGGAGACCGTTTCGTCCGAGCGACATCCACCGCGCGTTTTTAGGACAAAGCGATCCCCAAGACCCACAACTCAATCCCTCGATCACGGCATTCCGTCCTTTGCGGCGTTTGCGTGATTTCCGCGCCCCACATAGGCGCTCGGCGGGGGAGGCTATCAAGAATGACCGTGATCGGGAGCAGGGGTGCTTTCGGTCTTTCGGGAGAAGGAACGGCATAGCCGTTAAGTGTAAAAACGGAGGACAAGACCATGGTAACGGCAGATTTCATTTTTATCGCCGCGGCGATCGGATTCGGCATTCTGGGGCTCTTTATGGGGTTCGGCAGGTTGCTCAAATGGTTGACGGGAGGACTGCGCGGCGTATTGATCTCGATCGTCGTCTGCTACTTGATCTTCGGATTCGTGCTGAATCTCGGATTCGTGCAGACCTTGCTCGCGCGTTTTAAGGAGTCGCTCGCCGCTTCGGACAGCGGGATCGTTCGGTTCCTTGCGACCATTCGCATCGAAGTGATCGTGCTCGCCGTCGTTCTGTTCGCTCTCGTGCAGATCGCGAGGAAGATCATCGTCGTCCTGCTCGAACGCGTCTTGGAATCGGACAACGTCGTGATGAAGGCGATCAACAAGACCTTCGGCGTGGTGCTCGCTTTCGCGATCTTCATCGGACTTGCGCTGATCGCGGGACAGATCTTCTACGCGACGAACGGCGAAACGGGAGAGCTTTACGAGAGTTTGAAAGGCAGTTTCTTCCACCTGGACGAACTCTATCTCGCGAATCCCATGACAAGTATCATCAAGCTGTAAAGGAAGACTATTATCGTTGCCGAACATCGGCACAAGGAGGTTATTATGAATATCACGAACGAACTGTTTTACAGAGAATACTTCTCGCTCAGAGGGCTCGTCGGCGGGTCCTTCGACGAAAAGGCGTTCTTCTGTCTGTTGGCGGACATCTTCTGTATCGAGAAGGAAGAGACGGGACGCCTGTATGCGGACACGCAGAAAGAGCTCGTCTCGGATGCCGACTCGGTGGAAGAGTACGCCCGCTACAAGCGTATCAAAGAATACGTCGCGAGGCAGGGCGGGCCCGCGTTCTCGGACAAGGAGACCGACGACTTGATCACGATCAAGGGCGAGGCATTGAAGACCGTCGCGAAGTACGAACTCAATATCGCCGAGGACGCCACCGATGGGCAGGTCGCCCTCGCCCTCACCGATCATGCCTATCGCGGCAACGTCATCGCCCTTCGTGCGCTCGGCATCTTGGAATGCGAAGGAGTCTCCGGCTACGGCGCAGGCAAGGAAAAGGGCATCGAGGATCTGCTGAAAGCCGCCTGTTGGAACGATCTGACGGGTGCGCTCGCGCTCCTCTATTATGACGAGGCGCACAGAGCGGAACGTGCCAAGATCCTTGCCGCGATCCTGGATCACGCCCCCTATCGCGACCTCGCCGAGAAGGTGGAAGCGCGCTACGGCGTCTCTCTCAAGATCGCCTCTCCCGAGGCTTTGATCCTCAAGAACGCTCTCGCGCACGGCAAGATCAATCCGCTCCTCTACGACGCGAGCGTCGGGCGCATCACCTTCAGCCGCGCGATCCCGCTCGAGGACAAGAAGAAGATCATCTACGCGGGCAATCCCCAGCTGATCGCAGAGGTCTGCGAGCTGCCCTTGGGGCTCCGCTTCGAGAGCTTGTCTTTCGACGAGCAGGCGCTGGACCGCGCCCCCTTCGATCTGTCTCTCGTCAAGGAGGCGATCACGACCAACTTGATGAACGCGGATCTCCGAGACAAGGCGCTCTATCTCCCGCTCATCCTTTCCGCAGACTCGGACTATGGCGAGGATATGCTGGCGTCGCTCGTGCGCGATCTGTTCAAGGACGCGAAGGTCATCACGGTGGACGCGAAGGGGTTGCGCGCAAGGGATCTTACCCGCACCAAGAACAACGCTTTCCTGCGCGACCTCAGTCGCGACAAGAACAACGTGATCCTCTTTATGCTTGACGACAAGGTCGAGGATTACGTGATCGAGGAGATCGCCGACTTCCTGCAAGGGGAGAAACGCGCAGACTTCAACCTCGAAGCGCCGAGCCTCTCGCTCGACTTGTCGAGCGTCCTGCCGATCTGCGTCTGCGATCGCGAAAACGCCCGCAAGCTCGAAGGAGAGGGGGAGATCGTGGAGCTCCCGTCCTTCGGCAAACAGAGGAACGCGTGCATGATCCACTCGATCTTCGAGGAACGCAAAAAGGCGTTCGGCGTGGAGGACATGACCATCGCCCCCGAGGCGGCGGATCTGCTCGCGACATTGCCGATCGACGCGGCGGAAAGCATCATCGATAAAGCGCTTCGGGCATATCGCGCCAAGAAAGGCGAGGCGATCTTGACCGAAGCAACCGTGCGCGAACGCATGAAGGCGATGCGCACCAAGACTTTTGGATTCGGAGGTAACGGATTATGATGAGAATTGAGAACAAAGTCCTTTCGGAATATGAAAACATGCGGCTTCTCCATTTCGACGAGCTGCCTGAAGATCATCCGGGAGGCGTCTATTGGGACGAATTGAAAAAGGTATATATGCCCGGCGTGCTCAAGGGCTGTTTCCGCGTGAACGGCAGGCTCAAGCTGGTCTTCTCGGAGCAGGACAACCACGTCGGCGTGGTCGCCGCGACCCGTCAGGGCAAGACCACGTCCTACATTATCCCGACCGTGCTCGCCAACGCGATGCAGAAGATCAAGCGCAATATGGTAATCTGTGACCCGAAAGGCGAGATCTACCAGATCACCGCCGCGACCTTGAAAAAGGAAGGATACGACGTAAAACTCCTGAACTTCCGCGATCAGGATCACAGCGAATACTGGAATCCGATGACCGAGATCTTCCGCGCCTATCTGCGCGCCCGTGACACGATCGACGAAGTCAAAGTGATCGACACGGACGGAAAGGTGAAAAACGAGTTCCTCGGCAGGATCTATACCAACGTGAACAAGCTGGATCGCGCGATCAACGAGGTCAAGATGCGTCGTATGGGCGAGGTGGAGAAGATGATCTCCTCTTACGCGATGATGGTCAGTCCGTCGCTCTCTCAAAGGGATCCGAGCTGGGAAGACGGCGCTCGTCAGTTGCTCGAAGCTTTCATCTACGGTATGCTCGAGGACATCGAGAGACGCGACAACCCGATCACGGAGAAGAACTTTTCGATGAATACGCTGATCAAGATCGTCGACTCGATCAACGTGGGTGAGACCGAGGTGCGCGACTCAGGCTTCTTTACCGCGAGGAAAGAGGACTCCAAGGCGTTGATCTTGGCGCGCGACATTCTGATCTCCACACCGCGCAACACCCGCGCGGGATACTACACGACCCTGACCACCAAGCTGGCGCCCTTCCGCGAGGTCACGACCCGCACGATCACCTCGTGCAATTCCTTCGAATTCGCGGACCTTCTGGGAGATAAGCCCGTCGCCGTCTTCATCGACTTCCGCGACGAACTCAGGATCAGCTACCATACGATCCAGCTCTTCATCCAGTCGCTCTACACCTACCTGATCGGCGTGGCGAATACGATGCCGAATCACCGTCTGGACGTGCCGTGGTACTTCGTTCTCGACGAGTTCGGCAACTTCCCCGCGATCAAGGACTTCGACACCGTGATCTCGGCGTGCGCGGGCAGAAACATTTGGTTTATCCTGGTCATGCAGAGCTACGCGCAGCTCGACAACGTCTATGAGGCTCAGGTGGCTAAGATCGTCAGAGACAACCTGAACGTCAAGGTCTTCTTCGGGTCCAACGACTACTCCACGTTGGCAGAGTTTTCCAACGAATGTCTCTCGCGCACGCGTATCGCCCCGACGGGCGCTCTGAACGGCGAGGACGAACATATCCGCTCCCATCAGCCCGAGACCATTCCCCTCGTGACGAGGAGCCGTCTCGCATTGCTCGAGGCGGGCGAATGCGTCGTCAGAGAGGTCGGCAGACCCGTCCTCGCGTCGAGAATGGAGCGCTATTTCCTCAGCAAGGAGATGAACGACCTGCCCAAGGCGGACGAGCGCGACTACATCTGTCGCATCGACCCGTACGACGAGAAGTATCTATACACCGTCAAGAGGCTGAGAAAGGGATTGTACTGATATGAGTGTAGCACACGAGATTCTATCCGTGATCGCCGAGCGAGGAGAGATCACGTTACCGGAATTGCAAGTGATCCTCTCTTTACCGTATAAGACGGTCAGAGAGGGGATCCGCGAACTTGAGGACAAGAAGATGATCGTCTTCAAGGGCGGTATGACCTATGATTTGGCGAAGAGGGAATCCGATCGGGGCGCGACTCCTGCGGAGACGCGCTCGAAGCTAAGCCGCATCGAGGAGGAAATGGAGAAAGAACCCTTGATCGAAGAGATCGTCAAGTATTATGCCAAGAACCCCTCCGAACCCGTGCTGCTGAGCAGATTGCAGATCAAGTTTCGGATCGGATACGTAAAGGCGTCGCGCCTTTGGGAAAAGTGCGTCGACTGCGGCATTTTCTCGGTGACCAACCGTTTCGCGCTGACCCCCGAGGATGTCGGCGTCCTGTTCAGCAAGGAACCCGCTGAAGAGGGGATGATGACGCGGGAAGAGTACAGAGAACATCTCCGCGCTCGCTTCCGTCGCGAGGACGAATCCGCGGACGAAGAGGGTGAGAAAAAGGACGGATTGCATCGCTTTTTTGACGGTATCGAGGAGAGGAAGCGGGACGAGTGGGAAGACCCGTGGACGGATTCGGACGACGACTTCTCCGCCGCGGCGGCACTTCAGGATTTTGAAGAGTACTTAGACGACGATGACGATGACTTCTGTTTCGACCCGGAGAGAGCAGAGGATGAGTCCGACGCCGACGAGGCGCCCTCGGACGAAGATCCGCCTACGCCCGCGGAGCCGGATGCCTTGTCGGAGCGATTGCGCGAAGCGCGCGAACGCCTAATGCGGCGTCTTGAGGAGATCCGCAAGATGACGGACGACGAGAGCGACCTTCCGAAAAAGAAAAAGAAGAAAAAGAAAAAACCGTAAATCCGTTCAAGCGACTCGCGCGCACCTAACCGTGCGCGCGATTTTCTTTGTATAACAAACCACCAGCAGTGCTGGTGAGTATCAATAAAGCTTTAGCTTTGGACAAAAAGATATCCTCCTTTGTTATAATGGGTGCAGATTCGCCAATCGCACAGCATAGCAAACAAAGGAGG
>Ga0310786_10002518_pt1 | contig 27903 bp, 18 predicted proteins | sample AusTroGonzalo_MG_FD_203881 | JGI IMG/M metagenome (GOLD analysis project Ga0310786, IMG submission 203881) | Bovine rumen microbial communities from tropical cattle in Woodstock, Queensland, Australia - Gonzalo_03 (v2) (version 2) | ecosystem: Host-associated > Mammals > Digestive system >...
CAGGCCGTTTCCCCGGCGGATTCACCAAGCGCGAAGGCAAAGCCTCAGACAACGAAATCCTGACATCGCGACTCGTGGACCGCGTTCTTCGTCCACTCTTCCCCAGTAACTATCACGCAGAAGTTTTCGTCAACGTCATGCTCTTCTCGGCTGACGGCGTTGACCAGCCCGATGCACTCGCCGGCTTCGCCGCTTCGGCAGCCCTCGCTTGCTCGGATATTCCCTTCGAGTGCCCCATCTCGGAGGTCCGCGTGGCTCGCGTCAACGGCGAGTACGTCATCAACCCCACCTTCGCCCAGATGAAGGAGGCCGACATGGACATCATGGTCGGTGCCTCCGCTGAGAACATCATGATGGTCGAGGGCGAGATGAAGGAAGTCTCTGAGCAGGACCTGCTCGGTGCCCTGAAGGCTGCCATGGACGCTATCAAGCCCATGTGTGAACTGCAGGCAGAACTCTCGAAGGAGCTTGGCAAGGATGTCAAGCGCGAGTACGACCACGAGGTCAACGATGAGGACCTGCGTGCCCAGATGAACAAGGAGCTCTACCAGCCCGCCTACGACGTCACGAAGCAGGCTCTGGAGAAGCAGCAGCGCGCCGAGGCCTTCGAGAAGATCCTCGAGGACTTCAAGGAGAAGTATGCTGCCGACCATGCCGACCTCACCGAGGACGAGCTGGACGAGAAGTACGCCATGATGGAGCGCTACTACCACGACGTGGAGCGCGACGCCATGCGCCGTTGCATCCTTGACGAGGGCATCCGTCTCGATGGCCGTAAGACCGACGAGATCCGCCCCATCTGGTGCGAGGTATCTCCGCTGCCCATGCCTCACGGAAGCTCCATCTTCACCCGTGGCGAGACGCAGTCGCTGACCACCGTCACCCTCGGCACGAAGCTCGACGAGAAACTCGTCGACGACGTCCTCGACAAGAGCTACATGAAGTTCCTGCTCCACTATAACTTCCCCCCGTTCTGCACGGGCGAGGCCAAGGCTCAGCGCGGCGTAGGCCGTCGTGAGATTGGTCACGGACACCTGGCATGGCGCGGTCTGAAGGGTCAGATTCCCGCTGACTTCCCCTACACCGTCCGTGTCGTCAGCCAGATTCTGGAGTCCAACGGTTCTTCGTCAATGGCTACCGTCTGTGCCGGCACGCTGGCCCTGATGGACGCGGGTGTTCCCATGAAGAAGCCCGTCTCGGGTATCGCCATGGGTCTCATCAAGAACCCCGGAGAAGATAAGTACGCTGTCCTCAGCGACATCCTCGGCGACGAGGACCACCTGGGCGATATGGACTTCAAGACCACCGGTACGAAGGATGGTCTGACGGCCACCCAGATGGATATCAAGTGCGACGGTCTGTCGTTCGACATCCTCGAGAAGGCCCTCATGCAGGCCAAGGCCGGTCGTGAGCACATCCTGAACTGCATCACCGACACCATCGCCGAGCCGCGTGCCGAGATGAAGCCCCAGGTGCCCCGCATCGAGGCCTTCGAGATTCCCAAGGAGTTCATCGGTGCCGTTATTGGCCCGGGCGGAAAGATCATCCAGCAGATGCAGGAGGACACTGGTGCCACTATCACCATCGACGAGGAAGACGGTGTCGGCAAGGTGCAGGTCAGCGCTCCTAACAAGGAGTCTATCGACGCTGCCATCGCCAAGATCAAGGCTATCGTCGCCATCCCCGAGGTGGGCGAGATCTACGACGGCGTTGTCCGTTCGATCATGCCTTACGGTTGCTTCGTCGAGATTATGCCTGGCAAGGACGGTCTGCTCCATATCTCCGAGATTGACTGGAAGCGCCTCGAGACTGTCGAGGAGGCAGGTATCAAGGAGGGCGACCATATCCAGGTGAAGCTCCTCGAGATCGACCCGAAGACCGGTAAGTACAAGCTCTCGCACCGTGTGCTCATCGAGAAGCCCGAGGGTTACGTCGAGCGTCCCGCCCGTGGCGAGCGCCGTGAGCGCCCCGAGCGTGGTGAGCGCCGCCCCCGTCCCGAGCGCGGTGAACGTCCCGAGCGCGGCGAGCGTCGCGACCGTGGTGACCGCGGTGACCGTCGTGGTCCCCGTCCCGAGCGTCACAACGACTTTGCCGACAAGCTGAACGAGAAACTCGGCGACGAATTCCGTGAGCCTGCAAAGAATAATGAGCCGAAGGACTTCAGCGATGCCCTCGACCACATGGACTTCTAAACACCGGTAAATACCGACTTTTATAAAAAGCGGGCGGAAAACCACTTGAAAATTTGGTTTTTCGCCCGTTTTGTATTATCTTTGTGCCCAAATAATCTAAAACAACAAACTACACATGAAGAAACTTCTGACATTACTGGCCCTCATGGCCGCCACACTGGCCATCCCCTCCACAAGTTCGCTGAACTGTGGTGCTACTGCAGCCCCCCAGCCCGGCACCTTTACCGTGGGCGACAAGACCTTCCTGCTCAACGGCCAACCCTTCGTGGTGAAGGCGGCCGAGGTACACTATCCCCGCATCCCCCGTCCTTATTGGGAGCACCGCATACAGATGTGTAAGGCGCTGGGTATGAACACGCTGTGCCTCTACGTGTTCTGGAATATCCACGAGCAGCAGGAGGGTGTGTTCGACTTCACGGGCAACAACGACGTGGCCGAGTTCTGCCGGCTGGCGCAGAAGAACGGTATGTACGTCATCGTGCGTCCCGGTCCCTACGTCTGTGCGGAGTGGGAGATGGGCGGACTGCCCTGGTGGCTCTTAAAGAAAAAGGATATACGCCTGCGCGAGCGCGATCCTTATTTTATGGAAAGGGTAAAAATCTTTGAGCAGAAGGTGGGCGAGCAGCTAGCACCGCTGACCATCCAGAACGGCGGACCCATCATCATGATTCAGGTGGAGAATGAGTACGGCTCGTATGGCGAGGACAAGCCATACGTCTCGGAGATCCGCGACTGCCTGCGCTCTATCTACGGCAAGGAGCTGTCGCTGTTCCAGTGCGACTGGTCTTCGAACTTCGAGAAGAACGGCCTTGATGACCTCACTTGGACCATGAACTTCGGCACGGGTGCGAACATCAACGACCAGTTCCGCCGCCTCGGCGAGCTGCGCCCCAACGCCCCGAAGATGTGCTCGGAGTTTTGGAGCGGCTGGTTCGACAAGTGGGGAGCTCGCCACGAGACGCGTCCTGCCAAGGATATGGTGGAGGGTATGGATGAAATGCTCAGCAAAGGTATCTCCTTCTCCCTCTATATGACCCACGGAGGAACCAGCTTCGGCCACTGGGCTGGTGCCAACAGCCCCGGTTTCGCTCCTGATGTGACCAGCTACGACTACGACGCCCCCATCAACGAGTGGGGCCTTGCCACCCCGAAGTTCTGGGAGTTGCGCAAGATGATGGAGAAGTACAACGACGGCAAGAAAATGCCTGCCGTGCCCAAGGCTCCCATGCCTATCATCACCGTGCCTAAGTTCCAGCTCACGGAGTTCGCGCCACTTATCAGTGCGATAACCAAGCCCGTCAATGGTGCCATCAAGACCTTTGAGGAAATGGACATGGGCTGGGGCACAATGATGTACTCCACCCGTTTGCCCGAGATTACTTCACAGAGTGTGCTCAGCGGTGAGTTCCATGATTTTGCTCAGGTGTTTATTGATAAAAAGTATATTGGAAAGATTGACCGTGTGAAGAACGAGAAGTCGCTTACCATCCCTGCAGTCAAGAAAGGTGCCGAGTTGATTATCATCGTTGAAGGCATGGGTCGCATCAACTTCGGTCGTGCCATCAAGGACTTTAAGGGTATCGTTGGCAATGTTACGCTGACCACCGAGAACGATGAAGCAGAGATGGTGCTGACGCCGAAACAATGGATGAATGTAGCCATTCCCGATGATTATCAGACCGCAGTCAAAGCCCTTGATATGGTGAAAGGCGTCAACGACCAGGTGACTGCCGGCAAGGTGAAAGGGAGTGTTCCCGCACTTGCCTTAACACAAGGCTATGAGGGGTCGAAGAATCTTGGCGACATCATGAAGCCCGGCTACCACCGTGGTTACTTCAACCTGAAGAAGGTAGGCGACACGTTCCTGAACTTCGAGACGTGGGGCAAAGGACAGGTCTACGTCAATGGCCATGCCATGGGCCGCATCTGGAGCATCGGTCCGCAGCAGACGCTCTATGTCCCCGGCTGCTGGCTGAAGAAGGGTAGGAACGAGATCATCCTCCTCGACGTCGTCGGCCCGAAGGAGCGCGTAGTCTGGGGACAGGCCGAGCCTGAGCTGAACAAGCTGCAGTTAGAGAAGAGCAACAAGCACAACAACATCGGCGACAAGCCCGACCTGAACAGCGCGACGCCTGCTGCTACGGGTGCCTTCAAGGCTGGCAATGGCTGGCAGACCATCCAGTTTGGTAAGACCGTTAAGGGTCGCTACCTCGCCATCGAGTGCCTCACTACGCAGAAGGACGGCGACCGCGTAGCCATCGCCGAACTCTACCTGCAGGGCGCCGACGGCAAGCGTCTCTCGCGCGAACCGTGGACGACGAAGTACGCCAACTCTGAGGAGGAGAACGGCAACCACACTGGCGACAAGGTCTACGACCTTCAGGAGTCTACCTACTGGCAGACGGAGAAGGGTGCCTCGGCTCCTCACCTTCTCGTCATCGACCTCGGCTCTGAGCAAACAGTAAAGGCCCTCGAGTATCTGCCGCGTGCCGAGCTGGGTGCTCCTGGCAGTGTGAAGAACTACAAGGTCTATCTGCTGAAATAGAACCACCAACAACACAAAACTATACTACTTATGAAACAATTAGCCCTCATGACCCTCGCCTTCTTCTTAGGCGGGGGCACAAGTGGCGCCAAGAAAGGCGTCACTCATATCGTACGCACAGACGCTCCACGCCAGACCATCCGCCACTTCGGTGCCTCCGACGCCTGGTCGATGCAGACCATCGGACTGTGGACAGACACGACAGAACAGACAAAGATTGCCGACTGGCTCTTCTCGATGGATACCGACACCGCAGGTCAGCCCTGTGGCATCGGTCTTTCGCTGTGGCGCTTCAACCTCGGCGCCGGCAGTGCCGAGCAAGGACGGGAGGCACAGATTAACCGCAGTACCCGCACCGAGTGTTTCCTACAATCAGACGGCACCTATGACTGGTCACGTCAGGCCGGTCAGCGCCGTTTCCTGCAACTGGCAAAAGAGCGTGGCGTGCCACATTTCCTGGCCTTCCTCAACTCGCCGCCAGTCCACTTCACACAGAATGGCTTGGCCACGAATACCGGACGCAACGGCACACTGAACCTCCGCGACAACTGCTACGACCGCTTTGCCACCTTCATGTCAACAGCCATGAAGGGATTGGAGGAGCACGACGGCATCCACTTCGACTACCTCTGTCCCGTCAATGAGCCCGATGGCCACTGGAACTGGCAGGGACCGAAGCAGGAGGGCTCGCCAGCGACGAACCGCGAGATAGCACGGCTGGCACATGAGACGAGTCGTGCTTTGGAACAGCAAGGCGTAACTACGCAACTGTTGGTTAATGAATCGTCTGACCTGCGCTGCCTTTTGGGCATCTACAAGACTGACTGGCAGCGTGGAAACACGATCCGTACGTTTTTCTCTAAAGACAGCACACAGACCTATCTCGGCAATACGTCACAGGTGCCACGATTGATCCTGGGTCATAGTTACTGGACGAACACCCCTATACGTTACATGAAACGTATACGCCAGCAGCTGCGCGACACCTGTCGCCACTATGGTATCTCCTTCTGGCAGTCGGAACTCTGCATCATGTCGAACGACGAGGAGATAGGCGGCGGCAACGGCTACGACTTCACGATGAAGACGGCTCTCTATGTTGCCCGTGTCATCCATCATGACCTCTGCTATGCCGATGCTGAGAGCTGGTCGTGGTGGCGTGCCTGTGGTGGTGACTACAAGGATGGACTTATCCGTGTTTACGACCGTGAACAGAAAGCCCGTGACTCCCGTCTGCTGTGGACTTTGGGTAACTACAGCCGCTTTGTCCGCTCAGGTGCCGTGCGCTATGAGGTCGATGGGCCGGAAAACCCCTATGGTCTTATGGTCAGTGCCTACCGTAACATTGACGGCTCATGGGTTGTCGTCGCCATCAATTACAGTGAGAAAGCTCAGCCATTTAACGTTGAAGTAAGTGGAAAAAGTACAGGATGGCGTGCTTATCGTACAAGCGACGTCGAGGGAGAGACACTTCGTCCCGTCGTTCATGGCGATTCTCTTCCATCACGCAGCATCACCACCTTCGTAAGTACAACTAACAACTAACTCTAATAACAATGCGTGAAAAAATTTACGAAAAAGGCGAAAAACAGCGAAGGAAAGGGCTTTTTTTGCGTTATTTCAGCAAAATGAAACGAAACTGAAAAAAAGTGGCACAGAAAAGAATATGTGTTTGTTGAAAAGGCTGTACCTTTGCAACCAGAAAGAATAAGAGATTTGTTTTAGTAAATTATTAGTAGTAGTTAGTTTTGTTTTCGCCGGGACAGATGAGAAGCGTTTCATCTTGTCCCGGCGCTTCGTTTCTACTCTTTCGACTCCACAAAACTGCCGAAACACTTCAGACAGACATCGCGCCACTCACGGGCATTATCAAGCTGCTGGCGCCGCTGCCCGTGTGGTTCCATTGGTGTCACCGCTGATGCTATAAGCCTTATCGTCAGTCATATGCGGGTCAATAACGAGATGGATGCTTCAAAGCTATTCTATTTGTCTCAAATTGTTTTGTTCATTTTTCTATACACGACACTACAGAATATAACGGAAATAGCAATCAGTGTTAAAAACCGTTGAGATGACAACTATTTACAAAAATAATTGTACCTTTGTGGGCAGAGAAGATGAAAGAGTCAATATGCTGAAGAGTCATTATTACGAAGGACTTATTGAGGCCGGCTGCGACGAAGCTGGTCGCGGTTGTCTCGCTGGCAGTGTCTATGCCGCTGCTGTCATCCTGCCTCCGGACTACGAGAACGGGTTGCTGAATGACTCGAAACAGCTTAGTGAACGCCGTCGTTACCAGTTACGTGAGATGATTGAGCGTGATGCCATCAGTTGGGCCGTTGGTGTAGTAACACCAGAAGAGATTGACCACATCAATATCCTGAATGCTTCGATATTGGCCATGCACCGCGCCCTAGACGGTCTCAGCGTACGTCCCGAGGCTGTTATCGTCGACGGCAATCGTTTCAAGCCCTACGGCACATTACCCTGGACAACTATTGTCAAAGGCGATGGAAAGTATCTCTCGATAGCGGCGGCCTCGATACTCGCGAAGACCTACCGTGACGACTACATGAATGGTTTAGCTGAACAATATCCTCAATACGACTGGCACAGCAACAAGGGCTATCCTACGAAGCGCCACCGAGAGGCGATCAAGACCTTCGGTCCTACTCCGCTACACCGCCGTTCGTATAACCTATTGGGAGACACTCAGTTGAGTTTGGAGTTTGAGTAATGCTTAATGCACAATGCTTAATGAGAATGAATAGTAACACCAAATAACGATTAAGATTATGAAGAAACTACGTTTTTCAGTGATTGCAGTGGCTGTCATGATGACTGTCGGCTGCGGAACAATGGTACCCGGCACAGGTACAGGTAGTAGTACGACATCGACAGGCTCCGTCCTTGGCGATGTCCTTGGCAGCGTTATCAACGGTGGCGGCATTGAAGCTATTGCCAGCGTCATCGGTGCCACGAAGATAACACAACAGACACTGATTGGCTCATGGAAATACAGCGGCCCTGGCTGTGCCTTCACCAGCGATAAACTGCTGGCAAAGGCCGGTGGCGAGGTGGTGGCAGCCCAGATTAAGGAGAAGCTCCTGCCCACCTACCAGACACTTGGCCTGTCAAGTGCCAACACCTATGTGACATTCAACAAAGACAACACGTTTTCTGCCTCCTTCGGTGGTAAACAGTTCAGCGGCACCTACACCTTCGATGAGAATACAAGCAAAGTTGTATTGAAGGGTATGTTGCTGAACATCAACTGCTACGCGAAGAAGAATGTCAATGGTATCGCCCTGCTCTTTGAGTCCTCAAAGTTGCTCACCATTCTGCAGATGGTGTCGGCCATGAGCGGAAATACCACGCTGGGTACTATCGGTGACCTGAGCAAGAACTATGACGGCGTACGTTTAGGCTTCGATTTCAAATAAACGACAGCCATCAGCACGATGGAAGAACTGCTGCACTACACGTGGAAACACAGGCTGCTGCCTTTACAGCCTCTGATGACCACCGACGGCCGGCCTGTAGAGGTCATTGACCCGGGGTTGCACAACCGCAATGCCGGGCCTGACTTCTTCAATGCCAAGGTGAAGATTGGCGACACTCTTTGGGTTGGCAACGTCGAGATTCACCTTCGAGCCGGCGATTGGTACCAACACGGGCATGACCGTGACCATCGGTACGACAATGTGGTGCTGCATGTTTGCGAGACGATTGACCGCGACGTGATGACTGCCGATGGAAAGTTCCTGCCGCAGCTACAGCTCCAGATTCCCCCGACAGTAAAAAGTCATTACGAGGAACTGTTGAACACCGACCAGTACCCACCGTGCTACCGCATCATCCCCGATCTCTCGGCATTGACCGTTCACTCATGGATGGCAGCGTTGCAGACGGAACGACTGGAGCAGAAGACAGAAGCCATACGACAGCGTGCCGAACGAATGGATGGCTCATGGGAAGCGGCATTCTTCGTCACCCTGGCTCGTAACTACGGCTTTGGCATCAATGGCGATGCTTTCGAACAATGGGCCTACCACGTGCCTCTCAACGCGGTGGGACATCATCGCGACGACCTCTTCCAGGTGGAGGCCATCTTCATGGGACAGGCCGGACTGCTGGAGCTTGACACCATCCCCGCCCACTATCAGCAGGATGCACTGAACGACGGCTACTTTGCCCGTTTGCGGAATGAGTACCAATATCTGGCCCACAAGTTCTCCCTGCAGCCGATGGACGTCTCGCGGTGGAACTTCCTGCGGCTGCGCCCCCAGAACTTCCCGCACATCCGCATCTCCCAGCTTGCAAACCTCTACTACCGCCAGAAGGCAGGACTTAGTGCCCTGATAGAATGTAAGACTGTCAACGAACTGCGGGAGTTACTCACCTCCCAAGTTACCCCTTACTGGGAGACCCATTACACCTTCGGTTCTCTCAGTGCCAAGAACGAGAAGCATCTAAGCTACGGTTCCCTGAACCTATTGATGATCAACACGGCCATTCCCATGCTTTTCGCCATCGGACGACACCGTCAGCGTGAAGAACTGTGCGACCGCGCTTTCGACCTGCTTGAGCAGCTGCGTCCGGAGAACAACTACATTATCCGTATGTGGCAGCAGTGTGGTCTGGTTGTCAGATCGGCTGGCGATTCGCAGGCACTCATTCAGCTGAAGAAACAGTATTGCGACCGTCGCGACTGCCTACGTTGCCGCTTCGGCTATGAATATCTGAAACGTCCCAACCAACCAAACGACTGAAACGTATCCATCACTCATGAAATACATTTTTGAAACTCGTATGCAAGTGCGCGACTATGAGTGCGACATCGAAGGCATCGTCAATAACGCCAACTACCTGCATTATTGCGAACATACCCGCCATCTCTTCCTGCAGCAGTGCGGACTGAGCTTTGCCGACATGCACCGCAAAGGTGTCGATGCCGTTGTCGCCCGAATGAACCTGCAGTATAAGACACCGCTACGTCCTGACGACGAGTTCGTCTCCCGCTTAGGGCTGACAAAAGAAGGTATCAAGTACGTGTTCCACCATGACATCTTCCGTGCCTCCGACGAAACGCTCTGCTTTCGCGGCGACGTCACCTTGGTCTGTATCGTTGACGGACGCCTCAGCGGCAGTGAGGACTACGACCGTGCCTTTGCACCATATCTTTGATGGCGCTGTCTTTTGGCGATGATAGCATCCGTCGGCAGCATCTGTCGCCATTTACGTTTTTTTATGTCTAAATTTATGGCTTTTTGAAGATAAATAGCTAACTTTGCAGCCTAAAATAAGTAATGTATGGTGATTAAAGTTGTTAACCGTGGACATCAGCCACTGCCCCAATACGCCACGCCTCAAAGCGCTGGCATGGATTTACGTGCTAACCTTAGCGAACCTGTCACACTGAAACCGCTGGAGCGACGACTCATTCCCACTGGTCTTCACATTGCTCTGCCGGCAGGCTATGAGGCACAGGTAAGACCGCGTAGCGGACTGGCTCTGAAGAAAGGCATCACAGTACTGAACTCACCGGGCACGATTGATGCCGACTACCGCGGCGAGATTGGCGTTGTCCTTATCAACCTCTCACAGGAGCCTTTCGTCGTCAACGACGGTGAGCGCATCGCCCAGATGGTGATAGCCCGCCACGAACAGGGCGAACTCACCGAGGTGGAGGTGCTCGACGAGACGGAACGTGGTGAAGGTGGCTACGGACACACGGGTGTGAAGTGAGAGTTGAGAAGTGAGAACTGAGAGTTGAGAACTGAGAGGTATGATTAGATTATTGGTCGTTTTGGCATTTGTTTTTGGTTGTTTGGGCATCAACGCCCAGACCCAGGACAACTGCGCCCAAGGTAATCATACCTCTCAACTCTCAGTTCTCAACTCTCAACTCAACCAATACGATTCCTTCTTCCTCGAGGCCATGGTCCAGCGTCAGAAAGGAAACAACGACGCTGCCTTCGACCTGTTGCGCCACTGCATAGCCATCAACCCGCAAGCCTCCGAGGCTTACTATTACCTTTCGCAATACTATTCGGTGCTGAAGGAGAACGACAAGGCGATGGAGATGGTGCGTCGTGCTGCTGAGCTAAGTCCTGAGGAAGTGACCTATCAGGAGACACTGATGGAGGCGTATATCAACCGCCACGACTACAAGGAGGCGGCCACCGTGGCCGAGGCCATCTATGAGCGCCATAAAGACCGCGAGGACATCCTCGAACTGCTTTTCCGCCTCTACAACCAACAGCAGGACTATGAGAACGCCATCAGCATACTGAACCGTCTGGAGGCCATTAACGGCAAGAGCGAGCGCCTGTCGTACGCCAAGAGCGAGATATATTCCCGCAAAGGCGACAGAGAGGCGGCCATCATCGAGATGAAAGGACTGGCTGATCGTTATCCTAATGACATGAGCTATCTGGCAATGTACGGTGATATGCTCATGATGAACAATGAGACGGAAAAAGCCCTCGACATCTATCATCGCATACTCAGCGAGGAGCCCCGTAACATCAGGGCTCAGGTGTCGATGCTGAACTACTACCGCGAGGCCGGCGACTCCGTTGCTGCTGAGACAACCCTGGAACGGCTACTGCTAAACCCTGACGTGCAGACGGAGCAGAAGATATCGCTGTTGCGACAGGAGATTATGCGTAGCGAGGAACTCGGCGGTGACAGTACAAGAGTGCTGGAGCTGTTTGGGAAAATGCTGGCACTGCCGCAGGAGGATGCTGACATCGCCACCCTCTGCGCCGCATATATGGGCCTGAAGGAGATGCCCCACGACAGCATCGCCCGTGTATTGCTTCAGGTTCTTGCCATTGAGCCCGACAATGCCGCGGCCCGCCTGCAGCTTGTTTCCTACGCCTGGAACGACGATGACAACGACCGTGTCATCAGTCTCTGTCAGGAGGCCCGAGAGTACAATCCCGAGGAGATGGCTTTCTACTACTATCAAGGAATGGCCTACTATAAAAAGGACGACAAGGATCATGCTCTCAGCACCTTCCAAAACGGCATCGGTGTCATCAACGACGACAGCAACCCCGACATCGTCAGCGACTTCTACGCCGTCATGGGCGACCTGCTCCACCAAAAAGGAAAGGCACGCGAGGCCTTCGAGGCCTACGACTCCTGCCTGCAGTGGAAGGACGACAATATCATGTGTCTGAACAACTACGCCTACTACCTCAGTGAGCGCGGTGAGCAACTGGAGAAAGCCGAGCAGATGAGCCACAAGACGTTAAAGGCCGAGCCAAAGAACGCCACTTACCTTGACACCTACGCATGGATTCTGTTCATGCAGAAACGCTATGCCGAAGCGAAAGTATATATCGAGCAGGCCCTCCAGAACGATAGCGACGGCTCTGCTGTCATCACCGAACACGCTGGCGACATCTACATCATGAACAAAGACCCTGAGCGTGCACTCGAGCTGTGGCGACAGGCACAGCAGAGCGACTCCGGGAACAAGATACTTGCAAGAAAAATCAAACTCAAAAAATACATTAAGCAATGAAAGCAACCAGCATCCTGAAAATTGCCCTGATGACCCTGCCACTGATCATCAGCTCGTGTGGTTCCAAGAAAAAAGTCATTGACAGCGACAAGAACCAGACCAATGTTGTCTTACAGGAGGGTGACATCATCAAGAGGATATGCGACAACGCCCAGACGTCGAAGTTTATCACATCGAAGGTGAAGTTCACCGTGGAGTATGGAACGCAAAACCTTGCACTGACGGGTAACCTGCGTATGATGCGTAACACCGTCATCCGACTCCAGCTGATGGCCTTCGGCTTCGTCGAGGCAGGACGTATGGAGTTCACCAAGGACTACGTCCTCATCATGGACCGCATCAACAAGCAATACCTCAAGGCACCCTACAACCAGATTGACTTCCTGCGTAACAGCGGCATCAACTTCTATACGCTGCAGGCCCTCTTCTGGAACGAGCTCTTCATGCCCAACCACAGCACGCTGACGGCCGACGACTTTAAGAAGTTCGTCACGCATACTGACGGCGACAATGTTGTCGTTAGCCTGGAGGAAAACAAGCTGGAATACAGCTGGCTGACAACCAACAAGACGGCACTCATCAACATGACGAACATCATGCATAAGGACCGCTTCAACGGCAACACCCAACTCAACTGGGATTACGACTCGTTTGAGCCTCTGGAGAGCAATGGCAAGATGTTCCCCAACAAGATGAACGTGAAGTTAATCATGCCGAAGAAGGAGGTCAAGTTGAGCATCTCCCTCAACTATATCGGCCATGAGTCTGAGTGGGAGAAGTTCACCAGTGTGTCCAACAAATACCGTGAAGTGACTGTCGACGAGATTCTGCGCCGCATCATGTCGCTGTAAGCCATGAGGGGAATCGGTTTCTGGATTTTGGCTGTCAGCCTCTGGCTCGTAACAGCCACCCTTCCTGCACAGACCCGCAAGTCTGTGCAGAAGGCGCGTACGACCACTACCAAGACTCAGGCCAAGAAACCCGCTGCCAAAAAACAGACCACCACTAAGAAACAAACTACAAAGAAACAAACCACCAAGGCAAAGACCACCACATCGCCTACCACCATCAAGGGACTACAGAGTCAGCGTCAGAAGATTCAGCAGCAGATCAAGGAGCAGGAACGCCGGTTGCAGAACAACAAGCGCGATGTCAAGAAGCGCCTGGAGAACCTCATGATCCTGAACACTGAGATTGCCGACAAGCGGAAGACCATCGACACTATCCGTCACGACATCAGCACCCTCGATGGCAACATCGTTATCCTCGACAACCAGCTGAAGACCCTGAACCGCGAACTGGAAGACCGTCAGCAGAAGTTCCGGACATCATTGCGCTATATGCACCGTAACCGTTCCATTCAGAGTCGCCTGATGTTCATCTTCAGTGCCAAGAACTTCTCTCAGATGTACCGCCGTATGCGCTTCATGCGCGAATATGCCGGCTACCAACGTGTTCAGGGCGAGGCCGTCAAGGCGATGCAGGAACAGGTGTCCGAAGCCCGTCAGGAACTGACTACAGCCAAACGCCAGAAGAGCGACCTGCTCTACCGTGGCGAGCAAGAGAAAAAAGCCCTCGAGGGAAAGCAGGAGGAACAGAAGCAGGTAGTCAGCTCACTGCAGAAACAGCAGAAGACCATTGAGGGAATCATCAGCGAACAGCGCAAGAAGGATATTGCCCTGAATGCACAGATCGACAAGCTGATTGCTGAAGAGGTGGCACGTGCCAAAGCCCGTGCCGAAGCCGAGGCTCGCAAAAAAGCTGCCGAGGAAGCCGCCAAGAAACGGGCCGCCGAACTGGAGCGCAAGAGAGCTGCTGCCGAGGCTGCCCGCCGCGAGAACGAGAAGCGTATCGCTGAAGCCAAAGCACGCGAAGAGCGAGCTAAAGCCGAGGCCCGTGCTGCTGCCCGTAAGAGTGCCGAGGAGAAAGCCGCCGCCGAACGGGAGGCCCGCGAGGCTGAAAACGCCCGCCGCGAAGCTGAGCGCGCTGCTGCCAACGATGCCAAAGCAAGGGAGAAGGAGATGGCCGAGGTGAAGAAACAGCCCAAGGAGGAATCCTACTTCGTCTCTTCCGAAGACCAGCGCATCAGCGGCAGCTTCGAGAGCAACCGCGGCCGCCTACCGATGCCCATCACCGGTCCCTACCGCATCGTCAGCCACTTCGGACAGTATAATGTCGAAGGTCTGAAGGGCGTCACGCTCGACAACAAAGGAATAAATATTAAAGGACAGGCAGGCGCACACGCACGTAGCATCTTCGACGGCGAGGTGAGTGCCGTCTTCGGCATCGGCGGCATCATGGGTGTCATGGTGCGCCACGGCAGCTATATCTCCGTCTACTGCAACCTGTCGTCGGTCAGTGTGCGCAAAGGCCAGAAAGTGTCTACCCGTCAGGTACTCGGCACCATCGGCAGCGAGAACATCCTGCAGTTCCAGCTACGCAAACAGGTTGCCAAACTCAATCCAGAATCTTGGTTAGGCCGCTGACGGCTGTTTTGCCGTCAGCAGAAAGGCACGTCAGAGCGACAGCAGTCTGACGTAGGTGTCTATGGCATCGGCAATCTCGCTGATGCAGATAAACTCGTCGGCAGAATGACTGCGGCTCGACTGTCCTGGTCCCATCTTGAACGATGGGAAAGGCATCAACGCCTGGTCGCTCAGCGTTGGTGAACCGAACGGCGTCTTCCCCATCGCCTTGCAGCGCATGATCAACGGATGGTCCTCAGGGAAACTCGACGAGTGCAGACGGAACGAGCGGGCCACGAGCTCACACTTCTTCATGTGCTTGCGCAGGAACTCGAACAGATACTCGTTCTGATAGTATTCGTTGGTACGCACGTCGATAACGAAGTGTAACGTGTCGGGGATGACATTATGTTGCGTACCCGCCTCCACCACCGTCACCGTCATTTTCGTCGGCCCCAGCAGCGGACTGGTCTTACGGAAACGGTAGTCACGCAGCCACACCAAGTCGTCGAGGGCCTCGTAGATGGCGTTGACACCTTCCTCACGGGCAGCATGTCCACTAACGCCGTGGGCATAGCCGTCAATGACCATCAGACCTTTCTCGGCAATGGCGGGCTGCATACCCGTAGGCTCACCGACGATGGCCACCTCGACAGGCGGCAACAGCGGCAGCACACGGCTGAAGCCGTTCTGTCCCGACACCTCCTCTTCGCAGGAGGCTACCCATAGCACGTTGAACGGCCGCGGCCTGCTGATCATGATGCGGTAGGTCTGTAGCAGACTGACCAGTCCGCCGCCACAGTCGTTCGAGCCAAGACCGTAGAGGCGGTCATCCTCGACAACAGCCTGGTAGGGGTCGCGGGTCCATGTGCTGACAGGCTTCACCGTGTCTATATGGGCATTGAGCATCACCGTTGGCCGGTTGTTGTCCCAGTCCTGACAGCCCACCCACAGGTTATTTCCCTCGCGTCCGTAGGGCAGTCCCCAGCGGTCCAGATAGCTGGCCAGCACATTGGCAGCTGCCGTTTCGTCACGGCTCACCGAAGGAGTTTCTATCAGCCGTTTCAGCAGTTCGACGGCATCGTTGACATAATCATTCAATTCCATATCTCTTACCTTATATTATTGATACATCTCCTGAAGCACCGCCAGCGATTTCAGCTCTGGGAAGTCGGGCAGGTGCAGACGATAGTAGAGCACTGCTGTGTCGAGCAGTCGCCGCCGGTCTTCATGCGACATCCGGAACAGGTGCATTGTGGGATAGTCCATACGCATCAGCAGCTGCAGACGTGACGCATCGGGAGGAGACAGTATGTCGCGGTGCATAGGCGCCACTGCACAGAACTCGCCTGCTCTGAGATCGAAGCAACAGCCCTCCTGCCAGTCCTCCAGATTGGGATAGAACCCCAGGAAGCGGCTCATGTGCATGAGGAACACCAGATGAAAGTTCGCTGCTGTCGTCGTACAGCCGTCCAGCCACTCCACACTGTAGCGCACGTAGTCGAAGAGCGGCGCGTTCTGCTGCTCGCCCTTCAGTGCATGGTACAGGAACTCTGCCACGAAGAGTGAGATGCTGAGCTTCGTCGGCTCGAACGGTATCGACACATAGGGCGACAGCAGCCTGGCGTCACGTATCTTCTGCAGCTGTACCCTCGGGCGGTAGTCAAACTCCATCTCCAGCAGTGTCAGCGGTTGGAAGTACTGTTTCTTCAGTCTCCCCTTGGCCGTTTTTGGCAGACTCGTGATGAACGAGAGCCTGCCTGTCTGGCGAGTGAACACGTCGACGATGAGTCGCGCCTCGCCATACTTGAACGCGTGGAGGACGATAGCCTCCGTCTTTGTCAGCATGACGGAGCAAAGTTACAAATAAAAAGAGCATCTTCCACAGCCCATTGAGCATTATTAACGCTACGAGTAGTTAAAAATAATTAAATCCTCGGTAAGTTCATTCCCCAATGCTCATAGTTCAATGGAAAATTAGTACCTTTGCACCCGCTTTTGCGCAAATAGACAAATCGTAAATTGTCAGATTGTAAATAAAGTCGGTCCCTTCGTCTATCGGTTAGGACGAGAGATTTTCATTCTCTAAAGAGGAGTTCGACTCTCCTAGGGACTACAAACTAAATCCGCCATCTGCACAGCCAAGTGCTACCGGCCTGCCGGGATAAGGTGGCGGAGGGTCCTCGAAGAGCAATCGGAGGGGGTTCGCCCAGGGCAGCCGTAAGACGCAAGACCCATAGGCTTTTGTATTATTAAACACTAACAATTTAAAAAACAAAATGGCAAACCACAAATCATCGGTGAAGAGAATTCGCCAGGAGAAGAAAAGAGCTCTCCACAACAAGTACTACGCAAAGACCATGCGCAACGCCGTTCGCAAGCTGCGCGCAATGACTAACAAGGACGAGGCCGCTGCCCTGTATCCGAAGGTGCAGAAGATGCTTGACAAGCTGGCAAAGACCAACATCATCCACAAGAACAAGGCCGCAAACCTAAAGTCAAGTCTCTGCAAGCACATCAGCAAGCTGTAAGACAAAAAACTTACACAAATAGTGTGAAGGCCGCCGTCAGAAATGACAGCGGCCTTCGTCGTTTTCCGACATTGTCACAATCCTTTCTTTTTTTGTGGTTTTTTAGCATATAAACCTTGTTTATATGAAGCTTTTTTCGTATCTTTGCACCCTAATAAAAAGACAAACAAAATAGACAAACACATAGAAATGGCAGAAGAACAATTACAACAGGAGCAGGCTAACTACTCCGCGAGTAACATCCAAGTGCTTGAAGGCCTGGAAGCCGTACGCAAGCGCCCCGCCATGTACATTGGCGACATCAGTGAGAAAGGACTGCATCATCTGGTCAACGAGACCGTCGACAACTCTATCGACGAGGCCATGGCCGGCTTTTGCACACACATAGAGGTAACCATCAACGAAGACAACTCCATCACCGTTCAGGACAACGGTCGAGGCATCCCCGTCGACGAGCACGAGAAGATGCACAAGTCGGCCCTGGAGGTCGTCATGACCGTCCTCCATGCCGGCGGTAAGTTCGACAAGGGCTCCTACAAGGTTTCCGGTGGTCTGCACGGCGTCGGCGTGAGCTGTGTCAACGCCCTGTCGACACATATGCTGTCGCAGGTCTTCCGTAACGGTCACATCTACCAGCAGGAGTACGAGAAGGGCAAGCCCCTCTACGACGTGAAGATTGTCGGCGATACCGACAAGACCGGTACGCGCCAGCAGTTCTGGCCCGACGGCACCATCTTCACCACTACCGAGTATAAGTACGACATTATTGCCAAGCGTATGCGCGAGCTGGCCTACCTGAATGCCGGCATCACCATCACGCTCACCGACCTCCGTCCCGACGAGGAGGGTAAGCTCCGCGAGCCCGAGGTGTTCCACGCCAAGGAAGGTCTGAAGGAGTTCGTGAAGTATGTCGACCGCCATCGTACCTCCATCATCGGCGAGCCCATCTGTCTGAAGACCGAGAAAGACGGTGTACCCATTGAGGTTGCCCTGCTCTACAACAGCGACTACAGCGAGAACATCCACTCCTACGTCAACAATATCAACACCATCGAGGGCGGTACCCACCTGACGGGCTTCCGCATCGCACTGGCCCGTACGCTGAAGAAGTATTCCGACGAGGACGACCAGCTGCGCAAGCAGATTGAGAAGGCGAAGATCGAGGTGGCACAGGACGACTTCCGCGAGGGTCTCACCGCCATCATCTCCGTGAAGGTCGCCGAGCCGCAGTTCGAGGGTCAGACCAAGACCAAGCTGGGCAACAGCGAGGTCAACGGTGCCGTACAGAAGGCCGTTGGCGAGGCAATGACCAACTTCCTGGAGGAACACCCGAAGGAAGCCCACACCATCTGCGAGAAAGTCATCCTTGCCGCTACCGCACGTATCGCCGCCCGCAAGGCCCGTGAGAGCGTCCAGCGCAAGAACCCCATGACCGGTGGCGGATTGCCCGGCAAACTTGCCGACTGCTCGAACAAAGACCCGAAGGAGTGCGAGATCTTCCTCGTCGAGGGTGACTCCGCCGGTGGCTCCGCCAAGCAGGGCCGCGACCGTCACTTCCAGGCCATCCTGCCCCTTCGCGGAAAAATCCTGAACGTCGAGAAGGTGCAGTGGCACCGCGTCTTCGAGGCCGAGTCAGTGATGAATATCATCCAGTCCATCGGTGTCCGCTTCGGCGTCGACGGCGAGGACTCCAAGGATGCCAACATCGACAAACTGCGCTACGACAAGATCATCATCATGACCGACGCCGATGTCGATGGTTCACACATCGACACGCTCATCATGACCCTTTTCTACCGCTTCATGCCGCAGGTCATCCAGGGCGGCCACCTCTACATCGCCACGCCCCCACTCTACAAGTGTACCTATAAGAAGACCTCTGAGTACTGCTACACCGAGCAGCAGCGCCAGGCCTTCATCGACAAGTACGTGGCTGGCAATGGCGACGACAAGGCCCTCCACACCCAGCGTTACAAAGGTCTGGGTGAGATGAACCCCGAGCAGCTCTGGGAGACCACCATGAATCCCGAGAACCGCTTGCTGAAGCAGGTGACCATCGAGAACGCCGCCGAGGCCGACGAGATATTCTCCATGCTCATGGGCGACGACGTCGAGCCGCGCCGCGAGTTCATCGAGAAGAACGCCACCTACGCCAACATCGACGCCTAAAAAGGCCTCTGGACAATCATGAAGAAGAATCATCTCCTTTACATCATCGTCGCCGCGATGGCAGTCATCACCATGTTTACTGCCTGTCTCGGCGACGAACACCCTTATAGTGCTGGTTTCCAGTTCTCTAAGCCAGAAAATGTACGCACCTCTGTCTTTGCCAACACCGCCAACGACACCGTCGAGGTGTATTGCATGGGACCTTGGCAGATTACCCGCGACACCCCCGATGCCCAGTGGTGTACTATCGACCACTCAAAGGGCGGTGGCTCTGCCACTTACATCATGAACGTAAGTTTCGAGCAGAACACTACGGGCCAGTCACGTATAGCCCAGTACACCATCACCGACACCAGCCATCCCGACAAGGCTTACTCCACGTGGCAATATCTTCAGTACGCCACCCGCGGCGACGGCTCCCTGGGTTCTGCCGCCCTGGTGAAGAGCATCACCTCGAGCGACGACTGGACGGTCACCGTCAGCTACGATGGCAAGTGCCGTCCAAAGGAGATCAACGTGAAGAACCCTGCTGGCAACTACGACAGGTACAGCATGAACTATGACGAGGTCAACGGCATCCTGACCGTCACCAACGGCAACAGTGTCCTGAAAGGAACGATGGACAACGGTTACCAGACGGAGCAGCTCGTCGGCATAGGCGACACCATCGGCTACAAACCGCAATATTACCCCAACGGCGTACAGGTATCGGCCAACTACGCCTTCAACTACCTCGCCTCTCATGTCCGCCGTACGCAGGCCTTCGCCTACCGCCTTGGCGGCAAGAGTCTGGCGCCCGACAGTCTTCATACCGCCGACAGCCTGACCTATTACTGCCGTTGGAAGACTGGATCGCGATCCACCACCATCGAGCGTTTCCGTCTGGACTACGGACAGATGGACAACCGCTGCCAGACAGTAGACGTCAACCAGCTTCTGCTGGGCATGGCCGACTGCGAGCCTCTGCAGCTCCTCGCCATGTTCCGCTACACCCGCAGCACCAGCATCGTGACGCGTGCCTCGTCGGATAACGGCACCATCGACGTCACCACCGAGCTCAATGCCGATCGCAGCGTCCGTCGCATGGTGGTCAAAGACAGTCGTCAGGGCACCGAGGTGACCTACGACTTCACCTATTAATGAGATTTTTCATCATACTCCTCGCCCTCGTCATCCTGCTCACCGGCTACGTTAGCTGGCACCTGTGGCGACTCACACCCCTTGGATGGCCGCTCAAGCTGACCATCACGGGTCTGTTCCTCCTCTGGATGCTCTCCTTCTTCGTGGGCTTCTTCCTCATGGAGCGCTTCCCTGTCAGCGTCGCTGTCGTCCTCTACGAGGTAGGCACCACGTGGCTCATCGTCTTCCTCTACCTGCTCCTCCTCTTCCTCCTGGCCGATGTCGCCACGCTCTGCCGCCTGTTGCCCAGGACTTTCCTGAACGACAGCACAGTAGGACTCCTAACCGTCACTGCCATCATGGCCATAGTACTGACGGCAGGTGGTCTGAAGTATCACCACAAACATCGCGAGGAACTTACGCTCACCACTTCTAAACCCATAGAGAAGCCACTCACCATCGTCCTGGCCAGCGACCTGCACATTGGCTACCATAACCGTAAGGCGGAGCTGGCACGATGGGTTGACCTCATCAATCGTGAGAAGCCAGACCTCATACTCTTTTGCGGCGATATCGTCGACCGCAGTCTGCGCCCACTCCTCGAAGGACACTATGCCGAGGAATTCCACCGTCTGCAGGCACTCGCCTACACCGTCCTTGGCAACCACGAGTACTTCAGCGGCGCGCAGAAGCCCGGCTCCCCAGCCTCGACCGATGCTGTCGAGAGTTTCTTCCGCGATGCCGGCATCGTGTTGCTCCGCGACTCCGTGGCCCACTTCAAGGGCATCGACATCATTGGCCGTAACGATCGGATGGCACGCCACCGAGCCGCCGTCAGCGACCTTGCCAAGGGCCTGCAAGGCTACACCATCCTCCTCGACCACCAGCCCTACCATCTTGAAGAGGCAGAACAGGCAGCCGTCGACTTCCAGTTCAGCGGACACACACACCGCGGACAGGTATGGCCTCTCTCGTGGATTACCGACATCCTCTATGAACGCTCCTGGGGTCATCATCAGCGTGGCGCCACCCGCTACTACGTCAGCTCCGGCATCGGCATCTGGGGACCCAAAATCCGCATCGGCACCCGCTCAGAGTACCTGGTGCTAAAAATCACGGGAAATAATCAGAGGACCGTCCCCTGATCATTCAAGGAGGCATTCTTTCTGTTTCATTTTACGATTACTTTTTTGCCCTTAATGATATACATTCCCCTGAGTAGTGATGAATCTGTGACCTTGCGACCACTCAAGTCGTAAATGAATTTACTATTGGTGATTTCATTCTTCAGACTTTTAATTCCAACTGCGTTTCCCATAGGAATCAATTGGAAGGGGAAGGTAGTGAGGGTGGTGGCAGCTGTTGTCTGTACTGTGCCGTCAGCGGCAATATCCCAATACTTCCGTGTCGAAGCTGTAGCTCCTGTGTGTATGGCGATGCGGTCTGTACCTATGGCTTGTTCAAGATAGAAGGGGAGGTATGCCGATGCTGCCAACTTGGCTGCGGCGGTCACTTTCAGACTGTCTTTATCTGAAAGACTGATGAAGCCGTACTTGGGCGTAGCGGCAGCGGAACGTTCGAGGCACCACAGTTGGCTTGAGTCTCCCTCCTCGCGTGACTTGAAACTGACGGGCTGCCCTTTGCCATTGGCTGTTAGATAGGTATCTGTGGCGACGTGGAGTAAAAGGTAGTTCTCAGGCTCGATCAATGTTGTTTCAGCAGCCTTGACGAAAACGTTGAAGGTGAAGTGGTATTCTTCGCCAGAGAGGGTAAAGGTGGCTGTGTATTCACCGCTGGTCTGAAGGTTCTCCAAAGTCAGCGTCTTGCTGCCTGTGGTGCCGTCGCTCCACGAAACCTTGGAAGCTGACACCGAGGAAGGCGTGGTCAATCCGAGTGTCACACTGCCGCCCTGCTCCACCACGGCATCAAAACCCTCAGTGGTCGTTTCGCCCACCGTGTTATAGGGAATAGACATCAGGACATGAATGTGGAACACCTGTGTGGTAGTGGCTCCGCCCTGGTTAGTACAGGTGACACTGATGTCCTGATCTTTTTTGATGGCTGCTGTGGTGATGCTCTGTGTGGTGGCTCCGGTGCTCCATTTGTAGGTTCCCCAACCAGCAGAGGACGTTACGTTGAGCGTAGCAGTCTTACCATAAAGCACATTAATGGTGTCTGTTTGGGTGGTCGTACCATCATAGGTCACACTGGGCGTCAGCTCGTCAGGGGTACAATCGCCCTTAGCAGCGATGGAGAAGCAGAGCTGGCTCTTGATACTATTCTGGTTGGTATAGGTGACGCGGTAGATATAGCTGCGGTCGGTTGTAACGATGATGTCGCGTGTCGTCTCGCCCGTGTTCCATTGCCATTGCCCCGTATCCTCTTCCCCGTCGGGCAGCTGTGGCATGAGGATGATGGTCTGTCCTGTTGGCAGACACGTGTTGTTGTTGATGTTGTATGTATTGACGAGTCCTCCCAGTTCATTGTGAAGCAGGGTCTTCCCATTGACGAGTCCGCGTGTTTTCTCTTGTGAAAGGCTAGGAATGAGGTTTGTTGTGAGCGTACCGCTATACTCCATCTTCGGGGTCAACTCCGTGGGCACTTGGTCGGCAGGGCAAAGCTGCTCGTCGCGTGTATTCATGAGCACACTATAGCCTAGGTGGTCGTAGCCGCCGCTGGTGCTACCCTGTCCGCCTTCGTCAATGCCCATATTTGTATAGGAAATATCTGAGAAAGGCATTTTCACGCCCTTTACACCCTCATAGATGCCAATGACGGTGCCCCAGTAGGGTCGCATCTGTGCACCGAGGGCAGGGCCCGTCATGAGCCATGCACGCGAGTCGCTGTAATAGTAGCCATTGGAGCCGTAATGGTAGTTCACCCAAGGCAACCCCTCCACGCTCTGCGTCTGTGCTGCCACGTATTCGATGCCGGCAGCCAAACGGTGGTCCATGTAGGCGAAGAGGTCATCGCCCTGGTTCCACCCCTGTTTCGCAATATCCACAGCCAAGCCTAACGCCATTGCCGAGTGCCCTGTGTCACGTCCGCTCTCATTCATCTGTCCAAGTTCACCGTAACTACCTGTTTCAAGCTCGCTCTCGGAAGTTGTCACCACGAGGTTGCCGAGGAATTCGGTGAGACCGTCGTTCTTAATAGGTACTTCGGTGCGCGGGTCACGGAATGTGCCACACTGGTCGTACTTGAAGTAAGACATGCCCTGGTTGTAGATGAACACGTCATCGCACAGCACACCGATACTCAATACACATAACACGTTGCACAGGCCCCAGTTCGACCAGTAGTGACCAGGTGCCTGCCACCATTTGCCCGTGTTTTCCCAAGTGCCGTTACGTGAGCGAAGAAAGTTAATAGCCTTTGGATACCACAGTTCGAGCATCCAGTGCTGAAACTTCTGGAAATCTTCCTGGTTCCAACCTTCGTAGTCGCGCATCAACTCAGCTGCCTGTGCAAACTGATAGCCGTAGAGCCCCACGGCCAGACACTGATCGGAGTTGCCGCTAATAGCCTTTGTTGTGTTACACCATGCCATGAGGATCCTCACGGCAGCCTTGGCGTTAGCCTCCGTTCCACCGATTTTCCAGCGCAGTGCATTCTGATAGGCCATCGTTGCCCCGCGTGCGGCATTTATATAATTCTCACCATTTCCGCCGCCGCGTATAATGGTCTCGACGGGATAGGTCTGTACGCCGCTCTGTGAGTAGGCCGCACTGGTTAGCTTCTGGTAGGCCTGCTTCACTTTGGTGTTACCCTTTTCTAACTGTGCCTTCACACGGTCAAAATCTGCCTGTGTGTGTAGACCACCTGGATGGATGAACCCACGGTCTTGAGCCATTACTTGCACAACGAAGAATGAACCCTGAGCCGCGAAGAATTGGATTGAGCAGAGAAACGCAAGGCTGAAAAATCTTGTTTTCATACTTTTACTGTTTAGGAATGATGGTGCAAAGATAATACAGCCAGAGAAAACAGTAGGTGTCTGTTTTTCCAAGAATATATTGACCAGGGGACGGTTCTGTAGAATCGTCCCCTGATACCTCCCTGATACCTCTGTTATCCTGTTATTCCTTTTTTACTCTTCTCTAATGATGTCTTGATCATTGTTCCAGTCATGCCATTTATAGGTCTTTCCGTTCATTGTCATCTGATTATTCGCATAGGCACCGATGGAATTGATTTCCCACCATACGCGGCCCATCTCCGACTCTGAGTCTTCCTTGTGTAGGGGCGATAGAATGATCTTCGTGAACTTTCTTCCGTTATATGTCATTGTGGCATGGTTGCCACCACGGTCGTAGACTTTCGTGACACGGAATATCAGGACAGGCTCGTTCCACATCGATGTGGCGTCCGTCTGTGGGATGCCGTTGTTCCAGAGGTAGTTCCTATAGTTGGTGGCACGTGCGTCGGCCTGTGTGCGCCAGGTGTTGCGTTGCGTGCTGTTGTGCAGCGGCAGCACGGTCCAGGGGTCGCGTGCGTACCTGTTCACTTTCTCCTGATCGGCAATGTCCGACAGGAGGATGGGCTGCTGCGTGTTCTCGTACATGGTATAGTAGAAGTAGTGCCACTGGCGGTTGTGCTGTTTGTCGTATGCACCGTCCTGCACGATGCGCATCAGCTGCCATTTGCTTTTGTCATTATTGAGATAAGCAATGGAGGTACAGATGCCCGGACGTACATTCTGCTGCTGGGTGTCGCTCTCGGTGATGACGGTGTCGCGCATCAGTGCTATCTTCAGCAGGTCAACACCCGTGTTGTCCTTGATGTTTTCGTAGATCTTCCTGGTAACCGGCTGTTGCATCATCAAGTAGTTATTAAAGAACGCCAGCATGGGCATCATCACCTTGGGCAACATCGGTTCCACTGCGATGTCTGGGGCCCAACTACCGTTTTTGTCGGTGATGTTGTCGAAGCTAATGAAGTAGGAGTAGGGGGCGTTGAGACAGGCGCCGACCTCTACATTTATATCGCAGCCGGAGTTCATGATGCAGAACCAGCGTGAGCCTTCTTCATCAACGCAGACGTCACCGGGGATGTAGTGGGAGTTGCCATTAAATGCTTCCCTGTTCCATTTCGTTTTATTGTTGTTGTCGATGGTCACCTCCGGCTCTCTGATGGCGAGATCGCGGAAGTGTTGGTTGGGGGCTGCACCTTCGGTACCTTCCAGATAGTAATAGTGGTTGTACACATAGACAGGCTTTACGCCACTGATGGGCTGTTTGTAGTCCCATTTGCTGCCCTTCACTGTGAGATCCTGGCCTGTGGCATGACGGATGATGTAGCGCGGTTCTACGTCGCCAAACATACTGGACTTCAACAGATAGGGTCCTGATTGGGTGTACTCGGACTTCAGGTCTAAGCGCAGCTCACGCATGTCCTTCTTCACCTCACGTTTGCTCGTCCTGTGCATGTTCAGCTCCCAGGGGTTGGTGTCGCTCTCGAACGTGTACTCGTAGAGTGAGAGATTGTCGGATACAGAGCTCCACCACGAGTAGCCGTTGTAGAGGAAGTGCAGACGATCGGTACTGCCCAAGATGTCGCTTTCATAGAAGGGGAAGTTCCCGTCATCGGAGTTGAAACCCAGAATCTTCTTGAATAGTCCCTCGTTGTCCCAGGCCTCGCGGACGCGCTGCCAGAAATACTGATTGTGGTACTTGATCTGGTCGGCAGCGTGGCTGAAGTCGTGGAATGTGCGAAGGCCTTTTTTAAATAGTGTTGGGGCGGCGTTGTCCCTGACGTTGTCGTACCACAAGTCGGGGTGGACCATGGCATAGAGCATCTCGGCGAAGTTCTGCATCTGCTCTACGTTAGTACCCAAGCCCTTGGGGACGTAGAAGTCGCGGTCGTACTTTCTGATGTGCTCCATGTTCTTCTCGGGCAGCGGACTGAGCGTCACCCAGTGGGAGTCGCCTTTGTCCTCCTTGCCGAAGGCGGGACGTACGCACACCCAGTACTCGGTCTTGCCGTCCTCGTTCTCACGGCTCACGACGTCGCCGAAACGGTAGTAGGCCGATCCGTCGAACGAGCCGTTGGTGCCGCCCTGTTCGGCCGACTGGTAGATAATCTGCTGCAGGTGGGGCATCTGCTTGATGCTGACGTCGACGGTAGCCCACGACTGGCCGTTGTCGGTCTTGCGGTAGGTCAGCGTGCCCACGGCGTCGTTCTTCCACTCATAGCTGGCGACATTGAGGTCAAAGTCGCTGTCCAGCCCTACGAGGTTGGCAAAGCGCTGGGCGGCAGAGGCCATGTCGTTTGTGGCCACGATGCGCACGTAGGGATTGCCCTCGGAGGCCTCGCCGATGGTGGGCTCGAAGGTCTTGTCAGCGTAGTCGGCGGTATAGTCCGTCGGGCTCACCAGCTGGCTCACCACGCCCCAGAACGCGTCGGCCTGTTCCTGTGCCTCCTGCGCCTTCTGTTCTTCACTCTTCTTGTTGTCGTCGTCATCGTCCTTACAGGAGGTGACGCTCATGCTGAAGCCCAGCACCACTACGGCCATCAGCATCCAGTTCAATACGTTCGTTTTCATTACTCTTTTTTTCTCATTTTCTCCCAACCCGAGAGCATCCGGGAGAGGCTTTTTGCCTGCAAAGATATATTAAATTTTGCTAACAGCCAACGTTTTGCCGTTGTTTTTGCAGCTTTACCTGCGACATGACCCCTTGAATGCGAACTGAAGATCCCTTGCTACATTAGAGATTGGGTCATCAGCAAATTGCTTTAGTCTCTTTGATACCGACTTCTCTGTCCCTGGTTTCGACCCAAGCATGAACTACATCGTGGTAGATAATTTTTGACCAGAGGACGGTTCTCTTCTATGTTGCAAACCAAATAATTGGTTCATCTTTTAGCATTGTTTAATCGTTTTATTATCGTTTTTACTTTATTTTACACATATACAGCCAAGAAATCCCCATCCAGACACGTTCTTGATGCGTCTGGAAATTGCATAAGCAACAGGAATGCCGGATCAAACTTCTATCAGATGTAGTGAGCCGTAGCCACTCATCAGATTACTTCTTCAGATCTTGGAGTATAATGCCACATTCTGATCAAAGATGTAGTTACATGGACTCATCAAGAACCGCTAGTGGTCATTGTGTAATATGAGAAGTCTGTCCGACTTGAATCCCTGTTGTTATGCAAATCTGTATTATTCCCTTATGACAGTTCATATTGGGTCTTTGTCTTCAAAACTGCGTATGTCCTGCAGGCGAGTTTCCTTGCGACCTTGATAATGGCCTTGTGAGGTTTCATGATCTGACAACAGCTTGAGTAATATGCCCCCAACTGGTAGTCTCTATAGATTGCCACCCAGCTTGCCTCTACG
>Ga0310786_10002520_pt1 | contig 27870 bp, 21 predicted proteins | sample AusTroGonzalo_MG_FD_203881 | JGI IMG/M metagenome (GOLD analysis project Ga0310786, IMG submission 203881) | Bovine rumen microbial communities from tropical cattle in Woodstock, Queensland, Australia - Gonzalo_03 (v2) (version 2) | ecosystem: Host-associated > Mammals > Digestive system >...
CTAAAGCCGAAGCGCAAAGAGGCCTGGCCAGCCTATAGAAATGGCCAACAAACAAAAACAATTAACAAAAAGTAAAACATTTAAAATTAAATAGTCATGGCAGACATTAAAGCTATCGCTGAAGAACTGGTTAACCTTACCGTTAAGGAAGTTAAAGAACTCGCTGACGTCCTGAAAGAGGAGTACGGCATTGAACCCGCCGCCGCTGCTGTTGCAGTCGCCGCCCCCGCCGCCGGTGGTGCCGCCGCCGCTGCTGAGGAGAAGACCTCTTTCGATGTGATTCTGAAAGGTGTTCCCGATCAGACCAAGAAACTCGGCGTTGTGAAGGCCGTTAAGGATATGGCTTCGCTGGGTCTGAAAGAGTCGAAGGAACTCGTCGACAACGCCCCCAAGCCCGTTAAGGAAGGCGTTTCGAAGGACGAGGCTGAGAGCCTGAAGAAAGCCCTCGAAGAGGCTGGTGCCGAAGTCGAGGTGAAGTAAGGTTGCTACCTTCTGATACCTACGAGGAATAGGGCCTCCGGCGTAGTCCGGAGTGCCTATTCCTTGTTGCTGTGGAATAAATATTCTTTCAGCAGCAATGTCCACCTCCCCCGACAGCCCCGTAAATTGGGTTACGCTTTCTTTACTCGCGATAAGTTATAGAAAAAATTAATTTTTAGTCCCTTGGCAAAAAAAGAACCCACCGTAGTAAATTTCGCGTCGGTACGCAAATTTGATTACCCGGACTTTCTCGATATTCAGGTGAAGTCATTCAAAGACTTCTTCCAAATTGAGACCAACCCCGACAACCGACTGGACGAAGGTCTCTATAAAGTCTTCAAAGAGAATTTCCCCATCACGGATGCGCGAAATAATTTCGAACTTGAATTCTTGGATTATTACATTGATCCTCCCCGGTATAGCATCGAGGAGTGCATTGAGCGTGGCTTGACTTATAGTGTTCCGCTCAAAGCCAAGATGAAGTTGAGTTGCAAAGATCCCGAGAATGAGGACTTCCAAACCCTCGAGCAACATGTTTATCTGGGTATGATTCCCTATATGACCCCGAAAGGCACTTTCGTAATCAACGGTGCCGAGCGTGTGGTTGTATCGCAGTTGCATCGTTCCCCTGGCGTTTTCTTTGGCACGCAGTTCCATTCCAATGGCACTCAGCTTTATTCTGCCCGTATCATTCCGTTCAAGGGCTCGTGGATGGAGTTTACGACCGATATTAACAACGTGATGTATGCTTATATCGACCGTAAGAAGAAACTCCCCATCACCACGCTGCTCCGTGCCATCGGTTATGAATCGGACAAGGATATCCTTGACATTTTCGAACTTGCCGAAGAGGTGAAGGCCACTCGTAACAACTTGAAGAAAGCCATTGGCAAACAACTGGCTGCACGTGTGGTTGAGTCTTGGACCGAGGACTTTGTCGACGAGGACACTGGCGAGGTGGTTTCAATGGAGCGTACGGAGGTCATCATCGAACGTGATGTTGAACTCACGGAAGAGCACATTGAGAAGATACTTAACCTGGATGTTAAGTCGATCCTTATCAAAACCGAGGATAAGGACGGTATTGATTATTCGGTTATCTACAACACGTTGAAGAAAGATACTGCCAACAATGCCAAGGAGGCTTGTGAGTATATCTATCGTCAGCTTCGCAATGCCGAACCCCCAGACGAGGAGACTGCTCGCAGTATCATTGAAAAACTCTTCTTCTCCGAGAAACGTTATGACCTGGGCGATGTGGGCCGCTACAGGATTAATACCAAACTGAACCTTGATGTCGCTGACGATGTCAGGGTGCTCACCAAGGAGGATATCACCTCCATCATCAAATATCTGGTTGAACTTATCAATCAGAAAGCGGAAGTGGACGATATCGACCACTTGTCGAATCGTCGTATCCGTACCGTGGGAGAGCAGCTTTCCAATCAGTTCGGCGTGGGATTGGCCCGTATGAGCCGTACCATCCGCGAACGTATGAATGTGCGTGACAATGAGGTGTTCACTCCCACCGAGCTCATCAATGCCAAGACGCTTTCGTCGGTCATTAACTCGTTCTTTGGTACCAACCAGTTGAGCCAGTTCATGGACCAGACCAACCCGCTGGCCGAGCTTACTCACAAACGTCGTATCTCTGCCTTGGGTCCTGGCGGTCTGTCCCGCGAGCGTGCCGGTTTCGAGGTCCGCGACGTACACTATACCCATTACGGTCGTCTCTGTACCATTGAGACTCCTGAAGGCCCCAACATCGGTCTTATCTCTTCCCTCTGTGTGTATGCCAAAATCAATGAGCTTGGCTTCATAGAGACACCTTACCAGCGCGTTGTCAATGGACAGGTGCAGTTTAACGAGGATCCTGTCTATCTTTCGGCCGAAGCCGAGGAGAATAAGACTGTGGCTCAGGCCACCACTCCGCAGGATGAAGAAGGCCATATCACCGAGGCACGTGTGAAAGCACGCCGTCAGGCCGACTTCCCCATCGTCTCTCCCGAGGAGATTGACCTTATTGATATCGCCTCTAACCAGATTGCTTCTATTGCCGCATCGCTTATCCCGTTCCTTGAGCACGACGATGCCAACCGTGCCTTGATGGGATCGAACATGATGCGTCAGGCTGTGCCCCTGCTCAATCCCGAGATTCCTATCGTGGGAACCGGTATCGAAGAGGCTGTGGCACACGACAGCCGCGTGCTGCTCAATGCCGAAGCCGACGGTGTGGTCGAATATGTGGATTCCACAAAGGTCGTTATCCGCCACAACCGCACGGAAAAAGAACGCCTTGTTTCGTTCGATGACGATGTCAAGGAATATCTGTTGACCAAATACCAGCGTACCAACCACTCCACCGCCATCAACCTGCGTCCTATCGTCAGAAAGGGCGATAAGGTGAAGAAAGGCCAGGTCCTTTGCGAAGGTTATGCCACTCAGGGTGGCGAGCTCGCTCTGGGCCGTAACATGATGGTCGCTTTCATGCCTTGGAAGGGTTACAACTTCGAGGATGCTGTTGTGATTTCCGAGCGTGTGGTGCGCGAAGATATCTTTACTTCCGTCCATGTCGAGGAGTTTACTCTTGAAGTCCGCGAGACCAAGCGTGGCAATGAGGAACTCACCCGCGACATCCCCAATGTGGGTAACGATGCCACCAAGGACCTTGACGAAAACGGTATTATCCGTATCGGTGCCGAGGTGAAGGAAGGTGATATATTGATTGGTAAGATTACTCCTAAGGGAGAGTCTGACCCCACCCCGGAAGAGAAACTGCTCCGTGCCATCTTCGGCGACAAGGCTGGCGATGTCAAGGATGCTTCGCTCAAGGTGCCGCCTTCGCTGCATGGTGTTGTGATTGACAAGAAACTCTTTGCCCGTGTTGTTCGCGACCGTAAGGCCCGCGCCCGCGAGAAAGAACTGCTTGCAAAACCTGAGGAAGAGTATCGTTTCGAATGCGAGGAGCTGAAAGACAAGCTCATCTCGCGTCTGCTCATCCTGTTGAATGGCAAAGTGTCCAACGGCGTTTATACCAACCATCGCGAGGAACTCATTCCCAAGAAGGTTAAGTTCAGCGCCAAGACCCTCAAGACCATCGACTACACCGAGGTCAGCCCCAACAAGTGGACCACCGACAAGGAGACCAACGCCCTCATCAAGGAGTTGTTGAATAACTACAACATCAAATATCGTGAAATCTCCGGACGCTTCACCCGTAACAAGTTCGCTCTCACGGTAGGCGACGACCTGCCCAGCGGAATTGTGCAGATGGCCAAAGTCTACATCGCCATGAAACGCAAACTGCGTATTGGTGACAAGATGGCCGGTCGTCACGGTAACAAGGGTATTGTCTCGAAGATTGTCCGTGCCGAGGATATGCCGTTCTTGGCCGACGGTACTCCCGTGGATATCGTGCTCAACCCCCTCGGTGTGCCTTCGCGAATGAACCTCGGTCAGATATACGAGACCGTTCTTGGATGGGCTGGCAAGAAGCTCAACAAGCGTTTCAAGACTCCCATCTTTGATGGTGCTACCCTCGAGCAGATTAACGGTTACATGCGTGAAGCCGGTCTGCCTGAAAACGGCCGTACCTACCTGTACGATGGTGAGACGGGCGACCGCTTTGACCAGCCTGCCACCGTGGGTTACATCTACTATCTCAAGCTGCATCACATGATTGACGACAAGATGCACGCCCGTTCCATCGGTCCCTACTCCCTTATCACTCAGCAGCCCCTCGGCGGTAAAGCCAACTTTGGTGGTCAGCGTTTCGGTGAGATGGAGGTCTGGGCACTCGAGGCTTATGGTGCATCGCATGTCCTGCAGGAAGTGCTTACCGTCAAGTCGGATGATGTCATGGGCCGTGCCAAGGCATATGAGGCCATTGTCAAGGGTGACAATATGCCGGTGCCGGGTATCCCCGAATCATTCAATGTCCTTGTCCACGAACTCCGTGGTCTGGGTCTTGAGGTAACGTTTGATTAATTGGTAGTATAAGTAGAAAAGAACATGGCTTTTAAACAAGAAACCCAGTTAAAGACCGATTTCAATTCGATCACCGTCAGCTTGGCATCGCCCGAGTCTATCAAGCGTCGCTCATACGGCGAGGTGACGAAACCTGAAACCATCAACTACCGTACATATAAACCCGAGCGCGACGGTCTGTTCTGCGAACGCATCTTTGGACCCACACGCGACTGGGAATGTCATTGCGGTAAATATAAACGCATTCGTTACAAGGGCATTGTCTGTGACCGTTGCGGTGTCGAGGTGACCGAGAAGAAGGTCCGCCGTGAGCGCATGGGTCATATCGAACTGGTAGTCCCTGTGGCACACATCTGGTTCTTCCGTTCGCTGCCCAACAAGATAGGAATGCTGCTCAACATTCCTTCCAAGAAGCTCGATCAGGTCATCTATTACGAGAAATACATCGTTCTGCAGCCGGGTAAGGCTGTACTCAACGAGATGCCTGTACAGAAACTCGATTTGCTTACCGAGGAGGAATACTATTACATTCAGGATTCTCTTCCTGAGGGTAACGAGCAACTGCCCGACAGCGATCCCGACAAGTTCATCGCTGGCATGGGTGCCGAGGCGCTCTATAAGCTGCTCTCTGAACTCGACCTCGATAAACTCAGCTACGAACTTCGTGCCAAAGCCTCCCGCGAGACTGCCGTGGCACGTAAGCAGGAAGCCCTCAAGCGCTTGAATGTGATTGAGTCGTTCCGCGAATCGCAGCGCACCATGCAGGCCCGTGGTATGGACAACCGTCCCGAGTGGATGATTATGAACATCATCCCCGTCATCCCGCCCGACCTGCGTCCCCTCGTTCCGCTGGATGGTGGTCGTTTTGCCACCTCCGACATCAACGAGCTCTATCGTCGTGTCATCATCCGCAACAACCGACTGAAACGTCTGGTCGAGATTAAGGCTCCCGAAGTCATCATGCGTAACGAGAAGCGCATGCTGCAGGAGGCTGTCGACTCGTTGTTCGACAACAGCCGCAAGGTGTCGAGTGTGAAGTCCGAAAGCAACCGTGCCCTCAAGTCGCTCTCCGACGCTCTCAAGGGCAAGCAGGGTCGCTTCCGTCAGAACTTGCTCGGTAAGCGTGTCGACTACTCCGGTCGTTCGGTCATCGTGGTCGGCCCCGAATTGAAGATGCATGAGTGCGGTCTTCCCAAGGATATGGCCGCCGAGCTCTTCAAGCCGTATGTCATCCGCAAGCTCCTGGAGCGTGGCTTGGTGAAGACTGTCAAGTCGGCCAAGCGCATCGTCGACCGTAAGGAACCTGTGGTGTGGGAAATCCTTGAGAACATCCTGAAAGGTCACCCCATCCTGCTCAACCGTGCTCCTACGCTGCACCGTTTGGGTATCCAGGCCTTCCAGCCCCGTCTGGTCGAGGGAAAGGCCATCCGTCTGCACCCGTTGGTGTGTACCGGTTTCAATGCCGACTTCGACGGTGACCAGATGGCTGTCCATGTGCCTATGGGCAATGCCGCCATCCTCGAGGCCCAGTTGCTGATGCTCTCCACCCACAACATCCTTAACCCCGCCAACGGAGCGCCTATCACCGTGCCTTCGCAGGACATGGTGCTCGGCCTCTATTATATGACCAAGCCGCGTCACACCACCGCCACCGAAACGGTCCACGGTGAAGGCCAGCGTTTCTATTCGCCCGAAGAGGTAATCATCGCTTACAACGAGAAGCGTGTCGACCTCAATGCCTGCATCAGCGTCCAGCTGCCCGTTCCCGAAGGCCTTGATGAGTACTCTTATGTCAAGAGCGACAAGACCTTCATGGAGGTCATCAAGGACAAGTCCGGCAAGGTGCTGACCGATATTGACTGCACCACTCCTGCCGAGACGGCACAGCACAGCCGTACCGAATATGAGGTGAAACGCGACAAGGACGGTAACGTCATTGTTGACGCCAAAGGCCACTACATCAAGACCAACCGCCTGCGTACCACCGTCGGCCGTGTCATCTTTAACCAGGTCGTCCCTGCCCAGTATGGTTATATCAACCAGGTGATGGGCAAGAAGTCCCTGCGTGACATCATCGGCGACATCTTCACCGAGTGCGGCAACGCTGTCACCGCTACCTTCCTTGACGATATCAAGAATATGGGTTATCGCCAGGCATTCCGCGGTGGTCTTTCGTTCAACCTCGGCGACGTGATTATCCCTGAGGAGAAGGAAAGCCTTATCGAGAAAGCCAACGAAGAGGTGGAGGAGGTGATGGCACAGTATGCCATGGGTCTTATCACCAATAACGAGCGTTACAACCACGTCATCGATATTTGGACCAATACCAACAACCAGCTCACCGAGACCTTGATGAAGCAGCTCAAGGCTGACAACCAAGGCTTCAACCCCATCTTCATGATGTACGATTCGGGTGCTCGTGGTAGCAAGGAGCAGATTCGTCAGCTCTCCGGTATGCGTGGTCTGATGGCCAAGCCTCAGAAGGCTGGTTCCGCTGGCAACGAGATTATTGAGAACCCCATTGTCTCCAACTTCAAGGAAGGTCTTTCGGTGCTCGAGTACTTTATCTCGACCCACGGTGCCCGTAAGGGTCTGGCCGATACCGCTCTGAAGACTGCAGATGCTGGTTACCTCACCCGTCGTCTGGTCGACGTGGCCCACGATGTCATCATCAACGAAGAGGACTGCGGCACCCTGCGCGGTCTGCCCACCACGGCCCTCAAGAAAGGTGAGGATATCGTCCAGAGCCTCGGCGAGAAGATTCTCGGTCGCACCTCGGTGCATGACATTTATCATCCCCAGACTGGCGAGCTTATCGCCCGTGCCGGCGAGGAACTCACCGAAGATATCTGCAAGAAGATTGAAGAGTCTCCCATCGAGGAGGTCGAAATCCGTTCCGTTCTCACCTGCGAGTCCAAGCATGGCGTCTGTGCCAAATGCTATGGCCGCAACCTTGCCACCGGCAAGATGGTGCAGAAGGGCGAGGCTGTCGGCGTCATTGCCGCACAGGCTATCGGTGAGCCGGGTACCCAGCTTACCCTGCGTACCTTCCACGTAGGTGGTGTGGCCGGTGGTAACATCGGTACCACTTCCAGCCTGCAGGCCAAGTACGAAGGCCGCCTTATCATCGACGAATTGCGTTCGGTGCCATATACCGACAACGAGGGCAACAGCTACCATGTCGTCATGGGTCGTTCGGCCGAAATGCGTATTGTCGACACTAATACCGACGTAACCCTCTTCTCGTCGTTGCTCCCCTACGGTGCCAAACTCTATAAAGCCAGTGGCGACATCCTTGCCAAGGGCGACCTTATCGCTGAATGGGATCCTTACAATGCCGTCATCATCTCCGATGTGGCCGGTAAGGTTTCCTTCGAGAACGTCATCGAGAATGTCACCTTCCGTATCGAGAGCGATGCCCAGACCGGTCTTCAGGACAAGGTGGTTATCGAGAGCCGTCAGCGTACCAAGAACCCCACCCTCAATATCGTCGACTCCGAGGGCAATATCCTCAAAGTCTACGACCTTCCCGTGGGTGCCCATATCGGTGTCGACCAGGGTCAGAAGCTCAAAGCCGGTGACATCATGGTCAAGATTCCGCGCTCCTTCGGCAAGGCTGGCGATATCACTGGCGGTCTTCCCCGTGTTACCGAGCTCTTTGAGGCCCGCAACCCGTCCGATCCCGCCATCGTGGCCGAAATCGACGGTATCGTCTCCATCGCCAAGAAACTCAAACGCGGCAACCGTGAGGTTACCATCACCTCCAAGACCGGCGAGCAGCGTTCCTACCTCATCCCGACCTCCAAGCAGATCCTTGCTCAGGACAGCGACTATGTCAAGGCCGGTACCCCGCTTTCCGACGGTGCCATCACGCCTAGCGACATCCTCGCCATCAAGGGCCCGATGAAGGTGCAGGAATACATCGTCAACGAGGTGCAGGAGGTCTACCGCCTGCAGGGTGTGAAGATTAACGACAAGCACTTCGAGGTCATCGTGCGTCAGATGATGCGCAAGGTCGAAATCCTCGACCCGGGTGACACCCGCTTCCTCGAAGGCGACCTGGTGAACAAGCTCGACTTCAACGACGTCAACGACCGTATCTTCGGCATGAAGGTCGTCGAGGACGCTGGCGACAGCACCGTCCTCTCGGTGGGCCAGATAGTCACCGCCCGCGAATTGCGCGACGAGAACTCTGCCCTGCGCCGTCAGGACAAGAAGCTTGTCACCGTGCGCGATGCCCGTCCTGCCACCTGCCGTCAGGTGCTGCAGGGTATCACCCGCGCTTCGTTGCAGACCAAGTCGTTCATCTCCGCTGCCTCCTTCCAGGAGACCACCAAGGTGCTCACCGAGGCTGCCATCAACGCCAAGCGCGACACCCTCATGGGTATGAAGGAAAATGTCATTGTCGGACACCTCATCCCTGCCGGTACCGGTATGCGCGAGTATCAAGACCTCGTGGTCGGCAATGCTCCCGCCATGTCGGCCGACAAGCAGAGCTAAGCGACTATTCCGACTAATACCAACGGGAGGCTTTCCAGTACAGGGAAGCCTCCCGTTTTGATTTAAAATAGCATGTTGGGGAGTTAGTGCACTGTCAACGGTTTGCTGAGGGAGCCGGCGGGGGAGTGTATCAGGAGGATGTAGTTGCCTTGTGGCAAGATGGTGAGATTGATGTCGGCTGTAGTGCCCGAAGTTTGCAGTGCTATCATACGGCGGCCTTGCATATCGTACACCTCCACGGACTCCAGGCCCTCGGCGCAGTTCACCTTGACATGGTCGTGTGCCGGATTGGGTGCCACGGTCATCCGAGGGACATTTGTACCCTCGGCGATGCCGTTTGCGCTTATCCTGATACCCAAGCGCTGCCCCTCGTCGCTGGCGAAGACAGTGTCATGCATATTGCAGACGTGGTGGCACAGCCGTTGCACCTCCACCCAGTAGAGCGAGCCTGCGGCGAGGTCGGAGAAGGTCATCGTTGTATCGGTGGTCTCGGAGACCACGGTGTCGTCCGGTGCTTCGAGGGTCACGCGGTAGCCCGCACTCCCCCCGCCGTCCCAACCGACGGTGACCCAGCCGGTACCGCGCCCTACGATATGCAGCCCTGTGGGCTTGTCGCACCGTAACCGCTCGGGCTGGATAATTGGGAACACCTCACCCCAATCTCGAGTCCCTCCTAAAAAATAATCGTAATATTGGTTTTCACCCACTGTAGTGAATCTTCCATTCTCCCAAAAGGCAACTGGTTGTAGAATCTCATTGTAATCTAAGGATAGCGTAATCTTCTCAAGCAGTTTACATGTGTCCATAGCAAATCTGTTGACAACGAAGAATGTTTCTGGAACAGCCCAAGGTTGGTGAAAATAAACCTCATAGCAGTCCTCAACATGTTCCTCGGGCGGGTTTGACTGATAGGGGGGCTGTCGTGCCTCATATTTGATATAGCAGTGTACGGCGGAAGAATCAAGATAAACGGTGTCGAAGTGGATATACGTCGTGTCAATTTCACGTACTGCGATGGAAAAATTAACCACGGAATCTAACGGGATCTTACCTCGCATGGCCACACCGTAGACCAAAGTACCTGGAGATGCGTGATATCCCCAATACGAGTGACCTCCGGAACCTGCATTTCCTATGGTGGGTATAAAATCCCAAGGACCAAGTAGAGTCTGTGTATGAGGCCAAAATAAATAATAAGGGTCACTTTCAGCTACGGTATCCTGCCCATAGGCAGATGCCAAGAACAATAATCCCAGAACAAAAAAAACAATCTTTTTCATCTTTCGGCAATCACACTGGTAAATTGTGCTTTTGTGAATAATGAAGATAGCAATAATACGCTGATTGTGAATAGGTTTTTTGTATTCATGGGCTTTGGTTTTTGATGGTTTATGTCTGCAAAGATACGTAATAAAAACCAGAAATGCAAGTGGAAAATGCAAAGGTGAGGAGAAAGCATGTATGAAATGGGGGTCTAGAATGCGCAGCGGAGTTGGAGGAACCAGGTCTGGCGTGTGGGGCCGTTGGTGCGGCTGTCGCCGCTGCCGATAGCATCCTGCGAGGGCATGTAGGTGATGGCGTATTTGGCGCCGACGGTGAGGTGCTCGCAGAGTTTCCATCGTGCCACGGCCCATGCACGCAAGCCGCGCCCGTAGAGGGCAGGCATGCTCCAGGCATATTGCAGGTTGCTCTCGCCAAGGTAGATACGGGCATAGTAGCCATCGACGTCGAACCAGGTGGCCGCTGCGGTGACCTGCAGGCGGCGAAGGCTGTAGCGTGCCGTGAGGTTGGCCAGCCAACCCTGCTGCGGCTGCCCGTTGTCGCTGTCGAACCGAGCCAGGATACCGCGTGCCTTCACATTCCAAGGGCCAAACGAGCCCGTCACCTCGCCCTGCAGTTGTTGCCGCACGGTCTCTTCGCCAAGGTAGAGTGTGCTGTCCAGATTGGGAATGTTGCGCTCTTTCTGACGGTAGGCATAGCGCAGTGTGGAGACCAGCGACGGCCCCCATTGACGGCTCAGCTGCAGGCGTAGCCAGCTCCCTGCCGAGGGACGGTAGTTGGCATAGCGCAGGGTGGGGAAGTTGTAGGCATCGAGACTGGCGGTCAGGGTCATGCCCAGCGGCAGGCGGCTCTCGGCATCGAGGGTTACGCCCTGTTCGCCCTGCGTGCTTCCGATGGCGTAGCCCTGGGCGTGCAGGTTGTGGTAATTGCGGTGGTGAAAGCGGTAGCTTATACCGAAGCGGTTGCGGCTGTCGGCCTGCAGCAGCATCCCTCCTATGGCTGCGGGCGCTCCGTTCTCGCCGATGGCCGCCTCGCCGTAGAGGGTCATTCGCTGCCACTGCCATGCCACGTCGGCCCCGATGTTACACTGTCTCCGGCCGCGGAAGCGGAGTTGGTTGTATACATAGTCGCGTGTCGCTAGGCTATCGTCGAGGAGGGTACAGGCTGCGGTGAGGCCCGCGACAAGGTTTCCGTGGCGGTAGTCGAGGTGTGTGCCCGCCAGGTTCTCGCCATCAGTGTGCGAACCAAAAGCCGAGAGCCGCAGACGGCGGCTCAAACGGATGCGTGCCGCCACCCCTTCTTGGTAGCCTTCCTCGTAGAAGGCCGATGCAGGACGTATACCCACGCCGAAGCGCAACGGTGTCATGCCGGTGAGGTTGAAGGGCCTCAGGCCAGTCCAGAGGGTGAGCCCTTGCCCGAACTGCAGGTTGTAGCGTCCCACGATGAGGCGTTCCACAGGTCCCATATCGCTTAGCATCAGGTGGTACCCGTAGTAGTTCGCTTTGCCCCAGGCCTCGGCGGGGTCTTTGTCGGCTGTCAGGCGCAGGTCGATATGGCCTGGCAGGGTATAGGTGTAGCAGAGCAGGGCGCGTAGGTTGTCCCCCTCATAATGGCCGTTGCGGTATCCCTCGGCGCGTTCCGCGGTGCCGCCGAGGCCTGCCACCAGGCGGTGGTGCCCGTGGCTCAGGCGCCATCCTTTTCGTGGCTCAAAAGGTGCCGCCGTGGCCACCTGCTCCAGCCACTGTACCGTGGTGCTGTCGAATCCAGGGATGAAGCGCAGTTCTTTAAGGCTGAGCAGTTGCCCGTGCAACAGGATATAGTTGGCTAGGGCGCGGTACTGGAAGGGGGAGAGAAGGGGCAGGACCGCCAAAGCAGCCGTGTCGTTGATGTTCACAGGGTTGTCTTGCAGCTGTTGCAGCAGGTCGCCCAGGTCGGCGGCGGCCTCGCTGTCCTCGGTCTCCTCCACCCATTGTTCGAGGCTTTGCTCTACCTGCGCCCCGACTGTCGGCGGCAGGGTGAGTATCAGCAGTAGTATGAGCCAGCGTCTTACAGCCATAGCACGAGTGTGGTCTGTGGGGTGATGCCGAGGGTGTTGTGCACTTCGACGGCGAGGTCGATGGAGTAGCGTTGCTGTCGCAGGCCGAGGCCGAAGGTGAAAACCATGGGATTTGTGGCGAAACCGGTGCGCACGAAGCAGCATTCGCGGTAGCAGTATTCCAGCCCCATCCGCATCCTCAGCTGTTCTTCGCGTTCGGCGCCCACTGCCGTGAGCAGCTGTGGCAGTGGCCTGTAGGCGACCACGGCTAGCATACGCCAAGGCTGTTGTGGGTCCCAAGGCCGTGTGCCGGCCAGTGCTGCCAGGGTGGTGTTGCCGCCCGGGGTGGCCTGGAGCAATACGTCGGCCCCCAGCCATTGCTGCGGACGATAATGTGCGTCAGCGGTACCCACGTGGAGGTAGCGTGCCGCCACGCCCACATGCAGCCATCCGGTGGCGCGCAGCAGGTAGGCGGCGCCAAGTTGTTGCTCGTGGTAGTCGGTATTTCCGAGGTGATGATAGGCGGCCGCGACGGTGCCGAAGCGTTTTGTGGGCCACAGGGCCTGCAATCCCTTGTCGGCCAAGGCCGATGTAAGGAAACCGTAGCGGTAGGTGACGGCCGCTTGGCATCGGTCGTCCTGGGGCAAAAAGAGGCCACCCATGGCACCACTGCGGGCGTCATGGGTGACGTTGTTAAACTGTGCTGCGGCAGGCCATGCGGCTGCCGCGGCCACAAGAAGGGTCAGCGTTGCAAGAAGCTTACTTCTGCTCCTCATTGCCCATCTCATCGAGGGCGGAAATCAGGGCCTCGATGTTGGTGCGACGACTGGAAATCACGCCGTTGAAGACGATGGTGGGCAGGTCGGCGCTGCTCAGCGTTCCGTTGGCCAACTGCTCAATCTGGCTGTCGGTGACATAGATGGCGCGCACGTTGTTCACGGTGCCTTCCACCAGCGAACCTTCCTCGCCGAAAGAGCTGATGACCACCGAGCCTTCATAGCCGAGGTAGAAGTGGTTGCTGTCGACAGCCACGGCAAACAGATTGCCCACCTGGCCGCCCAGGTCGATACCGCTGGTAATCATCTGCATCACGTCGGTCGTGTCGAACTGACGGAAGAACTCGATGTCGTCAATGGGGCAGGAGATGGTGTAGGTCGTAGCGGTGTTGCCGCGCAGGTTGATACCGGCCAGCGGGAAGGTGATGTTGGCATTGTTGCCAGAGGTGAGCACATTGTCGGTGGTGGCAATCATCACGGTACCGGCATCGATATGTGCGGCGATAGTGGTGTCAAATGCCTGGATGGTGTCGAATTTCACATTGGTGACGGCCGACTTGAAGGTTAGCGTGTCATTGGCGCCCCACTGCTGTGCACCGCTCGGGTTCGAGGTGTACAGGGTGATGTGGCCGGTGAGGTTGGTGCTTTCAATAAGCTCCGCAAGTCCTTCTTCGCCGTCGCAGGCGGTGAAACTCAGTGCAAAAGCCACAGCAGTGGCGATAGCGAAAAATCTTTTTTTCATAATTCTATTGTTTAAAATGTTGGTTGTCAATTCTATATAGCAATACCTAAATTCGGTATTTAATTGCAAAAATAGTATAAAATTTTGAATTACAAAATATTTTTTTCGCGAGGCCCTCAGTTCACCCCTCCGGCGACGCCCCGACAGCCTCCCGAAGGCACCCTATCATTAACTTAATTTAAGCTTAACAAATCCAAATATAAACCTTCCTAACTCTTTCTTTATTAGGTGTTGAGATAGGGTTGATAAAGAGATGAGTAAGAGTAGAGTAAGAGATGGTGCGTAATCAACTGGTTTTCAATAGGGGTTTTTGAGATTATGTTAAATAGACTTCAAAATCATGTCAAGCGGGGTGGTTCCGGAGTCGGTGCCGTTGGATTTCGAAAAATAGGGGAGCGGGGAGGCAATAATTGGCCAGGAATGTCGTTATCAAGAGGTATGAGAGTACTACTGCTCGGAGCGTCGGGCCTGCTGGGCCACCATGTGCTGCACCTGCTGATGGAGCGAGGCTGCGCCGTTCGGGTGCTGGTGCGCCGCGCTTCGGCGGTGCAAATGCCCGACGGTGGTTGGGAGACAATGGTGGGCGAGCTGACCGACGCGGCCACGCTGCGGCGTGCCGCCGAGGGGTGCGACGCCATTGTGAACTGCGCCGGCACGACGGATATGAGCCTGCTGCGTCGCGAGGATTACCGACCGGTGAACAGCACGCTCTGCACCACGATAGTGGAGACCATGGAGCAGCTGGGCATCAAGACGTTGGTGCATACCTCGACGGTGAACACCATCGGCTACGGCAGTGCCGGGCATCCTGCCGGCGAGGAGGCGCCGATGCGCCCTCCGTTCGCGGGCAGTTACTATGCCGACAGCAAGTGCGAGGGTGAAACATGCGTGCTCGAGGCTGCACGCCGTCATGCCGACTGGCATTCGGTGGTGGTCAATCCGGGCTACATGCTTGGTCCGTGGGATGTCAAGCCTTCGTCGGGGCGGATGCTGCTGTTGGGCTACCGTCGTCGGTGCATGGCGGCTCCGCGGGGCGGCAAGGCCTTTGTGGATGTGCGCGACGTGGCTGCCGCCGTGGTGGCGGCACTGACGCGCGGACGCAACGGCGGCCGCTATATCGCCGTGAATGGTGATGCCTGCCTCTCGGTCAAGGAGTTGTACGAGATGCAGGCGCGGGTGATGGGCTACCGGCAGCGGGTGCTGACGCTTCCTGTATGGCTGACGGCTGTGGCCGGACGGGTGGGCGATGTGCTGAGGGCCGTCGGCGTGAGGACCGAGCTCTCGACACGCAACGTGCGCCAACTGGCGGTGCGTGAATACTACAGCAGCCGTCTCGCCGTCGACGAACTGGGCATGCCGCAGTCGCCTGTCAGCGACGCCATCCGCGACTTCCACCGGTGGAGGCAGGAAAGAGAAAAGCGAGAGGTGTGAGGAGGGGAAAACAAAATAGACAATATCAAACACAAAGATATGAAACACAATGCAATTCTTCTGCTGGCAGCCACATTGCTGCTCACGGCGTGCCACAGCCGCCAGAACGAGGCCATTATGAAACGCTCGTCGTCGGGCAAGACCTGTGAGGTGCTGTTGGCGGCCGACAAGAATGTGTACTGGGGTGAAACCAAGGCGCTGGTCGACTCCATCTTCCGTGAGTCGCAGCCCGGTCTGCCGCAGGACGAGCCGCAGTTCGACGTGGTGAATATCCCCGTCAGTTCGCTGCACAACACCCAGATGTTCCAGATGCACCGCAACATAGTGCTCTGCGATGTCGCCCCCGACAACCCCGACCGTGTGTACATAGGTCACGACAAGTGGGCCACGCCGCAGGTGATGGTTGACATCGCGGCGCGGAACGACTCGTCGCTGCGCGAGTTGCTGCGTCGTCACGCCCCCAAAATCAAGGCCGAGATATACAAGGCCGAGCACCAGCGCATCATCAACGCATTCTACAATATGCGCAATGTGGAGCTGATGCAGCGTGTGAAGGAGAAATTTGGCTTCAGCATGACCTTCAGCGAGGACTTCCGCTGGGCCACGGAGGATGCCGACTTCGCCTGGATACGCAAGGAGACCAAGGACTTCAGCCTGGGAATATTGGTGCAGACCATGCCCTACCGCAGTCAGGACCAGTTCCTTCCTGAGAAAATCGACAACCGTCTCGACACCATGATGCGGCGCCACGTGCCCGGTCCGGCCGAGGGCAGCTACATGGGCACCGAGCGGCGCATGGAGATTGTCCACAGCAAGGTGGACTACGAAGGCAGCAGCTACTGCATCGAGACCCGCGGCCTGTGGCGCCTGTTCGGCGACTTTATGGGCGGTCCCTTCGTCACCTATACCCTCCTCTCGCCCGACAAGAGCACGGTGGTCGAGGTGACGGGCTTCGTCTATTGCCCGCGGTTCGACAAGCGAGGCTACCTGATGCAGGTGGAAGGAATATGTAATTCAGTGCGATGGGACGAGTGAGACGGTGGCTTTTGACGGGGGTGGCATGCCTGATGCCGCTGCTCGCGACGGCGCAACAACGCGATTTTTTGAGTCGTTCCGAGTTGCTCCTGGCCGGGGGAGGCATGACCTACCTGGGTGACCTCAACGGGCAGAGTGTCTTCGGCGAGGCCAACATGGCCGGCAGTGTGGGGTTGCGTACCCGCTTGGACAACCGATGGAGTTTGCGCGCCATGTTGAGCTACGGCACCATAGAGGCGTCGCACGACTGCCTGGAGCAGCGTAATCTCAGTTTCCGTTCGCGGCTGTTCGAGGCTGCCATGGTGGCGGAATTCGACTTCCGTCCCTATGGTCCCGGTGCCACCGAGAGCCCGTGGACCCCTTATCTTTTTGGCGGTCTGGGCTTCTTCCGTTTCAACCCCATGGCACAGTATGTCGCCCCCGACGGCAATGTGACATGGGTTGAGTTGCAGCCATTGCACACCGAGGGACAGGGTACCTCGCTCTATCCCGAAAGGCGTCCTTATGCCTTGATGCAGCTGTCCATGCCGTTTGGCCTGGGAGTGCGCCTGCGCTTGGGCAAACATGTCTCGATGGCGCTGGAGTACGGGTTCCGCAAAACATGGACTGACTACCTCGACGATGTCAGCACCACCTATGTAGGGACCGACCTGCTGTGGGCGGAGGTGAGCGACGGTGTGTTGGCGGCGCAGATGGCCGACCGCAGTGCCGTGCCCAATGTGGCCGGTATCAAACGAGGCGACGACTCGCTCGACGACTGGTACAGTTTCTTCAACCTCTCGATGGGGGTGCACCTCGACCTGCTGTTGGGCTGGATGCGCAGCAAACGCTGCAGGAATTAGCAGCAAAGAGTTAAAAATTAAGAGCCAAGAAGTATGGTAACAATAGAACAAATCGACAAAAGCCGCGTGCCGCAGCACGTAGCTATCATCATGGACGGCAACGGCCGCTGGGCTATGCGCCAGCAGCACGAGCGCATCTTCGGCCACCGCAACGCCATGACAGCGGTGCGCCAGGCGGTGGAAGCCGCTGTGCAGCTGGGGGTGAAATACCTGACCCTCTATACCTTCAGCACCGAAAACTGGAACCGTCCGCAGGCCGAGATTGACGGGCTGATGGAATTGCTTATCAAAGCGGTGCGCGAGGAGACCAAGACGTTGATGGACAACAATGTGCGGCTGCAGACCATCGGAGACCTGCAGCGCATCCCCGAGCGGTCGCGCACCAAGTTGCAGGAGTGCATCGACCGCACTGCCGCCAATAGCGGCACCACTTTGGTGCTGGCGTTGAGTTACAGCTCGCGGTGGGAGATTGCCGAGGCGTTGAGGCAGATATGCCGCGAGGGATTGCGTCCGGACGAGGTCGACGAGGAGACCCTGCGCCGTTACCTTTCCACACGCGACTATCCCGACCCCGACCTGCTGATACGTACCGGCGGCGAATTGCGGGTGAGCAACTTCCTGCTCTGGCAGATGGCCTACACCGAATTCTATTTCAGCGACCTTCTGTGGCCCGATTTCAGACACGAAGACTTTTACGCGGCGGTGCTGGACTACCAGCAGCGGCAACGGCGTTTCGGCAAAACCGAGGCGCAGGTGGAGGCATAGCTGTCGGCAGCGTTTTTTCCTAAATTCCAGTTACAAGTGCAACACTGAGTAAAAAAAAGAGCACCAAAAATTTGGTACTCTCGAGTAAAGTGACTACTTTTGCGTTATACAGATGAAAAAATGGATGTTAATGCCGAGTTTCAACACACAGCGGCTATGCTCGACAGCCCGACACTCTACCCATCCCCCTATGTGGTGATGGGACTGCATGGCTACACGAAGCATTACTATGTCGGCGCCGAACGGATATGTGCCAAGATTGGAGAAGGCTTTGACCCCAATTTCTCTGAGAGCCGTCCGGACTTGCAAGAGACGGCTTTCTTCTACCACCCCGACCTTTGCGGAAGTCGAGCGCAGAGCCAAACACGTTTGAGCTATGCCGAGATGAAGCAAAGCGTGCGAAGCAAGCATCTCGCCAGCGAGCGAGCCGATGAGGTGAGAAGCGGAATAGCCCACATCACCACGACTTCGGTGCAGCATCTACAGTACCTGCCCTTCGGCGAACGCTACATCGACCAGCATCCCTTCGGCTATCAGGAACGCTTCACCTTCACCGGGAATGCACCCCGTAAGGGGAAGCGAATACCGCTGAATGAAATCAAATACAATGAGCAACGCGACGAGGAAACCGGCTTCGGCTACTTCGGGGCGAGATACCTTGACAATGAGTTGCTGACTTCCTTTATCTCCGTTGACAGATACGCAAGCAAATACCCATTCATATCTCCTTACGCTTATTGTGCTTGGAATCCTGTAAAGATAACAGACCCTAACGGGGACAGTTTACAGTTAGAAGGAACTGAGGAACAGAGGCAGAAAGTTTTAAACTACTTACACCAATGTTTTGAGAATTTAACGTTCGAATGTGATGACAATGGATATGTCACATTAAACAAAGAATTTTCAACCATCAGTACTCGTTCTGACCAATACATCGCTGGCATGATTTCGGATGACAAAAATATTTCTGTAATTAAAATCATGGAGACAGATTATGTAGCATCTAGGGGAGTAAGGATGCGGAAGAATAATCCTACTCTATTTGGTGGCACGACAGATTGTCCAAAAGATGGCAATTGGAAAACGGGTAGAGTTGAAGGAAAGCAATTTTTAAATATAAATAAACTAGGCTCTATCTGTGGGCATGATGATGAATCAAAGAAATATCCGGGAAGAATTATTATGCACGAATTTTCAGAAGGGTTTGAGGGCTGTTTTTTGGCTAGGAAATTTGAAAGACCATTGAGAGATAAAGATTATTTTCTGGCTCATACTAAGGCTAATGAACATTTGTTTGCCGATTTTATTTCTGGAGCCAACAACAAAATCAAATTGGGATCGGAGCACCTCAGATAGCTTTTTATCGTTGAATTCAATTTTAATACCAATGAAAAGACTACCGTTTTTTTTGTCAGCTGTATGTTTTTGTGTTCTTCTGACAAATTGTAGTAGCACAAAATTTCTTACCCCAGACAATTGTTATTCATGTGGGCATATCATTTATAGTAACGAAGAATATTCAGAAGAAAAATTCGGACATGAGAAAAGACTGCAGGATTCTTCATTCGCAGATATTAAAAAAGTCTATCCAAGTTTACCCGCTGCGGTATCGCGGAAGGGAATCTTCCGTGTCACGGAAATTTGGAAAGAATCTGATGTTGCAGTTTTTTTTCTGGAGGATATATCAAATCCTATGGATGTGTCAAGAGTTAAACAAGTTATCTCTTTGGTTAATGAGCCTACATATAAGGGAGAGGTGTTGAAAGTTGGCAAAGAATATTATTTTGAATTATCACCACTTTTCCCGTATAATATGACTCCTTCATATGATTGTTTGTATGTTGAGAAATTGCTCTTTGAGAATCGATGGCTGTTAATACAACTACACAGTGGAGATAACATATATTCATCTGCCAATCTCAATGGGGATAAATATATTCGAAATCCTTTAAAAAAATAGCATGACAGCACAATAAAAAAGCAAGTTGAATCATCCTGTATATAAAATTCCTTCCCAAACCCGTACTCAAACCATGCGGTTTTACCCGTTCGTTTTCACCGGCGATGCACCCCGTAAGGGGATGCGAATACCGCTGAATAAAATCAAATACAATGAGCAACGCGACGAGGAGACCGGCTTCGGCTACTTCGAAGCGAGATACATGGACCACGAGCTGATGACGATGTGGCTGAGCGTGGACCCGATGGCGGATAAGTACCCGAGCATTAGCCCGTATGCATATTGTGCCTGGAATCCCATCAAATTGGTGGATCCGGATGGAAAGGAGACCATTGAGAATGATGATTGGTATAGAAACAATCTGGGTGACATTGTTTGGGATGAAGCAGTAAAGGAGCCAGGGGACTTGCCTGTGGATTGTACTTATCTTGGAGAGAAAGGCGTTGCCATTAATGAAAAAGGAGATGTAACAAGAGTGTATAATTCAGATGGAACCATCGACGATATTCCACAAACCTTACCCCAGGTGGATATTACAGAGAAAGGGAGAAGTAAGTCAGCCGAAGTTGCAGCCAAGATTCCCCTAGCCTTGTCTGTTGCCTTATATGATGGCCCCGAACTAGGCCCTGCTGATGCAGTGGCGATTCTTGGATCTCTTAGCCTTTCAGTATATGCTACGACATTATGGGTTATGGAAGAATTTCCCACATCATTGGAGGAAGAGTCTCATATTCAATAATACGAAGAGCATACTAGAGGTGCACGAAATTCGACATGGGATAAACATACTCAAAAACGTCCAGGACAAGTAACCGGGCAACAACGGAATAATAATCGTGGTAATAAAAATAGGAAGTTTCAACCCCAACCTAATTCTAACAACAAAAAGAAATGAATAATCCTAGCGAAAAAGAGATGGCCGTTTTCTCTGAAAAATTAAATCATTTATGGAGAGAGCAAAAGATGAATGAGGCGAAAAAACTCCTTTTGTCAGAAGTCGAAAAGTATCCTGATGAGTATTTCTTATATACAAGTTTAGCGCAGACTTGTTCAGGATTGGGAGAATATGATTCGGCTCTTGAGTTCTCCAAAAAGGCAATAAAAATATGCGATGATGATGTATTGGTGTTGTATAATCATGTTATAGCTTTAGTCGAAACAAAAGAATACAAAGAAGCACTACCACTTTGTCAACAAATACTAAGAAAACCTGTTGGTGTAATCTCTCGAGATGGAGAAGGAATTAAATGGGCCAAGTCCATAAGAAATGATACGATGTACCTAAAATCTATTGCTCTATTTCATATTGGAAAATATAGTCAAGCACTTCGAGTTTTGAAACAATTGTTAACACTGAGACAACGCGGCCTGTATAGCGATTATTCAAAAAGGCAAATATTGAAAAGAATAAAAATAATAGAACTAACGATTGCTCAAAACAAAATAATTATCTCACATGATGGGCAGATTGAAAAAGGAACAGGTGCTTCGCACCAATGAAGTTATGTCCGTATTCACTTCCCCGCAAAAAATAGCTAATTGATACAACCCACACATAAAACCGGCCCACAAAACCGCATTCAAACCATGTGTTTTCACCCCTTCGTTTTCACCGGCAAAGAAAGAGACGAGGAAACGGGCTACGGCTACTTCGGTGCAAGGTATATGGACCACGAGCTGATGACCATGTGGCTGTCTGTCGACCCGATGGCGGATAAATACCCGTCGATAAGCCCGTATGCGTATTGCGCTTGGAACCCAGTAAAACTGGTGGATCCAGATGGACGGGAAATAAATCCTGTTTATGGCTCTGACGGTACTTTTAGAGGTAATACAAAGGAGGGATTTACTGGAGAAATCGTCATATATGATGGCTCAATAGAATTTGAAAATCTCTCCGTAGAGCAACTATACCAACAAGCTGCTCATCAGGCAAATGTACAACCGGGAGCAGCAAACGCATTACCGTATTCTGTTGCAGCCGGTTCCATGACAGATGAAGCAAAATCCAAAATGTACACAGACATCGTCAGCCGCTTTGAAGGAGATAATATTCTGGGGACAATATTTTCTATGGATGATGTTAAAGATGGCAAAATATACTTTGATGCCAGTCGGTCAGGAAACTGGGCTACAGCATATGATGAAAATGGTAATTTAGGCGACGGTAGCAAAATATATGCAACAGATCATTATCTCACAGCATCCGAACCGACTGTAGAGAATATTGCAGCCTCTGTAATATGTCATGAATGGTTTAGTCATAAAATACAAGGTTGCTCAGACGCAACAAAGAACCATCAACAAGCTTATGTTAATGTAATGAACGGCCCATACTGGGGAGGAACCACCGATGCTTACAAAAGTTTTGTACAATTAAAATTTACTAAATATGCAGGGCGTTAAAATACTATTTCTCTTTTGTTTTATAACGTTTGTTAATGGAGTTCATGCACAATTTAACATGCAGCAGTATGATAGTATTGTGATTGGTTATTATAATTATTTGAGTGATACATATTACATGTATACTTTCTCTCATGACCAGCTAGAGATTCGCGGAGAAAAGACGTTCTATAAAAGAGTTATTGTTGATTCCTCTAGATGGGAAATGTCATATTCCACAGATGTTCGCAAGGATAATAGATGTGTTCGCCTGTCAGATGCATATACAGATTCTCTGAACGTTCTTGTTAGCGGTTTTAGTCCTTATGTATCGTCACCACCTCATATGTACACAGATGTTACAGAAGAAACAGATAATTTAGTGATTGTTTTTACTGGATATGGTCATTCGGGAATATCTGAATGGAGAATGATTTTGTGCCCTATTTGTGAACATATTCAAATTGTTGATCGCATTGTCAAATGTTTAGAAGGTTTACAGCATTTATAACGTCATGATGGTAACAACGACACGAAAAGGAATAAGCAAGGTTGGTATTTTTTTAGAGGACAACTTTAAGGGAATCGCTATATCTGACCATGCAAATGAAATCATAAGCATGTTTGTCCACGAGCAACAGCATGTTATAGACCATAGAAAAAATGCTTTTGTTTTCGATTACGAATATGAAAATTCCGCATTAATGACACAATTTAATCACGATTCATGGTTAAAGTGTCGTCCAGCGTTTAGAAATGGAGTCACGAAATATGGAAGAACAGACTCCACACTACCATCATGTATATTAGATTTCTGGGATCCAGATGTTATTAACCCATTTAAATAATCAAAATGAAAAAAATATTTTTAATTTTAGTTTTAATTACAGTTGGTAATATAGCCTCATGGGGACAGGTCTCCATTATAATTGACAGTATTATTCTCGATAATGTTATTGAAGTCAAAGATACAGGTTTATACATAAGTCATTGGGGAGGAGGTCCGGCTGTAACCATGAGTGTCTCTATTACAAATACTTCTCATGACGAAATAAAAATATATCAAGATGGAAACTACGAGTTGTACTGTACCTACGAATACAACGGATTTTTACATAAATCATTGAACAGCTATTTGACAATACGCGACAATCATCCTTTGGTAATTCCACCAGACAGCACATATACAGAGATTTTCACCACAGGCCTTAGGCTACCATTTAAAACTATTGAATTGTCAGACGTCGTTGTATACGATCATTCTCTTGTATTAAATGAAGTCATAGCATCGTTCAAAATGGTTTTACATATTGGTAAAGAAAAATATGTGTCAAATAACAATCCAATCGTCACGAGAGGAGATTATTTCTATTACGAACAAAAATGGGAAGACAATTAAATAACTTAAAATCGACTCAGTAATAAATGCATCTTGCTATTAGATTACAAAAGAACGACAATGACTAATTGAATGATTCGACTCATAAAAACGATGGAGATGACAGAAAACATGCGGTTTTACCCGTTCGTTTTCACCCTCAAATCTGTATCCATCGAGAAGGTATTGATACATGTTATATACACGGAAGGCCATGGACAAAATTAAGATGAAGTTTACATGATACAAAGGATTTATATTATGACCTCTCTTAGCTCCTCCACAGAATGCAACCTACACATCCTGCTCTAAGCAAGTAACTTTAAAACCACCCACGGCAAGAACTCGCATTCTTTCGAAAAAAATCATAAATTATATAATAATTCACGTGCAAGTGAGTTATTATATAGTTTTCGGATTTGCCGACTGCGAACCAAAGTGAACTAAAATGAAAGAAATCAAGAGACTGCTGCTGCTTGCGGCCCTGCTGTGGATGGGTGCCATGGGTGTCCGTGCCCAGGTGGTTGTGGGCGGTGGCGAAGGATATGACCTGGACTATCTTACCCCCAAGACCTACGAGATAGGCGGCATCACGTTCGAGGGTGCCGAGAACTTCGACACCCGTGTGGTGCAGCTGGTGGCCGGCCTGCAGGTGGGCGACCGTGTGAAGCTGCCGGGTGACAAGATATCCAGTGCGGTGGAGAACCTCTGGAAACAGGGCATGTTCGAGGATGTGCAGATCAGGGTCACCCGTATTCAGGGCAATATCGCCTTCCTGAAGATTGTGCTGAAAGAGCGTCCGCGCATGGACAAGTTCTCGTTTACCGGCGTGAAGAAAGGCGAGGCCGACAAATTGCGCGAGGAAATCAAGCTGACTACCGGTGACGTGGTGACGGAAAACCTGTTGCGTACCTCGTCGAACAAGATTAAAAGCTACTACATCGACAAGGGCTATACCCGAGTGGAGGTGACGCCAACCACCGAGGCCGACAGCCTGGGACGCCTGACGGTGACCTTCAACGTCAATCGTGGCAAGAAGGTGAAGATAGACTCGCTGATTTTCGTGGGTAACGAACAGTTGAGCGACCTCAAGTTGCAGAGCAAGATGGAGAAGACCCACGACGTGCACTACTTCTGGAAACTGCGTTTCTGGACCAAGGCCTTCTGGAAGAAAAGCCGCTATATCGAGAGTGACTTCCGCGAGGACTTGGACAAGGTGGTGGACTACTACAACGAAGCCGGTTTCCGCGATGCACGCATCGTGCGCGACACGGTGTGGGATGTGCCTCAGGATGAACTGACCCTGAGCGACAAAAAGAAGCAGAAACAGGAGCGGGTGAAAGTGAAGGTGCAGGTCTTCGAGGGATCGAAATTCTACTTCCGGAACATCACCTTCTCGGGCAACACCGTCTACAGCGACGATGTGCTGGCTCGTTCGCTGCGTATCGCCAAGGGTGACCCCTACAACCGTAAGCGTTTGGAACAGAACCTGACCTACAATCCTTCGGGTACCGACATCTCGTCGCTCTACATGGACAACGGCTATCTTTTCTTCCGTGCCACGCCGGTGGAGATCGCGGTGGTGAACGACTCGATTGATATAGAGATTCGCATCGAGGAAGGCCAGCAGGCCCGCATCCGCAATGTGTGGGTGGAGGGTAACACGATTACCAACGACAAGATTATCATGCGAGAGTTGCACACCCGTCCGGGTGACCTCTTCAGCCGCGACGCCTTGTTGCGTAGCCGCCGTGAGTTGGTGACGCTGGGTTATTTCAAGGAGGAAAGCATCATTCCCGAGCCGCGTCCCAATGCCAAGGACGGTACCGTCGACATCGTCTACAAGGTGGAGGAAGGTTCGACCAGCCAGCTCAACTTGCAGGGCGGATACGGCAGCGGTATGGTGATTGGTCAGGTGGGTATACAGCTCAACAACTTCAGTGTGCGCAATATCTTCAACAAGAAAGCCTGGGTACCACTGCCCGCTGGCGACGGACAGAAGTTGGGTTTCAACGCCGTCACCAACGGCAAGGCCTACTATGCCCTGAGTGCCTCGTTCACCGAACCTTGGCTCGGAGGACACCGGGCCCAGAGCCTCTCGGGGTCGGTGTATCACAATCTGTACAGCAACGGCCTGTGGTATAGCAAGGATGATCCGAAGTACTACAGCCTCCAGATTACCGGCGCCGGTGTCAGCTTCTCGCGTCGACTGAAGTGGCCCGACGACTACTTCATCGCCTCGCATGGCATCTCATACAAGCACTATGTGCTGAATAACTATACCCTTAACTCGGGTCTCTTCACCAACGGTGTGGCCAACGACATCAGTTACGGCTACACGTTGAGCCGCAATTCGCTCGATTCGCCCATCTATGCCCGCAGTGGTTCGGAGGTGAGCATGAGCCTGTATGTCACCCCGCCGTTCTCGTTGATGAACGGAAGGGATTATTCCACGGCCACAGACCAAGAGAAATACAAGTGGCTGGAATACTACAAGGTGAACCTGCGCGGTGCCTGGATGCTGAATTTGGTGGGCGATGTGGTGCTCAGCACCCGTTTCCGGTTCGGTTTCATGGGCTATTACAACAAGGACATCGGACACTCGCCTTTCGGACGCTATGTGGTGGGCGGCGACGGGCTGTCATCGTGGAACCTCGACGGACGTGAAGTCATCCCCCTGCGTGGATACGAGAACAATTCGATTGGCGCCAGTGTGGATGGCGGCGGTTCGGTGTTTGACCGTTTCACCCTCGAGTTGCGCCAGCCCATTATCGAGAGTTCCGCCACCACCATCTGGGTGCTGGGATTCCTCGAAGGAGGCAACTGCTGGAGTGATATATCGCAGTTCCAGCCCTTCAAGATGTATAATTCGGCCGGTGTGGGAGTGCGTCTCTTTATGCCGATGCTCGGTCTGATTGGCGTTGACTGGGGCTATGGTTTCGACGGTACCACGGGCGGCAGTCAGTTCCACTTCTCCATCGGACAGAGTCTGGACTAGAAAATCAGGAATGAAGAATTAAGAATGTAGTTATGAAAAAGCAGTTGTCATATCGTCTTGTCGCTTTAGCGCCTTGTTTTCTTTTCTTCATTTTCCAATTGTCGATTTCCCATTTCGCCCAGGCACAGAAATATGCTTGTGTGAATACCGACTATATCCTGAAATCAATTCCTGAATATACCAATGCGCAGAAGCGGTTGGACAAGTATGTGTCCGACTGGCAGCAGGAGTTGCAGGGGAAACAGAGCGAATTGGAAGAGATGCGGTCGGAATATGAACAGGAGAGTTACCTGTTGCCGGAGAACCTGAAGAAACGCCGTCAGGAGGAAATAAAAGAAAAGGAAAAGGAAATCAAGGAACTGCAGCAGCAACGTTTTGGTGCCGGAGGCGACCTGGACAAGAAACGTGCCGAACTGCTCAAGCCGGTGCAGGACAGGGTGTACAGCACCATCGAGCGCGTGGCTCACGAGAAGAACTACGCCTTCGTGTTTGACAAGGCAGGCAATACGGCAATGCTGTTCGTCAACAAGAAATATGATATCAGCAAGGAAGTGCTCGAATTGCTGGGCTACAAGCCTGAGGCTGATTCGGAGATGAAGTCTGCCGAGGGAGACAAATCTCCCAAGAAACCGACCAATCAGGAGATGCAGAGACCTGAGTTGAACCGCAAGAACGACCGCCCGCTTCCCATGATGGGAGGCGGCAAGCCGATGAAATAATCAAGACAAACAAATTAAAACTATAGAAATGAAAAAGATTTTAATCGCAATCGCCGTGTGCTTGCTCGCTTTTGGAGGTAATGCCATGGCACAGAAGAACCTTAAGTTCGGACACATCAACTCGAACGACCTGATGCAGATTATGCCGGGACGTGACTCGGCCCAGGCCATACTGCAGAAAGAGGTTACCGAGTTGGAGGAGACCCTCAAGTCGATGCAGTCCGAGGCAGAGAAACGCTATAACGACTATGTGGCCAACCAAGCGGGTTGGACTGAGTTGATCCGTCAGACCAAACAGCGCGAGATTCAGGACATGGGTGCCCGCATCCAGGAGTTCCAGGAGAATGCCCAGAAGCAGCTCCAGGAGCGTGAGGCAGAGTTGCTGAAGCCCATCATCGACCGAGCCAAGAAGGCTATTGAGGATGTGGCTCGCGAAGGTGGCTTTACCTACATCCTTGACTCCGGTACGGGTGCGGTGCTCTATTCGCAGGACAGCGAGGACATCATGCCTTTGGTGAAGAGGAAACTGGGTCTCTAAAGCACAAATAAAAAAGGA
>Ga0310786_10002521_pt1 | contig 27868 bp, 33 predicted proteins | sample AusTroGonzalo_MG_FD_203881 | JGI IMG/M metagenome (GOLD analysis project Ga0310786, IMG submission 203881) | Bovine rumen microbial communities from tropical cattle in Woodstock, Queensland, Australia - Gonzalo_03 (v2) (version 2) | ecosystem: Host-associated > Mammals > Digestive system >...
CCCAGGTCCTTCACTTTGCCGCCGTGTTCTGCCACAAACTCCTTGAGATCGCTCATGTTATCTGCGCATATTACCTTGTCACCAGGCTCAAGCTGGTCTGCTGTTGCCGCTGTATATACTTTGGTTGCATCAAACTTCATCACTTATCCTCCTTGTAGGCTTCATCCATTTCCTTCTGGAATTTGTCATACAAAGCCTTTATCCGCTCCGGCTTGTCGGTTATGATCTCATATTTGTCACCGGTAAAGCCTCTTGGCACCGGCTCTGTGTACTCTATGTAAACCTTCTCCGGATGGATGGGCGGTGTATATGGGAATGCGATTGTCTTTCTGAACTTCCCGCTGTTATACCAGGTGTGGCCTCCGTTGTCGCTCATAATGATTGCATCAATATCCTCGCAATGGCCATCTTCATATTTGAAAACGGATGAACACCTCTTATTCTGTTTGGTGTGATCATTGAACCCTAAAGCCTCGCTCCATTCATCATCTTCACCTGTAAGCGGTTTAATAGGTTTCCACCTCAAAAGCCTCTCTATCATGTGGATGGCATAATTTGCACTAAAGCCGGAATGGTTCTGGTCTGCAAACTTCTCAATGATCTCCAGAATGTCCCGGTTCATCATTTCCTGCATGCCGTCTTTATCCTTGCCCAGTCTGTCTAATTCGCTCTTTGCATATTCGATTAAACCCATTTATTTCCTCCTATTCCAGGCTTCAATAGCTTCTTCTCTGGTTCTTGCATTGATAGTAATAGGCTCTGCTATTTGGCAATCCCATGCACTCTCGTGATAAATATAAAACTCATCCTCAAAAATACTTCCTGTCATACTTACCTCGGATCCACAAAAAGGGCACGGCTTCAATGCTGCACTCATTTCACCTCACCTCTAATGCTTCAAGCATATTCAAGTCTTTCAGTCTGCCTTGTAAAGACTTAATACGCAATTCCAGTTTCCGTCTCTCTACATATCTCCAAAAACCTTCAAGGTCTTGGTCGTAGTATTCCTCTATCCGTTTCTGCATAGCTCTACTCGGCAGCTTGAAGCCTCTCTCTATCTCGGAGAGGTAATTAGCAGATATCCCTATGTCTTTGGCTGTCTTTCGCAGGCTCTTTGTTCTTAACTTTGCAAGTCCTACACCTCTCATTCTGCTCTCCCCTCACTCAACAGTTTCAATGATGAACACATCGCTTAATTGCCCAATGGTACCTGTTATCCGCAATTCGCCATTCTCGGTATTAATCCATACTTCTGCATCTTCATTGAAGGCTTTTTCAAGTCTCTCTTTCAGTTCTTTTACTGTCATTCTGCTCTCCCCTTTATAACCTATGCGCCCATATTGCAACCACAGCCACTATCACCAGGATAATGGTGTTGATTATGGCAGGCAGCATAACCACCCACCAACTCCATGCAATAACCTTGCACAGCTTAAGCACAATAAACGCAATCTGTAGTACGCCCACAAACTCAATTCCATTTGATCCGCCACTCATTTATTTCCTCCTATACTCTTTAACCACAATTTGCTCTCTCGTTTCAGCTTAGGGAATACACCTTTGGTGTTCACTCTTGCACAGTGCTTCAAATACTCAAACTGTGCCTCATTCTCAAACACAACCCCATATTTTCTTAGGTATTCATCCAGCTTCTGGTCATCATCCAGGTTAAGCACTGCTGCCCGCTCCCGAATCGTGAATACCCGCTGTGATCCTTTGCGCCTCATTCCACCCTCCGGTTCCATGCATCAATGGCCTCTTGTGTAACTAACTTAAGGTGCCTGCCCATCATGTCTGGTGTCCGTACATAGCATTTATCACACTCTATCGTTGCGGTATAGATGCCATTACTGTAACCTGTTCCCATTACTCCTTGCCCTCCACAAAAAGGGCATGGCTTCAATGTTTCGCTCATGCTCTCTCCTTTAGGATCTCTCCCAGCATTGCTCTTGCAAAGCCCGGTGGCACTGCATTGCCTATCTGTTTTACCACCTCGCACTTTGTACCTGTAAACTTATAACCATCTGGGAACCCTGTAGCTGCCGCCAATTCCTTTGGCTGCAACATACGAAAGCCTATGTCCACCACGCCTGGAACTGTAAGCAGGAACCGATCTTTGGTTGTCACTGTAGGCAATGGATCATCAACGCTTCTCGCCTTTCCGTTGCCATAGTATTCTGTGATAAATGGTGTCAAAAGTCCGATAGCTCCAGCGGTGGCTATTGTAGGGCATGGCTTATCTATAGGCCTGCCTTTTGCCCCGGATTGCTGCCCCAGCAGAAGCGGTGTGATAACTCCATACCTATTGCTGGTGTCAAGTGTCGGCACCGGTTCATCTATCGGATGCACCCGGTTGTCCCCGCCGTTATATCTGGCAAGGAACGGAACTATAAGGGAATGATGCGCTCCGCTGGTGCTTATGGTGGATAACGGCTTATCAAGGCTGGCCGTCTTGCTTGTACCCCGCAAGATAGCAAGGAACGGCTCTGCATGATCTCCCCAGTATTTCTTGATTCCATATTCAATGCGGCGCATTGTAGCCGGTGCAAGCGGCTTTGCTCTTTCTGACAGCGGGGTGCATGGTATGGACCAGTCTATGATCTCGGCGGCTGCCCTCCATTTAGGAAGCGCAAAAACATTGTCCCCACTCTCCATGTTTGTGAATGCAGGCCACTTTATCCTCTTTTTGCCTTTGACAGCTTGGATAAAAAGCCGCCGTCTTGTGGTTGCCTCGCCATAATCTGCTGCACAAAGTATCTTCCAGTCCACACTGTAGCCCAGGCTTTTTAACCCTTGTATGAATGCCCGGAAGGTCTTGCCTTTATCTCGCTCAATAGGTCTGCCGTTCTCATCAAGTGCGCCCCAGGTTGTGAACTCCGGAACATTCTCAATTATCACTCTTTCCACATAAAGCTCACCCAACCATTTAAGAATTTCCCATGCGGTTGCCCTGCTCTGGTCGCTCCTCGGCCTGCCTCCTCTTGCGTTGCTGTGGTGGGTGCATTCCGGTGAAGCCCAAAGAAGATCAAGTTTGCCGCCCGGCACCACTTTTGTAGGGTCAAGGTGTTCCACACTCTCACATATATGCTCCGCCGCTGGATAATTGGCTGCATGTGTTTCTATTGCCCGCTCCCAGTGATTGATTGCGCACAGTGAAACATCATATCCTGCGCTGTTAGCTGCCTGTATCAGTCCGGTGCTTTCCCCTCCGCCGCCACAGAACATATCCACAATCTGTATCTTGCTCATGTTCGTGCAAACTCCCTGTACTCAAGCTCCAGCTCTGCCCGCTTGTTCTGCACCTCCTGGCTCGCTCTAAGGTCCGGGAACTCCGCCTGGGCCTTCTGTCTTGCCCGCCGCACTGATTCTGTGCTTGGCATCTTTGGATCATGGAAAAAATCCCATACTGTTATCCGGTGGGTGTCCACACCCATTTCCACACACACCTGGTTGTAGAGCAACTTATCAGAATTGCGTGTCCTCGGATTATCCTTCAATATCTTCAACACTAAGTCCTTAAGATTGCTCAATTTCATTTTCCCACTCCATCCAGCAGCTTCTTGCATACTGCCGCAACCTGGCATGCCTCCATTGCAAGGTGCCTGGCGTTGGTCATCAAGTGCGCTATGGCATTGTTCACATCCTGGCTGTTCACTCCGGTCATAATGAACCTAAACAAAGTCCTGGTGTTGTTCTTCATACCCTTAAGCTCGTTCTTGCATTCCACAGTTTCTTCAAGCAGCACGGCAAAGCCCTCATGCAGGCTCGAATATTTATCACCCCACCTTTCTTTGGCGTTGGTGTACTCCGCCTTTATCACTTCATCAATCATGCCTTTTGTCTTATCAGCAAACATTTCCCAGATCCTCCGATAATTCCTCAAGTGTCATACCCAGGGCTATTGCCAGGCATTCCGCATCCTTCACCCTCGGTGTTCTCTTTCCATTAAGCCATCTTGATACTGTGGTCTCTGACACACCCACAATCTCCGCAAGGTCACGCCGTGTCCAGCCCAGCTTATAAAGCCGCTTCCTTATTCCCTCGGAAATCACTTTGTGCATCACAAGCCTGCCATCCAGGAACCAGCGCACTATATCCTCAACCACTGTGGCTGGGATTACTGCATGGTCCTCCGCAAGCTCACGGATCTTGTCCATGTGTGCCTCATCAAAGCTCACCTTCAATACGTGCATATCTTCACTCATCAGCATTTCTCCCATCTTTCACTTGTGTGGTTGTAATCATAGATTGCGCCGCAAGTCCGGCACATCACTCTGTCCAAAGTCTTACCCAGGTCATGGCTTCCACAGTCCGGGCATTCTGTTACGATAGGCACCGGCTTCCTGGGTTTCTCGGTGATGGCAATATCATCCACCTCGTCATCCCAGCCGCCTCTGTTAAGCCAGGTGGTGGGATGAGGGATATATGCACCATTATCTTTGGTCCATTGCTCGCTTCTCTTGAGCTGCTCAAGTTTATCCAGGATTGCATCAAGTGTGGTAAGATTTGCCTTTAATGCTTTATCAAAAATCTTTAACGCCTTCTGCTTTCCTACACGTCTTGATTTTGGGTAGGCCTGCCAGAATTTTTCAAAAGCAGCAGAACAATTCCCCTTTGGGGGTAAGGGGGTATCTGTTTCTGTATTCTGTATTCTGTATTCTGTATTCTGTACAGAATTGTTTTTTTTGTTTTTTTCTGAATTGTTCTGTGAATTGTTTTCGGAATTGTTTTCAATAGTTGTTTCTTGATTTGTTTCCGATTTGTTTTTTCTTGCGTTCTGGTTTCCTTCCGGTGCGCCCCTCCCGGAAGGTGCCAGTGATGTCTTGATGGCATCGAACATTCCCTGCGCTATATTGGACAGTCCAGCAGGTTCTATGCCTAAACAACCATAGTCAAGCAGTGCTGCCGCAAGCCTCTCTCTCTCGGTCTTTTTTATAGCCTTTATACTGTGTATAGCCTTCCATTTATCTTCAAAAATTCTGATATATGCGCTCATAAAGTACCTCAATCAAAAAGGAATTTCATCATCTTTGAAGGTGGATTCCGGCTCAACATAAGCATTAAGCCTACTGTTCAATTCGGTTTCCATCAGCTTAATAACTTCTTTTGCAGTCTTTGTAGTGCGCAAATTTTTGTATGCACTCACCTCATTTTGTGTGAATACATACTCATTGTTCGGGTATTTTTTTGCTGCAATCTGCTTGATTTTTTCTGTTTCCTGCGCTGTTGCAGGACCGCCCGCAAGGTTGGAGGCAGGTTTCTGGACCGGCTTTTTTTCCTGTTTTCCGGGATCATCACCCTTCTGGTTGGTATCCGGATCTTTGTTGTCATCAAGACAGAAAAGTCCGTTAAGGGCGTATTTCCTGGCATAGCTTGATGTAGCACCGGTGGCCTGGCTTTCATCCATCTTGGCCTTTGGTTTTTCCGGTTCCCTTGCCTGGGCTTTGGCATTAAGCTCTGCTCCGGTGTCTATCTCTATGGCCCTTGCTGTGGCCTCTATATAGCTTTTGCCCGCTTTCTCTATCACTTCATCTGACATGAGCAGAAGGAGGCCATGCTCCCTGCAAATAGGCTTGGCAGCATCAAGGATGTCCTCTGCGCTTCTGTAGTCAAAGTCTGCAAACTCGTTGTAATGGGTCTTGGGTACATTAAGCTCCATCTGCACGGCAAGCAGCTTCTGGAAGATATTATTTTCACCAGCTTCCATCGTTCTGCCCCCTCGGTGCATCCACCATGTTTGCAACCACAACCAGCTTGTGCCGTTTCTCTCCGTTCTGCTCCCAGCTCTCCTGGCGCAAATATCCTTCCACTGTAACCTTTGTACCTTTAGGAAGCCTTCCCTCAAGGTTCTGTGCCATCTTTCCCCACACCTGGATGTCTACATAAGAAGTTTCATCCTCCCACTGGTCATTCACCTTCCGGCTTCTGCTCACAGCCAGGGAGAAGCTGGCTTTTGTTGTTCCGCCAACCTGTCTGAACTCTGCATTTTTTGTAAGTCTGCCGACTACCACTACAGTGTTGATGTCTGTCATGCCTTCACCTCACCATAAAACGTCTTCCAGTAATGGCAGAACTCACAGCATGTGCAGTATTCCTGGCATTTGCCGTCTGTTCCCTTCCGTTCTTCCACATAGCACCCGGCACCCTGCTCCGCTGCCAGCTTGTCCGCCTCGGCCCTGGTGTTGAATACTCTCAATGCAGTCTTTCTTCCGTTCTTCATCACGGCATAGGTGGTGGGCTTTGCCCAGCGTTCATCCTCCGTGCAGCATGGGATTAAGTCATCCGGGTAGTCGTTGCAGCGTTCTATCTCTGCAACCTTGCGCTCTATGAAGGTTTCTGTGTCCTTGAGGTCTGATTCTGTCACATTGAACTCATATACATACACCGGTGATTGCGGGTATGTGACATCAAACTTTGCTTTGCTCTTGGAGTGATCCTTGAGCATTGCTATAAACCGACACTTCTTCACATTGAAGCCGGTCTTGTTGAGCAGCCACGCATAGATAAGGCCCTGCTTCTTCCAGTCATCAAAGTCTTTGTATATAACCTTCCATACTGATGCGGTCTTGTAGTCATAAAGGATCTCGTTTTTAGGATCATAGCAGTCCATCCTTCCGGTCACCATCATCTGGTCTACCCTGGCCTCAACGCTCTCCTCCACAAAGGTGTCCGGTGTTTCATGCTCCAGCAGGGAATGCACAGCACTTCCCCAGATGGCCCACACTCTGTCGGCTACGTCATCCTCAAGTTCATCCCAGTGCCGCCGGGTAAGGATGATCTCTTTTGTTCCTTTCAATAAGGTGGTGGCAGATACGCTGCCCGGTGCATTATGCGCCGCTGTGCTGCATGCCCTCACAAAGCCTTCCGGCAGATTAAGCCTGTTGGTAATTTTCATCTTATTACCTCCATTCTCGCCTGCCTCCAGGCCTTTCTCTCGTACTTCCTCGCAAGGAAAGTGAAAATCAACCTTTTGATAGGGTTGTGATAGTGTCTTATCGCTTCTGTTGTGTAGAAGTCTGCCTCGTTTCTAAGCTGCTGGTATCTGGTCATGCCTTTGCCTCCTTGATGATCTCAATCAGCTTGTTGAGCTGGTCCACGATCACATCCAGGCGGTTGAAAACATCACCTAATGTGGGTTCTTTTGCCGGTGCTGGCTGGAGGCATTTCATAGCTTCGCCTAATACACAAATGGCTTGACTTTTTCTTTCTTCTGACATATAATTAAACCATCCTTAATTGGTCGCCGTTCTGTTCCCGCAGACGGCTTTTTTATTCCCTCGCAAGAGGTACTATGGTATGTGCGGGAGTCGAACCCGCAAGGAGGCAGCCGTGACAGAAAAAGCAAAAACTGTCCGGGCCGAAACAAGGCAGAACCTCCCGCCTCCTTCCGTTCATACCGGTTGCCAGCGTTTCTTACCCCCAGGCTGGCACCAGGGTTAAGTTGGAGATTATCAGACTGGGTTCAAAGCCTCGGTCTTTATTGATTTCAAATACTGCTCCAGATCATCAGCAGCAATGATCACACGCTTTCCTATCCTGTGGTTGGCCAGCTTTGCCTTGTGTGTAAGGCGGTCCGGCTTGCATGCCTCGCTTATTGTCCAGCGTGACACACCCAGGAGCTTGGCAACCTCGTTGATACAGTAGAATTTCATTTCCATTATTTATTTGCCTCCTGTATCTTCTCTTGGCCCTTTACAGCCTCCTTGATAAGCTGGACTACCATATTACTGATGGAGCGGTTGTTCTCTGCCGCCAGTTTCTTAAGGTCAAGCAGTTCTTTTTCTGGAATGTATACGCTTGTACTTAACATAATTAAAACCTCATTTGGTAGTTTCTGATTCTAAAATATCACTCATTTGGTAGTCTGTCAAGTGAAAAAAAATATTTTTTGGTAGTTTTTTATTGTTTTTTTTGAGAAGTTATTTTATTTTGAAAATGGGAGGGGGAAGGATTTTTTGATGAGCAAAGAATTTGTGGAAAGAATTAACCTCTCCTTGAAAAGCAGAAAAATTCCAAAGAAAAAGTTTTATGAGGATCTTCACCTTTCAAACAATTCCAGCACAAACTGGAGCAACCGGGGAACTGTTCCAGCTGCGGATGTTGTGCTGCGGATTGCAGATTATCTTGGAGTTTCCTACCGGTGGCTCTTAACCGGGGAGCGGGGTATTGAACTTGCGCCGCTTCTCCAGCAGCTTGTGGATGCGGCTGCATTCTTAAGTGATGAGGAGCTGGTTTATTTTATCGGCCAGATTAAAAGTTATAAGGTTATGGATAATAGGAAAAGGGGCGGTACTTCCCCCGGTTCATCAGATTTGCGGGAAGCATGATAGATACGTGGAGGCTTTGAATGAATGATAGCTTATATATGTTGAATGAGTATGTAAGGCACATAAAGAATAGCAGCAGGGATGTTTATCATTTTTTTTCAGCCGGTATTCTTATACTGGTCTTTATTGCGGCTTATATCTTATTCAAAGGGCAATATCTTGCGGGCGTTCTGCTGCTTGTGTTCTGTTTTATAAGTTTCTTTGTGCTGTTCTCGGCCCAGCAGGTGACAAAAGATATAATGGAAGTTGAAAAGATTGTTAAGCGGTTGAAGTAGGGCCGTCATCCAGACAATAGATCTCATCTATCTTATCAGCAATAAATTTCAAGTGTTCCGGCTTTATGTGCGTATATGATGCCTGGGTGTCTTTATCCCGATCTGTCCACCCTATATACTTCTTCACATAAAGTTCTGGTATCATAGCCAGCACAAGGTTGGTGTTTAGGGAATGTCTGAATGAATGAGCCACAATATATCTGTCTGAATATCTTGGCCTTACGTCATTATCAAATGCTTCCTGCCACCACCTTGCATAGCACTTGCCGCCTTCTTCCGTGGAGAATACATAGGGGCTTTCTCCTCTTTCCGGTAGATTATCAAGCACTGTCTTACATAAAGGTATAGTGACACACTTCTCCCACTTCGGCGGCGCAAGTCCTTTCTCTCCCCGGTTGTATGCCTGGTTTATTATACAGTAGCCATCCTTGATCTGTGACCACTGAAGCCCCATGATTTCTCCCTTTCTTCTGCCGGTGTATGCTGCAAACAGGAATACCTGGTAGGCCTGCTTGCTTTTCCACTTGTCGGGATCACTAAACAATTCCTTGATTTCATCTGGGGTTAGAGTACCCCTTATCTTCTTTGATTTATACTTAACTTTGGTAAGCCTCTGCGCCGGATTATATTTGATATCTTCCCGGTAGTATGCCTCTGAAAATATTGCGGATATGTATTTAATAATATTGTTGATTGTGGCCGGATGGGCTTTAAGGTCTTTGTTTAGCTGCATCAGAAGGTCAAGTATATCTCCCCTTGTTATGGATGTCATTTCCATGTCGGCAAAATGCCTGGGGAATATATGCTTTCTCAATGTGTACTTCTGCGAATTTATGTGGTTCTTTGAATACTGCTTACCCGCCATTCTATATCGGATATATCTGGGATTTGTCTCACTTGATAAGAATTTCTCCGCATACTCCCGGAAAGTGATTATACCTGCCGGGGTAAGCCGGTCCATAAATGTCTGGATAAATTCCTTGCTTTCTCCCACCTTTGATGATCCGGTGGATTTGAGCTTCCGTTTTCCGGTCAAGGGATCTACGTAATTGAAGAAAAAGGAAGAGCTGCCCTTTCTCTTGAATGGTTTAGGATAATTCAATTCTCAACTCCTTTGCTATCAATTTGCTATCATCAAGGGGATTATACCTTTATGCAAAAACACCGCAAAGGCCTATAAAAAAACGGAGAGAGGCGGATTCGAACCGCCGATACCGTTACCAGTATACTTCCTTAGCAGGGAAGTCAAGCTCCATTCATGGCATTGTTATACTGCTATAACCCCCATATGTAATGTAGACTATTGAAGTTATTGTAGGTTGTCAAGGGGGTGTTGCTATCAGTTTTGCTATCTAAAAAAAAGGAACCCCCTGCCAGTGCTGGCGCACTGCTGCGGTACAGGGGGTAAATTATAGGAGGATCTTTTATGTCATTTCATCAGATAATATCCACCGGCAAGCCCTCCGGCGGCACCTACCACTATGCCGATGGCAAAGGCCTTAACCTTTCCCCACCGGTTCTGTTTTCTTTCCTTGTTTAAGGATCTCTCTAATTGCCCCAGCGTGATCCTCTGCTCGCTCAAGGTTTCCCTCGATTTCACCAGCGAGTTCTGCGCTTCTGTCAATTCCTTCTTCGCCTCGCCCAATTCCGCCTTTGCCTGCTTCAATTCGTTCTTCTGCGTGCTTAACTTCTCCTTTGCACTTGTCAATTCCTTCTCCAAGCTGTCCAAGTGCTGATTCAGAGCTGTCACCTGCGCTTCCGTATATACTACGTCTGCCCAGGCAAAAGAGCATTGCAGCAACAAAAGCCCCGCCAATAAAAGTAAGAATATTCTTGATTTTATCCCACACATCACTGCTCCTTGAAAATTTCTTCCTTTAATTTATGGGCCTGCGCCTTATATTCCGCCTCATAAGGCTTAAGCCCCTCGTCTATCACTTCCTGCTTTGTGGTGGCCTCAATGTGGTCCTTGATGGAAAGCCCCGCCTTCCGCTTGCCTATCTGGTAGCCGAACCCTGGGATGGTGAACCACTTTGGAAGCCCAGGCACAATATCATTCTTATATATGGTGTAGGTGATGATGTTCCGGCCTATGGTTGCCTCTATGCGCTTTGCAAGCTGGTAAGAACAGAACCTGGGCGGTTCTACAGCTCCCACTTCCATCTTGATGCCAGGGGTCCACATCCGGTAAGCGATAAGCACAGCCTCCGCCGCACCCTTGCTTCTCCCGGATATTATCACACCATTCTGCATAGCCTTTGTCAGCTCCGGGGTGTCATATATCACGCCTATGAACTCCGGCCAGTAATGGATTATCTCTCCCCAGTACCCCCGATGTACCCAGCCTCCGTCAAGGGCCAGCGGCGGTGTAAGATAACCAAGAAGGTTAATAAACCAGTCTAAGCCGCCTTTGCTGGGTTTTAGGTTGATAGTAAGCCACCCATCTTTCTCCCCGCCCTCATACACACCAAAAGATACGTCTATGGTTTTGTCATAGGATCTCTTAGCGATTATCCGAACATGGTTATTGAAGGCAACATCAACCCAGGTCATCATGCTCTCCCGGTGAATTTATCAAGTGCCAAGTTGATATCCACAGTGCCAAACACACCCATTACAGAAAAGGCGCAAGCACATATCTCTGTAGTGGTGGCATTAGTAAGGATGCCCAGCCACATAAGAGCATGGCCGACTATAAGAATAAACACAGCCAGCATCTTGCTCACCAGGGAGAAGTCTTTGGCTTTCATTTATCCTTCTCCACAAAGTTTGCCAGCACTTCATTTACGGCTGTAATGATAATAGGAATACTTGCCAGGATTGCAACCATATTAGCCGGTTCAGCGTAAGCCACAACAGCAGTTGCTATTGTTCCGATTCCACCCACAATTCCTGTGATAAGCGCATACATCTTTTTACTCATATTAAAACTCCTTTTAATAATCCGGCTTTCTTCAATTTTTATTAAAGAAATTGCCGTTTTTCTATAATTAAACCCGCTTCCTTAGTACTCCCAGAGCAGATTTAAGCCCTCTTACTGCAAACTTTGCTCCATCCTTAACAAAGCCATCCTGTTCAAATACAAGCACTTCATCCTGCTTATAAGCCTGCACCACCAGTGCAACATGGCCATAAGGGTTTTTCTCTGTCCGGTCCCACACGATAACATCACCGAACCGGGCAAGATTGCTGTTCAGTCTTATGAAGTATTCCTTTTCTTTTCTTTCAGAGAATTTAAGGTACAGGGCCTTTGCTCCATCCGGATTTACTGTGCCGGTATGCGGACATTGGATTACATCCTTGCAAAACTGCCGGTAGAGATCCATACACTGCGGTCCATCCTCTCCATCAAAGTCCACTTTCTTGCCGTTGTACTTAACAATAAAATCTGCAAAAGTCATTCATGCGCCTTCCTGTTTATATGTGCTTCTATTTTGTCTATTGCTTCTGTCACGGGTCCGTTGCATCCTTGCTCTTTTAATCCCTTGAGTGCCGCAAGAATACCCATGACTATGATCGCCTGCTCCGCCCGGAGGCCTGTCATACTGTCCTCTGTCTCATGCCGGAGTTCGTCTATGTCTTTTTCCGCCTGCTTGGTCTTGTCAACCCAGTGTACTATCTTGGCAAGGTATGTGGCTAATAGTACCAGTGCGCCGATTCCAGCAGCTGCTGTGATAAGTGCCTGCCATGTCAAAGTGATTGTCAAAAGTAGCCTCCCGATGACAGATAAATTCTATCTGTGTCAAGAGGTAGTGTGTACTTCTGATATGTCACTTTTCACGCCGGATGTGCCACTTTTTAATCGGATTGCATGAACTTTTCCGCAAGTTTCTTTCTCATATAGAACAACCTTCTGCGGCAATGGAAGCGCAGCAGATTGTTATGCCATGACTTGAACTGCTCAAACAGTATGCTTGCGGACAGTTTCTTGATCTTGCGTGTCTCTCTTAGGAATGTGGATTTATGAGGTATCATCACCAGGTGTCCGGTGTCTGTAAGCCTGTACCTTATCTTTAGGAAGGTGAAGCCATGCTTGAGCGGCATTATAAAAGTCTTTTTCATGTTGGCCTTAAGTCCCAGCTCCTGGAGTATCTTCAATATCCCGGAAAGCACATCCCTCAAAAAGTCCTTGTCATAGTGTATTATGATTATGTCATCCATATACCGGATGTAGTGCTTTATGCTCCTCACTACCTTGCAGTAAATATCTACATCATTCATATAGAATATGCCGCCTATCTGGGATAGCTGCGCACCTAAGCACAGGCCACAGTCACCGGGAAATGTACTCACCAGGTATCTTATGAGGTTTATCACCTTATCATCCGCTATCACCCCGGCCAGCTTGTCCACAAACTTGTCATGTGGTATGGAATCAAAGTATTTAGATATATCTATCTTGAGTACATAGCCTTCTGTGCCATGCTTCCGGTAATGCTCATGCAGGAACTTCTCAAGCCTTCTCCTGGCAAAGTCTACGCCTTTGCCCACTCTGGATGCACCGTTGTCATAGATAAGCCGTCTCTCTATTTCCGGTATAAGTATCTGCTCGCAAAGTGCCTTTTGCAGTACCCGGTCTGATATATGGATGGACCTTATATGCCTCCGCTTTCCCCGCTCTGTTATATCGAACTCATAAAAGGGCTTCTGCCTGTATGTTCCGTCAATAAGGCTCTGCCTTAGCTTGCAGATATTTGAAAGCAGATTGTAGTCATACTTCTGCACGGATTCCTTCCATGATACATTTCTGCTGCAAGCCAGGAAGGATTGATATAAGTTGTTTAGGTCAAGTAATTTCTCAAACATAATGAAAAAGGCAGGTGTTTATAGCGTCAAGACGTATCTTTTCACATCACCTGCCGGATTTTGTCCTTACGGACCGGGTACACCTTCCTTCGTAGAATATACACGATCACTCTGGATCTTCTCGTATACCATCAAATCGGGGCCGAACTCCATTTACGTTGGTCGCTGTGTTATTGTTGGAGTTGCCGTTCCAGTTGACATTGGCGAAATTGGAACCGGACACTTTCAAGATGCACCCTTTTTATTATCAGATTTACGCCACCCTCTAAGGAGTGTTATTTCTCTGTCTATCATATCCACAACCTCTGCAAGATTGTTTAGGTCCAGCTTAAGAACTGACATTATATGGTGTATCTCATGGAATACCTTGAAGCATGTGGCAATGGCCCGGTCCTGCGCCTCCCTTCTCAATCTTGCCTCCACAGGCATGTTGTTATGATGGGTGTTGGCCTCCACTATGTTGTCCATAAGCTCTGCAAGCAGCATGTCAAGCCTGCCCTGCTCCTTCTCAATGAAAGCCTGGGGTGATTCGATAAGCACCTGGTGATTGGGTGATAGATTGTATTTATTGAATATTTCGTCTATCAATTTCTTATCATCCTCGCTTATGTTCTTGGCAAACACCTTTAAAGAATGGGTATTCTTTTTGGTGCCAAAGTCTTTCAAAGCCCATACTGTCAATATTGTTCTTATCCTCTTGGCCGCCTTGTAGAACTCCATATTGGATAAAGAACGTAAATTCTTAAGAACCATTTATCCTGCCTTAAAACATCCACCCCCTTGCGGGGGTGTGATAGACAATCTACGATAGAACGAAGCGGGGCCGAACTCCAAATACGTTGGTCGCTGTGTTATAGTTGGAGGAGCCGACCCAGCCGACATAGGCGAAATAGGAACCGGACACTACATCCTTAAGCCACCATGTAGTCTGTGTGTCCCGGTCCCATAGTGCCTCTGGGCATTGCTGGAACAGCGGGAGCTGGGTGTTCTGTGTTCCGGTGTCATATCCACTTGAGGACCATACGATAGAACCGAAGGCCTCAACCTCGCTCATAAGCAGGGATTTAACCTGTGTCCATGTTGCAGCTGTTGATGCGCCGCTTCCACCTCCCAGTCTGCCATAGCTTGTTGAGTTGTTCGCACTTGAAAGCCATTCCCATGTAGCCTTAAGGTGTGTACTAAAGATAGAAGTAAGCTGGGTATCAATATTAGCAAGCAGTGTGGTTTTCATCTTGCTTCCGGTATAGCCGCCTGTAAATGGTGTTGCGGCATACATCTGGCCGTCACCAAAGCACAGTGCAAGCCTTCCCTTTCCAGGAACCATAACCAGGTGGTTGTAATTTACATAGTCACCGGTAATATCGCCGCTGTTATAGCCACGTTTCATCATGGTGTTGATTCCGGCAATGGTTATCCAGCTTGTTCCCTGGTTGGTTGTGCTGCCGGTTGCCTTAACAGTAGTTCCCATATCGAAGTAGTCACCCACAAACAGATCCTCAAACAGCTCAAAGCCGTCTGTTCCGTGAAGTCTTTTCCAAAGTGTCCCATCTGTAAAGTAAGCGGTGATGTCCTTTGGATTCCGCCGCATTATATTGTGGTCACAGAAAATCACGGCAGGGTTAAACCATCTGGTTCCATTCCATATATAGGTAATACTCTCGCCCTCTGCCAGTGCATCCTTGATATATGTTCCATCAGTCACGGAGCAGTTCTGCCATGCCTTCACTTTCAGCTCATAGCCCTGGTAAGGCCCTGCACCCAGCGTAAGTGTCACGGAAGCGGTGTCAATGATCACGTTAAGCTGCTTTGTAGGTGCCAGTGTAGTGTCCTCGCTTATGAAAGTGGGGCTGTCCTTGATGGTGTTCTTCTTGCTGTCAATGGTCTTGTTCTCAAGCTCTGCGGTGTTGTCCGGGGTGATGGTCTCGGAGTTGTCAATCTTATCAATAACTGCGGTGGTGATGGTTGCGCCGTCTGCCACATCTGAATTGAATATGATAAGGTCACCCTGGGTGTAGGTTACGCCGTCAATGGTCACTGCGCTTCCCTGGCAATAGAACATATCACCCTTGAGCCGTGGTGTGGATATAGCGGAGTAGTCGGTCTCGCCGGTCATGTTCCATACACCCTGGTATCGCATTGCACCGGAGATAATCTGCGCTATGAGGTCTGCAAAATACTTGGCATTATAATGGTAGGCCGGATCTGTAGGTGCCACAGCCTCGCCGCCTCTTGTACCCACAGCGTATGCCTCACTGTCCTTTGCGCTCTGGTCCGCATTGTTTGCAGATATAGCGGCTGCGCCTGCTCTCTGTGAAGCCTTGCTTGCCCAGTGCTTTGCGCTGTAGCTTCCAGGTTCCACCTCGCTGTCCTCTGCCTTCTCGGCCCATTCCTGCGCCTTGTTCTTTGAGGCCTCGGAAGCTGCCGCATTTGCTGCTGTTGCAGCAACGTCAATATCAAACTGTGCAAGGCTCCTCAAGGCCACCTTCTCGCCGGTATTATCGAAGCCCAGCAGCATACCTGCTCTTGTCGCCTTGTTAGGTATCTGGATGTCACTTCCCTGCTCGTCAACGGAAGTCTTTACTGTTCTGGTGAACTGCTCCTGGAGCTGCTGCAATGCAGCCACCTTGAGGTCAAGTGCCTTCTCCAGCTCCTCGCCGTCAATCTTCTCGCCGTTGATAAGGTCGATAAGCTGTGTAAGGTCCACTTCCCGGTAGATAGTAAGCCTGGTTGCGGTTCCCCAGTCGCTCACCTTAGTAAGTGTACCGGAAACAGCATCCGGTGTGGACACTGTAAAGTCTGTCCCCTGCACAAGCTCTGTCACGCTCTCATCTGCTTTGGTGATGAAAGCCTTGATGTCCGATGCCACCCAGTAGGGGAACGGAATAGAATAGGTGTTCCCAGATACCAGATAGCGGACAACATTTACTTTGTTAGTAAGCATGTCATTCTCCTTTGTTATTTATTTTTCCCTTCTGCCCAGGAATGCCTTTGGATAGAATCTCCATTCCCCTTTCTTCCTGTTGTAGAATGAGTGTTCAAACTCTTTCCAGCCGCTCACCGGCGCACCGAAGAATATACCCACAGCCCTTGCCAGCTTATCCACGTTTCCTGTAGCCACGCCCTGGGCCAGCGCATCAAGGCCTGGGTAAAGCTGGCTTCCCCTGCTGTACCACGCCTCGCCGGTCATCTTGGATTTGATAATGTTGTCAATATTGCTTGATACAAGCGGAATGGATGATGTGTACTGTGTTGTGGCACCATACAGCAGCTTTAGGATGATGTCCTCTGCATCGTCATCATCATCAAAGCCCTCCTGCACGGAATAAAGGATAACGCCTGCCAGTGCATAGCCTATCAGTGTACCCATAGCCTTTCTCACCTCATGGTTGCGGAAGTCGCTGTTGGCCACGTCATAGGTAAGGTTGTTCCAGATAACATTTAGGCTCACCTGGAACTGCGTGAATGCCTGCCATGCCGGTCCGCCCGCCTTAAACAGCGGCGCAAGCTCGGTCTTGTCACCGGTAGGCTGGGTCTCAAGCACTACAGTATCGGCATACTTCACTGCCTCTCTCTCGGCCTGCTTTGCCTCCATACCCTGTGCCTCGTACTCTGCCTTCTTCTTGTCGAACACTGCAAGCCAGCCTGCGGTAACAGCCCAGCGGTCTGCCATTTCCAGGCCCATTGTGCCGGTCTCTTGGATCTTGTGCCATAACTGCTTATATTTAGGGTCTGTATACTTTTCCGCCGCCTTCTTCACCTCATCAATAAGAGGGTTCATGGAGCGGTTCTCCATCATTGCGCTGCGCTCTGTCACATACTTCCAGGTCTCAACCGGGTGCAGACTCATCTGGATAAGCCCCTTTGCCAGCTCCACCGGCCCTACCTCTCTAAGGAATGGTGCCGGGGAGGTGATCATCTGGAGTATCACAGAGCTGCTCTTGAATGCCAGGTATGCCGGATATAATGCGCCCCTCAAGAAGGAAAGGAACTTATTTACACCCTGGGTGTCGGTGTTGATGTTCGGATTGGCAACCTCATTGATGTAGTTGTCTATATCGTTCATCATGCCCTGGCCGTATACTGCCTCGATATTAGCCCGCAAGTCCTTGCTCCCCAGTGCCTTGAACACCCTGTTGAGTTTCCGCACATACGCATTGGAGGTAATGAAATGCTCCTGGTCTGCCACGCTGTCTGTCCACAGCTTGAAGTAGTCCATATCTACAGGCATCTGGTGGTCCGGTGATATTGTAAGTCTGGCATTTATCATGCCCTTCTCCACAGCGGTCATGCCTTTGCCTGCGTTGGTGTTGTAAAGGTCATCTGCTATCTTTGCGGCAAGCTCTGTGCCGTTGAAGTCCTTTCTGGAAATAGGCATGTAGAATACCACCGGATCCACAGGCATGTTGTACTCATCAATGGCTGCCCGGTTAAGCCGTGCAAAGTTGTCCTTGTCCTGCCAGTCGTTCCAGATAGCCTCTGCCACCTTCATTATGTTCTCTTTACCAGCCAGAATAGCCTGCGCCTGCTTGATGAAGTCATCAAGCCTTGCCTCGCCTATCAGCCTCAAGGAGTTGTCATTGTGGCCATAGAACTCCTTTTCCCTCTGTGATATGAGGTTGCCGTATACAAAGGCCTCCATGTTGCGCTGCTCAAGCTGTGCCTTTAATCCATAGATAAGCTGGCTGGTGGTGTAGTGCTGCTCGTTCTTGCCTATCTTCAAGGTGTGCATCTCATAGAAGTCCTCGGCCTTAACACCCAGCTTCTCCATAAGTTCTGTGACCGGCTTCATACGCTTTCTTATGGCCTCGTACTCCCTCTCCTGCACTGCCCGCTTCTCCTCAACCAGGAGCCTATAAGCGGTGGCCTTCCGGTTGCCGTCAAGGATCTGTGCCTTCCGTGCCATATTGAGCGTCTTGTACCATCCGGTGCGCACAAGCTGGGCAAAGGTGCGCTTCTTCTTCTCGCTCTCGCCTGTTTCCGGCAGCGGCTCATCACCTGCATCGGTGTATCTCGGATTGCCTGCTATCTCGTTTATCAGAAGGTTCTGCCACTGCCTTGCCTCAAAGGCCCGCTGGTCAACCTTCGCCTGCCACTCATGCCGGCCCTGCTCTGTAAGGTAGCGCACTGTGTCCGCAAGTGTCTCAAGTTCCTGCACAGTGTACTCTGCCAGGGATTTATTGAAGTATCTCTTAAGCTGGTAGTCTGTAAGTCCGGCAATGTTTATCTCTCCCCGGTCAATCATTCCACGGAATGCTGTAAGGTTCAGCCTCTTGCCGTTCATGTTGATGAAGAAGTTGTCATAGCCGGATGTGCGGCCAAAGACAGCCTGGAGTGCAAGTATCTGCTCTGCCTGCTCCCAGTTCACAGTCTTGGAAGGCTTCTTCATTATGTAGGAGGCCAGCTTCACCTTGTAGTCATGCACCTTCTTGGCAAACTGCCGCTCCTTCTGCTTCTGCTTGAGTTCCGCCTGCTTCTGGCGGTATTTCTCCCGCTCCTGTAAAATTGCTTTCAGCTTGGTCTGTTTGTTTAGTGCATTCACATCATCCTGGAGAAGTTCCAGCTTGTCCTTCCATCCGGCAAGTTTCTGATAGTCCTCCTTTGAGATTCTCATGCCCTTGTCAAGCCTGCTGCGGATATTGCGCTCCAGCTTGTTTATGGCCTTCTCGGTGGCTTTGGCCTCCTCTGCTGCATTGAGGAGCTTCTTTTCCTTTATATCAAGCCAGTCCTGCTTATTGTCCAGGCTCGCCTTGAGTGCTTCCTTCTCGCCCTCCAGTTTCTGGATCTCGGCATCAAGCATCTTAACAACCTTCTCTGCCTCTCCCTCGTAAAGCTCCTCGCCTTTCAGTATCTTCTTCTTGAGTTCCTGCGCTTCCAGGTTGTCCACAAGCCTGCGCTTCTCGGCAATGCTCATGGTCTGCATTCTCTCCCTGGTAGGCTCGTCAATGAACGGAAGGGCCTCAATGTTGGATGTAAGGTTCTCGTTCCCAGAAGCTGCGGCATAAAGGTCCCGGTATGCGGCAAGGTTCTTCTCCACCATGCCACGCACCTTCTTTATGCTCTCCTCTGACAGCTCGTTGTTGTTCTTGAGCAAGTTCTTGATAAATGGTGCTGCCTCGGTCTCGATGCGCTTTGAGGCATCAGCAAGCCGGTTGAGGAAGTCCATGTCCTCCTCATCACTCATGCCCTCACGCTCAATGTCCCTTATGTAGGCATCCACACTGCGCAAGTCCTGGATAAACTTTCTCACGCCATCATCTGTGTCAATCATTGCCCGGAAGGCAGTGTCTTTCTCCTCCTCGCTAAGAGGTGCGGCCTCCACCACCTTCTCGCCCTCAACCTCGGTAACGTGGTTGGCTTTCTCCCAGATAGCGGTAAGTGCTGCCTCATCCAGGTTGCTGTCACCCAGGAACCGGTTGAAGTCCAGCCATTCATCAAGGGTCTGGCCTTTTGCATCTGCCATGAGGCTGTCCTCTATCTCCTGCTGGGTTTTGGGCTGGAATTGCAGGTGGTTGTCTATTTGGATGTTGGTATCATTGAAAACAACGTAGTTATTTACTCCTTTGTATCTGCCTTGTGAACCACGTGCTGCGCCAGCCGGATATTTTACGCCTATAATGCCGATAGAATCAAGGAATTTAGAGGCATTCTCTGGTGATCCAAAATAGTCTACAAGCCGGTTATATACTCTCCATCCGAAGTTTGATATTTCAAAGTAGGCATCCATATCATCTTTGAGCTTCTTCTGTGCTTCTTCTGTGCTGTATATTTCCGGGTTGTCGGTAATAAGTTTGTTATAAACTTCTCTTTTAAGAATGTCTGATACAGGTTTACCAATCCAATTATCCCATACAAGATAATTATTTCCGGTATCATCTGGAATTGTCACTGCATAAAGGTTTCTTTTGGGTGCATATTTTATTTCTATCTCGCCCGCATCTATTACCTTAAATGCTTTTTCTTTACGTTTAAGCTCCTCTATGGTTAAATTATCATAGTATTTAGTTCCATCAAGGCTTTCTTTTAAATATTTAGTTCTTTCCTCTGTGGTAATTGTTCTGGCGGAGAAAACAGATCTATTATCAGAATTTATTTCCGCTTTTCTCACAACATTTTTAGCAATGTCATCAATATCTCCATCCTCGGCCCATTTCACAATCTGGTCATAGGTTTTTTTGTTATTATCAATCCATCTGATAACCTTATCTATGTTGACAACTTGTTTTTTATAATAGTCCCTCTCTCTTTTGTAATATAAAATCTGATCTTTGATTTTTCTTTTTAATGGCTCAATATCACCTTTCTTTGCAGCCTTGAGTTCTTCATTCCAATCTCTGATAATGCGCCATAAGTCATCATCTATGCTTTTGCCGTTTACATAAATCTCATGGTTTGATTTTTTTGCATAAGTCTTTGCATACCATCTTGCTATGCCCTTATCTTCTGAAAAGTAAATACCCCAGCCAAAGGCCTGCGCACCTTCCCCAGTTCCCATATAGTCTGTGCTGAATTTATCAAAGTTCGCACCGGATCCGTGGAAAGCTGGCTGAAAGTGAATGTTGGAATCATAGCCGGATTGTGGTTCGTAGATTGTTTCTTGAGCTGGCATGTCCTCATAGAAAATATCTTTTCCAGGTTTGCTGAAATGATTTCCTGCATAACGAGCGTCACCATCACCAATATAGCAGCCATCACAAATACCCAAACGAGAAGAATGTTTGTTCATCTGACGGAACACTTCTTGATCAGAAGGAACAACAAATACCCTTCCAGCACCATATTCCACACCTTTCTTTTTGATATCCTCTCTAAGGGCAGCTATGTTGCCTGGAGTAAGTTTATCATTGTCAACATACTCTATAGCAGTAATCAATTTACCACCAGCTACATAAATAAAAGGTGTCTTGTTTTCCACGCTCTGTATCTTCTCTGCAATATCAGAGAATATTTTTGCGCTGTTCATGCCTGTTTCCCCTAACGGGAAATCAATGTTTTTCTTTATAAGACTGTCGGCTTCCGGCTTTCTTAAATCAGCCGGCAATTCAATCTCCCAGAATTTAGGGCGATAGCCATTTACTTTAATATCAAACTCTTTATCACTATATCTATGGAGGCCAAACTTATTGTGATCAAGAATCATGTGTCCCCAGAAGCGGCTTGTTGAGGTTGTGCTATCGGTGAAATGATTGTAAAGAGCAGCTGTTAAATTTTTATCTTCTTCTGATGCTTTTATCTGCCCGCTTGGATGATTATGCACAACAACAAAATATAAATCTTCCGCCTCTGCCGTTTTCTCCAGCAGATCCAAATAAGCATCAAACCCATCACCTGGCAGCAATGTACTTGTTGGTGTGGCTTTAGTTTTATTTGGGCATTTAGAGGTGACAGCAATATGATTTTTTATCTCACCATTCTTGTCAAAGAGAATATATCTGAAAGTTTCAAACTTTTTGCTGCGGTATACATCAAGTATTTGTCTAAGTTGGAACCACCCTAATTGTGTGGGGCGGCCGTTGGATTTGTCAATCTCTACATTAAAACCTAAAACTTCGCTTGCTTTATGCTGCTTGAGGTCTTTATAGATACATCTTGAATCGGAATGTAAGGTGGTTCTTCCTCTATTATCTGCAAGCGACTGTTCTTCGGAATTGAATAAATCAATTCCTTCTTTGACGATTTTGTTTTCTTCTGCAATGAGTTCTTCACTTGCATAAATATCTCCACTTAACTGGATATTATCATCAGATTTTGGGCTTGTCAAATTATTTTTTATAAATTCTTTTGCTTCCTGCTCGGTCTGTGGTATTTGCTGATATTGTAAGTCCGGTTTGCCCTGTTTGAGTACCTGGCCTTCATTCCGTGCGGTCTCGGCCTGCTCGCCCCTCTCCATCTGCGCCTTAAGCTCCGGATTGCCTGCCAGGAGTGCATCATAGGCTTTCACTATGTCATCATTAAGCAGGGCGTTCTGCTTCATCATCCGGTAGATTTTCATAAAGAAGTCAATGATCTTGTCAAACAGCCCCTTAAGCTCGCTGTTAAAGGTGCGGCCTTCCTGTGCGTATGTCTCGCCCAGCACTGCCACTATCTCGTTCTGCGCCCGGTTCCATTCCGTAGGGTTGTCTGACATATCCTTGATAGCATTGATAATGTCATCGGCGGTCTTTAGTCCGGTGCTGTCCATTATCCTCTTGTGCTGCTCAAGGTACTGCCGGAACTGGTCTGTGTCTGCGGCTCCCTTGAGTGCTGTGGCCAGGTCCTTGCTCTGTGGTGATGTCTGGCTTATGAAATGCACCACCTCATGGAAAAGTGTGGAGAAGTCCCCTTCCTTGCCCACATAGATTATGGCCTTTGTGCCATTCTCGATAAGCTGGTATGCTCCCTTGTTGAGTGCTGCCTCCTGCTCTGACATAACATCATTGGCCACGGCCTCGGCAAAGGTCTTGAACTGTATATCGTCATGTATGAACTGTTGCAGCGTTCTGCCTCTGCCCTCTGCGATAACACGCATAAGCCCTGCTGCCACTGTGGCCTCATGCCTGTTGAGGTTGGGGAGCTTTTCCTTAAGATAGCCGGCAGCCTCCAGCACCTCATCCATGTTCCTGCCCTTGAACATCTGAAGCTGGCCTGGATTCTCCTTGTTGTCCTTGATAAGCTGGTCACGTACCTTTATCTGGCTCTCGGTGGTGGGCTGCCACTCTATGTTGTAGCCCTCGTACCTTCTCATAAGTTCGGTGACAAACTCGCCTGTAAGTGCTTCCTGGCCAGCTTTGAGGTATACGTTGTCTATGGTGACAGTATCGCCGTTCACAGTGAACTCAATGCGCCCATATCTGCGCCTGCTGTCTGCGCTTCCCAGCTTGAGTGTGTGGCTCTCGCTGCCGTCTGCGTTCTCGGTCACTGTGGTGCTTTCCTGGGTGTGCAGCCGGTGATCCTTGCGCCGCTTTATCGGCTCCTGCGGTGTGTCGGTAGCCTGCGCCTCGCTCTCCTCCTCGTCTGCGCTCTCATTGATTGCCAGGTAGTCGGTGTCCAGGTTTGCGGCCTCTGCGTTGCTCACGCCCTCAATGGTGTGGTTCTTGTCATAGATCTCGCCCAGGGTGTCCTTGCGCTGTGCTGCGGTAAGCTCGCTAAACTGCTCATCATTCTGGTGCCGTCTGATAAACATTTCCTTTGAAGGGATAAGCTCTGCCTCGTTCTTGAGGTTTCTGGAGTAGCCCATATCAGCCCTGGTGTTGATTGCTGCCGGAAGTCCTCCCAGCACAAGTGCGCTTCCAAAGCCTGCCACACCTTCATACAAAGCCTGCTTAAGCACTTCTTTGGCTGTCTTATCAAAGGTATAGCCACTGTCTGATATTTCGGCCACAGCATATTCTGTCACGCTGTCTGCTATGCTCTGGAAAAATTCCTCTGCACCTTCTCCTGCTGCGCCCTGCACCCATTTGGTTGCACCTGCGGCAAGCCCGCCTATGATTCCGTTTGCATACATCCTGGAAAGCACCCTGGTGGTGATTCCGGTTGCAGCCTCCCTTCCTAAAGCATTGCCCACTGCCTTTGCTGCCATAGGGGTCAAGCCTAAGAAGTTCTCAACAGCACCCTGCACCCAGCCATCAGCACTGGAGGCCCATTCTGCTATATTCTTCTCCACGCCCTGTTTGCGGAGATCATAATACATGGCACCCCTGGATAAGTCGGCTGTCCTTTTCCATCCAAAGGCCAGGGCTGCACCACCATAAGCCAGGGAGGCCAGTGTGTAGCTTGTGCCTAATGTTGCTGCTGCCAGCATTGGCACACCGGCAACGGCACCTACACCTGTGGCCACAAGTGCTGCGGCCATACCTGCGGTGGCACCCTTTAACAGAACATCACCGGTGTAAGGAATTGTTCCTGCTGCCCATTTCATAAGGGTTACTCCCAGGCCTCTTGGTGTATTATCCTGGAGCTGTTCTATCTGTGCATCAATGGCATCAATCTCCGCCATTATCTCTGCGGTATCTTTTCCAGCAGCCTCAAGGTCATGGAATTTCATGCCCAGCTCACTGCGCTGCTTGTTGAGTTCTCCCACCCGGAAGCTGTCCGATACTGCCTGGGTCCATGCTTTTGTATATTCACCCTTCTTCCCCATCTGGGCTTCATTGAGTGCTTCTATGTTTGCATAGGCATCTGCAAGATCAATTCCCTGCTGTCTGTTATAAATAAGTGCCTGGGTAAAGCGGTTTGTGTCGGCTTCCTTATCTGTGCTTCTCTCAAGTATGCCGGATAATATATTAAACTCACCTACAGTAAGCGGATTTCCTCCATTGAAAACATCAGAAAAAGTCTGCCGCTGTGCTTTAAGCTGCTCCGCTCTGTTTAGGAGGTCGGCTTTTGTATCTTTGAGTTCTGCAATATCCATCAATTACCTCCCATGATGTTGTTGATATTGTGCTTCTTTTCTGGCTTCTGTTTTGCTTTTCCATTCTGCTGCTTAAGGATTTCTTTAGGCACAAGCACTCCAGCACCTTCGCTGTAGCTGTATACTTTTCCATCCTGCACTGTGTACTTGTCACCATCCTTGCTGGTGAATACCGGCACAAGCTCCTTGAGTTCTGCGCCTGCCTCATTGCGTCTGCCGGTTATCTTCCCATATTCCGGCATCTTGCTGTAGTCAATATCAATTCCGTATTCCTTTTCCAACATTTCCTGCTCAAGTCTTGCGGCGTTGTCATAAGCGGAATGCAGCCTCTCATCCAGCCATACGAATTGGCCTTTTCGCTCATCATAGTAGACAGCCTGCGGATTATCCTCAAAGCGTTTTGTCTGCTCCATAGCAGCCTCATACTGTGTCCTGGAGTTGGTGGATTTAGGTGTTGCAGTAAGGGCATCATAGTTGTCCATCTGGAATATTGCTATGATTTCATTCTTGCGCTTGGCAAACTCCACGGAAGTAAGGTTTTTACTGTCCCATGCAAGGTCAAGCAATGAACCTTTGGCTCTGTTGTGCGCATCAAGTATACGTGCCTCCTGCTCCGGGGCAAGCGGCTTCTTCTTGTCACCTCCATTGCCGAACCTTTCATTTAGGAAGGTGTCAATATCCTTCATGCACCCGGATATTTCCTCTTTGTATACCTTGTTTTCTATCTGCTCATCAGATACACCTTTTATCAGCTTGTCCGCCGCTTTCTCAAAGTTAATGTACTCAAGTGTTGTAATAGGTTTATCAACCAGGCTTTCTTTTGATGCCAGCAGAACACCCTGCATCTGTTCCATAGCAGCATTGCCGGATATTCCCCGGCCCTCAAAGTCATTCTTGGTCTGCTCAATCACGGCAAGTGTGGCGGCAATGAGATCCTTGCCATCCTGGTGTGCTGCCTTCTGTGCTTCTGCCGCTTGCCTTTCTGTTTCTCTCTGGGCTTTCTCGGCCTCTTTCTCGGCTTCCTTCTGTATTCTTTCTGTTTCTCTCTGGGCCTCGGCATCTGCTTTTGCGGTTAATCTTGCATATTCATCAGCCTTATTCTGGAAGGCATTTCTTATCTGGCCATACACTGCCTTTGTTGCCGGTGTTCCCTCAAACTGCGCCTTGATTCCAGGCAGGTCCTCAAGTGCCTGTTCCACCTCGCCTGGAAGCATGGTGTCTACATCCTGGGTAAGGTTGCTGTATATATCCATACAGTAAGTAAGCTGCGCCTGCTCTGCTCCCGCCTTGAGTGCTTTTGCCTGTTCTTCCGGCAGCCCTTCTGCCCGCTCGTTGATCTCACGCCAAACATCTTCCGGCATTGTGCCATTCTGGAGTGCTGTTGCCATTGTGTTGAGGCCTGTGTTTTGTAATGATGCCTGCTGGTTTGCGCTCATTCTCTTAGCAATTCCATATAGGCTCTCCCTTGTGGCCTCGTCATAATTCTTTGTGTCGGCCCACTGGTCCGCAACTTTCAAGGCATCGGCAAGGCTCCGATTCTGCGCCGCAACCCTCACGGAGTTCTGCGCCCGCTTTAGGTCAATCTCTTTATGTGCCTGTTCCTTTAGAAGCTGCTTTGATTCATTTGTCATATTTGGGAGGCTGTTTATGTAGTTATCTGTAAGCTGGTATGCGTTGCTTTCATTCCAGATCTTGGATCTGTCATATCCATCCGGCAGCGGTGTGCCTTCTGTAATAAACTCTGTTCTGGAGGCATCGTTATCAATATATGAGGCCAGGTTCTCCTGCTGCACCTGTAGGTTCTTCTGGATCATATCACCATAAATACTCTCCCTTATGGCGTTCTCCCTCATGGAATACATCCCTTCAAGTGCGCTCTTTGCATCCTTCTTCACGCTGTTGAACCACTTTTTACTGTCAATATCACGCATCTGCTGTTCCTGGAACTCATTAAGGCCATCAAGGCCTACAAGATTTCCATTCTCATCCACAGTCAATTCACCGGTAGCCTGCCTTCTGGCAGCCTCGGCCTGCCATGCAGAAATTTTCTGCTGTATATCTTTGTTGGCCTCGCCCACCTGGTAATCTCTTATGGTAGATACTGTCTTAAGGGCAAGCTGGCCCATGCCTAAAGCAAGCTGGAGGTTATTGTAATTCTGTTGTCTGGTCACTTCTCCCAGCTTGAGATCTATCCCCTTCTTGCGAAGTTTGAGGCTTTCCCTCTCATAATCAATGCCGGGAGCGATAAACTGTGATCTCTTGCTCTGTGTCCTTGCCTGGTTTGCCCTTATCAAGGGTGTATAATCTGTAGTTGGTACTCTCATACCTGCTCCTTATTTAGGTCTGCTTCCCAAACTCTCAAGATACTTCTGAACTGTATCATTAAAGATTGGCTTGCCCACGTTGTTTAGATTTTGCCTTCTGACATTGTTAGCCATTCCCAGGGGGCCGTTTCCAAATTCCACCACTTCGTTGGCGTTAATATAGTCCTGGAGATAGTTTTTGCCATATATTTTCTTGAGGTCTTTTATCTGCGCTGATGTAGCCTGCCCCCATAATCCTGTCTCTTTATCCTTTACCCAGGTGATATAGCCAGTATGCTCACGGATAGTTGCGCCGTGCTGGCTCTCGCCGCCACTTTCTGTCTCGTAAGTGTAGCTTGTCACTCTGTAATCAAGCGGTGTATACTGTTTTAATATTTCTTTCTTTGCAGCATCATACTCTGCGTCTGTGCCGCCAAAGTAGTCTCTATACTGGTCCACAAGCTGTGCAAGCTGGTCATATTCCATTCCGGTCTCATAACCCATAGCAACGGCACTTCCCAGTGTTGTTCCTATTGAGGTTAGGTAGTCATTCAAGGTGTCATTGTAGATTCCTAAAGTCTGCTGGCCTACCTTGATGCTGTTCTGTACTGTCTGCTGTTCTGCCAGAAGATCCTGCTGCTGCTCTGACAAAGCCCTTCCGAATGAACCGCCCTGGGTATCAAGTGTAAGATCCTCACCAGCAAAGTTTACAAGATTCTGTCTCTGGATTGCTGCAAGCATACGTGCTGTGCTTCCGGTCTGTCCTCTCTC
>Ga0310786_10002522_pt1 | contig 27860 bp, 23 predicted proteins | sample AusTroGonzalo_MG_FD_203881 | JGI IMG/M metagenome (GOLD analysis project Ga0310786, IMG submission 203881) | Bovine rumen microbial communities from tropical cattle in Woodstock, Queensland, Australia - Gonzalo_03 (v2) (version 2) | ecosystem: Host-associated > Mammals > Digestive system >...
ATCGTCAAGAATGGCCCTGGCATGGGCGAAGATCGTGACGGCAACGGTTCGTACGACAATGTGCAGTCCGCATGGCCGCTTTTCGAAGGCGCCATTATCTACGACCGCAAGGCGGCGTGGGAAGATACGGGCCGTCGCTGGATGGTCGGCCTTGCCGGAATGTATGGCCGCGAGAGGGTTCGCACCCCTGTTGATGAAGAGTTCGACTCCAAGATGATCATGGCGGCAACGACCGTTCCGTTCCTCGACAAGTTTACGCTTACCGGTCAGCTCTTCGCGGGTGACAACCTCAGTGGAATTCAGGCTGGCGTCGGCCAGGGAACCTTCAGCAGACTTGACGGCACTTATGGAACCGTCACAACACGTGGCGGCTTCGTCGATCTCGGCTACGAGCTGAACGACGCGTGGTCGTTTGCGGTCGGCTACGGTTTCGACGATCCTTGCGACAGCGATGCGCGCATGGCCAACGGCATCTGCCTTAACGACCGCGCCTACTTTGACGTGTTCTACAGGATTACGCCCAACTTCAAGATTGGTTTCGAATACGCGCTGCTCCGCACCCAGTACAACGAAGGTGTGAGGAGGCTTGGCAGCACCTTCAACAACCCAGGCCATAATACGACGGGTGGCGAGTCTGGCACTGCCAGAAGCAACCGCTTCCAGTTTGCGGCGTTCTACGACTTCTAAGATGAAGGTATGACAGAGGGGGCTTCGGCCCCCTCTTGCGCTTTTTATGGAAACAACTATCGAAAAACGGGCAAGTTGGTCGGGTAGCGTCGCATTTGTGTTGGCGGCGGCGGCTTCGGCCATTGGGCTGGGGAACCTGTGGAGGTTTCCGTATCTTGCGGCGCAGTATGGCGGCGGGATGTTCATTGTGATATATCTCGTTCTTGTCGCGACACTCGGCTTCACGCTAATGGCGACCGAAATCGCAATCGGACGCATGACGCAACAGTCACAGTTGACCGCCTTTTCGTGCCTCAACAAGAATTGGGGCATCATCGGCTTGGCAGGCATGGTGATCTCGCTTCTGATCACGCCATACTATTGCATCATCGGCGGCTGGGTTCTCTACTACTTCAAGGCATACGTCCAGATGGCGTTCACGGGCGTCAACATAATGGGCGAGGCGGCGGCGAGCTCTGGCGAAGTGTTCACATCCTTCATTTCGGCTCCGTTCGCTCCATTCGGCTATGGCATGGTATTCATCATAGCCTGTGCTGCGGTGATCACGCTTGGCGTCAAGAACGGAATCGAAAAGTCGAACCTCGTAATGATGCCGATACTGTTCCTGATGGCGATAGCGCTTTCGGTGTATGTGGTGTTCCTGCCTGGTTCCGGCGCAGGGCTGAAGTATTACCTGGTGCCGAATCTCGACTGCTTCATTGCGCCTGACGGCCGCTTCTCTCCGGCGCTTCTGGGCAAGACCATACTCGGCGCGATGGGGCAGATGTTTTATTCTCTCTCACTCGCGATGGGCATAATGGTGACTTACGGCAGCTACACGAACAAGAGTGATTCGATCGAGAAGTGCGTGCGCCGCATCGAGATCTTCGATACGTTGATTGCGCTTATCGCCGGTTTGATGATAATCCCCGTCGTCTACATTTTTGCGGTAAAGACAGGAACGGATGTAAGGGAGGCGATGAGCGCCGGTCCCGGACTGATGTTCATAACGTTGCCCAAGGTGTTTGCGACGCTTGGCGCGGCTGGCCCTTGGGTTGGCGCGGGATTCTTCCTGCTCGTGATATTCGCGGCTGCTACGTCGGCCATATCGCTTATGGAGGCGTGCGTCGCATCCGTCTGCGACGTGATGAAGATCAACCGCAAGCCTGCGACGTTCTTCACTATGTGCCTAATAATGTTCCTCGCGACGTTCTCGGCGATTGGCTATGGGCCTTGGGCGGACGTCAAGCTCTTCGGAATGCAGTTCCTCGACTTCTTCGACTTCTTTACCAATTCGGCGCTGATGCCTATTGTGGCGGCCGCGACATGCGTGTTTGTTGGCTGGGTGCTGGGGCCGAAGCGCATCATCGAGGAATGCGAGGCCGAGGGGCAGGTCATGCACGTCAAGGGCGCCTACGCATTCATGGTAAAGTACCTTGCGCCGGCGTTCATGATCGTGCTTCTTGTCAGTGAAGTCTGCCGGGCACTCGGCATCGGCGGCTGGAAAATTTAGAAAGGATAATGTCACATGGGCGGATTCTGCGGCATCATATCTGAAGGCGATTGCGTAAGCGATCTCTTCTTCGGCACCGACTACCATTCCCACCTCGGCACCCATCGCGGCGGCATGGCAGTGCTGGGCGAGGGCGGGGATTTCCAGCGGGCGATACACAACATCCAGAATTCGCCTTTCCGCTCAAAGTTCGAGAACGACGTGCCGAACTTCTCGGGAAAGGTCGGCATCGGTGTGATTTCCGACACCGACCCCCAGCCGCTTGTTATGTGTGCACGGCTTGGAACCTTCGCGATAGTGACCGTTGGGCTGATAAGCAACATTGAGGACCTCAAGAAGGAGCTTTTCAACACGAACTCATCCCAGCTCCAGTTCTCGACCACCAGTGGAATGGTTGGTCCGACAGAGGTGGTGTCCGCGATGATCGCGACTAAGGATTCCATAGTCGAGGGCATTAAGTACGTCCAGTCGAAGGTCACCGGCAGCTGCTCGATACTCGTGATTTCGCAGGACGGCAAGTTGTATGCCGCCCGCGACCGCTATGGCCGCACGCCTATCGTGATCGGGCGTCGCGACGGGGCGATGGTCGCGCTTCAGGAGAGCTGCGCACTGGCCAATCTGGGCTATGAACATGTGCGCGATCTCGGTCCAGGAGAAGTCGTCGAGATGTCGGCGACGGGCATGACTACGGTCGTCGAGCCCGGCGACAAGATGGCGATATGCTCCTTCCTTTGGATATACTACGGATTCCCGGCCTCGACCTACGAGGGGCGCAATGTCGAGATGGCGCGCTACCGTTGCGGAAGTGCGCTTGCGAAGAGGTATCCGGTCGAGGCGGATGCCGCATGCGGCATCCCCGATTCCGGCACGTCCCACGCGCTTGGCTATGCCCACGAGGCCGGCATGAAGTATGCGAGGCCGTTCGTGAAGTACACGCCGACCTGGGCGAGAAGCTTCATGCCGCAGGACCAGCGCCAGCGAGAGCGCGTCGCCGCGATGAAGCTCATACCGATTCCTGGCCTCATCAACGACCGCAGGCTTGTGTTCTGCGACGATTCCGTGGTTCGTGGAACTCAGCTGGGCAAGCAGGCTGATCGCCTGTATGCGGCCGGCTGCAAGGAGATGCACGTCAGGATCGCCTGCCCTCCGCTGGTGTATCCGTGCAAGTTCATAAACTTCTCGCGCTCCAAGAACGAATACGATCTCATCACCCGCCGCTTCGTGCGCGGACACGAGGGCGAGAACGCAGAGCTGAAGAAGTATACCGATCCCGAGAGCGAGGCGTACAAGGCGATGGTGGAATTCATACGCGAGAAGCTGAACCTGACTTCTCTGGCGTTCCAGACCATAGACGATCTTGTGCAGGCCATCGGGTTGCCGCGCGAAAAGCTTTGCACGTATTGTTGGACCGGCGAGGATGTTTCGCTCGGAGGTTGCGGCGGCTGTGCGGATTGTCCATGCAAAAAGGAAGCAAAGTGAAGAACGACGTCGAAAGGTACGGTTCGCTCGCGACCCACAGGGCGTTCCTTGGGAAGCCGGCAAAGAAGGGGAGCGTAGAACCGTTCCCCTGCAAACCGGGCAGCATCTTTTCGAAGCAGGTAGCAGGGTTGGCCAAGCGTCTCAAGGCCATAGGCTGCCGTGATGTGGTTGTCGGTCTCAGCGGCGGGCTAGATTCTGCGCTTGCGCTGCTGGTCGCCGTAGGGGCGTTCGAGAAGCTTGGCCTGGACAATGCGGGTCTCCATGTCTACACGATGCCGGGCTTCGGCACGACAAGGCGCACAAAGGGCAATGCGGAGATACTTTGCGAGGGGCTTGGCCTCAAGATCGAGACGATCTCGATCGTCAAGGCGTGCCGCCAGCATTTCAAGGATATCGGACACGACGGCAAGACGCCTGACGTCACCTTCGAGAATGCCCAGGCCAGAATGCGCACCCTCATATTGATGGACAAGGCGAACATGACTGGCGGCATCGTACTTGGCACAGGTGACCTTTCCGAGATCGCGCTCGGCTGGTGTACTTACAACGGCGACCACATGGCGATGTTCGCGGTAAACAACGATGTGCCCAAGACAATAGTCCGCAAGATATGCGTCTGGTGGGCCAAGTCCAATCCCGGCAAGGCGGCTGACGCGCTGCTGGACATAATCGCGACGCCTGTATCCCCGGAGCTGGTCAAGGGACAGGTCACCGAGAACACCATCGGGCCTTACGAGCTGCACGACTTCTTCCTCTGGAACTTCATCGTGAACGAGATGGGCACGGCGGCGCTTCAGTCGGCGGCGGAGAAATATTTTGCTGGGCGCTATGGCGCGGAAGAGATATCGAAGACGCTCGCGACATTCATGCGGCGCTTCTTCACCCAGGCGTTCAAGCGCAACTGCCAGTGCGACGGCGTGAAGGTGTTTCCCTTCGAGTTGTCGCCGCACGGGTGGTGGATACCTTCCGATCTGGGCCCGGTGAAACTTTGACTTTTACTTTTTCAACCATAAGATGAATTCTGAAATCCTCAACAGGATGGTCGCTGAGGTCGGCGCATCATCTCGTCAGATATCCGCAGTCGAAAAGCTTTTGGCGGAGGGCAGCACGGTTCCTTTCATCGCCAGATACCGCAAGGAGGCCCATGGCAATCTCGATGAAGTGGCCATAGGCAAGATAAAGGACCGCCTGGAATACTACACAGAGCTTGAGAGCCGCAAAGAGACGATACTGAAGTCAATAGACGAGCAGGGCAAGCTTACAGACGAGCTTCGCGAGAAGATCGCGGGCTGCTGGCAGAAAAGCACCCTTGAAGACCTCTATCAGCCATACAAGCCAAAGCGCCGCACGCGTGCGCAGATCGCAAAGGAAAAGGGGTTTGAGCCTCTTGCCGACTCCATCTGGCGCGGCGAGGCCGTCGAGGCGAGCGAAGAGGACCTCCAGTTCGCGCGCGACATACTGGCGGAGCGCATCGCCGACATGGCCGAGATCCGCGGGCTCGTCCGTCAGGCGTTCGCCACAAAGGGCGTCGTCAAAAGCGAGGTCGCCAGCCCCAAGCCGACCGAGCCGACGAAGTTTGAGCAGTACTACGATTTCGAGGAGCCGCTTTCTACCATCCCCAGCCATCGCTATCTTGCCATCAGGCGTGGACAGAAGGAAGGCGTTCTGTGGGTCAAGGTGACGCTGGACTTCAAGCCGGTCATAGAGGATATGCTTGCGCTGGTCGAGAAGGCGACGGGAGTAAAGACCGGCGAGCAGCTGGAGCTTGCGGCGGAAGATGCCTACAAGCGCCTTCTTGCACCGAGCTGCGAAATAGATGTGACGGTCGACAAGAAGATGGCGGCGGACCGCGCGGCGGTCGAGGTGTTTGCGGAGAACCTTCGCCATCTGTTGCTGGCGAGTCCGCTGGGCGAAAAAGCCGTGTTGGCAATCGACCCTGGAATCCGCACAGGCTGCAAGGTCGCGATGATAGATGCGACAGGCAAATATCTCGGCAAGACTGTGATATTCCCGCAACAGAAGCCTGAGGAAAGCGCCAAGACGGTTGCTCTTATCGTCAACAAGTACAGGCCCGAAGCGGTCGCGGTGGGCAACGGAACGGCAGGTCGCGAGACCGAGGCGTTCGTTCGCCAGACTCTTGCTCGGCTCAAGGCGCAGCATCCTGAGATACCAACTCCAATTGTGGTAAGCGTCAGCGAGGCGGGCGCATCGGTCTACTCTGCGAGCGAGATAGCGAGAAAGGAGTTTCCGGATCTCGATCTCACGGTGCGAGGCGCAATTTCGATCGGACGCAGGCTGCAGGACCCGCTGGCCGAACTTGTAAAGGTCGATCCCAAGGCGATAGGCGTTGGGCAGTATCAGCACGACGTCCATCAGCCGCTTCTAGGGGCGAAGCTCGACGAGGTTGTCGTCAGTTGCGTGAACGGCGTAGGCGTAGAGCTGAACACCGCCAGCGCCCCCTTGCTTGAGCGCGTCTCCGGCGTAAGCGCGTCCCTCGCCAAGGCGATAGTCGAATGGCGCAACGAGAACGGCAAGTTCCGGTCGCGAGAAGACCTAAAGAAGGTCAAGGGGCTTGGCGCAAAGGCGTTTGAGCAGTGTGCAGGATTCTTGCGGATACGTGGCGCGGACAATCCGCTTGATGCGTCGGCCGTACACCCGGAGCGCTATGCCATAGTGGACAAGATGGCGGCGGATGTCGGAATGCCGCTCAGGGAGCTCGTAGGCAATTCGCTTGCCGCGAAGAAGATAGATGTGCGTCGCTACATAACGGACGAGGTCGGCGAGCCGACTCTGAAGGACATCGTGGCGGAGCTGGTCAAGCCGGGTCGAGATCCCCGCGCAGTGTTCGAGCCGCCAAAGTTCCGCGAAGACGTGACGAAGATCGAGGACGTCAAGGAGGGTATGAAGCTTGAGGGCGTGGTTACGAACGTCACGGCTTTCGGGGCATTCGTCGATATCGGCATTCATCAGGACGGACTTGTCCACCTCTCGGAGCTGAGCGACAATTATGTCACTGACGCCGCAAGCATAGTCAAGGCCGGCGACCGTCTGCAGGTGACGGTCATAGGCGTGGATCGTGCGCGCGGACGCATTTCGCTTTCGGCCAAGAGCCGTCCGACGGCGATTTCCGGCTCTGCCGGCGGCGGAAGGTCTGCTCATGAACGCAAAAGCCGCACGTCGTTCGCCCCGTCTGGATCGTCGGGATTTTCGTGCAACCCGTTCGCTGGTCTCTGATTTTATGGTATAATAACAGGCAATGCGCATTCTAACTAGATACGTTCTGAGGGAATATGCTATTCCGCTGTTCTACTGCCTTGCGGGGTTCATATCCATTTACGTCCTCTTTGAGCTTTTTGGCTCGTTCTCCCGCATTTCCGATTCGGACATACCGATCCTGATGGCGGTGGAATACTTCTTTGCGTATCTGGCGCCGTTCTTTGAGTGGCTGGCTCCGGCGGCGTTGATGCTGGCCGCGCTGTACACGATGTGGAGCTTCTGTCGCCATTCCGAGCTGATAGCCATGAGGGCGAACGGGGTCAGCTTCCTTGCGATCTCCCGTCCGATCCTCGCCGTCGCGGTGCTGATGTCCGGCGTTGTACTTTTTGTCAACGAGTGGTACGTCCCTCGCCGTGCGCAGTGGGCCAAGCAGCTGAAGAGCGAGAGGTTCGACCTGAAGAAGATGGAGAAGGCCGACAACATGGTCTACCGCAATGTGCGCGACTGCCGCACGTGGACCATCGGCAGCATAGTTACGCCTGATGCCGAACATCTGGCCGAAGTTCGTGTGACCGTTGACAGGCCGGGCGGCGCGAGACGGCTTTGCGTGACGGCGCCCAAGGCGGACTATCTTGACGGGGAATGGTGGTTCAGGGATGCGGAGATTCAGCACTACGACATCAATGGCGCCGAGGTCGCGACGCCTACGCCTGAGCTGGATTCGCTGACGCTTCGCTCATTTCCGGAGTTCCGTGAGAGGCCGAGCGACTTCCTTTCGCAGAACCGCGATTGGGCATACAACTCTATACGCGACAGGCTGCGATATCTTCGTGCGAACAGGAACCTCAGCGTGGAGCTGCGCCGCAAGTATGCTTACGACACGTGGGCAAAGGTGCTGTCGCCATTTGCCTGCATAATCATAACGCTTTTTGCGATACCAGCCGGAGTGGCCACCGGTCGTCAGTCTGTGTTCAAGGGCATACTTGGTGCGCTTGGGCTATTCTTCGCGTTCTACGGTTCGGTGATAGGCTGCATGGTCTGCGCAAATGAAGGGTGGCTTAATCCGGTGCTTGCGGCCGTCATGCCCTATGTTGTGTTTTTAGCGCTTGGCGTAAGGGCGTTCAACAGGCAGAGATAGCAGGGGGCCCTTCTATGGAAAAGTTCGAGCTGGAGGAGAGCCTCAAGGAGGAGATCCGCGCCGGTGTGCTTGGCGAGGGTTTCATGAAGATCGTGCAGTCCGTCAGGCGCGGCGGCGAGCAGTTCAAGATATCCATCCGTCCTGTCGAGATAGGCGGCGAGCGCAGGTTCCAGGCAGAGATGACCGATGCCGGACAGGTTTCGGTAAAGAACTTCGATGCCGACGGTATAGCCGATGGACTTGAGGAGTTGATTTCGCAGAAGGGGGCGAGGGACCTTCATCTTATGACGGCGAAGGGTGACCTTCACATAAGGGTAACCAAGAAGGGTCATGTCCTCGCCTCTCGCTCGGCCGAGATGAACCGTGCCGTGGAGCTCCGTCCGCACGACAGGGTTAAGAACCTCCCACTGACGGCTTTCGATTCCGCCGCATTCCTAAAGGCGGCGTCTCTCGCGGATGGCGAGGGCCGCATCAGGGCATCGATGCGCGGCAAGTACGACCAGGTGAACGAGTTCCTCAAGGTCGTCGCCGATGTGCTTAAGGGGCATGAACAGTGCGATGGTGAGACTTTCACGGTCGTGGATTGCGGTTGCGGCAAGGCGTATCTTACTGTCGCCCTATACCTTTATCTCACGCAGGTCGTCGGATTGAGTCAGGTTCAGGTTTATGGCGTGGATCGTCGCGCCGACGTAATCGCCGCCGCGAAGAAAATGGTTGCTGCTCTCGATCTTGCCGGGAAGGTGGAGTTCGTTGAAAGCGACCTTGCGGCATTTGATCCGCCGAACGACGGCAGGCGGGCAGACATGGTGGTTTCGCTGCACGCCTGCGACACGGCCACCGACGAGGCTCTCGCCAAGGGTGTTGAGTGGAAGGCCCGCTACATACTCAGTGCGCCGTGCTGCCAGCATGAGCTACAGAAGACCCTTGCCGACAAGGGGGCGTTCGCCGGACTGATGCGCCAGTCTATTCTCAGGGAGCGCCTTTGCGACATATTGACCGACTCCTTCAGGGCGATGATCATGAGAATCCTCGGCTTCAGGACTCAAGTTGTAGAGTTCGTCTCCAGTGAGGCGACCGCCCGCAACATAATGTTGAAATGTGAGTTCTGCGTCAAGCCTGGACAGTCTGGCCCTGTATCAGAATACCTAAATCTGCGCGACTACTGGCATGTCACGCCATGGCTGGAGTCGAGGCTGGCGGGCATGCTCGGCAAGCATTTGGAGCGCTATTGTTGAGGGCTAAAATACCCCCCTTGCGCAAGTGCGCCGATTTTTGGTATAATACACCTTCATTCGACCACTCAAAAGAGTAAACAACAACAATGAAAGTACGTAGTTCCGTTCGTCGCATATGCGAGAACTGCCGCATCATCCGCCGCAAAGGCGTGGTGCGCGTGATCTGCACGAACCCGCGCCACAAGCAGCGCCAGGGTTAAGAAAGACAAGAGGTAAAAACAACTATGCCAAGAATGATGGGTGTGGATATTCCGGGCAAGAAGCATATTCGCTATGCTCTGCGCTATATCCACGGTATCGGGCCGAAACGCGCTGATGACGTTTTGGCGGCTTGCAACGTCGACCCAATGAAGAAGGCCGACGACGTCACGCAGGATGAGATCCATGCGATCACGACGTACATTCAGGATCATTTCCGCGTCGAGGGCGACCTCCGCCGCGAGGTCTCGCAGAACATCCGCCGTCTGATCCAGATCGGATCGTATCGCGGTCTGCGCCACAAGAAGGGTCTTCCTGTGCGTGGTCAGCGCACGAAGACAAATGCCCGTACCCGCAAGGGCGGCAAGCGCGTCTCTATCGCGATGCCGAAGCAGGCTGGTCGCTGAGGAGTTTAACCAATGAGCGAAGAAGTCAAGAAAGAAGAGGCCCCTGTGACGGCTCCCGCCGCCGCTGATGCTGCGGCTCCCGCGGCTGAGGGCGAGGCCGCCGCGAAGAAGCGCCCCGGTAAGTCAATCCCGGCAGGAATAGCGTTCATTCGCAGCACGTTCAACAACACCCAGGTTTCGATCGCTGACGCGCGCGGCGGTGTGATCTCGTGGAGTTCCGCCGGCAAGGCTGGCTTCAAGGGCAGCCGCAAGTCCACCGCGTTCGCCGCGACCATGGTCGCACAGGACGCCGCCCGCGTCGCCGTTGCGAAGGGCATGCACGAGTGCGAAGTCAGGATGCAGGGCGCTGGCGCCGGCCGCGAGAGCGCGGTTCGTGCGATTCAGGCTGCGGGTATCCGCGTCACTCAGATTACAGACACGACTCCCGTTCCTCACAACGGCTGCCGTGCACGCAAGCGCAGGAGGGTCTAAAGATGGGTCATTTCACTGGTCCGCGCAGCAAGATTGCGCGTCGTTTCGGCGAGCCTGTATTCGGGCCCGACAAGGTGCTTGAGAAGCGTCCTTACGCTCCTGGTCAGCATGGCGCGAACAAGCGTCGCAAGAAAATGTCCGAGTATGGCGTTCAGCTTCGCGAGAAGCAGAAGGCCAAGGCCATCTACGGTATGCGCGAGAAGCAGTTCCGTCTGTTCTTCGAGCGTGCGAAGTCCAAGGTCGGAGTCACCGGCGACGCGATGCTTGCCATGTGCGAGACGCGCCTTGACAACATCGTCTACCGTCTCGGTTTCTCGCCGACCCGCGCAGGCGCCCGTCAGCTTGTGACGCATCGTCATGTCACCGTCAATGGCAAGGTTTGCGGCATTCCTTCCTACATCGTCCGTCCGGGCGAAGTGGTGTCGGTCCGCGAGAAAGACCGCGACATGATCGCCGTCGTCGATTCCCTCAAGCAGCACAAGTCGCCTGCGGTGACGTGGCTCGCGTGGGACGAAGCGACGATGCAGGGCACTCTCATCAGCACGCCTGAGCGTGTAGAGATACCCGAGAGCATCGACATGCAGCTCATCGTCGAGTTCTTCTCGCGTTAATCCTGGCGGCATGCCCGCCTAAACCACAAATTTGCACAGGAGGTAACATATGCCAATCCGTTTGAACCGGTTCGAAATGCCGAAGGGCGTCCAGAAGGACGAGTCCACGGCTACTGCGACGTATGCACATTTCGTCGCCGAACCTTTCGAGATCGGCTATGCCCGCACGATCGGCAATTCGCTGCGCCGAGTCCTGCTATCCTCAATCGAGGGAGCGGCGATTTCGTCAGTGAAGATTCGCGGCGTTAGCCATGAATTCTCGACGATCAAGGGCTGCACAGAGGATGTGACAGACATCATCCTCAACCTTAAGCGCGTACTGCTGAAGACATACACTCGCGACACCCAGACGATTACGCTCAAGGCGCAGGGTCCCTGCACGGTGACCGCCGGCGACTTTGCGGCCGCGAACAACATTCAGGTGCTGAATCCCCGTCAGGAGATCTGCACTCTCGATGTTGACGGGTCGATCGATATGGAGTGCGAGGTTCGCACCGGCCGCGGCTTCTGCCTGGCCGAGGGCAACAAGAGGCCCGAGCAGGAGATTGGCCGGATTGCTATCGACTCAATCTTCTCGCCCGTCACGCGCGTGAACTTCTTGGTTGAGAACACTCGCGTCGGTCAGCGAACCGATTACGAGAAACTCGTCATCGACATCTGGACAGATGGGCGCATTGATCCCGAGGAGGCTCTCAGGACCGCCGCTGCCGTCTTGAGGCGTCATGTCGACGTGTTCGTCGACTACGGTGGGGTTGAAGACTCCACCCTCGAGTTCGAGGATGCCGACAAGAGGGATGTCGACGAGCGCGAGCGTCTCAGGAAGCTCCTCAACATGTCCGTCAACGAGATCGAGCTCAGCGTTCGTGCGGCCAACTGCCTCAACAACGCCAATATCTCGACTGTCGGCGAGCTCGCCTCGAAGACCGAGGCCGATATGCTAAAGTACCGCAACTTCGGCAAGAAGTCGCTTACGGAGATCAAGGCAAAGCTCATTCAGCTGGGGCTTTCGCTTGGTTACAAGTTCGACCCGGATCTCCTAGAATCGAAGAAGTAAGGAATCTACACAATGCGTCATCAGAGAGTAGTTAAGAAGTTCGGGCGCTCTACCGCCCACCGTGCGATGCTCATGAAGGGTCTCGTTACGAACCTCATCCTCGCGGAGTCCATCAAGACGACGCTGCCCAAGGCAAAGGAAGCGCGCAAGGACGCCGACAAGATCGTGACGATCGCTAAGAAGGGCGATCTCGCGGCTCGTCGTCTCGCATCCAGCCGCCTCCTTGATCCTGCGGCCGTCCAGAAGCTCTTCGCGAAGGTCGCCCCGGCGATGAAGGATCGCAAGGGCGGTTATACGCGCATAGTCAAGCTCGGCACCCGCAAGGGCGATGCGACCGAGATGTGCGTGCTTCAGTGGTCCTATGTCGGCGAGGCCGCCACGGCTCCCGCCGCCGAAGAGCCTGCGAAGGAGGTGAAATAATGGCTATTGTGCTCAAGCTCAAGAAGGGCGAATCGGTCGAACGCGGCCTCAAGCGCATGAAGAAGATCCTCGACAAGGAGGGTCTCCTCAAGACGATCCGTGACCAGCGCTACTTCGAGAAGCCTTGCGTCAAGGCGCGCAAGAAATCCCAGCGCGCTCGTATCCGCAACAGGTCCCGCCGTGGACGTATGGAGTTGAACTAAACTCCGTACCTTGTGGATGCCATAATGAAAGGCGTGGTCCAAAAGACCGCGCCTTTTTTGTTTTGCTGGTCTTGCACCACGAAGATGAGTTTTTTGGTATAATACACAATATGCGCGATGCAACTATCATTCGAAACAAGCTGACTGGACGGGATTGGCTTCTTGCCGCAATCGTTGGAGTCGCATCCTTTGTGGCGTTCATGCTGCTCTCCATTCCAGGGCTTGATCCTTCCCAGTGGAGTGAAGTCTCCGTTGCTGCGAGGTTGCGGCCCCCGCAGGCGATTTTCCCGGGACTTTGGCGGGTCCTTACATGGGGGCTCTTCTCAACCTTCGGCATACCTCTTGCCGTAAAATTGCTTGCTGGCATTGGTGCAGCAGTAGGTGGTCTATGCGTTTCACTGTCGTACCTGATAATGCGGTACGCCTTGGCGTTTCTCACACGCTTTGGTGAGCAGCATCCAGTGTGGGATGATCGCATTTGCCCGTTCTTTTCGCTGATTGCTGCGCTTTTTGTTGCGGTTGCCGATCCCGTATGGCGGATATCACAAACGTTCTCGCCGGAGGAACTGCGCCTATTTATGCTGCTTCTCGCGCTTTTCCTATGGCTCAGATGGCTCTCCTGCGGCAATGATTGGCGTTTGTATCCGTTGGTCGCCCTTATCGGGATAATGTCCGCTGAGACTCCTTTTGCCTTTGCCTTGCCGCCACTGTTTCTTTGTGGGTATTTCCGCTATTGGCGCAGGATTGTTGACGGAGTATTCATTGAGCCTGAAAAGCTGCCTGATCCCGACCTTCTGCCTCGCTGGCGAATGTTTTTCCTGTTTCTCGGTTCGCTTGGATTTGCTGTTTGGCTTAACGCCAGTGTGTTCACGGCGCTTGGCGGAGTCTCGGCCAATGGTTGGCGCATGAGCGACATATATTTCCGCTATGGGGCTGGATACTGGCATGTGTTGGCTGATGCTTCGACGTTGTCCGGATGGGCGCTTGGCCTTGGTTTCGGACTCTTCCCTCTTCTTGTCACTCTTCGCCTTTTCCCTTCTTCGATAGGTGATGATCGACCTCTTAAGTTTCAGCGGGGCGTGATACTTGTGTTCGTCTGTGCTCTTTCGGCGATGCAGTGCGGAGCATTCCCCGCCGCATGCTTCTGGTCGTTTATGAAGGATTCCGTGACCGTGAATTCAGGCTTTCTGTTGTCGTTCTATGTCTTGTGCGCTGCGGCGACGATAGCGTTTGTAGGCGCCGCTTTTGCGTTTGAATGCCAGCGCGTCTACCTGCCGGATTCTGCTACAAAGCCAGGGCTGAAGTTGAAGGCGCTTGTGCCGGTGCTCGCCATCTGTCTTTTCGCCCTTGCCGCGATGCATGTCCGTAAGACTGTCGAATCTGAAATGCAGCGGATTGTGAGCGATGCGCTTGAAGAGACGATCAAGGAGTGTGATGGCGCGAGGTGGATATTCACCGACGGGCGCTTGGATGACGGACTTGAGCTTACGGCCGCTTCAATGGGGCGCGAACTTTGGGCGCTCAACATGATGTCAGATGCAAGCCGTTGGGCTCAAGCGGTGCGCGAGAGGCACTTCCCCATCGGCAGCGCCGACAGGGACAATGCAGAGATCGGGATACCCATGCTCTTGCGCGTATGGGCCGGCGAGAAGCCGGGTGGCATGGATGAGGCGGCGATACAGCTGGGTTTCGAGTTCTGGAAGCGCGAGGGCAAGCCGTTGCCGAAGGCATCTGGTCTTGTCGCCCGCGAGACGGGGATGAGCGATGAGGCAGCCGCTAGAGGCATCGAGGCCGCTAACGCATTGGCGGCGCGGATATTTGCGATTGAGGGCAGGAAAGACCAATCTCAAGCTTCGCCTGCGCTTTCTGATGCGCTCTCGTCCGTTGCCTGGAGGCTCTCGCGGTTCGCAAGGGCAAGAAACGACGAGGCTACCGCCGACAGGCTTGATCGCTCGAACACGGCGCTGAAGAGGATGCTTTCTGTGGTGGAGTACGAGCGGCAGAGGACTTTCATGCAGCTCACCCCTCGCGAAGGGCTTCGAATCGCCTTGCGTCGTGCGGATTTCGTTGAAGCCCGGCGATATGCTGCGGCGGTATTGAGGAGCGATGAGGAGGATCCTGAGGCCAACTTTGGGATGGGCATGAGCTATCTTCGCGAAGATCGGTTGCAGGACGCCGAATTCTACTTGAGGCGTTGTCTTATAAAGCGTCCGGACGAGCCAGCCGTGTTGAACAATCTTTCGATAATATGCCGCAAGGGCAGAAGATACGACGAGGCTGAAGATCTAGCGAGGCATGCGCTTAGGATGCTGCCGGATTCTCCTGAAGTAAAGCAGACTCTTAAGGATGCGCTAGACCAGGCTCCATGATAAGGTACTGGAACTAATCAAGGATTAAGGAACAGAAAAGATGGGTACTAAGAAGCTTTTGATTGTGGAATCGCCGGCGAAGGCAAAGACCGTCGGCAAGTATTTGGGGCATGATTTTGTCGTCAAGAGCTCTGTCGGGCACATTCGCGACCTTCCAAAGGAGAACGGTGCGATAAAGATAACGCCGGATGGAGAGAATCGTTGGCATTTTGAACCAAGCTACGAAATATCGGAGGGTAAGCAGAAGGTCGTCAACGAACTGAAGACTGCGTTGAAGGGCGCGTCCGAAGTCTATCTTGCGAGCGATCCCGACCGTGAAGGGGAGGCCATAGCATGGCATCTGAAGGAAGTGCTTGAGCCTTATGCAGGAGGCAAGCCCTTCCATCGAGTCACCTACAATGAAATAACTAAGTCCGCTGTGACGAAGGCTGTCGCCGAGCCGCGTGACATAGATATGCCCAGGGTTGACGCCCAGCAGGCGCGGCGCATACTGGATCGCATAGTTGGCTATAAGGTTTCGCCTCTTCTCTGGAAGTACATCCAGTGCGCGAACAACAGGACTCTCAGCGCTGGTCGCGTGCAGTCTGTGGCCCTGCGCCTGATTGTGGAACGCCAGAGGGAGATAGATGCTTTTGAACCCGTCACATTCTACCTTCTCGGCGTCGAGGCCCGGAAGCGTGGCGGCAAGGCCGAAGAGTTTGCGGCCAAGCTGGCTAGGTACGACGGCGAGAAGCCGAACATCAAGGACCGTCAATCGGCCGATAACATGTTGCTGGACCTGTCGGGCGCAGATCTTGAAGTTACGGATCTCAAAGCTCAGCCAAAGACCCGTCATGCGCTTCCGCCATTCACGACATCAACACTTCAGCAGGCGGCCTCCAGCGTACTTGGAATCTCTCCCGGCAAGACAATGAAGCTTGCACAGTCCCTATACGAGCAGGGCCAGATAACGTATATGAGAACGGATTCCGTGAACGTGAGCGAACAGGCGCGTGCTGCGGCAAAATCGTTCATAACCGGGGAGTATGGAGCCGAGTATTATCCTGAGAAGCCAAACTTCTTCAAGTCCAAGGAGACGGCCCAGGGCGCACATGAGGCGATCAGGCCGACGGATGTCATGCTTTCGCCGGATAAGTTCGGTCTCGACACTCCTGAGCAGAGGCTGTATGGATTGATCTGGTCAAGGTTTGTCGCCAGCCAGATGGCGGATGCCAAGACTACGCTGCGCACGGTCTCGCTAGAACCTCGCAAGCCTGCGCTGGCGCATTCCTATGTGTTTACGGCAAGCGCTACGGAAATTGATTTCGAGGGATTCCTTAAGGTGATGAAGCTGTCGCTCAGAAAGCGCAAAGTCGCGTCGGATGAGGATGTTGACGACGAGAGTGACGAGGTTGCGAAACTTCCCGCGCTTAAGGTTGGCGAAAATCTTGATGCCGTGCGTTGGCTTGCTGACGAGAAGAAGACCAAGGGCCCGTCGCACTATTCTGAGGCGTCGCTCATCAAGGCTCTTGAAGAGAACGGCGTCGGACGTCCTTCGACCTACGCCCAGACGATTGAGACGCTCAAGACTCGCGAATACGCCAAGACCGAGAAGAGAAAGCTTGTTCCTCTGGAGAGGGGCGTTCTTGTGTCCGACTGGCTCACAAAGAAGCTGGACTCGCTGTTCAGCGTAGGCTATACTGCCGAGATGGAGGCCGAGCTCGACAAGGTCGAGGAGAAGGGCGAGCCCATGGATGTCATGCTCAGCGACTTCTACGCCAAATTCCTGACGGACATAGCCGCTTGTGCCGAACCGGCGCCAGACAGGGAGAAGTTTGATGAGGTCTTTGCGCTTTTGGACAATGTGAAGGAATGGAAGGAGCCCAAAAAGGTCGGTCGCAGGATATACGACGACAAGGCTTTTGTCGAAAGTGTGCGCGAGCAGGCCGACCGCGGCGACAGGCCGCTTTCCGCAAAACAGCTCGAATATCTTGTTCGGATGGCGCTGCTGTATTCCGATCAGATTCCCGGCGTCGAGAAGAAGATGAAGGAGCTGGGGCTTGCGGGCAACGCAGTAGTACGTGGCGAGAAGGCCGATCCTGAGGTCGTCAAATACTGCTTTGAGCTTATGGATCGCATCGGCGGCATGACAAGGAACCCGTTCTTGAAGAGCTTGCGTGAGCAGGTGGATCATGGGCGCGGGCTTTCGCCGAAGCAGCTTTCCATACTTGCGAAGGCGGTCGGTGAAAACGCCGGCTCGCTTCCTGACTGCGATGCCGTTCGCGAGAAGCTTTCGCCGTTCGTTCAGGGCGGCTTCACCACAATGCCGAGCGATCCGGTAGTGCCGAAGCTGCTTGAGATAATGAAGGGCATAACGGTATGGCGCGAGCCGATAAAGAAGGGTCGCCGGCACTACGACGACAAGGCGTTCTTGGAGAGCCTGATGACCCAGTTCCTGCGGCGGCATTCTCTCTCGCCGCGACAGACGATGGCCCTGAAGCGCGTAGTCGTCGCCTATCGTTCGCAGATTCCGGATTACGATGCCAAAGCTGAAGAATTGGGATTGACGGATATACCGTCATCGGACGAAAAGAAGGCAGAGGTCATAGACGGTGTCGCAGAAAACGAGTCATGATGCGCTGAAAGACCCCCTCGTAAAACGGTTCGAAACGTATCTCCTCGCCGAGAGGAATGCATCCATGAATACGCGCGAGGGCTACTTGAGCGACATTGCGCAATTCTCCAGGTTCATGTGGAAGGATTCTGATCCGCCATATAGGTGGAGTGACGTGTGCGATGCAGACGCCAGAAGGTTTGTGTCAGATCTGACTAAAGGTGGTGCGCTTGCGACTACGGTAAAGCGCAAACTTGCGTCCCTGAGAACGTTTTTCCGCCATCTTCAGCGCGGCGGAGAGATGCAGGACAATCCATTTTCGATGCTGAGGGGTCCCCAAAAAACAAAGACCGTGCCGAGGACCCTTTCGCCGACGGAAATCGATTCGTTTCTAGCGCAGCCATTAAAGGACTTTCGCGCCAAGACGCTCGACCGATTCTCATATCTCAGGGACACGGCCATATTTGAGTTTCTTTACTCCACCGGTTGCAGAATAAGCGAGGCCATATCGGTAAAGTGGGGCATGATCGGCTGGCGTGACGGGCGACTGATCGTTACCGGAAAGGGCAGCAAGGACCGATTGGTCATACTTGGCTCGAAGGCCTTGGATGCCTTGTCCAAGTTGAAGGCTGAAATGGAGCGCCGGAATCCCATGTCGGTCGATCCAGAAGCGGACGTGTTCCTGAGCGACCGGCGCGAAAAGATATCCGCCAGATTTGTTGAGCGTCACATGAAGCGATATCTTGCAGAGGCGGGATTGCCGACCGATCTTTCACCTCACAAGTTGCGGCACAGCTTCGCCACGCACCTGCTTGACGCCGGTGCTGATCTCAGGAGCGTGCAGGAGATGCTAGGGCATGCGTCGCTTTCGACCACGCAAGTCTACACGCACGTTTCGATAGCAAGGTTGCAGGATGCATACGCCAGCACACACCCCAGGGCATAGCGCTAAAGACCCCTGAATATGGTATAATACACAAGATGAAAATTGTTGATGCAGACTATTTCGTTGTCGGTTCCGGCATGGCCGGTCTGATGAGTGCGCTGCACCTCGCCTCCTACGGCAAGGTTGTGGTCGCCACGAAGGGTCGCCTGGCGGATTGCAACACGAACTTCGCCCAGGGCGGGATATGCTGCGTCATGGATGACGACGACACCTATGACAAGCATGCGCGCGACACTATGATAGCGGGTGCGTGGCTCGGAAAACGCGAAGTTGTGCATGAAATATGCGAGCATGCGCCGGAGGGGATTCAGGATCTCATAGAGTGCGGCGTAAAGTTCGCGCGAAAGAAGGATGGCTCGTGGGATTTGACTCGTGAAGGTGGCCATTCCGCTCGGCGTATCTTTCATGCCGGGGACATAACCGGTGAACAGTGCGAATCGGCCATGATAAGGACCGTAAAACGACAAAAGTCGATTTCTCTTCTCGAGAATACCATAGTGATCGACCTTGTCATGTCCAAGCGGATTGGCTTGTCCGGCGATAACCGTTGCGTAGGGGCGTATGTCATGGACAAGGCGAGCGGCGAGATATATGCGGTTCGTTCGCCTAACACCATACTTGCAACAGGTGGCTGCGGCAAGGTCTATCTCTACACATGCAATCCCGACTCCGCGACAGGCGACGGCATTGCGCTCGCCTGGCGTGCCGGAGCAAAGATAGAGAACATGGAGTTCATACAGTTCCACCCGACATGCCTTTACCATCCGCAGGCCAAGCGCTTCCTGATATCGGAGGCGGTCCGTGGAGAGGGTGCGGTGCTGGTGGACAAACGCGGGCGCGAGTTCATGAAGAAGTACGACCCTCGCGGCTCCCTTGCCCCGCGCGACATAGTGGCCCGTTCGATAGATTCCGAGATGAAGAGGACTGGCGACGACTGCATGTTCCTCGACATCCGCGCCAAGGGCCGCAAGTATCTCCAGACGCGCTTCCCGAACATCTATACCAAGTGCATGGAGTTCGGCATAGACATGGCCAAGGATCTGATTCCGATAGTTCCTGCGGCCCACTATACATGCGGCGGCATACAGGCCACCACAGACGGCCGCACGTCGATCCGTGGTCTTGCGGCGGTAGGCGAATGCGCTTCGACCGGACTTCACGGCGCGAACCGGCTGGCCTCTAACTCGCTTATGGAGGCCCTTGTCTGCGCAAGGCTCACAGCCGCTAGGCTTGGCCCTCATCCTGAGCGTTTTGGCAACGACTTGCCTGCGATCCCGGCATGGAAGATCGGCGATGCCGTTCCGCCGGATGAGGCTGTGCTTGTTGCGCACATGTGGGACGAGATACGCCGGCTCATGTGGGATTACGTCGGAATCGTCCGCACGAATAAGAGGCTTGCCCGCGCGGCTCGCCGCATGAAGACTTTGCGCCGCGAGATTCGCGACTACTATTTCAGATACCTCGTAACTCCCGATACGCTCGAGCTTCGCAATCTGGCGGTTTGTGCAGAGCTTATCGTGAAGAGCGCGATGCTTCGCCACGAGAGCCGAGGTCTGCACTTTACGCTCGACTACCCCAAGATGTCGAAGCGACCCAAACAGACAGTCATAGAAGGATACAGGGGATGAACGACAACATACTCGAAGTTCGCAATCTCAAGGTTTGGTTCCCGATAAAGAAGGGCGTGTTCTCGCGTACTGCGGGCTATGTGAAGGCCGTTGACGGCGTGAGCTTCGACCTGCGCCGCGGCGAGACGCTGGGAGTGGTCGGCGAGTCGGGCTGCGGAAAGTCCACGACAAGCCGCGCCGTGCTCATGCTCAACAAGCCGTGCGGCGGCACCATCAAGGTTGACGGTATCGACATATCGACACTGCGCGGCAAGGACCTTCTTGAGTACCACCGCAAGGTCCAGGTCGTATTCCAGGACCCAAACGCGAGCCTTAACCCTCGCCATACCATCTGCGACATCGTTACGGAGGGCATGATCTACCACGGCCTCTGCAAGAAGGAGGAGCGGAACGACCGCGCGGTAGAACTGCTTGAGAGCGTCGGTCTCGATGCGTCCGTCCTGTACCGCTACCCGCATGAGTTCTCCGGCGGACAGCGTCAGAGAATCTGCATAGCCCGCGCAATCGCCCTTAAGCCTGAGCTGCTGATCTGCGACGAGGCGGTGTCTGCTCTTGACCTTTCGATCCGCGCGCAGGTGCTGGACCTCTTGGGCGGACTCAAGAAGAAGCTTGGCCTGTCCTTCATGTTCATAACCCACGACGTTGGCGTGGTGCAGCACATCGCCGACCACATTATCGTCATGAACCACGGTCGGATTGTCGAGGAGGGTACGGCCGACGAGGTTCTCAAGAACCCGAAAGAGGAATATACTCGCCGGCTTATGGCGTCCGTCCCCAAGATCGGCCGCCCTCTGCCCGACATGGAAGACATCGTGGAGTAATGTCATGGACAAGAAGTTATACATAAATCCGCCTCTGGTCAACAGGGCCTACGACTGGAAGTCCGGCCCTCAGCCCAAGACACGCAAGCAGCTCGACGCCTTCTTCGACTCGCCGGCGATACGCAAGGTAAAGCAGGCTATGTGCGAGATGGGCCGCAGGATATACGCCCGCGGATATACCGACGGCAATGGCGGCAACCTTTCCGTCAGGGTCGGGGAGGATCTTGTTCTTTGCTCTCCCACGCTGTGCTGCAAGGGGTTCATGAAGGAGGAGGACATCTGTCTCGTCGATATGGACGCCGGCCAGCTTTGCGGCTACCGTCCGAGGACCAGCGAGGTAAAGGTTCACATCGCGATGATGCTTTCGGCCGGATGGAATGCGTGCATCCACTGCCATCCGCCGCACTGCAACGCGTTCCTTTTTGCTGGGCAGGTTCCTCCGAGCGGAATAAACCCAGAGGCTGACATATTCTTTGGCCAGATTCCACTTGCCCCATACGCGACGCCGGGTAGCGAAGAGGTCGCCAAGAGCGTGGCGGCAGCGTCCAAGAAGTCCAACGTGGTATTCATGGAGAACCACGGTATCGTATGCGGCGCCAGGGATATAGAGGAGGCCGAGTGGTTCGCCGAGAACGCCGACGCATACTGCCAGGTTCTTCTCCTTGCCGCCGGACACGGCGCCAAGCTGAACCAGGTCGGTCCCAAGGGAGTCGCGGACTTCATGGCGATAAGAAAGTCTCTCGGACTCCCCGTTGACGAGGGCATGAAGACATACAACACCAGGACATTCAACGGCTATAGGATGGGCGTGTCGTCCAAGTAGCCAGATGACGAGATGAGACCACAACAGCACAATCATCACAAGGGGCCGCGCGAAATGGTTACGGGCGGCGAGTGGCTCTATGGCCGCAATCCGGTTGAAGAGGCCCTTGCGGCTGGGCGCAGGACGGCGAGCGAGATAGTGCTGCCGCCCGCCTTCCCCGATGAAGACGATCAGATACAGCGCATCCGCGATGAGGCCAACGCAAGACGGCTCGTCGTTCGTACGATGGACAGGAACCAGCTTGACAAGTTGACGCGCTTTGGACATCATCAGGGAGTTGCGCTCAAGACGACCGGCTACCCTTACGTCGGTTTTGAGGAGATCGTGCGCGATGCCCACGACGACGAGAACGCGCTTGTGCTCGTGCTGGACCATCTGGAGGATCCCCAGAACGTCGGCTCGATATTGCGCACCGCCTGCGCGGTAGGTGTCACCGGCGTCGTGATTCCGGAAGATCGCGCCTGCGGCATCACCCCTGCGGCTGTCCGCGCTTCCGCCGGCGGCGCCGAGCACATAAAGGTTGCGCATGTCGTGAATGTTGTCCGAGCCATGCAGGATCTCAAGGATGCCGGCCTATGGTTCACTGGCCTTGACTGGGGCGAGGATGCGAAACCCTACACGAAGATCGACTTCAAGGGACGTGTCGGGCTTGTCGTCGGCGCTGAAGGGCGCGGCATTTCGCGTCTGGTTCGCGAGAACTGCGACTTCATCGCGGAGCTTCCGATGCCCGGCGGCTTCGAGTCGCTTAACGCCGGCGTCGCAACCGCTGTAACGCTTTATGAAGTGCTGCGCCAGCGCAGCTGAAGAATCAACCGTCAATTATGGTATAATACATCTTATGAAAGACCTGAAAGAAGCATACAAGACAATCGAGGCGGACCACTTTGCGCCCGCAATGGAGATTTCGTTCATCGACGGCGACGCCCGCCAGACCTTCCGCTACGAGAAGGTCACATGGAACATCGGCGGTGAGGAGAAGGGCCTTCGCTACGGCGAGAATCCCGGCCAGGAGGCTGCCCTTTACAAGCTGGTCAACGGTAACCTTGTGCTAGGCGACGTGGAGATGCTTCAGGCCGGACAGTATCTGGCGTCCGTCCCGGAACTGCTTCAGAGCGGAAAGCATCCTGGCAAGACGAATGTCACCGACACCGACAACGCGTTGAATATCCTGCGCTATCTGATGGACAAGCCGACGGCTGTCATCGTGAAGCACAACAATCCTTGCGGCGTCGCCACCGGCTCGACGTTGGCCGAAGCCTACTTCCGCGCGAACAAGGCGGACCGTCTGGCGGCGTTCGGCGGCGCGATAGCCCTCAACCGCGAGTGCGACATGGAGACAGCGAAGCTGATCGTCGAGAACTATGCAGAGGTCGTGGTCGCGCCCGACTTCCAGCCTGGCGTGATGGATCTTTTCGCCACCAAGAAGAACCTTCGCGTCTTCCGCATACGCAACATGTCCCGCCTCACGGATTTCGTCGCCAAGCATGTCGTCGACTTCAAGTCTCTCATCGACGGCGGAATCGTCGCCCAGACTTCGTTCAGCGCGAACGCCCGCAAGCCTGAGGACTTCATGCCGGCCTACTGCAACCGCAAGATCACCGACAAGGCGACCGGCGAAGTGCGCTTCGAGGAGCACAAGATCGCCCGTCTGCCCACCGCCAAGGAGTATGAAGATCTGGTGTTCGGCTGGCTCGTCGAGGCTGGCGTGACGTCCAACTCCGTGCTTTACGTCAAGGATGGCGTCACGGTCGGCATCGGAACCGGCGAACAGGACCGCGTCGGCGTCGCCGAGATCGCCCGTGACAAGGCCTATACGAAGCATGCCGATTGGATCGCCTGGGAGAAGTACCAGAAGCCCTACAACGACCTTCGCCTTGTCTTCGGTGAAGAGGATGGTGCGAAGAAGCAGGTCGAGATCATGGAGCAGACCCGCGCAGAGAAGGGCGGCCTGCCTGGTTGCGCGATGGTCTCTGACGCGTTCTTCCCGTTCAGGGACGGCGCTGAGGTCGGCATCCGCGAAGGCATAACCTCGATTGTCCAGCCTGGCGGAGCGATCCGCGACTGGGATGTAATAGATTGCTGCAACGACGCCGGTGTCGCAATGGTGTTCACGGGTCAGCGCAGCTTCCGCCACTGATGAACATGAAATACGTCTACAACTGTCTCAACCCCATCGCAGAAGTGGGGCTCGGAAATCTCGACGACCGTTACGAGCGGACTGAGAACTTCGCCGACGCCGATGCCGTGTTTGTGCGCTCGGCAAAGATGGACGAACTGGTCCCTGGCGCTAAACTGCTGGCCGTAGCCCGTGCCGGCGCTGGCGTCAACAACATTCCCCACGCCGAATACGCCAAGAGGGGCATCGTCGTTTTCAACACCCCTGGCGCCAACGCAAACGGCGTGAAGGAGCTTGTGATCGCCGCCATGCTGATGGCTAGCCGCGATATCGTCGGGGGCATAGAGTGGGTCAAGGCGAACGCCGGAGACCCAGCCATCGCCAAGAGTGCAGAGAAAGCTAAGAAGGCTTTCGCCGGAACCGAGATACAGGGCAAGAAGCTCGGCGTGATCGGCCTTGGAGCCATCGGACAGCGCGTCGCGAACGCCGCGATAGAGCTAGGCATGGATGTCTACGGATACGATCCCTATCTTTCCGTAGACGCCGCCTGGCAGCTCGATCACGCGGTGCGCCACTGCAAGAACGTCGAAGCCATCTACCGCACATGCGACATCATAACGATACATGTGCCGGCGCTTGACTCCACCAAGGGCATGATAAACGCCGAATCCATTGCGATGATGAAGAACGGCGTCATAATCATCAACGCCGCTCGCGACGCCCTTGTGAACGAGCCCGACATGCTCGCCGCCATAGATTCCGGCAAGGTTCGCCGCTATGTCAGCGACTTCCCCAATCCGACCACGGCCGGCAGGAAGGGCTGCATAGTTATCCCGCACCTCGGTGCGTCTACCGAGGAGTCCGAGGACAACTGCGCGGTGATGGCAGTCAAGGAGATGCGCGACTTCCTGGAGAACGGCAATATCGCCAACTCGGTCAATTATCCGGCGTGCTCGCTTGGAATACCGACCAAGGCCGGGCGAATCTCCATCTGCCACAAGAATGTCGCCAACATGATCGGTACGTTCACCTCCATACTCGGCAACGCGAACGTCAATATCGACGCCATCGCGAACAAGAGCCGCGGAGATTTCGCATATACGCTGATCGATACAGATTCGGCGGTTCCTGCTGAGGTCGTCAAGGCCCTTGAGTCCAGCGACGCGGTAATACGTGTGCGTGTGATCAGGTAATGGGCTACGCGAGGAAGAGCACTTCTGCCCCTCGGCAACCTGCGGCGCAGCCCAAGCAGGACGCCGCAAAGACGTCCGTCTGGAATGCGCAGATAGGCGGCACGAAGCAGAAGACCGCGATGAAAGGCGTCGAGGTCTTGCTCTTCACATCCGAGCTCGCCGACCTGATTGAAGCCGGTATGACCCTCGGCCAGGCGCTCAAGGCCCTGGCCGGACAGGGCGAAGAGGGCAGCGCGCAACGCTACGTCTGCCAGGATCTCTGCGACAGGATCGTTCGCGGCGAAAACTTCTCCGACGCCTGCGCCCATCATCCGAAGAGCTTCGAGCCTCTTTATTCCAACATGATAAGGGCTGGCGAGGCTTCCGGCGCGATGGTCGAGGTGCTTCGTAGGCTGGTGGATCACTATGAGCGCTATGACAATATGCGAGGCAAGATCAAGAGCGCCTTGAGCTACCCCGTCATAGTGCTGGTGTTCGGCGTTCTCGCGATGATCGGCGCGCTCGTTTGGATCATCCCTCAGTTCCAAAAGGTATTCGATTCGATGGGCGCGTCGCTGCCGCTGCCGACCCAGATCTTGATAGGCATGAGCAACGCGCTCATACACTACGGCTGGATGATGGCGATAGGCGTCGTTCTCGCCGCGCTATGGTTCAACAAGTGGCGCAAATCCGACGCAGGCCGCTTGAAGATCGACGGCTGGAAGCTCAAGATGCCGCTCGTCAAAGGTATCGTAGCCTGCGGCGCCTACGCTTCGCTCGCCTATACCCTCAAGACGCTGCTGGTCAACGGCGTCAACGTGCTTCAAGCGCTAAAGATATCTGAAGAGACCTGCGGCAACGCCGTGATCGCCAAGGCCCTCGCAACCGCCAGAAAGCGTGTGACGGACGGTACGAGCATATCCGGTCCGCTCGCCTCGTCTGGAGTATTCCCCCGCCTTATGACCGACATGCTTGCCGTCGGCGAACAGGCTGGCGACATGGCCGGATCCCTTGAGCACATAGGCAAGCGCTACCAGAAGGACATGGACCGCAATATAACCGCCTTCACCAACGCCCTTGAGCCCATACTTATCGTGATGATAGCCATTGCGGTGGGTTTTGTCGCGATTGCGATACTCATGGCGGTGTTCAAAGTATCCTCCTCTCTGGGCTGATTTTTGGTATAATACACATCTATGGCAGAGGAAGAAATTCAGAATCTCGAGTCCGTCGCAGGAACGCTTGAAGACGTCAACATAGAAGACGAAATGTCGCGCGATTACATCGACTATTCGATGAGCGTGATCGTTGGCCGTGCGCTTCCCGATGTGCGCGACGGCCTCAAGCCGGTGCATCGTCGTTGTCTCTATTCGATGCACAAGCTCGGCATACCTTTCAGCGCGAAGCACGTCAAATCGGCGCGCGTCGTCGGCGATGTGATCGGCAAGTACCACCCGCATGGCGACTCTGCCGTATACGAGACCATCGTCCGCATGGCCCAGCCTTTCTCCCTGCGCGTTCCCCTGGTCGACGGCCACGGCAACTTCGGCTCCATAGACGGCGATAAGGCGGCTGCGATGCGTTACACCGAAGTGCGCATGCAGAAGGTGACCGAGGAGATGCTCGGCGACCTTGAGAAGGATACCGTCGACATGGTGCCGAACTTCGACGAGACGCTGGAGGAGCCTTCCGTGCTTCCGGCGAAGCTCCCGAACCTGCTCTTGAATGGTTCCAGCGGAATCGCCGTCGGAATGGCGACCAACATACCGCCGCACAACCTTGGCGAGCTATGCGACGGCATAACCTACTACGTAGACCATCGCGACGACTGCACGGTCGATGATCTGATGCAGTTCGTGAAGGGGCCGGACTTCCCGACTGGTGCGCAGATATGCGGCTTCAACGGCATCGCCAACATGTACAAGAATGGCCGAGGCCAGCTTCGCGTGCGCGGCAAGGCCGAGGTCGAGGTTCAGAAGAACGGCCGCGAGCGCATTGTCATAACAGAGATTCCTTACGCCGTAAACAAGCGCGAGATGCTCGTCCACATGGCGGAGCTGGTCAAGGACAAGGTTCTTGAAGGCATAAGCGACATACGCGACGAGTCGAAGGACGACGTCAGGATCATAGTCGAGCTAAAGCGCGATGCGATCGGCGAAATCGTGCTGAACCACCTCTACAAGCACACCGAGCTTCAGACCACGTTCGGCGCAATAATGCTGGCCATCGACGGCGGTCGCCCGAAGATACTGAACCTCAAGGACTTCTTCCGCTGCTATGTGGACCACCGCTTCGATGTCATCACGCGCCGCACCCGCTTCGAGCTTAAGAAGGCGCAGGCCCGCCGCCACATACTGGACGGTCTCCTGCTCGCAATCGCCAACCTGGACGACGTCGTCTCGATAATCCGCTCTTCGGCCAACCGCGAAGAGGCCCGCTCCCGTCTGCAGGAGAAGTACGGCTTCTCCGATCTGCAGGTCAATGCGATCCTTGAGATGCGCCTCTACCAGCTGACTGGTCTCGAGCGCGACAAGCTTGAGGCAGAGATGGCCGAGCTTCTCAAGACGATAGCTGAGCTTGAGGCGATTCTCGCCGACCCGGAGAGGATATACTCTATCATCAAGGACGATCTCGCCATGCTGCGCGAGAAGTTCGCTTCCAAGGCCGACGCCCAGCGCCGCACCGAGATCGTCGCCGACGAGAACGAGGTTTCGCTCAAGGACCTCGTGCCGGACGCACCTTGCGTGATAACTCTCTCGAATCGCGGCTACATCAAGCGCG
>Ga0310786_10002523_pt1 | contig 27853 bp, 36 predicted proteins | sample AusTroGonzalo_MG_FD_203881 | JGI IMG/M metagenome (GOLD analysis project Ga0310786, IMG submission 203881) | Bovine rumen microbial communities from tropical cattle in Woodstock, Queensland, Australia - Gonzalo_03 (v2) (version 2) | ecosystem: Host-associated > Mammals > Digestive system >...
ACTGTACACAAACAAGTGTGAACACTGCGGATGGAACCCTATTGTGAAAGCAGAGAGGCTGAACAAAATCTGCGGTGCTGCACAAGCCAAGAATGCAGTCGAGTATTCCCTGTCAATCACAGAGGGGAGAAACAGAGAATACACTAAACAGTGGAAAGACTACAAACCAAAAAGAGGAGAGAACGATGTATAGTGCAATGACGTTGCTGATTTGGTGTTTCATGTCGATGATGATCGGAGTGATTGTAGCTCTGTCAATCATCCTGTTTGTGTGGAGAACGCATGACGAATACTCCGAGCCTGATGATTTCCCTGATGAAGAATGGGTTGCCGACTTTGAGGAGATAAAAAATGGACGTTAAGAATTTTCAGAAGAAGTACAAGCTGTCCAATGCAGACATCATCCGGGTTATCAGCAGGAAGTATCCGAGATTCGCAAAGTTTCCCCTGTACATGGTGAAGAATCCGAGAGACTACGGTGTGCAGCTTGTGCCTGGTGCAGAAGATGCTCTCCGTGATGCAGTCAGCAGGAAGAAACCTAACAGAACCAAGAGCCATCAGTTGACGGTCAGAGTGGATGATAACTTGTTCAACGCATTGCAGTTTTGCTGTGAGATGGAAAACAAAACAACACAGAATTTCATTGAGGATATAATATTCACATATTGTTATGGGAGTAGGAAAAAATGGCAAAGAATGATGGAAGAATAGGGTATACAGGGAAAGATATCAGAAAGCCTTTGAAAGCAATCCGGCAGAACTGCCTTGACTGTGTTTGCGGTTCACCGCAGGAAGTCAGGCTGTGTCCTTGCACAAACTGCCCTTTGTATCCGTTTAGGTTTGGAAGAAACCCTTATTACGGAGAATCTAAAGATGGTTCAGAAAGGGCAGAGTTTGAAGACATTTCTGAAGATGATGACGAGGGTGTATAAATTCACCACCTGACACGGAAGTGAAAAAAATTGAAGACCCATACCCACGCAAAAATAGCAAGAAACGAAAGATAAATTAAAGTCGAAAGGAAAAAGGAAATGGGAAGTGATATTGATATTGAATGCCCGATATGTGGTGAACCGGCAGAGGAAATTTTTCTTGACTTCAACAATGAAGTCTGCGGTTGTGACAAGTGCATCCGGTCAAGGGATGCGTATGAATACTTCGGTGAGGAAGAACAGCTAAAAGCTGACTACTACCGGGAAATGTTTATGAGTGAGAGGTGATGTGATGAACACAGCCAAAAAATTGAGAGAACTTGCCAAGCTATATTCTGGTCAGGAAATTATTAACGAAGATAATACACGATCCCAAGTAGCTGACATCTTATTAGATGCAGCCAGGAAAATAGAGGAACAAGTGGGATTGAAAAAATCAGAAGCATATTCCATAGCAGAACAAATTGACCATACACTTATTCAAGAAATCAGAAATGATCTTGATATTGACAGTATGGGATGGTTGCGGAACATCATTCATGGATATGAAAAACTTTGCAAGTACGGTGATTATCAAGGGGCAACAGAACCGTTTGAGGATGGTGAAGCATGAGCAAAGGAATAATGCGTAACGGAATAATAATCGGGGTTCAGATGTTACCAAACAAAAAACTTCCGGCATTGACCGTTCAGCTTGAAGGAGAACCTTGTTGCATCTACAAGGTGGCAACTTTTAACTCAAAAGAAAACGCAAAATGGTTTGAAGAAATTGTCGAGGAACTTCTCAAAGGTTTGACCGTAGAAATGGACGGTGGAACATGAGTGACATTTTAATCAAGAACATGAAGATGCCGGAAAACTGTGCAGAATGTCAGTTTTCAGATGTGTTCGCCTATCCACCTGACTATGACGATGAATGGATTTGCGAGTTGAATTATATCAGTATGACTTGGGAAGAGGCTCAAATGCGTCATTCCCATTGTCCTCTCGTTGAGGTAGCTACACCGCATGGTAGACTGATTGATGCGGATAAAATTAACTATGAAGATGAGATTTGGAAAAAGAAATGTATACCGCCACTAGCTGTCTATAACGCATGGGTGGTCTGTGGAGAGATGCCGACAATCATCGAAGCAGAGGGTAGCGCATGAGTGAAGATAACATTGGAACCATTGAGGTTGAACCTCATCCATGTTCAGTTGGCACAAGTTGCATGATTTGCGACAGTTTTATTCCGCTTGGATTCGGGTATTACGGTAGCTATATCCCAACCACAAGAATATGCGATGAGTGCAAAAAAAGACTGAAGAAGATTCTTTATGAGGATGTAGCGGGGGGTGAATTATGAGCATATTAAAAAGGATTAAGCAGCTAATCTGCAAACATAATTGGGTAGAGGATACTCTTACCATTAAATCTCCACCATTTAGCTTCCCTTATTGGGAATCAACAACTGCCATTTGGAAGTGCAACAAATGTGGGAAAATTAAAGAGAGGTGATGTGATGTCAGTATTAGTCAGAGGCATGAAGATGCCGAAAGATTGCAGAGATTGTCCGCTTCAAATTTATCACATGGCAAACGGTCAAACAAAGTGCCGTATTACAGGAAAGATTCTTGCAGATTTTTACAAGCCGATACCATTTGAAGGTAGAGCAGAAGAATGCCCTCTCGTTGAGACTGTTGATTATGTTAATCACGGTGTCCTGCTGACGCTGGTTAAGCAAACCAATGCCGACCGCATCAGAGCAATGTCGGATGAGGAGTTGGCAGAGTTTATTGGCAGATGTGTTGACCATGAATTCCAATTTGAGTGTGTTTGCTTTCTTAACCAACTTGGATACTGTCAATATCCAACAAGAGGATGCAATGAAAATGCCCTTGAATGGCTGAAACAGGAATGCGAAAAATGAAGGGGAGAAGAGTATGAGGATTATATTTATTCAGTTGCTGTTGCCGATAGTTTGCTACTTCATTGGAGTAGAAGTTGGCAAAAGAGTCGAGAGGAACAGCGTGGAAATCCAACACGTTGAGTACTCCAAAGAACAGATGGGGTACGATAAATGAAAGGAGAAGAAATGGCTTATACGCCAATGACAGCCGAGCAGTATGTAGTCGATGAGCTGCAAAACTCAAAGTTTAAAATCAGAAGTTTGGAAGAGGATGTCAAAATTCTAAAGAATGAATTAGATGCTACAAATGATGTGCTAAATCGTATGTGCAAAAAGCTGGTATTAAATTACAGCATACACTGTGGTAATTACATCTCATGGGATTTAATGCCGACAGAAAGAAATGACCCCGAATTGTATGCAGAACTCAAAAGGAGAATAGAAAACAAAGGAGCGGATTAACCGCTCCCTTTTTTGTTAGCCTGCGTATTTGTTTCCGTCAAAGTCTTTGCTCCATCCTTGTGCATCCCAAATAGCACGGATGAAAGCTTCCTGTTCAGGATTGTCACTTGCGTAGGCTTTTAGTTCAGCCTGCGTCAAGCTGCCATTATCCTTGCCTTTCTCTCCGTATCCGTCTACAGAGCTTATAATCTCTGACGCTTCTTTCGGAGATGCACCGGCTTCTCTTGCTGCACCATAAGTTGCCTTGTACCCTTTTGTGCCATAATCAGAAACTGCATTGTCAATCTCTTCATCAGAAGCAGAAGCATTCAAAAGATAGTTGACAATACCTTCATCATTTGTGGAACCGTCTTTAATAAAGCCACCTTTTTTTGCTTCGGAAAGAAGTACATTTCTTGCGCTACCGCCATTATCCGAATATGCTCCAAGAGATTCTAAAAGCAGATTGACATTCCCTTCTTCTACGGCTGCGTCAACATCATTTTTTGCTGTTTTCTTTGCGATAGTATTAATCTGATCTTGCACGGCTGTTTCAAGATTAATGTCAAGTCCTGTGCCGCCTCTCGCTTTATCAACTTCACTATCTGCATACTTCAAAGAAAGCTTGTTAATAGCCTCTGTTATATCGGCTCTTGTAGAATCATCCATTTCCTGATACTCAGGAGAGGAACGCAACTCTTCTGTAAGTTGTTTCGCAACTTGGCCTGCTGTAATTTGATAATCTTTTCTTTCTGTCGGAGTAAGATCATACTTGTTGCCATTAACAGAAACACTATACTTTCCGCTTTTGTTTGGAACAACATCCATGTTTCCTGTTTCTGTTGCAAGACGTTCTGTTTCGGCAAGAAGAGGACTATCGTTGTCTTCTGTGATAGAACCTGGAAGCACAGTCTTGTTTAAGAACTGCTGTACGCCGCCTGCATTCATAATTGGATTGCCATAGTTGTCTGTTTGTGCAGGAAGAGTTTCACGGAGTCCTGGTATACCTGCCTTAACATAATCTATTGCCTGCCCAAGTTCTCCTGTCTGTGTATACAAATCTCGTTCAGTATCGTCAAGACCGGCAGCTATGCCTCTCAAAGCGTTTGGAACAAGAAACCCTGTCGCAGTATTAGCGGCCTTATCCATTACAACAGCGGCAGCACGCTGCTGTTCTTCAGGTATGTCAGATTCTTTATCGACATTTGCATATTTCCCTGCATTGATCATTGACGTGATTGTAGATACAGCCGGGAACTCCATGAGAGACTTATACATACCCTGTACTGAATCTATAGCACCCTTCTTGGCAAGGTTCGCATAATCATAAAATGTCTTTTCTTCCGGCATATCTTTATAATCATCATAGATCATATTGCCGATAATCATGAGGGAGTTAAGTTGAGGCAACCAACCAATATTAATCCACTTGTCTTTAGAAGTCTCTTCAGACCCTTGCCCTGTTAAGAATCTCAAGGCAGCAGACGCATTAATTTGCAAGCCGGATTTGCCCTGTGCTTTGTGCAACTGTTTCAGATCAGAATCTTTATCATCAGTATACCGTATAATTCCTTGACTTGAAAGTATTGCAGACAATGCGACCATTGCCGTTCCATTCACAGCTCTGCCAAACGCTTTTGCTGCGCTGCGCTGTTCTTGGATTGTAGCATTTTCCCCTTTAGCCATTACATCGAAAATCTTTGCAGTTGCCGGTATAACAGCCAATGGGTTTAAGTCAAGTTCTGTTTTTACAACATTAGCAGGAACCTGTGCAAATGGCAGGATATCATCTCCAAGACCATAAGAGCCGCCCTGTTTGTCCTTAACGCTTGCAATCTTATTGAGAGAATTGCGAAGGTCTTTTGCGATGTCACCTGTCTTGCTTTCATTCTGAAGCGTTCTGTACCTGGCTTCTTCTTTTGCAAGGTCAAGTGCTTCTTTCTGATTCATACCGATTCGTTCAAGACCGGCAGCGGTTTCTGCTTCTATGCCGCCTTTTGCAAGCTGGTCAGTAGTCTTTAACTGATAACCCTGATTCCGTTCAAGTGAAGACAGGAACCTTTCAATGAAGTTGTTTGCGTTTGCCTTAAATGTCCTGCCCTTGATTTCATTGTAGGCATAGCTTGCTTGTTCTGCTTCTGCATCAAGAGATACTTCAAGCCATGACTTCAATCCTGCTTCAATGGAACCTTTTATCGCTTCAGGGGAAAGTGATCTGTCAAATGCTGTGGTTTTCTTCCCTGTTGCAAGACTCATTAATGCGTCAGCAGGAATGCTTGCATTGTTAGATACAGCATCAATAAATGTGCCAAAGACAGTATTAGCACCTACGTTGCGGCTTGCTGTTGCAGGATTGCTCAGCATATTCATGTAACGGACAGCTTTCAGCTTGTTGATTATGCCAGGGTTAATGTAATCAGAAGCAATAGAACGTGTCTGCGTTGTAGCTAGATTACGCAACCATTCCATCCCACCGTCCATTTTGCTGACGGCCTCAAGAGCCTTGTGCATCATATCGCCTTTAGGATCAAACAGAGGTTTTGTTTTCCTTGTATTTGCCAAATCAGATATAAGGGATATCATGCCGGAAACGTCATCATTGCTGATGTTTTCAAGACGCTGACTGTAATCCTCAACAGACTTCATTACTTCTGTCTTCTGTTCAGGACTTACGCTTCTGAGTTTACCTTTGCTGTCTTCACCAAAAAGAACAGATGCTGCTTCAGAAACAATCTCATCAGATGTGCCGGAGAAGTTCTGCCTCTGCCGCAACGCTTGACCGGATGCAGTTCCTTGTGCATTGTATGCGTCTCTTAATTCAGCAATCCTTTTATATGCTTCGTCCTGTTCAACACCTTCAAGATTTCTTGCGGTTGCAAGTTCCTGATTAATTATCTTTTGGGCAGTTCTAACATCAACATCATCCCAAGAAGCAGGATCACGTGAGAGTAAATCACTTCTTGCATCTTCAGACCCACCAATGAGACGCTTATTGGCAAACTCTTCTACTTCTGCATCATGGTGCTGTGTATGAGTGTCATTCTCAGGATTCAGTTCAGGCCTTGCAGCTTCTTCTTCTGTGTACTGATCGTGAATGTTGCTTTGTGTTGGAACTTGATCCCCGGTAAATACTTCTCCAGTTCCTGCGTCTTGCTCTGTTGCAGGCGCAGTTTCTACAGGAGTAGCCGTATTTTCTTCGAGGTTCGAGTTTAACTTTTTTTCTTCGTTAAGGGGTATATTTTCATCGTCTAATGTTTCCTGCGATTCTGGCGCAATCTGAGAGGGTTTTTCTTGAACGGTATTCTGAGCAGGATTCTGCATCTCAATGTTGTTTTCAGCGTTTACCTGTTCAGGTGCTATTGAGTTGAGCAGAGCATTGTTCCTTGCGTTAATAGCTTTAGTCGCAAGTCCCTGTGCGCCGCCAAGGAAGAGAGAAGTAACAGCAGCACCTTTTGCTTCTTCTTTTATTCTCTCCGGGTCAATTACGGCATTATTCTCACCGTAAAACGGCAAGTTAGGAGAAACGCTATGAAGTGGAGTTTCCTGATAAGTAGACTTCAGTCCTGATTCAAGTATGCCTTGAAGAACTTCCTCTCCGACTTCATTCGCAGCCGACTTTGCTATTTTCAGAATTGTGCTTTTATCTCCTGCTTCGATTGCTTTCCGAAGCTGTTCAGGAAGTTTCTGCAAACCACCAAGCGTTTCGTCAGAACCGCCGACTTCTACTATTGCTGCCGGTGCCGCATAAAAAAGAGAATACAATGCGGCTTCAGATTCAGACGCTCCATCGGCAATAGCTTCGTCATAAGCGTGTCCTGCTTCCTGTGCAAAAGAAACCTGAAAGCTTGGGTTAGAAGCCATTTCTCTCATTGCCTGATTAATAGCATTAGTGTAATATCCGAAGTTTGTACCGGATAGTTCGGCAGCAGATAAAGACTGTAGTCCTTGTGTTGTCATGCCAGCAGCAGAGCCGCCGCCAGTCGCAAGAGCAATTATAGTAGCAGGAGCGGCAGCTACAAGCATAGTGCCGTATTTGTTTGCTGCTTCGCCTGCCTTGCCAAGTTCTTTTGCGTTCTGTGCATAATACTCAGCTTCTTTCTTGTTCGTGTCACGAACCCAGTCAGCGCCGGCAGAGATAAGGTTCTTTTCTCCGAGAGGTGTACCGCTGTCTCCAATGCCTAAATTGTCGAGAGTAACATTTGCAAGAGTATGAAGTTCCTGTGAAAAGCCGCCAAATAGGTCGTCCATCAAAGACGTAACGCCTTGAACAACAACACCGGAGCCCTGTTCAAGATCACCGAAAAGAAGTTTACCAATCTTTCCGGCCTTCTCGCGGTTGTTATTCTTGACTTCTTCTGTCGGTTCAATCTCGGATATGGGCTTTCCATTATCCCATTTAGGGGAATAAGCATCCTTCTGATCTTCCTGCTTCAGGAAAGCATCACTGTACTCTATTGGTTTATTCTCTAAAAAAGGATTGCTCCTAACTATTTCAGGCTGTTTTTGGGCAGATTCCTTTATAAAGTCAGGGTTCCAGAGTTCCATTGTAGAATCTTTGTCTCGAGTAGAATCTTCGTCTTGATTGCGCTGAGAGAATGTTGACGGTTGAGAGCTGAGAGCCTGAGACCATGCTTCTTCTTGGCTATCAATGCTTCTGCTAACAGGCGCAGCCTTTGTGGGCTGCGCCTCTCGTTCGTCAAGCATATCTAAAAGATAGTTTTTTTTAGCCATTCCCTATCTCCTTTAGTTATACCACTTTTTCAAATATTGATCGTATTGACCATTTGTATTAGCTTTCTGCATCGCAGCATAAGTCTGAGGCCCCGCCATGCCGTCTGCACGGATTCCTAACTGCCTTTGAATATTTGCAACTGTCCCGCTACTGTAGTATCCTTGCGGTGTTCCACCACGCCTGCTTGATTGCTCTTGCTCCATAGAATCCAAAACATCAGGTGGATACTTTCCGGTCATCTTAAAGTATTCGTCTGCTGAAATTCTTCCAAGAGTATATGCAAGCTGTGGATTCTGAAGATCCCAAGAACGCTGCATTTCTGCTGCGGCAGTATCGCCATACAAAGTCTTATACAAACTGAAGTCACCATATGCCGCAAGCTGTTTAGCCTCATTCTGCATTCTGTCATACTGTTGTCCGTATTCATTCAACAATGCAGCTGCTCTCTGCGTATCATTCTTTGCGAGGGCATCTGCTACGTCCGCATCATACTGCTCTTTCATTGTGAGCATATTGCGGTTTGCTTCATTCAATGCTTGATTCTCAGCTTTCTGCAAGCCAGCCTGATTCATCTGATTTATAGCAGAAGAAGCTAACTGCATCTGTGAACCGGCACCTGTATTCAAACCATTGGCGGCTGCCTGCAAGTTGTTGTTCCGTCTCTGCCGTTCATACTCTGCACCAACAGCGTTCCTGCTCTCCTGATACTTAGGAGTAATCTTGTCATACGCTGCCTGTGCATCAGCCATAGTTCTGTTGTGTGCAGTTTCAAGCTGTCTGACAGCATTGTCTCTCTGCTGATCATACATCTGATTGATCTGATCAACTCTGCCTGTGTTGTAGTTGTCGAGAGTGGTATTGCCTGTGGTGTATGGAGTAGTCGCAGGAGTTGTGGTTGCAGCAGGAGTTGTTTCTGTTGCGGTTTCAGCTACAGGAGCAGTAGATTCGTTATAAAGCTTTTCAGTTTCTGTTGCCATAATTACGCCCCCTTAATTGAGGATGAGGATGTTGACATTTACAGCAGATGACGGTGCTGTTCTGCATTTGAATGTCAGAGAGTTGGTTGCCTGAGAGATAACTCTAATATCGTTATTGCTCCATGTAGAATGAGAAGTATCATCTACGCCAGCTGTCGCAATTACAACATTGGAAGAAGTAACCCCCTGTACTGTGACCGTCTGCTGATTGTTTGACCACCCATCAGATGCAAGTGTTGCAGTTGTAGCAATGTGTGTTGTCTTTCCTGCTACGGAATTGAGAATAGTCTGCACAGCCGAAGCAAGCTTATCCATTGTGATTGCTCCGTCTCTGACAACAGAAGTGTCAACAGCTTCAAAACCTATAGAGTTGGACAGCTTTGACAATGTTACTGTGCCGTCAGTAATCGCAGAACCGTTAAGCTTCTGTGTAACACCGATACCGGCAGCTGCACTGTCAAGTGCCGCCTCTACTTCAGGAACATGAGTGCTGTTGAAGTACTCCTTGAACGTCATGCCAAATTCATCAAATTTGGTTTTAAGTCCGGTAGGAGAGAGAGGTGGATTGCCGTTGTCATTCGGTTGGTTATCAAGTTCCCTGATGATACTGTCGGTGCCGTTAAATCTTGTTAATGCCATTTAGCACTCCTTTACTTGACGTATCCGGTTTCACGAATCTTCGGGTCAGCCGAAAGAATGATAGCGGATGTGTACAAGTCTTTGCTTCTGAATATTATTTTAAGAAATGCGAATTTCTTTGCCTTTATTTTTAACTTCTTCACCTGCGGTTTGTAGTTGGTGCTGAAGCTAAAATCTTCAAAGTCCATGTGTTCAAATGTCGCAAGCCTGCTCTCGATTGTCTTCTCAGTGAACTCTGACTTCTTATCTGTCTGAACTGTGATTACAACTTTGGAATGTGCCTGCGGTTTCATTGATACCCAAATCTCACTCATGAACTTGCGTAAGTAATTCTTACCGAAGTCAAGAGAACCGGATTCCCACACGCAGTCAATCACTTCACCATCATCATTCAGATACTCTTCAGACAACTCACAGATTCTGCCATCGTCCGTTCCAAACAGAAGTTTGTCTTCAGCGTTGCACATGGAGTGTATGTTTAGACCTGTGTAGTAATACCAGGCATCAGCAGGATAGTTGTAAACAAGAGCCTCATTGCCATAGCAAATGTAATACTCCTGCCCAGGATTATCGTCATAGCAGTAGCACTCTGAAGCTTCAAAGCTTTCCAATGTCGCATAGACTCTGTCAGAGATTCGGATTGCGTTACGTTCATCTGAAGACAGGTTAGCAGAGTATCTGCTGTTGCTTCTCCATTCGTACAGGTCATGCCCAAACAAACTGAAAGGAGAGTTAAGTACCAACCGCACCTGCCCTAACGCAGCGTTTCCTATCTCCCTGTTGACAGGAGTTACATAGAACGCATACTCCTGATCTCCTGTGGCTGTTGTGATTAAGCCAAAGTGAATTGCATAACAGGAAGTTGTCTTGAAGCAAATCAACTGTGAGTAGTGCCTGATCATAGCCGTAATAGGAGTGTTGGAATCTGCAACGGCAATCTCATTCAGATCAGGGAAGTAGTCTGCTCTTGGTTGACCCCAATAGTCCACACCGGAGTAGATTGCTTTATTGGTTCCGTTTCCGTAGAGGATAACAGCATTGTCCTGTGAGCCGAGAAACAGTTCAGCGTTTGTCATCCTGCATACGTCAGGACGATAAGTCGATACAGCCTGGTATCCTATCTCGATTGTACTTGTTCCGCTTTCAGGAGCGGTGTCAAATGTGACCGTTCCTGCGAACCTGTCAAACGAATAATCTTCGGGATCAACATAAGAACCGTCTGCATTCAGTTTCACATAGTCAACAGAAACAAGGTCTGTCTCCGGCAGCTGAAACACAGTAGAAGTTCCGTCAGGGGAGAACCATACTCTGCGGTATCCGTTCAGCTTGTTCACTTCTTCAAGAAGTGTTGACTGACTTCCGTCCGGTGTCCTTGCTGTGGCAATTAAAGGTCTGTAACCAATTACTCTTCCAAAGTTTACACCATCATAGGAGTAGTAGTCTTCACCATTCAGAATGTAAACAATGTCACTGTAAGGGAAGAAGCTGACTCTGTTTTCTGTACTGATGCCGCCAAGCATCTCAGGGTAGGGGAGCATCCCATCCCTGTAGTACATCCACATCACATTGCCTGATGCTGCCAGGCCAACTTTCATACCCTTGACATTACCAAACCACATTCCGGCAATAGGAGCTTTTGAATGAAGATCAAAAAGCGTTTTGGAGCCGGGTCTTTTCATGAGGTTTCTGTCTCTTGTGACTTTCCAATTCTGACATTTGCTTGACTCGCCAAGCTTGAGTTTAGTATCTCCGGCAGGATTCTCGTTCAACCCAAGAAACTTGTCTATGCGATATACACTCTCATTGTTTGTGGCTTTGATTGTAGCCATTCAATCACCCCCACTGTGCCATATCATTGTATGGATAGTAGTTGTGATAGTTCCCTTCATCGTCATAGTAACCACCGTATACATCAACGATTGGTTCACTCTCAGCAGGCATACCCCTTGCAAGCTGTGCCTTTCTATCTTCATAAATCTGCCAATGGAGAGAAGCCATAGACGGATTTTCGTCAGCAAACAGCAAGCCTGCAAGTCCTTCCGGCAGAACACTCCGGCAGATGTAATCGTCAAGTTCTATGTATTCTTCAAAATCTGTGAGGTAAGAGACTATCGGTCTCTTGCCTTTCTGTGTGATTCTGTATGTGTCTGAATACGGATATAACTCAGGGATCAGCGTGTTGAGAATCTGCAATGTCCTGTATCTGTATTCATTGTTGTCGGCAATTCTATATCTGCCGGATTCGTCCTGGTTATCTGTAAGAGCTATCGTAAGCTCTAATACCATTTCAGGAGTCGTTGCCATAATCAGCCTCCGCTTTAGTCAGATCTTCAAAGAACCCAAGCTTTGTAAGATACTGATTGAATGTCATCTTCGGAATGATGTACTCTGTGCCGCCCTCTTTCTTGAGTCTGAGCATTGTCTTCGTAATAAACTGCGTGTCTATCCCACCATCATTGACAATGGGGAGTACTGCTCTGTTGTAGTATTCCTGTATCTTGTTCCAATTTGCCTCATTTTCAGACGGCAGATTTACTTTTGCTTCTTCGTACTGCCAATATATCCTGCACAAAGCATATGCGACATGATCTCTGATTAAGCCTTTGTTTACACGTCTTGACTGCAGTTCTTCTGCCGCCCATGCCATGTTCTCGACAAAGTCTCTCCAGCCGTATCCACACTTGTATCCGTTTGAATCTCCACGGACAAGGGAAGTGTTGCAGTTTTCCCACATATAAATTACCTGTGGAATATACGATGTGTTGTCAGTAAGGTTCTTCAAAACACAGTGGAAACCTACGTCCTCATTGCCTCTTGTGAGATTGAAACGGAGAAGGAACCTGTCTATTGTTCTGCGTTTGTACATCTTCGCATGGCACCATATCCAATTCTCTTTGTGCATAACGAATGTGCCTTGCGGTGTTTCCTCAATGAAGTCACCCATGACAACATCATAGTCACCCTTCTTCATCTCACGAAGCAGCATCTTCACCGCAACAGGAGAGGCAAGAGTATCATCAGCGTCAAGGAACATGAAGTAGTCTCCGTCAGTGTAATCAATTCCTGTCTGCCTTGCCTGTCCGCATCCTGCGTTCTCCGTCTTGTTGACGAGCTGCACATCCATCACGTTGTTCCAATATTCCGCAATAGGTTCATATCCTTGTTCAGAAGCGTCATTGACAATCGTGACTGTGAATGTGTCTCCGTCATCAAGTTTCTGCATTGCCGCTGAAGCTAATGCTCTGTTGATTGTTTCATGGCAATTGTAGGCCGGAATAATAATATCTACTTTCATGTTAAAACCTTTCTGTAAGAATTAAGGGAGATGGGGAATACCCATCCCCCTTAACGGTTAATGGATTATCGTGTGATTTCCAGCTCCTGCTCACGTCCATACTGAACGGTTGCGTTCGCAGTGTAGGCAATTGCACGGATTTCGGTTGCAGTTGCACCAGCAGTAGCATTGATAGATACGTTGGCGTTGGTCTCAATGGCCGTGCCGGAAGAACGAGGATCAGTACCATCAATGGTGTAGAAGATCTTATCGAATCCGGTGCCAGCGATTGTGCCGGTGTTGGAAGTAGTGTTGAAAGCGATGGTCACGTTCGGAGCAACGATAGAAGCATTGGAAGTGACAACGCAGACAGCATCTGCAACAGCGTCAAGTACGAATGCGTCATACATCATACGGAATTCAACAAGGTTGCCGGAGATTCCCGGAGGATCCTGATGAATGTTGTACTCAAACAGTTTCTTCGGACGCAGGATAGCTTTCTTCTGAGTGATGAGCATATCAACGTCAGCAGGAAGATACTTGTCAGGGATGGGTTTAATATCAACTCCATCAATCTCACCGACTTTGCCCTTAACGAGGGCACCGTTTGCCAGCTTGTCAGTGTAGATGAACTGAGGAGCCTGCTTGAGCAGTTTGTACTTGCTGTTCTTGATAACACAGGTACGGCCTGTCTCAGGAACTGCACGGTTGTCAAGGCACTCAACAGCATCGTTGAAAGCTGCGATTGCGGTATTGGCCGTCATAGCGTTTGCGAGAACAACCTTGGAGCCTGCACCGGCAACCCACTTCTTGAGGGCATACTTATCAACCATCGGGATGACCACTTCGTTGGTCTGACGGTTAGCGGACTGATTTGCACCCTTGATGTTGAACTGCTCAAGCTGATTGCCCTTGTCAATCGTCCAGGTAGCGGACTTGTCCTGAGTCATCTCAAGTTCGTACTGACGGTCAGTCAGTTCAGCAGGAGTGCCGTAACGAGAACTGCCGGAACGAGTATAATCGTGCATCGGAGCAGTATCTACGTTGTAGATCTTAATCTTTTTTACACCTTCAAACTCATAGGCATTGCCAGCCATAGATTCGGTGTAGGAATTGAAATGGAATCTTTCGTCAATTTTTTTGCTGACTTTATCAGCGAGATGGACAGTTGCCATAATTATCTCCTTTTAGGAGAGTCAATCTTAGAAGTCATCGTCAAAGCCGTCCAGCATCGGATCGACAGTTGCCTTACCTTTGCCAATCGTCTTGCGAGAGCCGGTTGACCTCTCCTTATTCTTTTGATTATTTTTTAGTATTTTGATTTCGCTCTCTTTCTGATTAAGTCTCCATGCAAGGTAGGGAGCGGTAAGCTGTCCGGTTGCCTCAAATTCGTTCTGAACTTCAACAGGAAGGTCTTCCCATTTCGGTACATTCTCCTTGGGAAATACTTTTCTAAAAGTTGCTACAAAGGATTTAGCCTCTGCCTCTTTCGGATTTCCCTTCGGTTCTTCTGCCTTTTGTTCAGTTTCTTTAGGCGGCACCTTCGTCTTATACTGTGCCTCTCTGTTTGCCTTAACCTTTGCGAGAGCGTCTTCCTTGGTAAGAGTTCTGCCGTTTTCAGCTTCATTCTTCACAAGGAGCGTTGCGTTGGTATCATCCATGAGATCCTCAACGCTGTCGAACTTTCCCTTAATCGAATTTAGGAACTCCGCATACATCTCATACTTCGGATAATTTGCTTTCATCGCATCACGTTCGGTTCTGATTCTGTCATAGTCAAGTCCTTTGTTGACATACGGAACCATCTCTTCCGGTGTAAGCGTGATAGGATCATCATCTAAATGTGTGAAAGTATAGGTCTTCTGACTGGTCTTGTCAGTTTCCTCAACGTGTTCCTGTTCCGTTTCGGAATCGTCCGGTTTCTCCGCTTCTTCTGAATCTTCTTCTTCAGCCTGGTCTGTACTTTCGGATTCGTCTTCATCTTCTGCGGACTCTCCCTCAGTTTCTGTTTTTTCTTCTTCCTCTGTGTATTCGTTGAAGTCCATAGGATCGTCATCCCATCCTTCAAACAGGCCGTCACCTAACGAATCAACATTGTCATCAGAAATTTCAGTTACCAAGGTTTCGTTTTCGTTATCCATATATATCCTTTCCGCTGTTGGTCTACAGCTTCAAAAGTTAACTAAATTAAACAGTTTTTACCTTGTACAGTGTCTTAATGTCATTCTCAATCACTGCTATTGATTTCTCTATGTTTCCCAACTTGCCTGCATAGCCATTGTGAATATCAAGCTTTTCCTCTATGCGGTTAAGCCTGTTCTCCAAGTTGGCTTCTTTCCTCGCTTCTTCTGCCGCCCTCTCAGCGTCCTTCTTCTCTGCATCTTCCTGCCGCTTTATCCGGTTGTTCCTGTTAATAAGCAACTGACAGATGATAGAACCGAACGCCATAATTAAGGCGGTTATGATTGTGTCATTCATTTGGCTCGCCTGCCCTTTCTGGGTCTATGCCCTGTAGTTCGTTGATAGCCTCCCAGATAGTTTCAAGTTCGTGCCGAATAGCTTCCACATCTGCATGATATTGTTCAGACAGAACATCATTTACTGCTTCGTCAAATGTCATAGCAACACCTCACTGGAATATCATTTGCCAGACGTCGCCGTCAGCAACGCCGTCCATTGGCAAACCGATAGTTTCTTTCAGCTCGTTCACAGCCATCTCTGTTCTCGGGCCGAAGTCGCCATCGGGGATGCCGCAGTCAATGCCCATGTCCTGAAGTCCTGTCTGCATCATAAAAACATCTCTGCCAAGGTCACCCTTGCGAAGGACTCTTACTGTAATATCTACGCTATCAGTAGACGGAGTAGGGGGTGGCACAGGAGTATCACCGGAAAACTCTTTGTCATACTCTTTTGCCTTTGCGAACCTGTCATCAATGTTGTTGTAAGCAGGCCGCTCATATTCTTTGCATATCCGTGCAGTTGCCGTGTACAGATCACAGTCACCGCACAAATAATCGTAAAGCTGCCTGAAATCTCTTTTCAGTTCTGCTACACAGAACAGGCACTGTGCCATTTCATCAGCAACAGATATGCCTTGCTCAACTGTACGTTTCCACAGTTCTTCTTTTCTTGACCAAAACGTCCACTGACAAAGTCCGTACCCGAATGCGTCTCTTGAAAACTGATAGCAGCTGATTAATCCTTTGTTTACTGCATTCGTATATTCTTCATCTGACATGGTGCATCTGTTCTCTACGTTGTCACTCTTCAGGAGTGACTCACAGTACATATTGCCCATCATGGCACAGGCACCGGCGTGAGACAAACCACCCTGTTTCAGATATTCATAAATTGATTTCGCACTCATCGTTGTTCTCCTTTTGCTCGTCAATCAGTTCATTGACAAACACATCTAACTCATCTGCGGTTATCATCTTTTAATGCTCCAATCAGAATAAGCGTAACTATAGTTGCAAGTTCTATTACATGGAAAGAAAGTGAAGCAATCACTTGTAAAAGCGGTACTTCTATCATCTTGCATTCCTCATAGCTGCAAATCCGGGATAACCGGAGCCACCGCTTGCATTGCCGCCATGACCGGATTCAGAATAAGTTACAGAAGAGTTGCCCCATGCAGCACCGCCACCGCCACCGGCACCCCAATAGTTTCCATTGTCACCATTGTTAGCTGTTCCCACATTGGAAGAACCGCCATTACCGCCATTCCTTATGCCACCGTTACCGGGTGGAGTTATATCAGGAGTAACACCATCTGTCATAGTGTTGCCGCCTCTGCCACCGCCTGCACCGACAAGGTAATTGTTTCCGTTTATACCAACTGCGGCAGAATCGTCAAAGCAGTAACCGCCATTAACTCCTGACCCGGATTGGCTGTATCCTGCGTCATTTGACTTGTATGTGCCAATACTTGTAATAGTGCCGATTGATACAGGCACAGAACCTTCAAGATTAACAAGTGAATGTTTCTTGCGTGTACCGCCTGCACCGCCTGTACCACCGTCTACTTTTGAACACCAATAAAGGTAACGCCCTTCTGCGGTAGACCACTGAGACGATACGTTATAATAACCATTGCCGCCGCTGTTTCCTTTTCCGAGCAGGAACAGATCAACAGCCGTTTGGCTTGTGAAGTTAAGAGTTCCGTTCTTCTTCGCATAGAACTCCCAATTAGAACCATTAGCGTCTCTGTAGTAGTAGTAATCGTTAGTGCTTGTTGTCTCAGTAGAGTCTGTAAATGTATAGGTTGTGCTTCCTACTGTGAATGTGAAGTCAGGCCTTGAAAGAATTATCGTTACAGGGAAACTGTTATCGTAAGAAGAAACGTCAACAGTTCTGCTTGAAGAATAGCCATCCAGGGAAGATTCTACACTCCACTCTCCAAGGCCGCCTGCCGGTACTGTTAGATTGCAGATACCGTTTGCATCAGCTGTTCCTGTCAGAGATGTCTGTCCTGTTTTTGCAGCGGTAACACTTGCAGACGGAGATGTAGTAACAACAATGATCGCAGTATAAGTAAATGTGACCGTGTAGCTTTCTCCGAAGCTTATTATTTCTACATCTGAAGTCTTTTCAAGGTCATCGTACACACAGACTATATGCCATGTGCCGATAATCGGTGCTTCAATGGTGCAAGTGCCTGTGCCTGTCAGTTCCAATCCCTGACATGATGCGGTGATGCTTGCTCCGCTGGGGGCAGTGACGCTTAAATACGCCACGCCCCCTTGAGAAAGATTGAAAATCATTTATCGTTCGGAGCCTCAGGAAGTCCGGTTGCTATGCTTGTGAGAATTGACAGGATACCGGCAAGTAGTGCGGAGCTGCCTACCATCAGCCAATTAACTTCCTGCAATACAGCAGCCGTTGAAATAGAAGCAATAGCAGCCTGGCAAACTGTTCTCAATGCTCTCCAGCCTGCCGCAATCCAAAATTCTTTAGTCATAGCATTTAGTCTCCTTTATTCTCTAAACATTGTTTGTAGCATACGAACTTCTTTTTCGTGTTCGATCTGCTCTTCGTGTAGGTAGTTGTACAACTCCATCATACCTTCCGGTACTTGTACTCCTGATTGTCTGATTTCTTCTATGATCTTTACAACGGAGTTATGAAGCTGATTCATGTGCTTCAATTCTTCCAGACTCAATGAGTAGAATGTCTCTGCAAGCATTGGCCTGTCTTCTTTATGATTGAGGGCACATCTTGCATACTTCTCTGCATCGTTGAGTTCTTCCTCAATCATTTTAGAAAGCTTTTTGATTATCTGCATATTCTCACCTCATAGTAGGGGGGATTGCTCCCCCCATTATCAGGTGCCTACGGCAGCGGCTGCTGCCGGGGGATATGCAACGAACCGACCAAGAGCATTGAGGATGTACTGACTCTGAGCCGCATTGCTGAGATCGTTCTGAACATTGCGGTACTGATTCTCAAGAGCATCGTACTTATCCTGAAGCATCTGCGTCTTAATCGAGCAGCAGCACTGCTCCATCTGATAACCAAGACTGTCAATCTTGCTGCCAATCTGATTGAATCCCTGAATGGCATTAATCAGGTTAGTGTTGTTCTGCTGGAGCATTGCCATTGTCTGATCCTGAATCAGACGAGCAGTTTCATAGTTGTTGCCTGCACTTGACAGGAGTATGTCTCGCAGGCCTGTCTGTACGCTCTGATTATCCAGTGCCGACTGCACATAATCAGTTGTTGCTACGTTTGGTCTGCCGCCTCCGCCAAAGCCAAGACCGCCACCAAACAGGATTGCGATGATCAAAAAAGCACCAAGCCAATCTGATCCAAAGACGGAGCCACCGTTAGAGTTCATGATTTATACCTCGTTTTAATATTATTTATATCAAGCTGACATTCCGGACTGCCTGCCGATATATCAAGGTTAGGCTCCTCTACTCCATCTTCACTTTTACTTGTTAATCATTGGATTTACGAACTGGTCAATCTGTTTCGTTACGTCATCAATGTTTACACCCTTCTGCTGTGCAAGCTGCTGTGCTGAACCCATAAGATCATTTAGGTCAACCTTTTTTAACTGAGGGTGAGTGTTGGCAAGATTAGAAATGAAGTCTTGCGGAGACTCACCCCTCAGTGCCGCACCAACTGCCTGCATAAGAATTGATGTACCACCACCGTTCCCAGTGAGCATATTCAGTAAACTGTTCATGCTGTCCTCCTTAACCTATCATGGCTTTTAATTCAGCCTTGAAGTCCTCAAGGTCTTTCTTGGTAACATACGCTGACGTTTGTTCCTGTTCTGTCTCTAAAGTGAATCGCCCTATAGCTATAGGAAAGGCCATTCCATTGGCGTCCTTTTTGACAGAGTAGAAAACGTCTTCGTTGTTGTCCATGAGGATTGCGGAGGCATTGGGCGGCATTTTCTGCAAGTAAGCTTTAGCACCGTCTAAACCTATGACGGTATGGATGGTTTCAGGCTCAGATGCTACTGAAGGATTCATTGCCGGCTGTATAGGGGAATACTGCCAGTTCTGATTCCCTTGCAATGAAGCAATCTGATTCTGAACCTGTTGGAGCTGTTGGTTATAAGCGCCCATGTTCGGATAAGTGTTCATTGTGTGTCCTTTCTAAAATGTGTGTCCTTTCTAAAATATTAAATTGTCATTTAAATTGTGCGAAAGATCAGATATTCATCTCATTCCAAGCCTTTATTGCTCTACGCTTGAAATACTTTGTCTTACCACACCAATTGCAACGGTCACACATACACATATATTTTGGGAATATTATTGTTGGTAAAACCTTAAACAAGATTATCCTCTTGCTTTTGCAATTTGGGCATGGTTTTGCGTACATCAGTTTACCGAAAAGTCCTATAAACATTTTACTGACTTAAAGTTTCCTTTAAGTAGTTGCAGGAATATCGTAAGACAACTGCGTTAACCATCCAGTTACACGCTTTGCCATGTAATCTTTCCCTGCCGTGTTTGGATGTGTTTTATCGGTAAACAGCAAAGCTCTTTGTGTTGCGTTACTCGGATTCATTCCGCTTTCACGGTACATATCGAGAACAGGGATAGAGTAATATCCGCATACTTCTTTGATAATGTCGGCATAGTCTCCAAGAGTAAGTCCATATTTATTCTTACTGAATGGTGTAGTATCGACATCATCAGGCGTGTATGTTCCACCGTCACCGTCATCAAATGGTTGCGCTCTTTTGATCGGAGTAGTGAAGAAGATCACTTTGTCAGGGTATTTGGTAATCAATCCATTGCATAGTGTTTTCAATGCACCGTAGAAAGTTGTGTTGGATGTGCCATCATCAGGATCATCAATATCCCCGACAGGACTCCACGCATACATCCAGTCATTAGTTCCGGCAGAAACAGCAATTATATCGGCTGAATCTGACATAGATGAATATCGTGCAACAACCGCATCTCTTCCGTCTGTTCCGTCACCTTTAAGGGCAATTGTTGAGCCGCTTATGCCGTATTCGTTCTCCGTCATCCCAAGAGCCGTGCAAACTCTGTCATCGAAGTCTCCACCACTCACGATGGAATCACCAATCCAGTTGATTGTTTTGCCGTTAGTCCAGTAACGCGTTGGAAAACTGGAGTTGATTATTTCAAGCCAATCTGTCCACCCTGTTGATATCTTATAGCGATAATAAATTCTTGCTTCAGAAGTGTCGGACGGTTGAACAAAAATCAATTGCACACTTCGTGCATTACCACCAGTAGTAGTAATCAAATTCAGCAATTGAAATGTTTTCCCTGAAGTAAATGTCGGCTCGTCACTTGGATGCCCTGATGTTGGCCATTGGAAAAAGCCTTGAAGTGTAGTGTCATTAATACTTGTTACTTTTGAATTTGATCTCGGCATTATGGCTGTGCCTATAGAAGATTCTAAATCGTTTAGCCAAGTATTAACCATATAGCCTTTATATGCGTAATAGTTCGCATTCTTCGAAAGACGGTTATTGACAATAAGATAAGCTGCATTTGTGGGTGCTGTTATCGCACCATTTATAAGCGAATTTGTTCCACCTCTTTCAATGCCTTTCTTTTCGGAGTTCGCCCATCCGTAAGCTGCTTTTGTTGTTGCACCACCATAAGCGTTTATAGTGAATATATCACCGGGAGAACACGGCACAACAAGGCAAACATAGTCGGAATCTGACACAACAGAATCTACATAGTCGAGCGTAGTGCCATCGTCATATACTGGTCTTCTGCCATCTTCAAACTGGAGTTCTGTGTTTCCGCTGATTTGAGTTAAGGCACTCTTTAAGTTACCAACTGCAGCAGCATCAGCAGCCTTGCCGGAGACAGAAAGTGTGGTATCAGTGGTGAATGTAGCCGCACTCTCAGCTGCATCACTTGCACTTCCTGCTGCGGCCGTTGCACTGTCAGCAGCTTTGCTGGCGTAATACTCAGCATTGTTGTGGTAATACGGAGAACCGCTTGCTACTGCTGTTCCGTTCTGCTCACCAACAGCGAACCCTTCGGCCTTGAGAGCATTCGTGCTTGCAGAAGTAGCTGACCCGGAAGCACTGTTTGCGGAACCGCTTGCGGCAGTTGCGCTGTTGCTTGCATTTGTGGCATAGCCAGAGGCTGCTGAAGCATAACCGGAAGCATCAGAAGCAGAACCACTTGCCGATGTTGCGAAAGACTCTGCATCGCTTGCACTCGATGAAGCGGAGTCTTTGTATCCTTCCGCTAATGTGGCTGATTCACCTGCTGCCGAAGCAAAGTCACTTGCACTTTCTGATGACGAAGCAGCTTCTTCAGCTTTGCTCGTTGCTGTTGCTTCACTATTCGCAGCACCTGTTGCCGCCAATTCAGCAGCCGCCTGTGCTGTTTCTGCTTTACCCTGTGCCGTCTCCGCTTTGCCCTGTGCTGTTTCCGCAGCTGTCTTGGCAGTTCCTGCGTTTGTTGCGGCTGTAGACGCTACTCCTGCAAAATACTGTGCGTTTATTGTCGCATAAGTTTGGCTTGGATCTCCGTCCTGAGTGCCTACAGCGTAACCTTCAGCTTTAAGGGCACTTTCCTCACTCTCATCTGTAAGTTCATCGAGGTAATCAAGTGCTTCCTTGATGCCGTCAAATGTTGTTACTGTGCCATCGCTCTCAGTAATCTGAAGACGGCCTCTGTATGTTCCAAGTTCAGAGAACTCTACAGATTCAATTCCGTTTCCCTTCAGATCAGAGAACTTCAGGTTGAGTGCCCTTGTGTCTCCGCTTCCGCTGAGAGAAGCTTCAACAGATGCTGTTCCGAAATCATCTGCATCGTCATTGTCTACGTTAACGCTTCTGATGGCATAGTCTTCCAAAGTCTGTGCTGCTGTTGCAACATCCTCTGCATAACCCAACATCTGATCCACAAGATCAGTTGTCGGTGTACCAACATTAGAAGCTTCTTCAACTTCTGTTCCGTCAAGAATCTCGCCGGCAGAACACCATACTGTAGGAATAACAACCTGTGTATCTGCTCCGTAGACACCAATAATCAGATTAACTCCTGCTGTTTCAAGGCACTCATACGGAACGGTAATCTGATCGTTCAGAACCAAAACGTCCAAACACACAGAGCCTGCTCTGCATACAGCCGTCTTGCCAAGTCCTGCCCACTCATCGGTAAATGAGAACTTTACAACAGGCAGATTCTGCATCCCGGCTGTCAGCGTTGTGGTCTGAACAAGTGTTGCGTCAGCCTGCGATACTGCTATTTTTATTGTTGGAGTTGACATTCAAATCACCTCATAAGATTTCCGGTGGTACTTCACCGGTTCTTGCTATTGCTCTCTGCATTGCTCCGTTTCCGCTTCCTGTAGGAATCTCCATCTGCCCTTCAACCTGTTCTGCCATTTCCTGCGGAACCAATGCCTCTGCACCTTCCGGTTCAGGAGCCGTAGGAGCAGGATTTGGATTGATAGGAGCGGACAAACCCTGTGCGTCTTCTCTTGCTCTGACTGCCGCCAGCAGTTCACCCTTCTTCGGCATGAAGTCTTCAGGCAATCTGTCAAGATACTCAGAAGTAAGGATTCTGCCGTTCATCAGCAGATTATCCATCGTCTGAATTGCTGCCGTCTCTGACCAATAGGTAGAAGCACCTACGTCAAGCTTCAAAGTAAACGGATGATTGTCAAGCTGCGAGAAGTCAAACATGACCTGTACTGTCTCAGGAACAGGCTGGCCTACAAACTTGTAAGCATCTGCTTCCATAACAGTAGGAGCTACCAACACAGGACGAACACCGTAGTTTGCCGTCATAATGTCAAGGTCAATTCTGAACGATTCCTCAATGCAATCGTACAGATTCTGCTTTGTCAGTTCATGAGGCGTATTGGAAGCTCTCTGAAGAGCAATGATTGCCGAAGTGTTGTCCGGTCTTGTATCGCCCATTGCGACAGCAGTAGCACCCATGTTCTGCTCTGCCATCTGCACGGCAAGTTCCAATAGCTGAAACACCTGTGGCTGGATCGGTGCAGGATCAATGTTCTTCGCAACATTGTCTACGTTTCCTGTTACAGGAATCGCAGCACCTACTGCGTTATCCCATCTCGCAATCCTTGTCTTGTCATAGATTACTTTCCCGAATGCGGAACGCATGAAACTCAACTGAATCATCGCCCACATCTTGTTCACAAAAATCTGATTCGGAATCAGGCCGGTAATCATTGCTTCACCGTGATACGAATCTTTTATCGTATCCCAATTCAGCCAGGAGATAGGATACATATGACAGCCTGTATCCCACGGTGCTTTTATCTCACCGGACTCTGCACATTCATATGCCCAAATAGTTTCTGTCTCATCGTCACGATACAGGACGAGGAGAGTAGTGACTTTGTTATCGCCTATCTGATACTCTTTTCTGTCTACGTTCCGAATCTCCTCATCCGGGAGAATGTCCTGCCATTCTGAAGAGCCATTTTCTTTGGCTCTCTTTTTTACGTCTCTGACAAACTCTCTGCTTGAGATGATGATGTACGGCTGAGACTGAACATCTCTGTCCTGCGGATTACCGAAGAATACTCTGTCATTCTCGATAATCATTTTCTTGATAGCACCCATAACTTCGGTGCCCTCAACCCACATTCCTGTATGTACATCGGGATCCCAATACGAATACAGGCAACCGTCACCGTCTACAGCAGCGTTCCTTGCAAGAGTCCGTGCCATCTTTGGAATGTTGTTCCTCTCGCATAAGCTTTGGAACTCAGCGTTTACAACAGCTACAATCCTGTCTGCGTATTCCTTGTCCTCAATGCCTGCAGCAGCCATCTGTGTGGCAAGAACAGTAATTCTGTCACTTGTGATTGAGGAAACAATAAAGCCTACAACTCTCTTCAGGAAGTTGTACACAGGAGTAGGAAGTCCGTTTGAAATAACACCTTCCCACTGCTTGCCTATGTAAAACAGTTCGTTTGCCTGTACCGTCTCATCGAGTTTGACGTAATTGTTAAACATCAAGCCTTTCTGATACAGGTTCCACGCTATTCTCTTGTCAGGCTTGTCACTTTCACCAAACAGGTAAAGTTCTTCGTCTTTCAATTCTTATCACCCTTTTGTTTGACAGGCTGAAAATTAAGAATGTTATTCAACCCCTCGTTAAAATCCTCTTCACTCTTCCTCGCAATCTTTCCGGCTTCTGACCATTCAGCCATTGCCTCTCTTGAAGTATCCATTTCCTTGTCAATCTCCTGCACTTTGGCAGAGAGTTTGGCAAACATCTGTTCGTATACAGTCATCTTTTCATCCAGCTTGTGTATCAGCATTCTGTCTGACTTAATGCACATATACAGGTAGGAGAACCCACCAGCACACACCATCAGAAACAAAACACCGCAAAGTATATAAATATCCATCAGTACTCCTTACTTGAACAATTCAGCGTCTTCTTCCGAAACCTTAATGTTTATCTTCCTGTCCTGGTTCTCCGCAGCTTTGTCGGAGTACCCACCGTTCTCCGGCATCGCAAGTGCAGCTTTACATCCGGCAGCAGCTTTGGGATCAGTCACCATCTTACGCACCAGATCGCTCTCACGCCTGTCTCTTGCGTAATCAAAGATCTCCTGATAGTCTGACGCTTTATCTCCGGTAATGTCAGGGTCGCACAAGTCTGCTATGTCCTGTTTGCTAAGTTTCAGAAATATCCGCATTGCCGCATAGTCTGCAAACACACGTTCACTCTTACACTTGTCGAAGTATTCATCAACTTTCGTCCTTAAATACTTCGGCTCGTTGTATGTCGGCTTGCGTCCTCTTGTCTCCATGTATGACCTTTCTCAGCTTGCTAAGTAACTGGCTGTAGGCTCTCCGCCTGTCATGAAACTTTCGTAGTCTTCTCTCTTGTCCAGTTCCCAGTCTTCTTCTTCAACTTCCACAGGTTTCTCCGCATGAAGAACTCTGCTGATGATGTAATATCGGCACATATCAGGGTTATGCGTGATTTCATGAGGATCTTTCGCACAGTCATTGACATTCTTCTCATCGGCCTGTATATCCCTGATGTCAGCTATTACTTTCTCGCAAGTGTTGAATACCATGAATCCCGGAAGCATTTCCGGTGATTCTTTCTCTCTGGCTTCATACACCTTCTTAACATACTTGTCTTTCAGCGGTATGAGTGACATCGCTTCTTTCATCAGCATATGACCCTGTACCCTGTTCCTGTCCGCACTCACCATGTCGATGCCTGCATTCAGAAATGTCTCCGCTACAGACCGTCCTGAGTCCTTTGACCGTGACCATAAATCCCACGGTGCATATGTAGAAGCAATTACTTCGTTCGGAAGAGTGTTTTCCAGAATAGCTCTTGCAGCTTTGGAAGCAATCAGATCTTTCTCTTCATAGCTCCTGTATAACCAGTGCCGTCCGTCCTCATCTACTGCCCACCATCCTACTGCCAAGCAGTCAAGACCATAGTCAAATGACCTGTATCGAGGCCAGTAGTCCGGGATCTTGAACGGCTCACAGGTATGCATCCCTACCGTGAACTCCTTGAAGTAGTTCCCCCCAAGTATGTTCCAGTCACCGTACCTGTACGCTCGTCTTAAATCCTCCGGCATATTTGCCAAAGTACGCAGATATGTGGGGGATTTCTTCAGCATCACCTGATTGTCATCAACAGTGGCAAAGATGAACGTGTAGTCGTTAGGGTTCTCGTTCTCTTCAGGATTCTCGCAGTTCGTCTTGTACTGCTTGTCGATGAATAATCTCTTTACCCATCTATGCCCCACGCCACCAGGGTTGCAGGTAACATAAAACCGTTTCGGTATATCGTTGGTAGCACGAAGACAACCGCCAAGGAAGTTGAACGCTCTTTCACTGAACTGCGTTGCCTCATCCATGAATATCCAGTCATACTCAAGTCCGTTGTACTCGTTCTCTGACTGCTCACCAACCCAGTGCCCAAACTTGATAGTCGATTTCTCTACTCCGTCACCAAGATCAAACGTCATGATCTTGTCTCTGTCGTTGTACTCAACGATCCCAAGTGGAGCGACTAACTTCTTCATCGGATTGATGTGGTTCTGCTGTAACTCAGGATAATGCGCTCTCATTACAAGTATCTTTATCCCCGGATACTGTAACGCTCCGCCTATCGCCTTGTGCTGTATGAACCATGTCTTGCGTCAGCCACCGCCTTTAGCTCCACCGTACCCAACGTACAGTGTCCGAGCTAAAAACGCTTGTTTCTGCTTCGCATTAGGTGTGCCTATATCCCACGTCACTTCTTTCTTGTCAGATCCTCTGCGTATCCTGGCGATGCTGATCACCCTCTTTCGGCTTGGAATTTTCATTAATGACGGTTTTTATCGTTGTCCGTCTGCAACTTCAGGCCCCTATGTCCTGTATCTCTTTTCGGTTGTAAAACTACCACCGATGTGGACACCAGCAGTTTGGAACTGAGCCGATGCAGTTTGTGCAAGCCGTCTTTTATATCCCGCTGACGGCAAGCGGTAGTAATTCATAGTGTACTATCACCAGAGATTTGTTAAACAATGTTTCTGTGCCGCACATTGTGAAGCGTATTTGAATAAACAGTGTAATTAAAGTGTGCTTTGTGGCCTTATTACAATGTTTTCTGTCTTGTTTTATAATTTTTAAACTCGATATTTTAAGAGGGTGTACGTCACTTTTTCCGCACCGTACACCCCTCATACCCCTAGTAGGATTTTCACCTACGCTGTTTGTCTCATCCTAATGCTCCGGTCAGCACAACAGCCTTGAGGATTGTTTTAAGGAGGAAACACACACAATGAACGATTTATGCCCATGTACTCTTCTTCGCTTATTCTTATACCACACCTCCCCTTAATTTACTTCCATTTTCCCCTAATAGGTATAGAGACTGAATTTACAATTCGTTCATAAATATATGGCAAATGTTTTCGAGGAGGATCATGCGGATGGCGTTCTGAGGGAGATAATCATGCACATGGCGTATATTTATATATACGTTATATGATGACGGTGCCTCTTTTTCCGCTACCCCCTGTTTCCGTCCGGCTGCTGCTCGCACACGCACGCACACGCACACGCACGCACGCTGGGGCGCAGGCGCAGGCAAGCGCAGGCCTGCACGCACGCAGGCAGGCAAGCGCACACGCACACAACAAGGGAACCGCACACGCAGGCGCACAACACACGCACACAAGGCGCACGCAAGGCACGCAGCAAGTAAAATCTCTTTAAATACATATTATGCGAGATTTTTATAAGTCTCTCCGATATGATAAGCAGCTTATTATACCGATACAATATGATAACTCGATCTGTCCGCAATCTGTCCGCCATGCACAAACACAACAACAGAAAAGCAGCAGCAAACAGAACCGGAACCGCAACAGAAAACACAAGCTGCCGAAAGTCACCAGGCTACAATATAAATACATCGAGACGTGCGTATTCCTACTAACTCAGTAGGTTTATATATTTATCTCATAACTGAATATCTATATCGAGTATATACT